>OHSL01000746.1_pt1 | contig 12651 bp, 8 predicted proteins | sample 1578741 | NCBI WGS metagenome assembly OHSL01 (sample SAMEA3879512, study PRJEB24766) | human gut metagenome | biome: human-associated habitat; feature: feces | place: USA | collected 1985/1987 | reverse complement strand
TTTGGGGCACAACAGAGAACGCTGTTCGCATACAAATCAGTGTGGCTATTATCACGTACTGTCTTGTGGCTATTGTCCAACATGATATGAAGTTGAAACGTTCAACCTATGAAGTTTTGCAAATTCTCAGCATATCATTGACTGACAAAACCCACTTGCGTGACCTGTTCGACAAGACTAATTTCAATGATGTCAAAGATCTAAATGATCCCCTGATTCCGGGGCTTTTTGATTAATTGTTTAACTCGTCCCATTTTAACGGGACACTAATGATTAGATTTATGTTAATAATAAAAAGGGCTCTTAAAAAAATGTCAGAATCCACGCACCGGAAAGGTCATCACCACCTCAAGCAGTTCCTTGTCATGATTGTACTTCATGCCACAATCATTATCGAAAATCATCGTTGCTCCCTTATCAGCTGTATAAGGTTCCCACTCGGGCAAACCTTCAGTATTGGGATTCCCCGTACGGGCAAAGTTCAGCCACGCACTGCTCATCTTGTCCGCCAGCACTTGTGCCGCCTTTCCGCCTCCGGTCATCGAAGCATGGCGCACGACATTGTTGAACACAAAAGGAATCTCCATACAATGCGTGCTGCGGAGTATTCCGTCCATCACGGGCGATTCCCAAGCAAACATATACATATAGACCGGTGCACCTTGCTGTGCCGACTTCAGTTTGGCCTGCTCCACTGCGCCGGGGCGGAAAATGAAGTCCACATCCACCAGGTCCTTAGGCTGATAACCGGGATAAGCCTTCTCAAAAGCAGCGAGGAAGTCGTCCGTGCGGTCGCCATAGCGTTGTTTAATCTGCTCCACAACCTGCTCCTTCGTCATGCTCCGCAAAGGCGGGAAGTAAGTGCTTGCGGTAAACTCGTGCAGGGTAGTGCCTATCATCACCGGAATGTCCTTGCTTTGCACCGGAGCCTGAGGGTCGAAAGGCTGTGCTGGCAGCACATCGCCATCTACCGTGGGAGCCCAGCCAAAGATAAAAGAAGCCACTCCTTCTTTATCAGCCTCTACACGCATTTTGGCAACGGCCTTTTCGCCTGCGGCAAGCAATTTGTCGTAAGGTACTTTCTGTAATTCATCTATCTGCGAAGCATTCAGTCCCAGCTCCTCCATAACCGCACTGCCAATGCGACGAGAATACTTTTGCTCCATCGTACGAAGCATAGATCCGCTTTGTACAATGGCTTTATGGAACAAGCCTCTCGCCGACGGTGTGGCAAGCAACGTAGAGACCTTGCCTCCCCCACCGGACTGACCGAAAATGGTAACATTCCGGGCATCTCCGCCAAAAGATTCTATATTCTTATTCACCCATTGCAGTGCCGCCACCAAGTCAAGCAGTCCGGCATTGCCCGATTTTGCATATTTATCGCCATAGGCGGAAAGGTCGAGAAAACCCAGGACGTTGAGACGATGATTCAGCGTCACAACCACTGCATCCCCTTTCTTTGCCAGATTTGTTCCGTCATACGAGGGAAGCTCCTGACCACTGCCGGCGGAATAACCTCCACCATGCAGCCACACCATGACGGGGCGTTTCTTCCCGTCTTTCAGTCCCGGTGTCCAGATATTCACCCGCAGACAATTCTCGTCAGGATAACCGTCATCCCAGTTGAAGGCAAACGCCTGTTCGTCGCTGTACCATCCCATGCGCTTGCCTTGCGGACAAGTAGGGCCATAGGCACGGCTGCTGCGGACGCCTTCCCATTTATCAGCGGCCACGGGCGGCATAAAACGTTCGGCTTTGGCATATGGGATACCTTTATATATATAGATACCATTTTCCACATATCCGGCTACTTTTCCTGATTCGGTCTCGGCAATGGCGGTTGCCGAAGAAGCCGTAATCTCCCCCTCCTGCCCACAAGCAGATGCTTTCTCTATTTTAGCTGTCCCTCCGCACGAGGAAAGTAGGATGGCGGTGAATGCTAACACTGACAAGAATTGCTTTTTCATATTATGTATTAGTTTTATGTTTTTATGATTGCAATATTAGCACATTCTCCCCAGAAGGATTTTCTACGTTATCCAAACGGCTTTCCCCGATGTTCAAAACAGCTTTCTCCAATGTTCAAATGTTTGCAGATTTGTTCAAAACATGCTCTCCGGCAGTCTCTCTCTCAATTTTTATGAGTATTTTCGCATCGTAATGCAGAGATTCGTTGAACAAAACAAATGGATGACATGCCAATGCTTTTAGTCTACACTATATATTATGAAATACATTAAATACCTACTTCTATTGTGTTTAATCACCGCATGCAACCCGTCGGACACAAAGACCGCACCGGAAGGCAGCATCGAAAGCCCGGTCATCACCAATGACCTCTCCAACCAGAAGGTCACCGCCTTTGCCGAAGATGCACAAGGACACATTTGGATAGGAACTTCACGAGGGGTGAACAAATATAATGTACATGAATATCATCAGTATTACTGTACGGATGACTCACTGGATATACCCGATAATCAAATCAACGACCTCTTCCGCGATTCACAAGGCCGGTTGTGGGTAGTCACCGTAAATGGAACCAGCCTATACACGGACAAAGATAATTTCCAAAATATCCCACTGGACTTCCCCAACAAGAACGGCATCCAGATACTTGAAAACAAAGACGGAAAGATTTTTCTGAACATGATGCACAACCTTGCCGTATATAATCCGCAAACACATAAATTTGACGTACCCATCAAGATATTCGACCCGAACTATACCTTCAACAACCGCTGCTTCATAGACCAGAGCAACAAACTGTGGGCAGTGACCCCGCTGTCTCTGCGCCGCTACAACTCCTCCACACTGGCACTGGAAGACTCCATTCCAATGCAGGGCTTTTCTCCCACCTACTTCTTCATGCAGGCTAACGGAATCCTATGGCTGGCGGGAAACTGCCAGATAACATTGTTCGACACACATACGCACAAGTTCAAGGAAACACCCCAAGCCCTCCGGAGCCATCCGCTGCTGCATGCCAACGTCAATTACATCCACCCTTACGGCAGCAACAGCTTGTTGCTGAATACCGACCAACAAGGAATGTTTCTCTACAACTACGTGGAAGGATACGTGATACATCAGAGCGAAAACGGTTTTCCCTTCGAAGTGCCTCACTTCAAGATAAGCACCATGTTTACCGACTCACAGAAAAACCTATGGATAGGCTCTGTAGACCAAGGGTATGTCGTGCGCTATAACTACAAAGAACGTTTCAACACCAACAACCATCTCAGTTCATACCTGAACCGGAAGTCAGTGCTGTCCGTGGCAGTGGACAAGGAGCGAAATCTCTGGATGGCCACCATGATAGACGGGCTGTACGTTTACAACATGGACAGCCACGCAGTGAAAGAAGTGGACTCGGCTGGACTTCCGGGAAAAAGCGCTACCGACAAACCGGACATCACACGCGTATTCGTAGATGATGAGGGCTACATCTGGCTGGCGGCCCTCTATGCGAGCAAGGTGATGAAATGCAGCTATAAAAACGGCATATTGAAGACAGAGGCTATTCATGACATCTTCCTACCACTGTCGTTTGCACAAGATAGCCGTGGAACAATTTGGGTGGGTACACACAGCCCCAAACTTTACGCCAAAAAGCGTGAAGAAAAAGAATTTGTCCAAACAAAAGTATTTTCCTGGACGGGAACCTTCATACCCGGACTCCTTCCACTCAACAACGGAAAGATGTGGGCCACTGCCTTCATGACCCCAGTCATGCAAATCAATCCCGACAATTGGGAAAGCGCTGAAGTACCATTCGAGAACACCGACTGGCAAGCTTGTATCCAACGTTCAGTATTCATCCCTACCGACATCTTCGAAGACAGTCGTGGAGATGTATGGATTGGAACCGTCAGCAACGGACTGCTGCACTATTCTGCCGCCACCGGAAAAATCGAGACCATAGAGGGTACACCCTGCCGGGACATCTCTTGCATTGAGGAAGATGCACAAGGCAATATATGGGCAGGCACACAATACGGGCTGGGCAAATATGACCGCACCGTAGGGAAATTTACCAACTACTATGCCGCCGACGGCATAGGCGGCAATCAGTTTTACGACCGTTCTTCATGCCGCCTGCCCGACGGGACACTGGTTTTTGGCGGTACGCACGGGCTGACTTTCTTCAACCCTATGGACGTAAGTACCAAACGGGAAATTCCACTGCTCTTCGAGGATTTGAAGATACACAACCGGTTGGCACGCCCACAAGACAGCAAAAGTGTAGACAAGCACCTTTCCTACCGACCGGACATCTGCCTGGACCACAATCAGAATGGTTTCAGCATCTCCTTTGCCGCACTGGACTACTGCGAATACGAACGCGTACATTATTATTACAAGATGGACGGTTTCGACAAATATTGGATTGATGCCCGCAACAACCGCGAGGCCTACTATGCCAATCTGCCTGCCGGTACCTACACCTTCAAAGTTAAAATAACCAATAACGACAAGAGCATTGTAGAAAGGGAAAATTCCATACGCGTCATCGTAAAGCCCGCCCCTTGGCAAACATGGTGGGCATGGTGCACCTATCTGCTCATTGCCGCCGCCATCATCGGTATCTTCATCCGTGCCTGGCTACGCATTAAGCAGGAAAAAGAAACCGCCCGACGCGCCAAACTGGAGAAGGACCAGGAACAACGGGTGAACCGCATGAACATGAGTTTCTTTGCCAACATCTCGCACGAGTTCCGCACCCCACTCACCATGATTTCGGGTCCGGTAACACAACTTTGCGAAAGTCCCAAAATAGAGGGAGAAAACAAACAACTGCTTTACATCGTACAACGCAGTGTGGGGCGCATGCTCCGTCTGGTGAACCAGCTGATGGACTTCAACAAACTGGAGAATGACACCCTGAAGCTGCGAGTGAAACGGACTGACATCATCTCGCAACTGCAACGCTTTGTAGATATTTTCCGCATCAACGCCAACGAGAAAGGCATCGCACTGAACACTTATGGCCTGGAGGATACTTTCCTCATGTGGCTGGACGTGGACAAGCTGGACAAGATTGTAGGAAACCTGCTTTCAAACGCCTTGAAGTTCACTCCGAACGGTGGGAAAGTGGAACTGTGCTTCGACGTCATTACCCGCGAAGAGGCTGCGCGTCTCTTTACGCTGACCGACAAAGACATCGACACGCAATACGTCAAAGTTGCCGTGGCCGACAGCGGGAACGGAATCCCCGAGGAACAGTTGGAGAAGGTATTCGAACGCTACTACCAACTGGACAATCAATCCAAAGGCACCTATAACTGGGGAACCGGCATCGGCTTGTACTACGCCCGCAGCCTGGCGCTGCTGCATCACGGCTACCTGAAAGCCGGTAACCGTACCGAAGGAAGCGGAGCCGTCTTCACCCTGCTGCTGCCGGTGAATGACCTCTCCTATACCCCCGAAGAATATACCCTCCCCGAAGAAGAACAGAACAAGGCGTTTCCGATACAAACGGAAGAACAGTATCAACTGGAAAACACAGAGAGCATCCGGCAACAAAAGCAAACCCTGCTGGTGGTAGACGATGATACGGAAGTGGCCCACTACCTGAAGGCCCTGCTTTCTCCCGTCTACAAAGTTGTCTGCCGCTTCGATGCCGACAGCGCCTTCAAAGCCATGAGCGAAGAAGCTCCCGACCTCGTACTGAGCGATGTAGTGATGCCCGGAAGAAACGGTTACGACCTCTGCCGACAGATAAAGGAAGACTTGCAACTATGCCACATCCCCGTGATACTGGTAACAGCCAAAGCTACTGTAGAGAACCAGGTGGAAGGTCTGAATACCGGTGCAGATGCCTACGTAACGAAACCTTTCGAGCCCAACTACCTGCTGGCGCTTATCAAATCCCAGCTGAAGAACCGTGAGAAAGTGCGCAGTCTCCTGAGCCGTTCCACCCAAACGGATGAGATTGAGGAGAACGTGCTCTCCCCGCAAGACAACACCTTCATGACCGAACTTTACCACCTGATGGAAAACGAACTCTCCAATCCGGAACTGGACGTGGCGCGCATGACCGAGCTGCTGAAAATCTCCCGCACCAAATTCTATTACAAGGTAAAGGGGCTGACGGGTGAGAACCCCAGCGTATTCTTCAAGACCTACAAGCTGAACCGTGCCGCCAAATTGATAAAGGAAGGGAAATATACCATCTCAGAGATAGCGGACATGACGGGATTCAGTACACTGTCCCATTTCTCGACCAGCTTCAAGAAACAATTCGGGGCGACGCCGAGCGAATACAGCAAGTAAAAAACCAGTCGGTTCAAATTTATTCATTACATTTGTACCATTCTTAAAAAAACTTTTTATCCATGGCACACCGACTGAATACCAACAAGCAGTTTATGATAGGCAACGGCATCCTTGCTTTCGCCGTGATTTTTGTAGTTGTCATCTTTGTCTACATGAGCATGAGGCTGCAACAACGGAAAGAAGGAGAACGCAACTTCATCGAGACATACACCATCACACTGACGAAAGGATTTGCCGGAGATTCCACTTCCATATTCATCAACGACAGCCTGCTAGTGAACCGCACCATTGCAGAAGAACCTTTCACCATCGAAGTGAAACGTTTTGCCGAGCAAAACGCACTCATGATTGTAAACAATGCAACTGAAAAGCTTTCCTTATTTGAGCTAAGCGAAAAAGGGGGCGAATACCGGTTCGAGAAGGAAGGGGAAGAGGTGAAGCAGCTGGCAAAAAATTAGGGATAAAAAGTTGTGAAGCATTTTGCTCTCATATTTCGGAGTCAACAAGCTTTTTCCTGGCTTACCAACAGCCACTACAAAGACATCACATAACTTTTGCAGTGCTACTGCAAAGACATTACACAACTCCTGCAGTGACACTGCAGCGATACTGCACTCCTTTTGCAGCGTTACTGCAAAACAGTTGCAGTGTCACTGCAAAGGTGTTGCAGCAGCACTGCAAAAGGAGTGCAGTGACAGTGCAAGAGGTATGCAGTAGTTTTGCAGTATCACTGTCTGTAAAACAAGGAACTACTTACCGTCCATACTAATCTCTAACCATTTATTTTCGTTTGATATTTCCGAAGCTCCGCTCTCAATGCTTGTGCCTTTCCATCAGTCATCCGGTCGAGCAAATCCCAGAAACGCTCCCCGTGATTCATCTCGCGGGTATGTGCCAGTTCGTGCAGTAGCACGTAGTCTATCAGATGCTTGGGAAGAAGTACCAGATAATAGGAAAGGTTGATATTGCCTTGTGCCGAACAGCTTCCCCAACGCCCGCTGCTGGAATTTATCTTCACACTCTTGTAAGGAAGGTTGTGCTGCATGGAAAGCATATACAGACGGGGCGGAAGAACAATTTTCGCATTTCGCCGTAAAGCTTCCTCAATTACATTGCGCAGCCAAGCCTGCAGCTTCTCATCCGAGAAATCGGCATCAGGAGGACAGATTATCTGCATTTCCCCCAATTCCGAACGGGACAAGAACCGTTCCCGTTGTCCGCTGACCAATGTCAGTTTAAAGAACTCCGTATCAATGCGGTAATCCAAATCAATCAGCTTTCTGACCTGCTTCTGTATGGCAGCCTTCAGACGCGGACGAAGCTGCTCGATGGCATTCTCTATCTCGGCAAGGGAAGTCCGGGGAGGCACAGTCACGTAAATTCCGTCCTCCTTTGTACGGAAAGTGAGGCGCCGTGCCCGGGCATTGACCCGGACAAACAAAGGACCAAGCTCTTTATCTTCTATAATGCGGTTTACTGTCATAAATCAAAGCCTCTCCCATAGGAAAGGGGCGGGAAGAGGCTTTGCAAATGAACAAAGAATCGTCCAAAAACGCAAGCAAATACCTGACAAAAGCGGACGGAGTGTCCGATAATGAACACTACACAAAAGCGACTATCCTTTAATAATCAACATTTTACACTTATGGCACAATAATTGATTAAAGTATGATGACCGAGCGTCCTTTGAAAAAAGCATTTTTATATGCAACTTTTTCAAGGCAGATCACGTCTAACTAATAAATACTGAATCACAAAAAACAAAAGAATATGAAAGCTCTAACAACATTTATCGCAATCGCCTTATTGGCATTCAGTACAACCGCTTGTTCACAACAACACACATACCGTTCCGGAGGCTTCGGCAGCAAGACGGTCAAGGCAAGCAAGAATTATGTAACCAAAGACATAAAAGTGGACAACTTCACCAAGCTGAGTGTAGCCGGCAGCCCCGACGTGACCTACACGCAGAAGTCCGGCAAACCGACAGTGGAAGTATACACCTCGGACAACATTGTAGACTTACTGGATATCCGTGTCAAGGACAATACCCTCTACATCGGCTTCAAGAAGAACGTCAGCGTATCCTATAATAAACTGGAAGTACGTGTGTCCGCAGAAAAGCTGAACGGCATTGCCGTGGCAGGTTCGGGAGACGTGGAACTGAAAAACGGACTGAAGACGGATGACCTCAAAATCTCTGTGGCTGGTTCGGGTGACATCAGTGGAAACAACATCTCCTGCACAGACCTCGATATTTCCATCGCAGGCTCGGGAGACATCAATAGCAGCGACATCACTTGCAATGACCTCCAAGTATCCGTTGCAGGTTCAGGTGATATGAAGCTGAATAACGTAACCGCCAACTTCACCAGAGCATCCGTTGCCGGTTCGGGTACCGCCATCCTGAGCGGCAGTACCCAAGAAGCTGAATACAGCGTGGCAGGTTCGGGTGATTTGCTTGCTTCCGATTTCGTTGCCAAGAAAGCATCTGCCAGTGTTGCCGGTTCAGGCGACATCAAGTGCCATGCCATAGATTTCCTGAAAGTACGCACCAGCGGAAGCGGCAGTGTAGGCTACAAGGGTAATCCGGAACTGGACTATCCCAAGAAAGGACTGTATAAACTCTAACATAGAAACCATAGATTAAATAGGAAATATAGGTTTTAAGATTAATTGAGCCTAAACCGAATTCTCTCTGAAATATATATTAACGAAATGGTGAAGGGCTTCCGAGAGGAAGCTCTTCACCATTTTATTGAACGGATGTCCTTCCATCTCCATCCTATCAAACGCATAAGAACAATAAAGGGACGCTGCATCACGCAGCGTCCCTTCTATTTTAGTTAGTTTTTATAAGATTTTGAGAGAATTGAAACTTCACAGCCTCAAGTTGTTTTAATAAAGCACACTAACTATTATGTTTAAAGCAAATGAAAATGTTATTTTAAAAGCAAATGAAAATATCTATTCACTGATTTCCAGTTCCTTGTCCACCCGACGCAGGCTATCCATTACCTGCTTTTCATGAGACACGGGCACATCTCCCGAAAGAGCTACCGACGGTGCGGAAATCTGTTTACCGATAGTATCGGCTGCGGCCACCTCCTCTACATCCGAGAAAAATGAATGTTGCATCACATTCCCCATAGAAAGGACCACTGCCACTACTGCAGCGGCTTTGAACAACGGCATGAAACGTGCGGTCAATGTCATGCGCTTTGCCTTGACCACCGGAACTTCCACTTCGGCAAGTACCCGGGCATCAAAATCCTCACCCAAATGCACTTCCTGCTGAAACTGCTGATATACGAACAAGTCCTTGTAGCGAAGCAAGTGTCCGGGAACATCGTTACCGCTAAAGAAAGCACGCAGGCATGCTTCCTCTTCCAAAGAAGTTTCGCACTGCCAGTAGCGTTCCAAGAGTTGTTCTATATATTTAGAGTCCATAACCTTCTATATCAATAAACGTTTGTTTTACTTTTTGCCGCGCCCTGAAGAGGTTCACTTTTACCTGCTCCTCGGTCAAGTTCAGGACCGCTGCTATTTCTTTATAGCTCTTACCTTCCACATCCCTAAGCTGCATAATCAGCCGCTGCTTTTCGGGAAGTCTGTTCATCAGCCGGTGTATCAACGCCATCCGTTCCTTGTTCACCAGCTTCTCGTAAGGGCCCGATGCATCGGAGGCCTGCTCCATTTCGGGGGTCAGCTCCACGGTACGGGAGTCTTTTCGCTCGCTACGGTCTATCGCCAGATTTCTTGCCACAGTCAAGCAATAGGCCTCAATAGAACCGAATTGCGACCACTCGTCACGCTTGTTCCAAACCCTTATCAGCGTTTCCTGCACAACATCCTCTGCCTCTGCCCTATCGAACGTAATTCTTAAGGCTAACCGAAAGAGCTTGTCCTTCAGCGGGAGAATGTCATTGCGAAAGCTGAGTTCTTGCATCTCTAATAAATTGACGGTTAAGTATTCAGAAAGTTACAGTCTACTGCCGTTTTTTTTTGAATTATTTTCGGATACGGGTTCCACTGTTCCCGTTGATGGCTGATGCTAAAGTAATTACGACCTCAGTCACACCGGCATTCAATGCCTCGAAAGAGTTCTCCAATTTTGGAATCATGCCACCTTGAATCACTCCATCGGCTACATATTGCTTAAATTCCTCCGGCGTTATCTGTGGAATCACGCTGTCATCATCGTCTTCGCTGCGCAGCACACCCTTCTTTTCAAAGCAGAACACCAAAGTTACATCGAACAAACCTGCCAAAGCCTTGGCGGTCTCTCCGGCAATAGTGTCGGCATTCGTATTCAGCATGTGCCCGTCTCCATCGTGTGTCAACGGAGCCATCACGGGAACCACACCCTTATGAATGAGGTCTGCCAAGAAAGCATCATTCACCTGCTTCACATCGCCCACAAACCCATAATCCACCTCCTTCACGGGACGCTTTACCGAACGGATTACATCCATATCGGCTCCCGTCAAGCCCAGTGCATTGACACCACGCGCCTGCAAGCCGGCAACGATATTCTTATTCACTAGTCCACCATACACCATGGTCACCACCTTCAGCGTTTCGGTATCAGTGATGCGGCGGCCATTCACCATTTTACTTTCAATACCCAGTTGGGCAGCGAGCTTCGTGGCCGAGCGTCCGCCTCCGTGTACCAAGACCTTGTAGCCTTCGATGGCTGCAAAGTCATCCAATAACTTATAGAGGGTGGCTTCCTCTTCTACAATCTTGCCACCCACCTTTATTACAGTCAGTTTCTCCATTTTATTCCAAATAAGTATATCCGTACAGTCCGGAACGGTAATTAGACAAGAATTCCTTCCCTTCTTCCACAGAGATACGCCCTTCCTTGACGGACTGCGTCACCCAAGTTTCCAGCGTACGTACCAGTTTTTTAGGATTATATTGCACGTAGTCCAACACCTCAGCCACCGTCTCGCCGTCAATCAGTTGGTCGATGGTGTAGCCTTTGGAATTGACAGACACATGCACGGCATTCGTATCACCAAACAGATTGTGCATATCTCCCAGAATCTCTTGATAAGCTCCGACCAGAAAAACCGCCAGATAGTAGTGTTCCTTGTCGCGCAACGAGTGCAGCGGCAGGGTGGTCGTATCGGCACGCGAGCTGACGAAATTGGCAATTTTGCCGTCCGAGTCGCAAGTCATATCCTGCAAGGTAGCCTCGCGGTCGGGTCTTTCATCCAGCCGTTGTATGGGCATGATGGGGAACATCTGGTCGATAGCCCAGGAATCGGGCAATGACTGGAACAGCGAGAAGTTACAGAAATACTTGTCGGCAAGCAGCTTGCTCAACTTGCGGAATTCCTCGGGGCAGTGCTTCATGCCGCTGGCAATGGAGTTGATTTCGCGGCAGATACTCCAGTAGAGTTTCTCTATTTGTGCACGCGTATTCAGGTCGACGATGCCATGGCTGAAAAGGTCGAGTGCCTCTTCGCGTATCTGCTGCGCATCGTGCCAAGGTTCCAGCATACTGCGCTGGCTCAGATTATCCCAGATGTCATACAGTTCCTTCACCAGTTCGTGAGCATCCTCTCCCGGTTCCCAGTCGTCGTCCATTTCGGGCAGGGAAGCCGTTTCCAGCACTTCGAAGATAAGCACGGAGTGATGGGCAGTCAGGCTGCGTCCCGTCTCGGTAATGATATTGGGATGAGGGAACCCGTGTTTGTCGGCAACATCAACGAAAGTCGACACCACATCGTTGACATATTCCTGGATGGAATAGTTGACGGAGCTTTCGCTACTTGAAGAGCGTGTACCGTCATAATCAACTCCCATACCGCCACCGGTATCCACGAATTCGATGTTGAAGCCCATCTTGTTCAGCTGCACAAAGAATTGCGAAGCTTCACGCAAAGCATTCTTGATGCGGCGTATCTTGGTTATCTGACTGCCGATATGGAAATGTATCAGCTTCAGACAGTCCTTCATATCTTTTTTCTCCAAGAAGTCCAGCGCTTCGAGCAGTTCACTGGATGTCAGTCCGAACTTGCTGGCATCTCCTCCGCTTTCTTCCCATTTGCCACTTCCACTGGAAGCCAATTTAATGCGAATGCCGATATTAGGTTTCACCTTCAATTGCTTCGCCATCTTGGCAATAAGATTCAACTCATTAAGTTTCTCTACAACAAGAAAAATGCGTTTGCCCATTTTCTGTGCCAACAGTGCCAGTTCAATGAAGCTCTCGTCCTTATATCCGTTACAAACCACGAGGGAACCCGGGTCTGTATTGACCCCTATCACAGCATGCAACTCCGGCTTTGAACCCGCTTCCAGCCCCAGATTGAACTTCTTCCCATGGTTAATCATCTCTTCTACCACGGGACGCAT
>OHSL01000690.1_pt1 | contig 13604 bp, 9 predicted proteins | sample 1578741 | NCBI WGS metagenome assembly OHSL01 (sample SAMEA3879512, study PRJEB24766) | human gut metagenome | biome: human-associated habitat; feature: feces | place: USA | collected 1985/1987 | reverse complement strand
CCATGGTATAGGGCATGAAGACGTAGCTGCGGATCTGGTGGCCCCAGGCGATCTCATTCTGCACGCCCTTGATGTCATCGATCTTGTCCATGTGCTGCTGCTTTGCGATCTGATACAGCTTTGCCTTCAGCATTTCCATGGCGTAGTCACGGTTCTGGAACTGGCTGCGCTGGGTCTGGCAGCTGACCACGACGCCGGTGGGCTTGTGGATCAGACGGACAGCGGAAGAGGTCTTGTTGATGTGCTGGCCGCCGGCACCGGAGGAGCGGAACACCTGCATCTCGATGTCCTCAGGGCGGATGTCCACCTGAATGGTGTTGTCCAGTTCGGGCATCACTTCCAGAGAGGCAAAGCTGGTCTGGCGGCGGGCGTTGGCATCAAAGGGAGACACGCGGACCAGACGGTGCACGCCGTTCTCGCTCTTGAGCAGGCCGTAGGCGTTGGGGCCCTTGACCATCATGGAAGCGCTCTTCATACCGGCCTCATCGCCGTCCTGATAGTCCAGCACCTCCACGGTCATGCCGTGTGCCTGTGCCCACTTATTGTACATACGGTAGAGCATCTCGGCCCAGTCCTGCGCCTCGGTGCCGCCGGTACCGGCGTGGAAGGTCAGGATAGCGTTGCTGTGGTCGTACTCACCGTTCAGCATGGTCATCAGCTGCAGCTCGTCCACAGCCTTGCCCACGGCGTTCACGGCTTCCTCTGCTTCGGGCACCATATCGGGGTCGTACTCCTCGTCCAGCATCACCAGCATGGTCTCGGCATCATCGTACAGGCCCTGCAGCTTCTCAAAGCGGTTCAGCTTGCCCTTCAGGTCGCCCACTTCATCAAAGACCTTCTTGCTCAGCTCAGCGTCATCGTAAAAGCCGGGGCGGCTCATGGTGTGCTCCAGCTCCTGCACGCGCTTGCGGGAAGCGTCGATGGCCAGCGCTTCCTCCAGGTCCTTCACAGCGGTGCCGTAATCGGCCAGCTGCACTTTCAGTTCGTCAGTAGTAATCATATTTTAAGAATCCCTCAAAAGATACAGTTTATACACAGATACTTCATTAGTATACCCAGAATCCATGATAAAGTAAAGAGGAAAAATACTCAACCTACTGGAATTTTGAAGATTTTTGCCTTTTCTTTTCTCTTTTAAGGGAGTATAATAAGTTCAACTAGCATACCGGGAGGATCTTATGCCCAAATATTATGGCTGCCCCTGTGAGGGCTGCGGCAAGCCGCTGACGCTACAGGACGATATCGTTGTCTGCCCCGACTGCGGCGCGCCTTATCACCGCGATTGTTATGAAAAGCTCGGCCGCTGCATCCATGCCCCGGCCCACGCCGCCGGATACGAGTGGAAGTTCCCCTATCAGGAAAGTGAGCTGTGCACCTGCCCTGCCTGCGGCGAGCGCACCCTGCGCAGTGAATCTGTCTGCCGCTGCTGCGGTGCGGCTCTGCCCCCGGAGGGGGCACAGGAGCCCACCGACCGTGCCGATTCGGATGAGCACAGCGAGGAGTTTGATTACTCCACCTTTTACCGCCAGTTCCAGGAGACCGGGGCCCCGCAGGTAGACCCGCTGCGTCAGACCTATCAGGCCGCTTTTGGCAAGGAAGAGGTCATGGACGGCATCCCCTGCAAGGACTGGGCGGATTTCATCGGCCCGGCTTCCCCTGCCTACCTGAGCGCCTACTGCCGGATGCAGCTGTCCCACACCAAGACCTCCATGAGCTTTTCGGCCATGCTGTTCGGCCCGTTCTATTTCTTCTACCGCAAGGCGTGGAAGCCCGCGTTCGCCTTTCTGGCCGCCGAGCTGGTGCTGGCCCTGCCCACCTTCATTGACCTTTTGCAGGTCACGGACAGCAGCCTGGCCCCGGGGCTTTCCACCTCCACCCTGCTCACCCTTTCCCGGGTCTGCTCGGTGCTCAGCTTTCTGCTGATGATCGTGCGCGGCCTGTATGGCAAGTGGCTCTACCGCCAGAGTGCCGCCGAGAAGATCCGCCGCATCCGTGCAGAGTTCCCGGACGCGGCACAGCGCAAAGCCGTGCTCTGCGCTCAGGGCGGCACCAGCTGGGCCGCCGTGCTCGGCTGTCTGGTCCTGCTCATGGTCATTGGCAGTGCGTTCACCCTGCTGCTTGGCCCCAATGTGGATGCCCTGATCCATCTGGTCTACGGCTGAGCGTTCAGCCTGAAATGATATGATGAAGGAGTTCCGAACCATGAAAAAAGTTACGAAGGCTGTCATCCCTGCCGCCGGTCTGGGCACCCGTGTGCTGCCCGCCACCAAGGCCATGCCCAAGGGGATGCTCCCCATCGTGGATAAGCCCGCCATCCAGTATCTGGTGGAGGAAGCCGTCAAGTCCGGCATCACGGACATTCTGATCATTCTGGGCCGCAACCAGAGCATCATCGAGGATCACTTTGATCGCAGCCCCGAGCTGGAAGAAAAGCTGGCCGCCCCCGGCAAGGAAAAGATGCTGGAGGAGTGCCTGGGCATCTCGAACCTTGCCAACATCTTCTTTGTGCGCCAGAAGCAGACGCTGGGCCTGGGCCACGCCGTGAGCATGGCAAAGGCCTTTACCGGTGACGATCCGTTCGTGGTCATCTACGGCGACGACGTGATCTGGGGCGAGGACCCTGTCTGCGCCCAGCTCATCCGCGCCTATGAGGAGTTTGGCCGCCCGGCTGCCGGTGTCTCCGCTGTGCCCTGGGCCGATGTGAGCCGCTACTGCAGCCTGAAGACCACCCCCATCCACGACAACTATTTCTTTGTGGATGACATGATCGAGAAGCCCAAGAAGGGCCAGGAGTTCAGCAACTACTCCATTCTGGGCCGGGTGTTGCTGACCCCTGAGATCTACGATATCCTCGCCCACACCAAACCCGGTGCAGGCGGCGAGATCCAGCTGACCGATGCCATGGCCGAGTATGCCCGCAACTGCGGCGGCATGACCGCTGTGGAGTTCACCGGCACCCACTACGACATGGGCAACAAGCTCCGCGTGGTGGAGGCTCAGGTGGAACTGGCATTGCAGCACCCCGAGATCGGCGAGGCTTTCCGCGCCTATCTGAAGGAGTTCTGCAAGACTCTGTAACGTTCTGCTTTCTTTCCATGACCCAAGACCGCTCTGCCGCCGGGCAGGGCGGTCTTTTGCTGCAATAACCCCGGCAAGGAATTGGTTGATACAAAACAGTTGCTGCGGTATACTGGGTGTGAATGTTTTTTATGTAAAGATCGTATCAAAGAGAAAGCGAGGTTTTTTCATGGCAAATGCCGACCGCAGCGCGGAGCAGTTCCGCAAAATGACGGAGACCCCCATCCCGAAATTGATCCTGAGTCTGGCGGCTCCCACGATATTGAGTATGCTCATCACCAGCATCTACAATCTGGCCGACACCTTTTTTGTGGGCCAGATCTCCACCAGCGCATCCGGTGCGGTGGGCATCGTTTCCAGCCTGATGGCCATTCTCCAGGCGCTGGGCTTCATGCTGGGCCACGGCTCCGGCAGCATCATCAGCCGCAGCCTGGGCAGCCAGAACACCGATGCCGCCACCCGGTTTGCTTCCACCAGCTTCTTCACAGCGCTGGTGTTCGGCGGCATCATCACAACGGCAGGCCTGCTCACCCTGCCCGATTTTATGATGCTGCTGGGCAGCACCGAGACCATCCTGCCCCATGCCTGTGCCTACGCGCGGTACATCCTGCTGGCCGCTCCCATTATGATGTCCAGTCTGGTGATGAACAACATCCTGCGCTATGAGGGCAAGGCCAGCTTTGCCATGATCGGCCTGGTCACCGGCGGCCTGCTGAACATTGCGCTGGACCCGCTGTTCATCTTTGGGCTGGGCATGGGCACCGCCGGTGCGGGCCTTGCCACGGCCCTGAGCCAGACCATCAGCTTCTGCATCCTGCTGTCCATGTTCCTGCGGGGCAAAACGGTCAGCCAGTTCCGGATCACGGCAGTCACCCACAGCCCGGCGGAGTTCGGCACCATCCTGATGACCGGTATGCCCAGCTTTGGCCGTCAGGGCCTGAACAGCATTGGCGGAATGCTGCTGAACATTGCCGCCCGCGGCTATGGCGACGCTGCCGTGGCCGGTATGAGCATTGTTTCCCGCATCTTCATGTTCATCATCTCGGTGGCCATCGGCACCGGGCAGGGTTTTCAGCCGGTGGCGGGCTTCAACTATGGTGCCAAAAAGTACCACCGGGTACAGCAGGCCTGCCTGTTCACCATGGCAGCCAGCTTCTGCTTCCTCTCTGTCATTCTTACCGTCTGCTGGTTCAATGCCGAGACCCTCATCCGCCTTTTCCGCGATGATCCCGAAGTCACCGCCGTGGCCCTGCCTGCCTTCCGCTACCAGTGCTTTGCCATGCTGCTGCAGCCCGTGATCGTGGCAGGCAACATGCTGTTCCAGTCCATCGGAAAATCGGGCCGGGCCACCTTTCTGGCCTGCTGCCGTCAGGGCGTGTTTTTCATCCCACTCATCCTCACCCTGCCCCGGGCCTTTGGGCTGCTGGGTGTTGAGATCTGCCAGCCTATCGCCGATGTGCTGACCTTCTTTGTCAACGTGCCCTTCCTCTTCCCCTTCCTGCGTCAGCTGGTGCGGATGGACGAAGCCGAGGCTGCCAAGGCCTGAAGCGCCCCTGTAACAAAACTGTAACCATGACCGGACGTTCGATTGCAATTGAACGTCCGGTTTATTCGTATTATAATCAGAATAGGAAAGTTAAATTCTGCCAAACCTGTGAGGTACGCTTATGAAACGTTCTGTTCTCCGCATCGGCTGTGCAGCGCTCAGCCTGTCTGCCGCGGCAGGGCTGCTGGCCTCCTGCTCCCTGCTGCCTCCGGTCTCGCCCCTGCCCGATTCCAAGCCCGCGCAGGCTGAGGAAGCGCCCGGCCCCGCTGCAGCTTCACTGGACGACGGCAAGCTGCGCATCCTGTACAGCAACGGCTCCAACGGCGGCAATACCGTGCTCTGCGGCAATACCGTGTTGTATCAGGCCGCCAGCAGCGAGACCGTGTATCTGGTGCCAGATACCCTGACCGGCACCGTGCGGTACTATCTGCGGCAGTGGTCAGCCCCCGGCACCCCCACCGGGCGGGCAACCGCCCTGTGCGACCGCAGCGGCAAGGAGATTCTGACTTTTGACCGTGCCTACGATGCCGTCCTGACCGGCAGCCTGCTGGTCCTGACCGCACCGGAACAGATGGCCTACTCCCCCGCGCTGCACCACGCCGCCGGAGACTGCCGGGTGCTGGACCTTGCCACCGGCGAGGAGCTGACCGTGCCGGAAAATGCCTACGGCTGCAGGATCGCGGGGGAAACGCTGGCGTTCAACCTGTGCAACGCCCCAGCTCAGGCCCTGGACGAGAACACCTGGGGCGATGACCTGACCCGCTATTACGCGCTGCAGATCCAGGACCGGGACGGAAACCGGATCCGGCAGGAGCCGCTGTGCGCCGCCGTGAGCCTGAGCTACTCCTACAACGAGATCTCGTCCCCGGCAGACTGGCTGGAACTGGACTATTACTCCGAAGACGAGGACATGGTGATCGACCATATCAGCCTGTACAGCACCGCCACCGGCGAGGAACTGACCGGATTCCAGCAGTACACCGGCGCGGGTACGGTCAGCCTGTACAACAGCGGCAGATATCAGCTGGTCGATCTGGCCAGCACCGAACAAAGCGCGGTGCTCTGTGAGTTCGATGAGCCGGTGCGGTATTACCTGCCCGGTGCTGCCATCACAGAGCCGGAGGCATCCGGGCGGTACCGCTTCCACGATCTGCTTACCGGCGAGGAAAAGGAACTTTACGATGTGGGCACCGACGATGCCACGCTGGCCATCTACGCCCTGGACGGCACCGTGCGGGTGTTCGACCGGCAGACCGGCGTGCTGCTGACCGACACCGCCATCGACCCGGTGGAGAACCAAGTGCGGGCCCATATCTATGCCGAAAACGGCTGGGTCTGGGTCGCGCAGGACGACAACGACAACTATGTGAACACGGCCATCCAGATCTGTGGGCCGGACGGCACCCACAAAACGCTGGATCCCCGCACGCTGGAAGAAACCTACACCCATTATTATCCCCTGTTTTCCACAGCCGATGGACTCTATTTCTACGGCTGCTGCAACGGCCCCGGCAGCAGCTGGCTGTATGACATCCTGGACAGCGACGGCAATGTCGTCGTGGGCGGGCTGCGCAGCTGCAGCACCTATTATGCCGACAGAGCCAACGGCCTGCCGGAGGGTGTGTTTGCCGCCAGCAAGGGCTTTTCTTACGGCTGGATGGATCTTTCCGGCCGGTGGCTCTATGCCGAAAGCATCTTTGCTTCCACCGCTGACGAGATGGACAACTACTACTTCTAAGGGAGGATTTCCGTATGAAAAACGTTAAGATCACCCGCCGCAGTTTTCTGTTGGGCCTGGGGGCCGCCTCCTCGGCCCTGCTGCTTTCCGCCTGCGGCAGCACCGATGCCCCGGCATCGTCCGCCAGCACATCCGTCTTGCCGCAGCCTGACTCCGGGGCTCCGGCTTCGTCCGCTGCCAGCGAGGTCCCGCCGGAACCCGTCCTGCGTGTGGACGAGTTCCCCATCACCGACGGCAGCACGGCCTGCATCCCGCTGATCGCGCAGATCATGGCCGATACCACCGGGCTGGATCTGGAGACCGCCCGGAGCGCCGTGACCACCAACACCACGGCCCAGGCCTGGCGCAACCTGGGCCTGTACGGCAATAATTACGGCGATTCGGTCAAGCTCATCATCGCCTACGAAGCCCCGGAATCCGTCAAGGAGGAGCTGAAGACAGACGGTGACCCGCTGGAGCAGAAGGCCATTGGCCGGGACGCGCTGGTGTTCATCGTCAACGAGGACAACCCTGTACAGAGCCTGACCCTGCAGCAGCTCAAGGACATCTACGCCGGAACGATCACCAATTGGAAAGATGTGGGCGGCAAGGATCAGGAGATCATTGCCTTCCAGCGGCGGGCAGACTCCGGCAGCCAGACCCTGTTTCAGAAACTATTGATCCAGGGCGGCCCGCTGATGGAGGCCCCCACCGAGCTGGCCCCCACCGCCATGGGTGAGCTGGTGGACAGCATTGCAGAGTATAACAACTCTGCCAACGCCATCGGTTTCTCGGTCTACTACTACATCGACCAGATGTACTCCAAGCCCGGTCTGCGGCTGCTGGCCGTGGATGGCGTGACCCCTTCCAACGAGACGATCGCCGACCAGAGCTACCCGCTGTGCAACGAATTCTATGCCGCCATCCTGCAGGATTCCGCTGCCGACAGCCCGGAACGCAGGATCTACGAATGGCTCTCCACCGATGCAGGCCGTTCCTGCATTGAGCGCTCCGGCTATGTGGCCGTCCAGTAATTCCCAGAAAATCCGACACATTTCATTGACTTTGCTCAAATCCTTTGCTAAACTTAAGAAAAGTTTGTCAGCTTTTTTCGTTTCACGATTTTGAGCAAAGGAGATGCCGCATCATGTCCCATCCTTCCGACACCCCGCACTCCTCCCACGTTGAGAGCCGCAGCCGCAAGGCACTGCGCAGCTACATCATTCAGGCCTCCACCCTGCTGGAGATCGTGCTGTCCGGGCTGGTGCTCATCGGCCTGCTGCTCAGCTTCATCCCCCTGCTCAAGTGGATGCCGGGCCTGCTGTTTGATGGCAACGATGTAGAGATCCGCGGCTTCCTTGAGCGGGCGCTGGACATCGTCATCGGCGTGGAGTTCATCAAGATGCTGGCCAAGCACAGCCCCGGCAGCAGCCTGGAAGTGCTGCTCTACGCCATCGCCCGCCACATGGTGGTCGGCCACGAATCCGCCGTTGAGAACCTGCTCAGCGTGGGTGCCATCGCGCTCATCTTCGTTGTGCGCAAGTTCTTCTTCGTGCCCGCATTCGGTGCCCACCTGCCGGACGGCAACCCTGCCCCCGACCTGACCCCGAACCAGAGCGGCATCCCTGCCCAGGAGTTCCGCCAGCGTCTGCATGACCGCATCCACGCCGAGGACCTCGACGACGAAGAGAACACCCCGGAATATGAGGATGTCGAGTGAGCCCTCTCCCCGGAACGCACACAGCCCCCGTGCTTTGGCACGGGGGCTGTTGTTTTGGCTCAGTTTATGCGTTCACGACGCCGCCCTCGACGACGAGTTCGTCCTCGTAGTCGGCACCGTAGGTATCCACGAGGGTCTCCTCGTAGTCCTTGTGGAAGAACTGCTCATCGGCCAGCGCAGTGATCTCCTCGTTGATCCAGTCCAGCAGGGTGGTGTTGCCCTTGCTGACGGCCGGGGCGATGGTGTCGGCACTGCCCAGCGAGGGGATGCCGACGGTGTAGCCGGGGTTCTGCTTGGCAAAGGCGATGACCTCTGTGTTGTCGTTGGCCCATGCCACGCCGTTGCCGTTCTCCAGTGCATTCTTGGCCGTGGCGTAGGAATCGTACTTTTGAAGCGGGATAGTGGGGTAGTTCTTGACCAGATAGGTCTCCGCCGTGGTGCCGGAGATGACGATCATCTGGTCGTCGGCCTTCCAGTCGTCCAGACTGGTGATGACGTTGCTGTCCGGCGAGATGACGCCCAGTGCGACGTTCATGTAGGGCAGGGCGAAATCGACTTCCTCGGCGCGCTCCGGGGTGACGGTGAAGTTGGCGAGGATGATGTCCACCTTGCCGGTCTGCAGATACTCGATGCGGTTGGCGGCCTCGGTGGAGACGAAGTTCACCTCCACGCCCAGATCTTCGCCCAGACGGTTGGCAAAGTAGACGTCGTAACCCTGATACTCTCCGTTCTCATCCACATAGCCGAACGGGTTCTTATCCGAGAAGACGCCGATGTTCACGGTGCCGTCGGCCTTGATCTCATCGAGGGTGCGGTAAACGGTGTCGCTGCCCGCAGCGGAACCAGCGGCAGAACTGGAAGCGGAAGCCGCCGTGGAGCTGGACGAACCGCCGCAGGCGGTCAGTGCGCTGGCAGCTGCTGCGGCCCCCAGGCCCAGCAGGAAAGAACGGCGGGTGATCTTGTTGGTTTTCATCGTTTGTTCTCCTTTGCTTTATGATGACTTTCCCATATGATTTATCTGAACTGCACACAGTTGCAGTTGCTGGCTTGGAACCTCTCAGTCTGAAAAATGAGTGCGCGGTCACTTCACTGCCTCAAACGTGAAGGTGTTCAAAAACTTCTTCGCACGTTCGGTCTGCGGGTGGTCAAAGAACTGTGCGGGCGGGGCCTCCTCGACAATGCGGCCTCCATCCAGAAAGAGCACACGGTTCGCGACGGCACGGGCAAACTGCATCTCGTGGGTGACGATGACCATCGTTTTGCCCTCGCGGGCCAGGTCAAGCATGACATCCAGCACCTCACGGACCATCTCCGGGTCAAGGGCGGCGGTCACTTCGTCGAAGAGCAGAATTTCGGGGTGCATACACAGCGCCCGCACGATGGCAACGCGCTGCTTCTGGCCGCCGGAAAGCTCCCGCGGGTAGCTTTTGGCCTTTTGCAGCAGGCCCACGCGGTCCAGCAGGGCTTCGGCCTCCTGCTGCACCCCAGCTTTGGGGCGCTTCTGCACTTTGGTGGGAGCCAGCAGGATGTTGTCCAGCACGGTCAGGTGTGGAAAAAGCTCGTAGCTCTGGAACACCATCCCGATGCGCTGGCGCAGGGCCGCCAGATTCTTGCCGCCGTAGGCGACGGTCTCACTGCCCAGCTGCACCCGGCCTGCCTGCACCGGCTCCAATCCGTTCAGACAGCGCAGCAGGGTGCTCTTGCCGCAGCCGGACGGCCCCACCACGACGATGACCTCGCCGGGCTGAACGCCAAAGCTCACGTTATCCAGAATGTTCGTCTGACCATCGTAGCTTTTCACCAGATGGTCCACGGTCAAAATCGGTTCTGACATGTCCGGGTCACTTCCATTTCTTTTCCAGATAGCCCGCCAGCAGGCTGATGGGCCAGCAGGCGAGGAAATACAGCAAAAATACCGTCAGGTAGATGCCAAAGGCGGCGTTGGGGCTGGCCATGCGGTTTGCCTCAATGATCTGCTGGGCCACCTTGAGCACCTCCACCACGCCGATCATCAGCACAAGGCTGGTGGTCTTGATCATGCGGGTGATGAGGTTGATGGACAGCGGGATGAGCCGCCGCACCGTCTGAGGGATGATGATGTACCAATAGGTCTGCGCCCGGCTCATGCCAAGCGCCTCGCTGCTCTCGTACTGATGCTTCGGGATGGCGATGAGGGCACCGCGGACGAGGTCGCTCATCTCGGCCGTGCCCCAGAGCACGAACACGATGACCGCCGCCGTCTCGCCGGAAAGATCCCAGCCAAAGGCCCGCGTGGTGCCAAAATACACCAGAAAGAGCAGCACCATCTGGGGCATGATGCGGATGAATTCCAGATACACCCGGAGGATGGCTTTCAGGATGGGATTTTTGAAGGTCATCAGCACACCCAGCAGGATGCCCAGCGGCAGGCTGATGAGGACGGACATGGCGCTGATCTTGAGCGCCACGCCCAGACCGCCCAGCAGACGGATGAGGTTTTTGCCCTTGAACAGGACCTCAAGACCCAAATCCGGCATAGCGCACCCTCCTTTCGAGCCAGCTGCCCAGCAGCGACACCGGCAGCAGGATGATGAGATAGAACACCACCAGCAGGAACAGACACTCCGGCGTCTTGTAGTACAGGCCGATGAGGTCTTTGGCGGTGAACATCAGGTCCATCAGGCTGACTGCGCTGAAGACGCTGGTCTCCTTGAGCAGGAAGATGACGTTGGCCATGAAGGCGGGCACACTGGTGGACACCGCCTGCGGCAGGATGACGTAGCGCAGCGTCTGCAGCCGGGTCATGCCCAGGCTGTACGCGCTCTCGGTCTGGATGGGCTCGATGGCCTCCAGCCCGCTGCGGAAGGCTTCGGCCATGTAGCTGCCGCCCAGAAACGCCAGACCCGCGATACCGCAGATCTCTGCGTTGGTCTTGATGCCCACCTTCGGCAGGCCGTAGTAGATGAAGAACAGCTGCACCAGCAGCGGCGTGTTCCGGCTGAGCTGGATATATGCCCCCACAAGGCGGCGCAGCACCGGCACTTTATCGTATTGGAGCACGGCGCAGACCAGCCCGATGCCAATGGCCCACGCGATGCCGATGACACCCAGCCGCAGCGTCAGCCACGCCGCTTTTTCGTACTGCGGCAGGTAGCTTGCGATGACGTCCCAGTCCATGCCTGTCCCCTCCTTTTTTCATTGATTTTTTCGTTGGCCGTATTATAAACCCATTTTCCTAGAATGTCAATAGGATTATAGGGGATTTTGGCGTCCGTTTTTTCAGGTTTGCCCTGATTCCACCTTTCAGCGCGTTTTTTGCACACTCTCTTTTTTCACGAATTTCATACAATATTGGTATGTTTGCACAAAAGCAAAGGCCGCCCATGCAGCTTGCACAGACGGCCTTTGCCCTGTTCTATTTCTTGTTTTGAATCAGCGGATCTCGATGCCGAGCTTGAACTTCAGGTTGCCCAGCACTTTTTTGACGGTGCGCTCGACCTGTTCGGCAGAGACTTCTGCGCTGGGGTCGGACAGCGTCAGGGAGAACGCCATGCTCTTCTTGCCCGCGCCGAGGTTTGCGCCGCGATAGATATCGAACAGCTTCACGTCGGTGATGAGCGGGCTTGCCTTTTTGATGGTCTCCTCGATCTCGCCGCAGGTGACCTGTTCCTCGCAGACGAGGGCCAGGTCGCGCTTGACGGCAGCATAGGGGCTGAGCGGCTGATAGCGCAGCTCGCCGTCCACGCAGCTCATCAGGGCCTCGTAGTCCAGCTCACCGAGGTAGATGTTCTGGCTGTCCTTCTGTTCCTTTGCGATCTCCAGCTCGCCGTTGATCTCATTGGAGAGCTTGCCGAAGACGCCCAGACGCTTGCCGCCGCAGTAGACAGCGGCGCTGATGCCGGGGTGCAGCCAAGGCGCAGTCTCACGCTCGTAGATGAAGTGCAGGCCGAAACCGGCTGCCAGTGCCTCCATGGCGCCCTTGACGGTGAAGAAGTCCTCTTCCGGGCCGAAGGCACCGATGCAGAGGGTCTGGCGCTCGTGCGGATGCTCGCAGAGGGGCAGTTCCTTGGCCAGATAGACCGGTGCCATCTCGAACAGACGGCCCTCGGCATTGCCCTTCTTCAGGTTGTCCACGATGACGTTCAGCATGGACGGGGTGAGCAGGGTGCGCATGATGGAGAGGTTCTCGCTGATGGGGTTCAGGATGCGGATGGCCTTGCGGGCAGCATCATCGGCGGGGATGTGCAGCATGTCCAGCTCGGCGTTGGAGTAGAAGGCCAGCGTGGATGCCTCATAGAAGCCCTGCGCCGCCAGCAGACGCTTGGTCTTGAGCTGCTGCTTCTGGTCGTAGTTCAGACCGCCGTTGGTGACGGCAGCGGTGTTCAGGAAGGTGGGCACGATGTGGTCGTAGCCGTACTCACGGATGACCTCCTCGGCCAGGTCGGGGAAGCTCTCCACGTCCTCGCGGTACAGCGGGGCGGAAACATCCCAGCTGCCGTCGGCCTGCACGTCCACGGTGAACTCCAGACGCTGCAGGATGTCGATCATGGTCTGGTCAGGCACCGTGATGCCCAGCACACCGCAGATCTTGGCGGGGGTGGTCACGATGTGCCTGCGCTCCAGCGGGCGGCCATCGGTCAGGTCGTATTCCAGCGTGGTGATGTCGCCGCAGTCCAGCTCCTGGATCAGGTGCAGGGCACGAGCGAGGCCCAGTTCGGGCGAGTGGCGGTCCACGCCCTTCTCGTAGCGGGCGGAGGAGTCGCTGTTCTGGCCCAGCGCGCGGCTGGTCTTGCGGACGGAGTCGCGGGCGAAGGTGGCGCACTCAAAGAGCAGGCTGGTGGTATTCTCATCCATGCCGGAGTTGGCACCGCCCATGATGCCGGCCAGTGCCACCGGCTTCTCAGCATCGCAGATGACGAGGTTGTTGGGGTTCAGGGTGAACTCCTTCTCATCGAGGGTCACGATCTTCTCGCCCTCATGGGCGCGGCGGACGTCGATAGTGCGGCCCGCGACCTTGTTCAGGTCAAAGGCGTGCATGGGCTGGCCCATCTCCAGCAGGGTGTGGTTGGTGATATCGACCACGTTGCTGATAGAGCGCAGGCCGCACAGGGCCAGATGGCGCTTCATCCAGCGGGGAGACTCGCCCATCCGGATGTTGCGGACATAGTGTGCCATGTAGCGGGGGCACAGGTCGGGGGCCTCCACCTGCACGGTGATGGGGGCATCGGCGTCGCAAACGGTCTGGTAATCCATGGCGGGCATGTGCAGGGGCTTGCCGAGGATGGCAGAGACCTCCCGTGCGATGCCCAGAACGGACTGGCAGTCCGGGCGGTTGGCGGTGATGGAGATATCGAAGATGTAGTCATCCAGACCGACCACCGGTGCGATGTCGGTGCCGGGGACGCTGTCTTCGGGCAGGATGAGCAGACCGTAGACTTCCGAACCGGGGAACAGATCATCGTTCAGACCCAGCTCCTCGCCGGAGCAGAGCATGCCGTTGGACTCGACACCCTGCATCTTGCGGGCCTTGATCTTGATGCCGCCGGGCAGGGTGGAGCCATCCA
>OHSL01000678.1_pt1 | contig 13861 bp, 10 predicted proteins | sample 1578741 | NCBI WGS metagenome assembly OHSL01 (sample SAMEA3879512, study PRJEB24766) | human gut metagenome | biome: human-associated habitat; feature: feces | place: USA | collected 1985/1987 | reverse complement strand
TTCCGCCGGTAGAAAAGAGCGCCTGCGGCGTGGGCCTCAGGCGTCCTTTTTAAGAAATGCGTTTTGTCCTTTGCGGGCAAAGCCGCCTTCTTCATGCTTTCCCCGGGCCCCAAAACTGAAGGCTGGCTTCCTCCTGATCCTTAGGGCATACCACATAGCTTACTGTCAGCCGCCTGTCTGCGGCCTGGTACATTTCCCGGGCCAGATTTTCTCCAAAAGCGCCGCAGACCTCCAGCGCGCCAAAGCCCTCATCCGCCAGCTCTCTGGCTTTTTTCACCGCCTCCTCAGGGGAACGCACCGTGATGATATAGCTGTCCACACCGCCGGCGGAAAAGCAGGCATGGTCTCTCTGAGGGTTAAAGTCCTTTCCCATCAATAAAAACGCGTATTTCTTACTCATAGCAGCCTCCCGTATCGTATTTCCATCATTGCCTCTTTTCCTCAAGGCAAAGCCTTTTCCACTCTAATGCAAGCCCTTTGCCGCCATTTTTAACCGGATGCCTCTTTTTTTGCTTCTCAAGGAATGGGGCCGGCCCGGCTTTCCATTTAGGCCCAGCTCCTCCCTCTTCCTGCCGGAACCCTCCCCTTTAGTCTCTAATCAAAAAAGGCGGCAAGGAGAAAAGTCAAAACGGCCGGGCAGCCCGGGAGCTTAAGCCGGCACTAAAAGGAATTGACCGGCAGGCGGCCTGGCGGCGCCGTTATTTTTCATCGAAATAAAAAAAGAGACGCCCCGCAGAAAGGGCATCTCTTTTTGTAACACAAGCCTGTTATCTCTTGGAGAACTGAGGAGCGCGGCGGGCGGCCTTCAGGCCGTACTTCTTACGTTCCTTCATTCTCGGATCACGAGTCAGGAATCCGGCCTTCTTCAGAATCGGGCGGAGATTCTCAGAATCGTACTGGAGCAAGGCTCTGGCGATGCCATGGCGGATCGCGCCGGCCTGGCCGGTAACACCGCCGCCAGCAACCCGGCAGACAATGTCAAATTTTTGATCGGTCTCGGTGGCCACCAAAGGCTGGCGAACGATCAGCTTCAGGGTCTCCAGGCCAAAGTAATCGTCGATATCACGGTCGTTGATTGTAACCTTACCGGTGCCCTGGTATACTCTCACGCGGGCAACGGAGCTTTTTCTTCTACCTGTGCCGTAGAAATAAGGTGCCTTATCGTACATCTTGCGTTCCTCCTATCCTTATAGTTCCCAGGCTTCGGGCTTCTGTGCGGCGTGGTTGTGCTCGGCGCCAGCATAGATGCGCAGTCTGGTCAGGGCGGCGCGGCCGATGGTGGTATCGGGAACCATTCTCTTTACGGCGAGCTCCATTGCCTTTTCCGGCTTCTCCGCCATCAGGGTGTCATAGCGGACAGCCCGGAGGTGGCCGATATAGCCGGTGTGGCGGTAATAATACTTCTGGGTCAGCTTATTGCCGGTTAACACGGCTTTTTCTGCGTTGATGATGATTACATGGTCGCCGCAGTCGACATGAGGCGCAAAGGTAACCTTATGCTTGCCGCGGAGAAGATTGGCGGCCTGAACGGCTACGCGGCCCAGCGGTTTGCCGGCGGCGTCAAGTACATACCACTTGCGGTCGACTTGACCGGCTTTGGGCATATAAGTGGACATAGCGTTTCCTCCTAATAATTCGAAGTTTCACGTATTTTTCAATCGTGCACGGTTGTTATCATAACACAGGGCCCCGGCCTTGTCAACACTTTTTCCTATTTTTTTAATTTGTACACTTACAATCTTCAATATGCTCTGTTTTTCTCATGATATCTCCTGTTTTCTCACGCACCATTTTCACTTGTGTTTTTCGCAATTTTGTGCCACAATAAGGAAAACCCAGCTTATAGAAAGGAATCGCCGGCCGCCCAGGCCGGACGGGAGGATGCGCGGATGCAAAAGATACTAGGCCCGATGCGGGCGGCCGTGGAAAAATATCATATGATCGGGGAGGGGGACCGGATTGCCGTAGGCGTTTCCGGCGGCAAGGACAGCCTGGTGCTTCTCTGCGCCCTGGCGGCCCTGCGGGAATTTTATCCCAGCCGGTTCGAGGTGGCCGCCCTGACGGCGGATCCCCAGTTTCACGGCGAACCCGCCGACTACTCCCAGATTGAGGAGCTCTGCCGGCGGCTGGGCGTGCCGTACCATATCCGGCGCACCCAGCTGGGCCGGATCATTTTCGAGGATCGGAAAGAAGCTAATCCCTGCAGCCTGTGCGCCAGAATGCGCCGGGGGATCCTGCACAATATGGCAAAGGAGGCGGGCTGCAATAAGCTGGCCCTGGGCCATCATTACGACGACGCGGTGGAGACCTTCTTCATGAACCTGTTCAACAGCGGCTCTCTGGACTGCTTTTCCCCAAAATCCTATCTTTCCCGAAAGGAGCTTTGGCTGATCCGTCCCCTGGTGTTCTGCGGGGAGCGCCAGGTCGCGGCGGCGGCTCGCCGCCGCCAGTGGTGAAAAGCAGCTGCCCCGCCGACGGCAGCACCTCCCGTCAAAGGACCAAGGAGCTGATTGCCCGGCTGGAAAAGGACTATCCGGATTTAAAATCCAAGGTCATGGGCGCCGTGGAGCGCGCCGGCATCGCCCACTGGAACGCCGATTGACTCTTTTAAGGGGATTCGTTCGCAAGGCCGCTTGCTGTTCTCCAATCTTCGAATGCTAAAGCGGCACCGACGCTCAAAAAATCAGCTGTCAAGCGTAATCAGCAGGCTTGTGATAACCCCCAGAAAATGTAAAAAACCACCGGGCTGTTTTGACAGCGCCCGGTGGTTTTTTGGCATTTCTAATTTTTCTTCTTAATTCTGTTTTCCGCTTAATTGTTTTCGGCGGCGGGTACAACGTGCCGATTATTCCGTGTATGATATATCGCTAATTGCTATACGTTGTCCAGATTAAACTCATTTTTCTGGCGGATTTCATCCAGTACCCAACAGCCGTTTTCTTTGATCAGCTTCCAATATTCCACAAAGCTGGCACTGTTTTTAGACCCGGAAATCACCTCCATTGTTCGGTCGTCTATGGTGTAATCAATCATTTTGGCTTTGATGTACACCCACATGTAATCCCGGTCTTCCCCTTGAAAATCATTGACAGCCACTGGGAGTGCCGCCAAAAGCTTTTGGTTTTGCAAAATATTCTGTTCATGGCGCATGATCATCCACTGGGATTTGATCTGATATTTTTCAAAAAGTTCCCGGCTCAAATAACGCCGGGCGATTTCCTGATCCCGCTGGGCCCAGGCCTCCTGAACGGTGTAAAACATATTTTGAATATGGCGGTCAAAGTCAGCAAGGCTCCAGGTGGGATCGAAACGGGAAAGATTTTCCATGATCTTTTCCGCTTTCCTGTTTTTAGCCCTCACCTTTATATATAAGGTCACAGCCCCGCCGGACGCCGCTAGCCCCATAACGACATACCCGATGATAGACGAGATCGGATTAGAGCGGGTGTAACCGCTGGTGTGGCCGCCGGTGGTATAACCGCCGCCTCCGCCTCCGGTACCTCCCCCGCCTCCGGTACCGCCTCCGCCGCCCGCGCGGGCAAACACGGTGGGAAATGACATGAAAACCACAAGGATGACCGCTAAAGCGGTCATCACGGCCTTCTTTCCGCCTTTCATAATAATCCCCTCTTATGATCAATCAAAATTGGTCCTTGCCGTATTTAATGAAGCTGCAATTTTGATCGGAGTACAGACCAGCCTGTTTTTTATTATTATAGTACATTATAACATGGAGAAAAGAAAAAGTCGACGGAAACGATCTGTTCGCCCCTGTTTTCCGGCGGTCAGAAAACCGCTTTTATATGAGCTCTGATCAATTTGCTTTCGGGGCCTCCAGATATTTTTGCTTTTTTCCTTTGCTGTCCGCAGACGGAATCAGGACGGCTCTGGCAATAACAGAAAAACCGCTGTTTTTTGCTGTTTTTATTTACAACTTGGAAATTTGAAAAGGGGGTTCTCCGGAACTCTTTCCCGCCGGGCGTCATCGCCCTTTTGGGGAAGTCCCGAATCCTCCCGAGGCCCTGCCGGGGAAGTTATTTCATAAAAAGTGTTTTTCCTTGACAGGCTCCGTGTGGAAACGAGCTTCTTTCGCCCAAAGGTTTTTCTCTTGGGAAGCTGCTTATCCTTCCCTGGGCATAATCGTCACCGGCTCCACTGTCAGCTCCCTGCCGTTGTAATCCACCACCAGGTGGGTGCGGGGCCGGAGGTCTCTGGAAATGATAGCCTTGGCGATGGCGGTTTCCACCTTGCTCTGGAGGAATCTCCTCAGCGGGCGGGCGCCGTAAACCGGGTCGTAGCCGCTGTCCACCACGTAATCCTTGGCGGCCTGGGTCAGCTCCACCGTGAGCTGCTTTTCCTCCAGTCGCTTTTGCAGGTCAGCGATCATCAGATCCACGATCCTGGTGATCTCATCCTTGGTCAGGGGCTTGTAGAATACGATGTCGTCCAGCCGGTTCAGAAACTCAGGGCGGAACTGCTGCTTCAGCAGGCCATCCACCATGGTTCTGGCCTCCCCGCTGATCTCTCCCTTTTCGTTGATGCCCTCCAAAATGTAATTGGAGCCTAAGTTTGAGGTCAGGATAATGATGGTGTTTTTAAAGTCCACCGTCCGCCCCTGGGAGTCGGTGATCCGCCCGTCGTCCAGCACCTGAAGCAGGATGTTGAACACATCCGGGTGGGCCTTCTCCACCTCGTCGAACAGCACCACGGAATAAGGATGCCGGCGCACCGCCTCGGTCAGCTGGCCGCCTTCCTCGTAGCCCACGTATCCGGGAGGGGCTCCCACCAGCCTGGATACGGAATATTTCTCCATATACTCACTCATATCGATCCGGACCATATTCCGCTCGTCGTCAAACAGGGTTTGAGCCAGCGCCTTGGCAAGCTCGGTTTTGCCCACGCCGGTGGGGCCTAAAAACAGGAAGGAACCGATAGGGCGGTCCGGGTCCTGGATGCCCGCCCGGGAACGGAGGATGGCTTCGGTGACTTTTTCTACCGCCTCATCCTGGCCGATGACCCGCTGGTGGAGGATATCCTCCAGCCGCAGCAGCTTATCCCGCTCGCCCTCCATCAGCTTAGAAACGGGAATCCCGGTCCACCGGCCCACGATCTTGGCGATCTCCTCCTCGGTGACCTTGTCGTGGAGCAGGCTGGCATTGCTCTGGCCCTCCTCGGCGATCCGCTCCTCCTCCTGAAGCTCCTTTTGCAGGGCTGGCAGGCGGCCGTATTTCAGCTCCGCCAGCTTGTTCAGGTCGTAGCTGCGTTCCGCCTTTTCAATCTCGCCGTTGACCTGGTCGATCTCCTCCCGCAGCTTCTGCACCTTGCCAATGGCCTCTTTTTCGTTTTCCCATTTCGCTTTCATCTCTTTAAACTGGGAACGGAGCTCCGCCAGCTCTTTTTGCAGCTCCTGCAGATGCTCCTGGGAAAGGGCGTCCGTTTCCTTTTTCAGGGCGGCCTCCTCGATTTCCAGCTGCATGATCTTCCGGGAAATCTCGTCCAGCTCCGTAGGCATGGAATCGATCTCGGTGCGGACCATGGCGCAGGCCTCGTCTACCAGGTCGATGGCCTTATCCGGCAGAAAGCGGTCGGAAATATACCGGTTGGAAAGGGTCGCGGCGGCGATCAGGGCCTGATCCTGGATCTTTACCCCGTGGAACACCTCGTAGCGCTCCTTCAGCCCTCTCAAAATGGAAATGGTATCCGCCACAGAGGGCTCATCCACCAGCACGGGCTGGAAGCGGCGTTCCAGAGCCGGATCCTTTTCAATATACTGCCGGTATTCGTCCAGGGTGGTGGCGCCGATGCAGTGGAGCTCCCCTCTGGCCAGCAGCGGCTTCAGCAGGTTGCCGGCGTCCATGGAGCCCTCGGTCTTGCCCGCTCCCACGATGGTGTGAAGCTCGTCGATGAACAAAATGATTTTGCCCTCGCTCTTTTTTACCTCGCCCAGCACGGCTTTCAGCCGCTCCTCAAACTCGCCCCGGAACTTGGCGCCGGCGATCAGGGAGCCCATATCCAGGGAAAACAGCTTCCGGTCCTTCAGGTTGTTGGGCACGTCCCCCCGGACGATCCGCAGGGCCAGGCCCTCGGCGATGGCGGTTTTGCCCACGCCGGGTTCACCGATGAGCACCGGATTGTTTTTGGTTTTCCTCGAAAGGATCCGGATCACGTTCCGGATCTCCGAGTCGCGGCCGATTACCGGATCCAGCTTGTGGTTTTTCGCCAGCTCCACCAGATCCTGGCCGTATTTGGACAGGGAATCATAGGTTTCCTCCGGGGTGTCGCTGGTGACCCGGGTATTGCCCCGAACCGTAGCCAGCACGGACAGGAACTGGTCCTTTGTCACGCCGAACTGCTGGAAAATACGGCTCATGCCTGTGTTCGGCTTTTCCAGAACCGCCATCATAATGTGCTCCACGGAAACATATTCGTCCTTCATCCGGCCGGCTTCCCGCTCAGCGGCGGCCAGATTTTGATCCACGTCGCCGGACACATAGATCTTCCCGCTTTCCCGGCCGGGACCGGTAACCCCGGGCAGGCCCTCTATCCGCTGCTCCACGGCGTGAAGCAAGGCGTCCGGGTCGGTTCCCATCTTTTTCATCAGCTGGGGAATCAGGCCGTCCTTCTGCTCCAGCAGGGCGCAAACCAGGTGCTCCTGCTCGATCTGCATGCTGTTGTGCTCCAGCGCTATATTTTGGGCCTCCTGGATGGCCTCAAGAGATTTTTGAGTAAATTTTTGTGCGTTCATAGTGGTAAGCCTCCTCTATGCTTATGTTGATTCTATTCTATCATGTTATTGTGAATATTTCATTAATATATGGCGTAAATTGCTGTTTTTAAACAGAAAAATTTACCGCTTTCTCTTCCCCAAAATTTGTAGAAAACCACCAGCCTTTTTGCTTTCACAGTCCTCCCGAACCGTTCAGGCCCGTTTCGGGAGTCCCCCGCTTTTAAACGCTTATCTTTAGGGATTGGCATTGATTCACCGTAAAAAATGTGATAAAATTAAAAATAGTTTTTCAATCCCGCTTCGGGTCTTCGGGTACATCCGGCAGACCTTCTGGGCGCTGGTAAACCACCGTCTGAAACAGCGGACGCCCGCCGCAGGCCGCCGGAAAAGCGGCGGGAGCTCTGTTTTGCAGGCGTTGAGCTTTTGCTTTCACTTATTTTCTATATTATATCATGATAGGTTGGTGCTGAAAATGGAATATAAATTTTCAAATCGGGTACAGTCTTTGAAGCCCTCCGCGATCCGGGAAATTTTCAAGTACGCGGCGGACCCGGAGGTGATTTCCCTGTCCGCGGGAAATCCGTCTCCCGAGGCGTTTCCCACCAAGGCCATTGAGGAGATTACCGCGTCCATTCTGGAGAAAAACCCCATCGCGGCCTTGCAGTACAGTATTACCGAGGGCTACGCCCCTTTGCGGGAAACCCTGAAGGACTACATGAAAAAGACTCATAACGTGGGCCGGGAGTTCGACGAGCTGGTGGTTACCTCCGGCGCCCAGCAGGTGATGGATTTAACCACCAAAGCCCTGTGCAACGCGGGGGATGTGGTCATCTGCGAGGCGCCCAGCTTTATCGGCTCCCTGAACTCCTTCCGCTCCTACGGCGTGCGCCTGCGGGGCGTTCCCATGGATGACGACGGCATGAACCTGGAGGCCCTGGAAACCGCTCTGCGGGAAGAGCCTAACGCCAAGTTTATTTATACCATTCCCAACTTTCAAAATCCCTCCGGTATCACCATGAGCCTGGAAAAACGGAAAAAGGTGTATGAGCTGGCCAAGCGCTACGGCGTTCTGATCCTGGAGGACAACCCTTACGGCGACCTGCGGATCGAGGGCGAGGACCTGCCCTGCATCAAAAGCTTCGACGAGGACGGCCTGGTGATGTATGCGGGCACCTTCTCCAAGGTTTTGGCGCCCGGCATCCGGGTAGGCTACTGCATCGGGCCCTCAGCCGTATGCCAGAAGATGATCGTCTGCAAGCAGGGCGAGGACGTTCATACCAACATCCTGGCCCAGATGATCGCCAACGAGTTTATGACCAAATACGATTATCCGGCCCATATCCAGTTCCTGCGGGACCTGTACCGGAAAAAAGCAAAATTCGCCATGGATCTGATGGACCAGTATCTGCTTCCTAAGATCACCTATAAGCCTATCCAGGGCGGCCTGTTCATCTGGTGCACTCTGCCCGAAGGGGTGGATATGCCTGATTTCTGCAAGCAGGCGGTGCTGCGGAAGGTCTGCGTGGTGCCCGGGAACGCGTTCCTGACCGATGAAAGCGAGCCCTGCCAGTGCTTCCGCACCAACTTCTCCACGCCCACCGACCAGCAGCTGGAAAAAGGGATTAAGATTCTCGGACAGCTTGTAAACGAATTAATATAAGGAGGCCCTTCCCATGGAAACAGCGAACACTCCTGAGCGTAAAAAAGTAATTTTCAGCGCGATCCAGCCCAGCGGCACCATCACCCTGGGCAACTATGTAGGCGCCTTGCGGAACTGGGTAGGCCTTCAGGATGACTATGACTGTATTTTCGCCCTGGCGGATCTGCACACCATCACGGTGCGGCAGGACCCGGCCAAATTCCGTAAAAACGCCCTGGAAGCTTACGCCTTGCTGCTGGCCTGCGGCATCGACCTGGACAAAAGCCTGTTCTTTATCCAGAGCCACGTTCATACTCACGCGGAGCTGGCCTGGCTGCTGAACTGCTACACCCAATTCGGGGAGCTTTCCCGAATGACCCAGTTTAAGGATAAATCCCAGAAGCACGCCGATAACGTTAACGTTGGCCTGTTCGCCTATCCCAGCCTGATGGCGGCGGATATCCTGGCCTACCAGGCGGACATGGTGCCGGTAGGCCTGGACCAGAAGCAGCATCTGGAGCTGACCCGGAATATCGCCGAGCGGTTCAACGGCATTTACGGCCAGACCTTCAAGGTGCCGGATCCCTATATCCCCAAGGTAGGGGCAAAGATCATGTCCTTGCAGGATCCCACCAGGAAAATGTCCAAGTCAGATGAGAACGTCAACAGCTACGTGGCCTTGCTGGATAAGCCGGACGACATTATGCGGAAGTTCAAGCGGGCCATCACCGACAGCGACGCTCAGGTGCGTTACGGCGAGGGCAAGGATGGCATTAACAATCTAATGGGGATCTACTCCGTGATGACTGGAAAAACCAATGAGGAGATCGAGCGGGAGTTCGACGGCAAGGGCTACGGTGATTTCAAGCTGGCGGTTGGCGAAGCAGTAGTGGATCATCTCCGTCCCATCCAGGAGGAATTCACCCGGCTCATCGGCGACAAGGCCTATTTGGAGCAGTGCTATACCAAGAGCGCCGAGATCGCCCTGCGGATTTCCCAGCGCACCCTGGACAAAGCCATGAAAAAGGTGGGCTTTGTAAAACGCGCCTTTTAAAGCGGTTTCGCTTTGCGGCAGAACCGGAGGCTTTGCCGCTGAACCATACAACTAGCAGACAAGCCGGAGAGCGGTATGCTCTCCGGCTTGTCCTTTTTCTCTGGTTGCCATATCAAAAGGAAGAAGCGCCGGACGCTATATGGCGTCCAGCGCTTCTTTAATTCGTTTCGCGGGAACCCTTTCCCGAATGACGGGCCGGTGGTTAAGCCCTTAAGCTCTTTTATTCGCTGGCCTTGCCCCGCTTGCCCTTGACAAGCACCAGAACCAGTGCCGCGCTGATCAAAAGAACGGCGCTGACAACGGCGGCTGGGAAGCCGTCTCCGGTGGGCACGTATTTATCGTTGCTGGAGCCGCCGGAAGAACCAGAAGCGCTGGAGGAACCGGCCTCACCAGAGGAGACTCCGGCCTGTCCGTCGCTGTAGGCGAGAGCGAAAACAGAAAATTGGTCGCTTTCAATGGTGACGGTAGCCGGGTCGTTGTCCAAATCCTTCAGCAATTCCACGACGCCGTTGTGCTCACGGTAAATGACAAAGGTGCGGCCGTCCTTCCGCAGCTCCTCGGGGATACTGATGGTCAAACGGATGGGCTTTTTCGTTTCCGTGATCGCGGCGCTCTGGTCGTTTAATACCTTGAACAGGGAAATGTCCAGGTAAACGCCCTCCTGATAGCCGGACATGGCGTTCTGGAACAGCTCTTTCTGCTGCTCGCTAAGCTCCGCCTTTTCCACAGAGATCACGATTTGAGCGCCGTCGTTGATTTCCTCTTCCGTCAGCAGGCTCTCCGCCAGCTCCGCCTGATCCATGCCAAGGGATACCTGGGGAACGTCCTTATCCTGGTCAATGACGACATCCGGGGTCTCCGGCTCCTCCGGCTCAGAGGCGACTACCTGTACGGTATACTCTTTCTCGAATACGGTGGTGTAGCCGGTGTTTTCCGTCAGGGTCAGGGCAATCTGATAGGTGCCTTCTTTCAGCTCACCGCTGAAGAAATAGGTAGGAACCAGGGTGTCTGCAGTCTCCCAATCGGTTACGTCCTCGATCAGAGACAAAGTGCTTTCCGGCTGGCGGAAAGAGTGTTGATATCCAAGAATGTCAAGCGCCGGAGACGGCTGAAAAGCGATCGTGGCGGCGGTTCCCTCAGTCAGGGTGATTACGTCTCCTGAAATATCCGCCTTGCCGGAGACAACGGCCGGGGCCACAGTAACCGGCACGGGAGCGGCCTGCACCTTAACCGTGTATTCCTTCTGGAATACGGTGGTGTAGCCGGTGTTTTCCGTCAGGGTCAGGGTGATCTGATAAGTGCCTTCCTTGAGCTGGCCGCTGAAGGAATAGGCGGGAACCAGGCTGTCCGCTGTCTCCCAGTCGGTTACGTCCACAATAGTCTCATTGGTATCAGACGGCTGAGCCAGGGAATACTGGTATTCAATAATATCAAGCTCCTGAGACGGCTGGAAGGCCACCGTGGCGGCCTTGCCCTCAGTCAGAGTGATAACGTCTCCCTCCACAGCGGCTTCGCCTGAGGCGACGGTGGGGGTTACGCTGAGCTCCTGAGGAGCAGCGGCCGCACTAATGCTTGCGCCGGCCAGCAGTACGCCCGTCAAAACAACGGCCACAGCTTTCTTAAAAAACTGCCTCATAATTTTAACTCCTTCTTTCTTTTATTTTGACATAATGAGAAACCGCTCTGTTCCGTATCCGCAAGTCCATAGCACGGCTATAAAGCTTTTTGCCGCGCGGCCGCTTTTCATGGCCGCGCAGCCGTTCCAGCAGGCTAAACTTTTGCGGATGCCAAAAAAAGGCAATAAAAAAAGCAATATTTCGCCTGAATTGGCAAAATATTGCTTAAAGCCTCGTAAAACCAACACGTCTACAAAAGTTTACATTTTGAAATCTCAAGCTGGTATTTTGCCAAGGTCTTTATCAGCCTTTGACCGCCGCAGTCCCGCGGCCTTATCATGAGCTTCTCATATTGGTCACACCTATTATAGTAAATAACGAACATTTTGTCTAGAGGCTTTTTCGATTACATAAATTTTCTAAACCCCGTTTCACAAAAGGGCATCGCCGTGTCCTTCAGCGCGCCGGCCTCCCTGCTTTTTCAAGTCCGCCAAGCTTCCCGCCCCGGTAGATTCTGGGAACCCTCTTAGTGATTTGGCAAACCGTTTCATAATTGATGGTTTGATCCAGAGAGGAAACCTCCTCCACCGGAAGAAAGGCACCGCCGTCCCGGCCGAACACCGTCACCACGTCCCCCTCCTCCACGTCAGGAATATGAGTGACATCCAGCATCAGCTGATCCATACACACCCGCCCGATGATCCTGGCCCTTTGGCCGCGCACCAGCATTTCTCCCAGGTTGGAAAGGGCCCTTGGGTAGCCGTCGGCGTAACCGATGGGAAGAGCCGCTATACGCGACGGACGGGTGAGATGCCCTTTCCGGCTATACCCCACCGTATCCTCTTCGGGAACATCACGTATCTGGAGGATGGTAGTCTTCAACGTGCTCACATTATTCATAATGGAATTGTCTATGGGATTGACACCATAGAGGCCGATACCCAGGCGCACCATATCGAATTGCGCCCCCGGGAAACGCTCGATACCTGCGGAATTGCAGATATGGCGAAGTATCTTATGCGGAAAAGCCTCCTGCAATTCCATGGACGCTTTCTCGAACATTTCTATCTGCCGGCGTGTAAAACTGTCGAATTGTTGCGAATCGCTCCCTACCAAATGCGAGAAGACGGAACGGGCAATCACGGCATTCTGTCCCTTCAGCCGTTCTATCAGCCGGGGCATATCCTCCGGAGCAAACCCCAGGCGGTGCATACCGGTATCCAGCTTTATGTGGATGGGGAAGTTTGTGATACCTTCCTTTTCCGCTTCTTTAATCAAAGCGTCCAGCAGATGGAAGCTATATACTTCGGGCTCCAGCTTGTAATCGAACATGGTCTTGAAAGCAGTCATCTCAGGATTCATGATAATGATATTCGCAGTGATGCCCGCTTTGCGGAGTTCGGAGCCTTCGTCGGCAACCGCCACGGCAAGATAATCGACATGATGTTCCTGCAAAGTCTTGGCTATCTCGTAAGAACCTGCACCGTAAGCGGAGGCTTTCACCATGCAGACCATCTTTGTTTCCGGCTTCAGCTTGCCACGATAATAGTTCAGATTGGCAATCATCGCTCCAAGATTAACCTCCAGAATGGTTTCGTGCACCTTCTTCTCCAATACTTCCGTCAAGGAGTCAAAACCGAACTTACGTGCACCCTTAATCAGAATTATTTCGTTTTCAAGGCGAAGTTCCCCACGCTGAATGGCACGTATCAAGGCCGCTGTATCCGGATAAAAGGTCTTCTCTATATTAAAGCGTGCAGCGCAGGAAGATATTTCATTTCCTACACCTATGATGCGTTCAATGCCACGGCTGTTTACCAGCTGTGCCACTTGTCGGTAAAGTGTCGGCGTGTTCTGACCGGTCTCCAATATATCCGAAAGAACCAAAGTCCGCCTCAATCCCTTACTTTGCGAACGGCGGTAAAGAAAATCGAGTGCAATATCCAATGAGCCAAGGTCAGAATTATAACTGTCGTTAATCAACAGACAGTTGTTTTTTCCCTCCTTGACTTCCAGCCGCATGGCGATGGGTTCTAGCCTTGCCATACGTTCTGTAATCTGTTCGGCAGGAAGCATCAGATAGAGGCATGCGGCCAGGCAGTTCAGCGAATTCTCGATGGAAGCATCATCTATGAACGGTAGAGTAAACGTATTATCCATATCCAGATAGCGATAGGAAATGACAGTACAGTCATCCCGTTTCTCCACCTTACTTATATATAGAGGACGTTCCATATCTTTCCGGCTCCACGCAATCTCACGTGCAGAAAGCATGGACTTCGACACGCAGTGGCTGATAAATTCATCGTCGCCGTTGTAAATCACCACATCGCAGTTCTTGAACAACATAAGCTTCTCCATACACTTCTCTTGCAACGAGAAGAAATTCTCCTGATGGGCACCGCCTATATTAGTCAGAATACCGATAGTCGGTTTAATCATGCGCTTCAAGGCCCCCATCTCCCCCATTTCGGAGATACCGGCTTCGAAAATACCCAATTCGGCTTCTTCATTCAGTTGCCAGACGGACAAGGGAACGCCGATCTGAGAATTATAACTGCGGGGCGAACGGACAATGCAGCGGTCCGGACTCAATAATTGATGCAACCACTCTTTCACAATGGTCTTTCCATTACTGCCCGTGATACCGATTACCGGAATCTTGAAATTCTCCCGATGAGCCTCGGCCAGCTTCTGCAAAGCCTTCAAAGGATTCGCCACGATCAAGAAATTGGAGAAATCGAGAATGGAGAGTCGAGAGTTGGGAGTAGGCTGCGCACCATCCTGCTGCATAGCATTCTCCATTTTCCATTCTCCATTCTCCA
>OHSL01000666.1_pt1 | contig 14010 bp, 15 predicted proteins | sample 1578741 | NCBI WGS metagenome assembly OHSL01 (sample SAMEA3879512, study PRJEB24766) | human gut metagenome | biome: human-associated habitat; feature: feces | place: USA | collected 1985/1987 | reverse complement strand
CACCGGCGGGAGCAGCAGCCTTGGGAGCGGCAGCAGGAGCAGCCGGAGCCTTGGGTGCGGCGGGAGCAGCGGGAGCTGCAACGGGAGCAGCGCCTGCGGCGGTCTCCTCAACGGAAACGCTGTAAGCAACGCCATTGACGGTAATATTGTAGTACTTCATGGAAGGATCCTCCTGAACAAAATCAATGTATGGATTCGATGTACGGTTTACGTTCCGGAACCGCTTACAGAGCCATGTTGCCGTGCTTCTTGGGCAGGCGTGCGGCACGCTTGGTGCTCAGCAGCTCAAAGGCGGCAACCACGCTTGCACGGGCGTTGGCAGCGTCGCAGGTCATATCAGCGGCACCGGCGGCAACGGCGTTGGCAGCGCTGCACACCTCAGCGGTGTACTGGGCAGCCTTGGCGTTGGTGGCGGCAATGATGTTGTCGGAAGCGTCGATCTCGGCCTTGTACAGGACAGAGACGGCAGCGTTGGGCTCCAGAGCGCTGACGGTGCAGCCGTTGACGGCGATCTTCAGGTCAGCGTTGGCCAGAGCGGTGTAGACAGGGCCCACAGCCTTGCCAGACAGCAGAGCCACCTTGGCGGTGGTAGCATCAGCATAGGTGGCAGCCAGACGGGCAGCCTCACGGATGCCGCCTGCGATGTCATCGGTAGCGCTGGGTGCAAAGCCGTTGGTGTTGACGATGGTCAGCACGGGCACGCTGAAAGCATCGCACAGGCGGACAAAGCGGGAAGCCTTGGCCACGCAGTTGTGGCACAGGGTCTCGCCGGTGGCCACAATACCCACAGCGTTGCCGCCGATGGTTGCGAATGCGGTGTAGACGTGCTTGCCGAAGCCTGCGTACAGCTCTACAGCGCTGTCCTTGTCGATCAGAGCAGCGGCAGCCTTCTCGGGGGCAGCACCGGCGCTCAGAACGCTGGTGGGCTGCTCGAACTCGAAGATGGCGGGGCCGGTCAGGTTGTTGGCGGGCAGCAGACCCACGATGTGGGCAGCCTTCTCGGCAGCTTCCTCAGCGTTGGCAGCCACGATGGCAGCCACACCAGCCTTGGCAGCGGCCTCGGCAGTGCCTGCGCCGGGGACCTTGTCGCCCTTGGCGGCGGAGGTGAACGGAGCGGTGAAGAACAGCTCTGCATCCTCAGCCATGACGCACACGTCAGCATTGGCAGCGCTCAGTGCGCTGGTGCCGCCGCACACGCCGGTGACGACTGCGATCTGGGGGATGACACCGGAAACCTTGGCGATGGTGGCGTTCAGCTTGGCGCTGGCGGTCAGAACGTCCAGACCCTCAGCCAGCTTAGCGCCGACAGAGTTGTAGAACGTGACCACCGGGCAGCCGGTCTGAGCAGCCATCTCCAGGACCTTGATGTTCTTCTCAACGTCCTTGACAGAGACAGCCTCGCCGTTCTGGTAAACAGCATAAGCCTGCTGACCAGCCGCATAGCCGCAGGCAGCACTCACTGCGCCGTCCGCAAACAGTGCGGTATACTCCCCGTCATCGAAAAACTTGGCGAGGATTTCTCCTTTGTTACTCTTTGAAGCCATGGTAAGACCTCCTGCTTTTCTATTTTGAGCTTTTTATTTTGAGCTTTCAAAATTAGTATCATTATACCTTATTTTGAGAGCGTTCACAAGGGCTGAAAGGCCCATTTTGCGGAAAAATTTCACAATCTTTTCCAGAATCAGACGGTTTTTGCGCCGTGAAAGCTGAAAAAACGATCACTTTCTCCGTTTTGCGGGGGCATTGCCGCTGCCCACAGGACCCTTGGGGCGGCGGGCGGCAGCCTTGGACTGCAGCGATGCGCTGCGGGTCTGGGCGCGGCCCTTGGCGGCGGCGGCACGCAGACCGTTGACCTCTGCCTTGGTCAGTTCACGGTAGGTGCCGGGCTTGAGCATTCCCAGCTTGACCACGCCCTCGGCGTTGCGCTTCAGGCGGACGACCTCCAGACCAACGGCCTCGCACATGCGGCGGATCTCGCGGTTCTTGCCCTCTTTCAGGGTCATCTCCATCACGGTGCGGCCGGGCTCATCGGTGACGACGTTGATGGCGCAGGGCATGGTCTTGGTGCCATCGTCCAGAACAACGCCGGAGCTCATCTTCAGGATCTGGCTCTCGTCGGCACGGGGCTGCACGGTAACGCGGTACAGCTTGGAAATGCCGCCAGACGGATGGGTGACGGCCTGCGCAAAGGCACCGTCGTTGGTCATCAGCAGCAGGCCCTCGCTGTCCTTATCCAGGCGGCCCACCGGGTAGAGGCGGGCGGGGATGTCGCTGACCAGTTCCATGACGGTCTTGCGGCCCAGCTCATCGCTGGCGGTGGTCACGTAGCCGCGGGGCTTGTACAGCGCCAGATAGTAGAGCTGCTGGTTCTTCTGGATGTAGATGCGCTCATCATCCACATGCAGCACATCGCGGTTGGGGTCCATCTTGTCGCCCACCTTGACCGGGTGGCCGTTGACCTTGACGCGGCCCTCAGCAATGATCTGCTCAGCCGCGCGGCGAGAGCACAGGCCCTGCTCGCTCATGATCTTCTGAATACGTTCTTCTGCCATTGTTCGTTTACTCCTTGTGCGCCTCCCGGCGCTCAAAATGCACCGCGCTGAAGAGCCCTGCCCTTGCGGGAAAGGTGGTACGCAGTGCCGGATGAGGGTGCACATTTTCGCGCGTTTGCCTCATCCATCTTGCTTCATTCGGCTGCTCCCCTCAAGGGGAAGCTCATGCGCCTTTTCTTACGCGTTGGGCGCTTCAGGGCCGGTCTCCGCAGAGGCCGCCTTGCCGCCCTTCCTGTCGATGAGGGCGCTGACCTTCTCCACCAGTTCGGGGATCATGGTCAGGGCGCGGTCCACGGTGTTGGTCCCGTCGGACAGCTGGATGGTGCGGACACAGCCGTCCTTGATGACAAGGAAGGCCACCGGCTGGATGTTGACGCCCGCGCCGGAACCGCCGCCGAACAGGTCCTTGTTGGCAGCATTCTTGCCGTCAAAGTCCGTGCCTGCGGATGCAAAGCCAAAGCTGACTTTGGACACCGGAAGGATGGTGGTGCCGTCCTCGGTGGTGATGGGCTTGCCCACGATGGTGTTGGAATCCACCATCTGACGGACCTTGTCCATCGTGACGTTCATTAAACCCTGGATCGGATGCTCAGCCATAAAATCGGCCTCCTTATTTCAATGAGTGGAAAAAAGCGGGAACGCTTTCTCCGGAACTGCCCCCGCCGCAGCGGACAGGCAGAACACACCATACAGTTATATTATAACCAAATTATAGGAAGACGTCCAGCACTTTTTCGCGCCAGAACTCGTAAAGCACACGCACTGCCGTGAAGACGATGGCATACGCCTGTGCCGACACCCGGAAGGACACCCGGTCCTGCACCGCCGGCTGGGCCGAACCAAAATCCGGAAGCAGCCGCAGCTGCTCAAAATCGAGATAGACGAACCGGTCGAGGAAGCCCAGTGCCGGATAGAGCCAGGCGTTCAGCCTGCCATAGCTGAGTGCAGCTTCGGCGGGGTCCTCGCCCCGGACGCCCAGCACGACGTCGATCTTCGTGATGCGCAGCGACCCGATGATGGCTCTGGTCAGCCGACCCGCCCCCCGCAGGATGGTGCAGAGGATGTTCATGGTCAGCCGGGCCTTTTTGCGGGGCGGGGTCTCCGGCCTGGGCTTCTGGTCCGCTTTCTGTTCGGCTGGTTTTTTCTTCTTTTTCTTTTTCGGCTTTTCCGGTGCAGGATACTGGAACACCGGCAGGGTCAGCCCCAGCGCACCGGCCCGGATGGTCAGAACATCGTTCGCCCACTGCACATCCGCGCAGAAGGGGCAGAACAACAGCACCACCGCCAGGATCACGACCACCAGCAGCAGGACGCCGATTCCTTTCAAGAGAACGAGCAGCACCGCTCCCAAGACGCTCAGAACACTCATACCTCTCCCCCGCTTTCTTCGCCGCTGTGGATGGGCGGCAGGTCGTCCAGGCTGGACAGGCCAAAGCACCGCAGAAACACATCCGTCGTCCGGAACGCCACTGGCCGTCCGGGCAGGTCCAGCCGCCCGGCCTCTTCGATGAGGCCTTTTTCCAGCAGGCCGGACACGCTGGACGAGGAGTCCACGCCGCGCACCTGCTCAATGAATGCGCGGGAGACCGGCTGGTTGTAGGCGATGACGGTCAGCGTCTCCATCGCCGCCGGGCCCAGCGGCACCGAGCGCCGGGTATCCAGCACCCGGCGGACCGGTTCGGCAAAGTCGGCCTTGGTGGCCAGCTGCCAGTGGGTGTTCAGGTGGAGCAGGCACAGGCCGCTGTCCTCACGGGCATAGCGGGTGCGCAGCTCTTCCAGCACCGGCTCCACGCTGGAGACCGGCATCTGAAGCGCCTGGGCCAGTTTGTCGGCCCCGATGGGTTCCGCATAGGCAAAGAGCATCGCCTCCACGGCGGCTCGCAGTTTTTTCTGGTTCATTCGTTCTCCTTTGTGCGGTCCAGCCGCCCACGGCGCATGGTCATCGCACCATCCGGGCCGAGGGTGACACGCCCGCCGCGCACCAGTTCCAGCAGGGCCAGAAAGGTGGCCACATGGGTGCTCCGGCTCTGGCGGCGGGAAAACAGCTGCCCCAGCTTCCGGGCACCGCCCCCGATGAGCTGTCGCAGGATATAGACCACCCGGCTGTTCACCGACACCACCGGCGCGGATACCAGCGGCTCGAACTGCTGCTGGGTGGGCTGCCGGACGACGGCCGCTTTCCGGCCCGCCAGCGCCTGCCAGCAGTCCGCCAGCACCTGCGGCGAGTGGAAGAGGTCGTAGGTGTTGTCCTGCTCCACTTCCAGCGGTCTCCGGACGAAGACCGGGGCCTGCTCCCCTTTTGCGCGCAATGCCCCGGCCATCCGGCGGCACTGGTCGTACTCGATGAGCTGGCCGGTCAGTTCCTGTTTCATCCGCTCGCCCTCTTCGCTGCGGGGCAGCAGCAGATAGCTCTTCATCTCCACCAGATGCGCCGCCATCTCGATGAAGGCGCTGGCCGTCTCCGGGTCGGCTCCGGCGTCCGCCGCCACAGTGCGGGTGTACTGGTCGATGAGTTCCAGAATGGGGATGTTGTGCAGGTCCATCTTATGCTTCTGCACCAGCGTCAGCAGCAGTTCCAGCGGGCCTTCGAAGTCCGCCAGATGGAACGTCAGCTCTTCTGCCACTCAGATCACCGTCCCGATGGATGCGTAATACATGGAATAGGCGATCTGGTCGATGTAGCCGGTGCCCAGATCCAGCAGGTCCCACACGGCATCGTTCAGCAGGGTGAGCGGGCCGTCCAGAAAGCCGCTCCAGACCACCGCCAGCATGACGATAAGGATCACCCGCTCATATTTCATGATGCCGAAGTAGATGCGCTGGGGCAGCACCGCCAGCAGCACCCGGCTGCCGTCCAGCGGCGGCACCGGGATGAGGTTGAACACCGCCAGACTGACGTCCATCATGACCAGATATTGCAGGAAGCGGGCTGCAAACACGGTTCCGACCGTGACCGGGGCCCAGTAATACAGTAGCTTCCAGACCACCATCGCGAGGTAGGCCAGGAGCAGGTTCGCCACCGGGCCTGCCAGCGCCGTGAGCGCCATGCCCGCCTTGGGGTTCTTGAAATTGCGCGGGTCGGTGGAGACCGGCTTTGCCCAGCCCACGCCCGCCAACACCATGCACAGGGTGCCCATCAGGTCAAAGTGGCGGAACGGGTTCAGCGACAGCCGACCCTCCCGCTTGGCCGTAGGGTCGCCCAGCAGCCAGGCTGCGAGGGCGTGGCCTGCTTCGTGGAACGGGATGGCGACCAGCGTCACCAGCGCCCGGATAAGATAGTACAGTCCGCGTGAGGTCATCGTATTCTCCTAACAGTGGATTATTTTGTCTTATTGTACTATGTTTTTCGATTTCAGACAAGGGTTTGGCCCACAGATAAAAAAGGTTACAGAAATTTCAAAAAAATGCTTGCAATTTCTGCCCGACTCTGGTACAATAGTTAAGCTGATTATTTTGAATTCCTTACTTCACTGCTAGGAGGTGCAAGTATCATGGCTAAGTGTGAATGCTGCGGCAAGGGCGTTACCTTTGGTATCAAGGTCTCCCACTCCCATCGCCGTTCCAACCGTACCTGGAAGCCGAATGTCCGTCGTGTCAAGGCGGTCGTGGAGGGTTCTCCCAAGTATATCTACGCATGCTCCCGTTGCCTGCGCGCTGGCAAAGTTACCCGCGCTGTCTAAGTAGCTGCATCTGCCGGTCACTTTGTCGAGTGACCGGCTTTTTTGTTTTCCAGGAGGAGGTTTTTTAGATGGCTCTGCCCCATGACCCCATCATGCTTTTGAGCATGGTGAACCTGAAGCTGCGCGACTTCTACCCCAGCCTCGACGCATTGTGCGACGACCTGGACGAGGACAAGGCCGCGCTGTGCGCAACGCTCGCTGCCGCCGGGTACGGATACGACCCGGTGCGGAATCAATTCGTATAAATTCAGGAGGATGCTTCCATGATGCAAGGTACCTATTATAAAGAGTGGAGCCGGATGCTCGGCCGCGAAATGGAGTTCAAGGTCTATGGCACGGCCGGTGTGCCGGTGCTGGCTCTGCCCGCCCGCGGGGGCCGTTTCTACGATTGGGAAAACAACGGGATGCCCGAAGCAGTGGCTTCCCTGCTGAGCAGCGGCAAGCTCCAGCTCTTTACCGCCGACGGCATCGACGCCGAGAGCCTGCTGGCCGGGGATGCTGCGCCCCGCCGCCGGGCCGAGATGCAGGAAAAGTATTTCAACTACCTGTCCACCGAGCTGGCCGCCCGCATCCGGGAACTGAACCAGACCGAGAAAGGCCAGCTCATCTGGTGCGTCGGCGTGGACACCGGTGCCTGTCAGGCCGTCAACTGCCGCCTGCGCCGCCCGGAGGTGTTCGGCGGTGCCATCGGTCTGTCCGGCCTGTACGACATGAGCCGCTTTCTGGGCAGCGCCGAGGACGACCTCGTGCTCCGCAATGCCCCCCTCGCCTACCTGACCGAGACCGGCCTCGTGGACAAAAAGGCCTTTGCCAAGGCGGAGGAGAACGACCTCATCCTCTGCGCCGGGCAGGGCAGCTACGAGGAAGAGGCACAGGCCGACACCCGCGCCCTCTCCGAGGCCCTGACCGCCGCCGGTCTGCCCGCCCACTGCGAGTTCTGGGGCAATGATGTCTCCCACGACTGGTACTGGTGGGGCAAGGAGCTGCACCTGTTCGCAGAACGCATCTTTGGAGAAGGAGAAAGCCATGCCTGAATTTGTGATCGGTGCCCGCGGGCATGATTTTGGCCGTCACACCCCGGATGAGCTGTTTGCTTCCATCGGCAAGGCGGGCTTTTCCTGCACCCAGCTGGCCTACACCAAGGCCATTGAGGGCGTGAAGAGCTATGCCGATGTCACCCCGGAACTGGTCGAGGCCACCCGCGCCGCAGCCACCGCTGCCGGTGTTTCCATCGCGGTGAACGGCACCTACGTCGAGCTGGGCTATGCCGACGAGGACAAGCGCCGCGCCGAGGTCGCCAAGGTGCTGAGCCAGATCCCGGTCGCCAAAGTGCTGCACGCCGGCTGCATGGGCAGCGAGACCACCAACATGGCCAAACAGCCCGGTGTCACCCGCAAGGAAGCGCAGGAAGCCCTTCTCCGCAGCCTGGGCGAGATCCTGCCCGTCTGCGAGGAGCAGGGAGTGCTGTTCGCCGTGGAGTGCGTCTACTACCACGCCATGAACACCCCGGAGGCCGTCAAGATGGTGCTGGACACCATCGCCAGCCCCAATCTTCGCGTCCTCTGCGATTTCGCCAACTACGTCGGCCCGGAGGACGCTTCGCTGGACGCGCAGCGCCGCATCTGGGACAAGGTGGGCAGCTGGTACGGCGACAAGATCGCCGCAGTCCACTTCAAAGGTCAGAACTTCCGGCCGGACGGCACCCTGTACTCCACCAGCCTGGAGGATTCCTGCGTGGACTATGCAGGCGGCTTCGCCATGCTGAAGCAGATGCCGCAGGCCGCCTTCCCGGTCCTGCGTGAGGAAGCCGTCCCCGCCCGCGCCGCCAGCGATATCGCCTTTATGCGGAAATTCTGCGAATAAGCCTTTTTTCAATCCTCTGCCCGGTGCAGGCGTTTCCAGCCCCTGCACCGGGCTTTTTCTGTTTCCCTGTGTTCACGAAAAATTCACAATTGAAATTTCATTTCCTACTTGTTCTGTAGGACAAGCTGTGCTACAATGCCCTTGTACGAAAGATACCCCCAAGGGGTAATTTGAAAGGAGTTGTTCCCATGAGCAGCGAGATGGAACCCTGCCCCCGCTGTGCCCTGCACGAAGCGTCCCCTGCCCCCTGCTGCGAAGATGCAGCTGCCGAAACAGCGCAGGCCGAAGCAGAGACCCTGCACGCCTGCTGCTGCCGCCACAAAAAGCGGAGCGAGGAGGAGTACAAGAGCCTCATCCACCGGCTGAACCGCATCGAGGGCCAGATCCGGGGCATCCGCGGCATGGTCGAAAAAGACGTCTACTGTGCCGACATCCTCGTGCAGGTGGCGGCGGCAAACTCTGCGCTGAACGCCTTTTCCAGAGAGTTGCTCAGCCAGCATGTGCGCACCTGCGTTGCGGACGACCTGCGCGCGGGCAGCGACGAAAAGCTGGACGAACTGCTGAAATTGCTGCCCAAACTCATGAAATGACCCTTTTTCGGACAAGCTGACCCATCGCAAGGAGTGAAGACTATGGAACAATATAACGTTACCGGCATGAGCTGCGCGGCCTGCTCTGCACGGGTGGAAAAGGCCGTAAACGCCGTGCCCGGCGTCACGAGCTGTTCGGTGAGCCTGCTCACCAACTCCATGGGCGTGGAGGGCACCGCGAGTGCTGCCGCCATCGTCAAGGCGGTGCAGGATGCAGGCTATGGCGCCAGCCCCAAGGCGGGCGGGCCCACCGCCGCCCCGGACCCCAGCGCCGACCTCGACGCTCTGGCCGACCACGAGACCCCCAAACTGAAAAAGCGGCTCATCGCCTCCCTTCTCTTCCTGGCGGTGCTGATGTACTTTTCCATGGGGCACATGATGTGGGGCTGGCCGCTCCCCCACTGGTTCGACGGCAACCACGTCGCAATGGGCCTCGTTCAGCTGCTGCTGGCGGGCATCGTGATGGTCATCAACCAGAAGTTCTTCATCAACGGCTTCAAGGGCCTTCTCCACCGCGCCCCCAACATGGATACGCTGGTGGCGCTCGGTTCCTCTGCCAGCTTCCTCTGGAGCACCTATGCCCTCTTCGCCATGACCCGTGCGCAGGTGGATGGCAACGACGCTCTCGTCATGCACTATATGATGGAGTTCTACTTTGAGTCGGCCGCCATGATCCTGACCCTCATCACGGTGGGCAAGATGCTGGAAGCCCGCTCCAAGGGCAAGACCACCGACGCGCTCAAGAGCCTGATGAAGCTGGCCCCCAAAACGGCCACCCTCCTGCGGGGCGGCACCGAAGTCAGCGTCCCCATCGCGGAAGTACGCAAGGGCGATGTTTTTGTCGTCCGCCCCGGTGAGAACATCCCGGTGGACGGCATCGTGCTGGAAGGCAGCAGCGCCGTGAACGAGAGCGCACTGACCGGCGAGAGCATCCCGGTGGATAAGGCCGAGGGCGACAAGGTCTCAGCCGCCACCACCAACCAGTCGGGCTTCCTGCGGTGCGAGGCCACCCGCGTGGGCGAAGATACCACTCTGGCGCAGATCATCCGGATGGTCAGCGATGCCGCCGCCACCAAGGCCCCCATCGCCAAGATCGCCGACACCGTGTCGGGCTTCTTCGTCCCGGCGGTCATCTCCATCGCAGTGGTCACCACCATCGTCTGGCTGCTGCTGGGCCGAGAGTTCGGCTATGCACTGGCCCGCGGCATCTCGGTGCTGGTCATCAGCTGCCCCTGTGCGCTGGGCCTGGCCACACCGGTGGCCATCATGGTCGGCAACGGTCTGGGGGCCAAGAACGGCATCCTGTTCAAGACAGCCGCTTCGCTGGAAGCCGCAGGCCGTACCCAGATCGTGGCGCTGGATAAAACCGGCACCATCACCAGCGGCGAACCCAAAGTCACCGACATCCTGCCCGCCGAGGGCGTGAGCGAGACGGAGCTGCTGACCCTTGCCGCCGCGCTGGAGCGCAGGAGCGAACACCCGCTGGCCAAGGCCATCCTCGCTTATACCGAGGCCCATGCCATCGAGGCCCCGGAAGTCTCCGACTTTGCAGCCCTGCCCGGCAACGGCCTGACTGCAACGCTGGACGGCAAAGAAATTTACGCAGGCCATGCGTCCTTCCTTGCGACAAAGGCCGCTGTACCCGCCAGCCTGAAGGCAAAAGCCGCCGCACTGGCTGGCGAGGGCAAAACACCGCTCTACTTCGGCGGCGCCGGCCGTCTGCTGGGCGTGGTGGCCGTGGCCGATACCATCAAGGAGGACAGCCCCCGCGCCATCCGTGAATTGCAGAACATGGGCATCCGGGTCGTGATGCTCACCGGCGACAACCAGCGCACCGCCGACGCCATCGGCCGTCAGGCAGGCGTGGACGAGGTCATCGCTGGCGTCCTGCCCGACGGCAAGGAAGCCGTCATCCGCAAGCTGCAAGCCTCCGGCAAGGTCGCCATGGTCGGCGACGGCATCAACGATGCCCCGGCCCTGACCCGCGCCGACACCGGCATCGCCATCGGTGCCGGAACGGACGTCGCCATTGATGCGGCGGACGTGGTGCTGATGAACTCCCGGCTCTCCGATGTGCCCGCCGCCATCCGCCTGAGCCGCGCCACCCTGCGCAACATCCACGAGAATCTGTTCTGGGCCTTCATCTACAACATCATCGGCATCCCGCTGGCCGCCGGTGTGTTCATCCCCTTCGGCCTGACGCTGAACCCCATGTTCGGTGCCGCCGCGATGAGCCTGTCCAGCTTCTGCGTCGTCAGCAACGCGCTGCGCCTGAATCTGTTCGACCTGCACAGCACCAAACACGACCACAAGATCAAGACTTCCGCCCTGCCCGCTACCGCGCAGCCGCAGGCTGAAGATACGACCGAACCCGTTTCGGAATCCACTGTCAAGGAGGAACGTTCCATGAAAAAGACCCTGCACGTTGAAGGCATGATGTGCTGCCACTGCGAGGCCCGCGTGAAGAAGGCACTGGAAGCTCTGCCCGAAGTCCACGAGGCCGTGGTCAGCCACGAGGCCGGCACCGCCGTCGTCACCCTGAGCGCCGATGTCGCCAACGAGACCCTGAAGAAGGCCGTTGAAGACCAGGACTACAAAGTGACCGGCATCGAATAAGCCTCACCCGCCAAAAAAGACCCTCTCCGTCCTTGCTCTGCTGCAATGCCCGGAGAGGGTCTTTTCATCTTTTATAATCTCTGCAATCGTTCTGCGCCCTTCGTCTTCAGCCAGCGGAGCGCAGCCCCATCGGCCAGGGCAAGGATGCCCAATGCTGCCATCCATGCGGCCTCGACTGGCACGAACTGCGCCAGCACCAGCACCCCCACGCCCAGCACAAAGCCAGCGGCCCAGTTGACAAGCAGTGCCAGCAGAACGCTGGGGTTCTGCTTGATGACGGCCATCTCGCTCGTCCAGTGAAAGCGCGGCATCGCCACGCCCAGCATCAGCCCGGCGGCAGCTGTGAAAACAACATCCAATGCCACCAGCAGACCCGCCAGCAGGGCCGAAGTCCACGGTGTACGCAGAAGCACCAGCCCGCAAGCCAGGCAGAGCAGCGCGGGCGGCAGGGTGACCAGCAGATGCAGGTCCAGCTTCGCCCGCAGCACCTGCCATGGTGTTACCGGCAGGCTTTGCAGCTGCCACAACTGTTCCCCTTCCAGCGAGACGGACGGCACGGTGAGGAGGTTCATCCCGGCCACCAGCACCACCGTGAAGGTCAGCAGCACCGCGCCCAGCTCCCGCGCGGGCAGCCGCGCCGCCAACGCCCGCAGTGCGTCCGCCTTGTATCCCATTGCGCCGCTGAGAAGCAGCAGCGCCAGCGACCCCATGGCGCAGTTGAGCAGATAGGACGCGCTGCTGCCCAGATGGAGCAGTTCCCGGCGCAGCAGCGTCCGCCGCAGCGAGGAACGGCGGGCCAGCCGCGCCCGCGTCCGTTTCACAGCCCCGCGCCGGGTCGTCATCAAGGTCAGATACGGCCCGGAAAGTGCCCTGCCCAGCGCCGCGCAGAGCAGCACGATGCCAACGGCCAGCACCAGCAGCAAAAGCGGTTCCCCGCAGGCGGCACCTCCCAAAAAGCGCCCCGCACCCGTTAGGGCCGTGTTGTTTTCTCCCAGCGCCGCCTGCCCCAACACCTGTTCAAGGAGAGCCATTCCCCGCTGGTAGACGAGACCATACACCACCGCAAGCCCCAGGGTTGCTGCGACCGTGACCAGCGTTTTGTGTGCGGCCCGCGCAGTGCAGAGAGCGACCGCCCACCCCAGCAGCGCCGCCAGAAGGGACGCTGCCCCGGCCAGCACCAGCGCCATGGGAGCCGCGCTCAGCAGCCCGCCCAGCGGAGAAGCTGCATACAGCCCATACACCACCTCTGCCGGGACCCAGAGCAGCAGCAGATAGAACAGGCACATCGCGTACAGCCCGCTCATCCGGACGGCAAAGATCATCCACGGCGGGATGGGCATCGCCAGCAGCAGGTCGTTGTCCCTGGCCTGAAACAGGCTCCCATAGCTGGAAAACGCCCCAGCAAACACGCCGACGGCCAGCGCCAGCAGCTCCATCGTCAGAAAGTACAGCGCCTCCTGCCCGGCGGGCAGCAGCAGCTCTCCCAGCGGCCACGCCAGCGAGAAGAAACTGCCCATCACCAGCAGCACGATGCCCCCATACAGCGCTCCGAACGCCAGCCGGCCCGCTCTGGTGCGGTGTTTCCCGGTGCTGGCGCTCCGGACGAGAAAGGCCCCCTGCTCCCGCAGCTGTTTCCGGAACAGGGCGCGGAACAGACATCTGGTCTCAGTGTCCATCCTGCACCCCTTCCAGCTCCAGAAAGACCGCTTCCAGCGAAGCATCGCCCCGCACCTCGGCCATGGAGCCAGCCCGCACGAGCCGCCCCTGCCGGAGGATGGCCACCTGGTCGCAGAGCTTTTCGGCCACTTCCAGCACATGGGTGGAAAAGAAGATGGCCCCGCCTGCATCGCAGAAGGCCCGCATGGTCTGCTTGAGCTGGTGGGAGGCCAGCGGGTCCAGCCCCACGAACGGCTCATCCATCAGGATGAGTTTGGGCGCGTGGAGCAGCGCCGCCAGAATGGCCAGCTTCTGCTTCATGCCGTGGGAGTAGGAGCTGATGGGCTGGCCCAGCGCTTCGGTCAGCGCAAAACGCTCGCCGTACACCCGCACCCGCTCGGCGCGGGCGGCCTCGCGGACGCCGAACACGTCCGCAATGAAATCCAGATACTGGATACCGGTCATGTAGCCATAAAGGGCCGGGTCATCCGGCAGATAGGCCAGCTGACGCTTGGCCGCAAGCGGGTCGTCCCGCATGGAACAGCCGTTCACCCGCACCTCGCCGCGATCCGGCTGCAAGATGCCGCAGCAGCATTTCAGGGTGGTGGTCTTGCCCGCCCCGTTCGGCCCGATGAAGCCGAAGATCTCTCCCGGCCGGATGGTCAGTGTGAGGTCATCCACCGCCGTTTTCTCGCCGTACTGTTTGGTCAGATGCCGGATCTCCAGCATTCGGATCTCTCCTTTCGGTCTTGACGCGCTCCTGTTGGATAGCCAAATCGTATCATCCGCGGAAGTGCCTGTCAAGCATTTCGGCGCAAGTCGGGATGCAAAAGCGGCACCAGCCCGCAAAGCCGTTTTGCTTTACAGACCGGTGCCGCTTTCTGTTCATTTCAGGACTGCGACATTTTTGATGCCGTATCGTGCAAAAAGTTTCAGTGCAGCCGGGCCGATGCGTTCCCCGCTCACCACGATGGGGATCGCCGGCGGGCAGGAGACGGTGGGCATCGCGCAGACGCGGCCCAGCGCCGTTTCGGCGGGAACCACCTCCTGCGG
>OHSL01000663.1_pt1 | contig 14045 bp, 8 predicted proteins | sample 1578741 | NCBI WGS metagenome assembly OHSL01 (sample SAMEA3879512, study PRJEB24766) | human gut metagenome | biome: human-associated habitat; feature: feces | place: USA | collected 1985/1987 | reverse complement strand
CTGATGGAAACAATGTTACAGTTGATGCTTTCAAAAATGATTTAGGTACATATTTGTTTGGTAAAGTAGGAAAAATTATTGAAGAAAACTACTTTGCAAATGAATTAGAACCTAAGTGGAATGTAATAAAGTCGGAAATTGAAATTCAAAGAAATTCGGGTGATGATTTTGCTTTAGTACATCAAGATGATATGTTAGAGTTTTTTATTGTCCAATATCTTAGGCTAGAGGGGGTTATAGAAGAATATATTAAGCCGACGCTGGGGATTTTTAGGGATGTGTTTTCATCTATGGGATATGAAGATTCTGAATTAGATAAAATGAAAAATGAGGGACTATTAGCACCTGAATCGTATTTTTATGGGGCATTGTTAGATGCTGCACGAGGTGACAAAAAAAGACTCCAGAAGCATATGGATTCAATTAAACAAAATTATGTTATTGATTTATTAAAGGCTGAAGAGGGAACTTCATTTATAACATCTACAAAACCATGTGTAGTAATGAGAATGGAAGGAACATTTAAAGCTGAAATGATTTTCCCGGTAACTCCGCAATATTGTATTAGATTTATAGGAAATAAGTTGGCAGGAAATAGAAGTGGAAAATTTTATGAAATTACATCAAGTGATGTGAAGGTTTTAAATCGGAAGATTATCTCAGAATCGAGAAATATTGTTATGAGTGAATCAAAAATAATATCGGACAGAATATGATAGTTATCTGTAATGAATAAAATTTAACAAGACAGCGTCAGAGCGTATGGGAAAACCTGTACGCTCTAATTTTTTATCAAAAAATGGAGGAAAACACATGGAAGAAACAAATGTAACAATGACAGCAGAGGAAATGCAGGGTGAACCTGCAGCAAAGGAAAATGAGACAAAGGCGGAGAAGTTTATCCGTATTGGTGAGTACCGCATGAATAAGGCGGTGGATGCTATTGGCAGACTGGAGAATCTTGCAAATCGAGGTTCCTACGAATATACACAGGAACAGGTAGATGCTATGTTTCAGGCATTAGAGGGGAGGGTTGCGGAAGTTAAGGCGAGATTTACGCCTAAGAAAACGGCTGAGAGTAAGACTTTCAGCTTTGGTACAACAGAATAGGAATGTAACGGGAAATAAAGGAAAGGCAGTCATGCAGTGTATGTGGCTGCCTTTTTGTCGTATCTATGACAGGAAGGAGAACTGCGTGAGAAAATATGATTTTATATCGGCTCTGGCAAAGGAGACAGCAGCCGAGGTTGTCAAAAATCGTGAGGAATGGATGAAATACCTGACCACAGCGGCAAGATTGTATAAGTATCCGTTCCGGGAACAGCTTTTAATCTATGCACAAAGACCGGACGCAACAGCGTGTGCTTCCATAGAGCTGTGGAATGAGCGTATGCACTGTTGGGTAAATAAAGGTGCAAAAGGTATCGCACTTTTGGACGAGGATGATGCACATGGCAAGCGTCTGAAATATGTATTTGATGTTTCAGATGTCCATGCGGCAAGAAGAATCGGACGGTATCCGGAACTCTGGGAATTACATGGGGAACATAAGGAAGATGTAATTAAGTGTCTGGAGCAGACTTATGGTGCTACCGATGATAAGAAGCTATTTGAAGAAAGACTTATGGAGTTAGCTGACAGGATTGCGGCAGATTATTATGAGGAATTGTTGCCGGATTTGCAGTACATGATCGAGGGTAGCTTCCTAGAAGGACTGGACGAGCAGAATGTCGGTATCCGTTTAAGAGATACTTTATCTGAGAGTATTTCTTTTACACTTTTATCTGCCTGCGGTGCAGATATGCAGGAGTATGGTTCGGAGTTTGCTTTTGATTTTATTCACGAATTTAATTCCATGGATACCCTTGCAGTACTTGGTGATGCAGCCAATGAGCTTGCAAAACCGGTACTTTTAGAGATTGGAAGAACCATAAGGGCATATAACAGGAGCCACGAACAGGAACAATCGCAAAATTTAACGCAGAAAGGACTTGCAAATACTTCTAAAATAGACTACAATGCGTTAAAGCGTGAAAGCGAGAGCGGACATGAGGAATATATTGACAACAATCAAAATAGCGTAGAAAGGGGCAATAGCAATGAATCTGACATACGAAAAGAACGGGGATTATCTGATCCCGACATTACAGGCGGACATTCAGCCGGAGGGAACCGTAACGAAGTACGGAATGATGAGGGAGACTTATCTGAAGGAGAACCACAGGGGCGTGTACTCAGCGTTTCTTCTGAAAGGGACATTGAAAGAACACCTGCTGACGATCCAGAAGCAGGCAGAGGAGAGAATGGAGAAGCTGACAAGCCAGATGGCGGCAACCGAGGGAGTGACAGAACAGCTCAAGGAAGCCGATCAGATGCTTTGGGTAGCGAAGATGAACAGCATTCGGAACCGAGCAGAGGAAGTGGTTCTGGGAGAACTGGTTTACAATCTGTAGCAGACACAGATGATCTTCTCCGGGGAGAAGCACCGGAATCTACCTTTACACAACTCAGCATGTTTCCTTCTTTTGAGGAGCAGGTCGGAACAGTCGCAGCAGCGGAAGCAAGTATGAAATATACCATGCCCGCTGCTTTTTCTTTGCCACAGAATGAGCTTGAAACCATTCTTCGCAGTGGTGGAGGAAAACAGCACAGCAGAAAGCGTATCTTTGCAAAGTACACAGAGGGCAGAAATGCCGAGCAGATGGTGGATTTTCTGAAAAATGAGTACGGACAGACCGGAAAAGGCTTTGAAATCAATGGGAATCCGGTATCGGTGTGGTTCGATGAGCATGGCATGAGTGTCGGCTATGGAACACAGGCAAGGGAAACACCGATTGTCACGATGGATTGGGAAGATGTGGAGAGCCATATTCGCTCTATGATTGAGAATGGCACTTATATGAGTGCGAGTGAAGCATTTCTTGTGGATACGCAGGAGCGGAACCGTGTTGCTAATCAGATATTTTTCTTCCTTCGGGATGGCATGGATGAGACACCGGAAGAACTTGGATTAAAAGCCGGAAACTATCCGGAGAGTGAAGCAAAACTCATGGAACTTCTTTCTACCCATGAGGGTAGGGAACAGCTTAAAAATATTTTGGAAGATGCGGCGGAACGTCTTGCATCGGGTGAAGCCGAATTAAAATGGCGGCATGTGAAATCACCGGAATATCTGTTATCGGAGATAGCAGACCTTGACAGGGAGAGACTGGAATTTCCATTGCCGGATGCGGTGGAGGTAGCACAGGAAGATTTTATCACGCAGGATGAAATTGACTATGCACTTGGCAGAGGAAGCGGCTATGAGCATGGAGCTTTCCGCATTTATGAGTATTTCATGGAAGGACATGACCAGAAGGAAACAGTTGCCTTTCTGAAAAATGAATATGGTATTGGCGGCGGTTCCGGTGGACTTCCAGGCAACGATGATTCCCATAATGAACATGATGGAAAAGGTATCCGTCTGGAGAAGGGCAGCTATGGAAATCCGTATGCAAAAGTGCTTCTGAACTGGAATGTAGTCGAGAAAAGGCTACGTGAGCTGATCCATGAGGATAAATATTTATCTCCACAGGGGAAAGAAAACTACAAGGCATACAAGGAAGAACAGGCAGAGAAAGCAAGACAGCGAGAGCTTTCCCGTCTGGAGCATGGACAGCGACTTGAATGTAAGAAGGACATCGAAGCCTTGATTGCCGAGAAATTCAATGGTTTTGTGCTTCCGAGGAATACCGCAGATGAAATCATAGATAAATATGGCATTGACTGTGTGGAATTTGTTCTTGCAAATACCGTCACGCATTTTGATTATGATGGGCGGTTTTCGCAGAACAATAAGGAATGGGCAAAAGGCATTGTTGCGGAAAATGAGTGGGAGAACAACGATCTGATTCTAAGCTCACATCCGGCAGTGCTGGACGGATTTACCAATCAGGCGAGAAGATATATCAATGTGATTTGGGAAAAAGAAAAGGAAGCACAGCAAAAGATCACGATTGATGGATATGAGTGTGTTCTGGTTGATGAGTGGGGCAGTGAAAAAGAGAAATATCTGCTTGGAAATGACATTGAGGACAGCAGTTTTTATTATGCACAGGTCAATGGGAAATCCTTTGAATACGACCATAAGCCGGAGCGTAGCGAGGTAGAGGACGATTATATCAATGCCATTGCAGAGGAAGATATTGACCGACACGAAGCAGAGGTGTTTTCAAGGTTTGAGGGGACGGATGGTATCGCAGAGCCGGATGAAACTGAGCCACAACAAGAATTTTCACAAGAGGAATCGCAGAAATTATCATGGCATGTGGTACATGATGCAGATGATGAATATGGCAATCCGACACAGTGGAGTGCAACCTTATCAGAGGGAATATTCCTTTGGATTGATAAGGAAGTGGACGGATATGCTATTTATGATACGGCAGACACCACCCGTCCGGCATTGGAGACATTTTCGACTTTGCAGGAAGCAATGGATTGGGGGAATGAGCTTGCAGAAAGTGGCAGGGAAGCAGAAGCGGAGTTTTCTGACGAAAAGGAACAGAATGTTGTTACAGAACAGACCGAAGATGAACTGGACAGTATAGATACGCAGTCTGCCCGTGAGCGTCTGGAGAATGGTGAAGCAGACCGACAGACAGAGGAAATGCTGTCACAGGTGCTTACAGGAGACTGGGAACCGATTACTCTTCCTTCACAGGAAGAAAATAAACCAGTACCGGATAAAAGCAACGCTGTCAATTTCCATATCAGCGATGACCGCTTGGGCGAAGGCTCTCCAAAAGAGAAATTCCAGAGAAATGTTGCAGCAATCAGGCTGTTGGAGCAGATCGAGGGCGAAAACCGTTATGCTACACCGCAGGAACAGCAGATTTTATCCCAGTATGTCGGCTGGGGTGGTCTTGCCGATGCGTTTGACGAGAGCAAATCAAACTGGTCAGCAGAATATCACCAGTTAAAGGAACTGCTATCACCGGAGGAGTACCGCATGGCAAGGGAGAGTACCTTGAATGCCCATTATACAAGTCCGGTCATTATCCGCCAGATGTACGAAACATTGGAGAAAATGGGATTTTCCAAAGGAAATGTACTGGAGCCTTCCATGGGTATCGGCAACTTTTTCGGTATGATGCCGGATTCCATGAAAGAGAGCAGGCTTTACGGAGTAGAGCTGGACAGCATTACCGGACGCATTGCAAAGCAGCTTTATCCGCAGGCAGATGTGCAGATCAAAGGCTTTGAAAAGACTGATTATCCGAATGATTTCTTTGATGTGGCAATCGGAAATGTGCCTTTTGGTCAGTATAAGGTGGCAGATAAGCAGTATGATAAAAATAATTTCCTGATTCACGATTATTTCTTTGCAAAGACGTTGGATAAAGTGCGTTCCGGTGGTGTGGTTGCTTTTATCACAAGCAAGGGAACCATGGACAAGGCAAGTCCGGAAGTCAGAAGATACCTTGCACAGCGGGCAGACCTGCTTGGTGCGGTGAGACTTCCGAATACCGCATTTAAGGCAAATGCAGGAACAGAAGTGACTTCGGATATTTTATTTTTCCAGAAGCGTGACCGCATGGTGGAGCGTGAGCCGGACTGGGTACATCTGGGAGAGGATGCAGATGGCATTGCAATGAACGCTTACTTTGCAGAGCACCCGGAGCAGATCGTAGGAAAGATGGAAATGGTATCCGGTCCTTATGGCATGGAAAGCACCTGTAAGGCAGATGACAGCAGACCATTTGCGGAGCAGTTAGCGAAAGCACTTCAAAACATTACGGGACAGATTGATACGATTGATCTGGATGAGGAGCTTGCGGATGACATGAGCAGGCAGAGTATTCCGGCTGATCCGTCCGTTAAAAATTTCAGCTATACCGTAGTTGAGAATGAAGTGTATTACCGTGAAAATTCTGTCATGAAGCCTGTAGAAGTATCAGACACCGCAAAAGAACGTATCAAGGGAATGGTGGCAATCCGTAACTGTACGCAGGAGCTGATTGATATGCAGCTTGAGGAATATTCCGATGCGGCAATCAAGGGAAAACAGGCGGAATTAAACACATTATACGATTCCTTCTCGAAAAAATATGGTCTGATCAATTCGCAGACGAATAAGAGAGCCTTTAATCAGGACAGCAGTTATTGCCTGCTGTGTTCTTTGGAAAAACTCGATGATGAGGGCAACTTCAAGGGAAAAGCAGATATGTTCACGAAGCGTACCATTAAAAGGGCAGAGGTTGTTACAAGCGTGGATACCGCAAGTGAAGCGCTGGCAGTATCTCTAGCAGAAAAAGCAAAAATAGACCTTGATTTTATGGGAGAGCTTACCGGAAAAGATAAGGATACACTTACCGAGGAACTTCGTGGTGTTATTTTCCAGAATCCGCTTACGGATGTGTGGGAGACAGCAGACCAGTATCTCAGCGGAAATGTGCGTGAGAAACTTGCCATTGCAGCAACCTATGCAGAAAATCATCCGGAATATGCTCCAAATGTGCAGGCTCTTACGCAGGTACAGCCGAGGGAGCTGGACGCATCGGAGATTGAGGTGCGTATTGGTGCCACATGGATTGATCCAAAATATATCAATGATTTCATGCGTGATACGTTCCAGACACCGGAGCATTTATTCCGCAGAGATACGATTGGGGTGCAGTTTTCGGGTGTGACCGGAGAGTGGAACATTAAAGGGAAAAACGCTGATTTTGGAAATACGCTTGTCAACATGACCTATGGTACAAGCCGGGTAAATGCCTATAAGATACTGGAAGATTCCTTAAATCTGAAAGACACAAGAGTTTATGATACCATTGAGGAAGATGGAAAGGAAAAAAGAGTTCTTAATAAAAAGGAAACCATGATTGCAAGCCAGAAGCAGGAAGCGATAAGGGAAGCATTTAAGGACTGGGTATTCCGTGATCCGGAGCGCAGGCAGACACTTGTGGCAAAATATAATGAGCTTTTCAATTCCACCAGACCAAGAGAATATGACGGTTCGCATCTGAAATTTCCGGGCATGACACCGGATATTGAATTAAAGCCGCATCAGAAAAATGCGGTTGCCCATGTGTTGTATGGAGATAATACCCTGCTTGCGCACTGCGTCGGTGCCGGAAAGACCTTTGAAATGACAGCGGCGGCAATGGAAAGCAAGCGTCTGGGACTATGCCAAAAGTCATTATTCGTGGTGCCGAACCACCTGACTGAACAATGGGCAAGTGATTTCTTACGGTTATATCCAGGAGCAAATATCCTTGCGGCAACGAAAAAGGATTTTGAACCCGCCAACCGTAAGAAATTTTGTTCCCGTATTGCAACAGGTGATTATGATGCCGTTATTATCGGGCATAGTCAGTTTGAAAAAATCCCGTTATCACAGGAAAGACAGGCAGCCACAATCGAAAAACAGATTGATGAGATTGAGCTTGCTATTGATCAGGCAAAAAGAGACAACGGGGAGCGTTATACCATTAAGCAGATGGAAAAATCGAGGAAAGCATTGCAGGTGCGGCTTGACAAGTTAAATGACCAGAGCCGTAAGGATAATGTCGTGACTTTTGAGCAGTTGGGTGTAGACAGGCTGTTTGTGGATGAGAGCCACAATTACAAGAACCTGTTCCTTTATACGAAAATGAGGAATGTGGCAGGCATCGCACAGACAGAAGCACAGAAGTCATCTGATATGTTTGCCAAGTGCCAGTATCTTGATGAAATCACAGGCGGCAAGGGTGTAACTTTTGCGACCGGAACGCCAATTTCCAACAGCATGACGGAGCTTTATACGAATATGCGTTATCTCCAGTATGGTACGCTTCAGAAGCTGGGACTGGGACATTTTGACGCATGGGCGGCTTCTTTCGGGGAAACACAGACTGCCATAGAGCTTGCACCGGAGGGAACCGGATACCGGGCAAAGACAAGATTTGCGAAGTTCTTTAATCTTCCGGAGCTGATTGCACTTTTCAAGGAGAGTGCGGACATTCAGACACCGGATATGTTGAAACTGCCTGTGCCGGAAGCAGAGTATGAAAATGTGGTATTAAAGCCGAGTGAGTTTCAGAAAGAAATGGTAGCTTCCCTTGCGGAACGTGCCGAAGCAGTCCGGGATAGACAGGTGCAGCCTTACGAGGACAATATGCTAAAGATTACCAATGACGGAAGAAAGCTGGCACTTGACCAGAGGCTGCTCAACGATATGCTGCCGGATGAGGAAAATTCAAAAGCGGCAACCTGTGTGGAGAAAGCCTATGAGATATGGGAGAACACCAAAGAGCAGAAGTCGGCACAGTTGATTTTCTGTGATTTATCGACACCGAAGGGCGATGGCACTTTCAATGTGTATGAGGATATAAAAAATAAGCTTATGGAAAAGGGAGTGCCGGAGCAGGAGATCGCATTTATCCATGATGCCAATACAGAACTTAGAAAAGCGGAGCTGTTTGCAAAAGTAAGAAGCGGACAGGTTCGTTTTTTATTAGGTTCCACCGCCAAAATGGGAGCCGGTACGAATGTGCAGGACAGACTGATTGCATTGCATCATCTGGATGTGCCTTGGAGACCTTCTGACATTGAACAGCAGGAGGGAAGAATCTTACGACAGGGCAACCAGAATGATAAGGTCAAGATATTTCGTTATGTTACGGAAGGTACATTTGACAGTTACTCATGGCAGCTCATTGAGAATAAGCAGAAATTTATCGGACAGATCATGACCAGTAAATCCCCGGTGCGAAGCTGTGAGGATGTGGACGAAGCGGCACTTTCCTATGCGGAGGTTAAGGCACTTGCAACAGGTAATCCCTACATAAAAGAAAAGATGGATCTCGATATTCAGGTATCGAAATTGAAACTGATGAAGGCAAACCATACCAGTCAGAAATACAGGCTGGAGGATAACATCACACAACATTATCCGCATCAGATCGCCATTTTCAAGGAGCGTATCGAAGGCTTTACCGCTGATATGAATAAATATGCGAAAAATAAGCCGGAGGATAAGGAACAATTTTTCATGCAGGTGGGAGGAAAGCCATATACAGATAAAAAGGAAGCAGGAACTGCAATCATAGCCATGTGTAAGGAAATCAAAGGCATCAATGCCAGTGCGGATGTAGGGGAATATCTTGGATTTAAGCTGAATGTAACTTTTGATTCTTTCAACAATAAATTTGTAATGAATGTCAAAGGAGCCATGAGCCATCCGATGGAAGTCGGCACTGATCCGCTCGGAAATATCACAAGAATCAACAATGCACTGGAAGCAATGCCAGCACAACTTGAGGAAGCACAGACGAAACTTTCCAATGTGGAACATCAGCTTGAAACAGCAAAAGCAGAAGTAGACAAGCCGTTTCCGCAGGAAGCGGAGCTTTCCGAGAAACTGGAACGTCTTGCAGAACTTAATGCCTTGCTTAACATGGATGAAAAGGGCGATGATGCGATTGGCATGGATGACGAAGCCACGGAACCGGAAAAAACACATGAAGATGTGAAATCGGTGGATAAAAAAGGGGATGAGGTTGCTGATATGCCAGCAAAGCAGAGTAATCTTGGAAAAACGGTTACGGATGATAAGCTGTCAGACCGACCAGCAGAACGGACTTCATTGCAAGAAAGGCTCGCAGCAATGAAGGCAAGAGTGTCTGGGACACCTGCAGGAAGGGATGCAGCAGATAAGGCAAAGAAAAAAGAAGAAATTTTATAGGAAAATCTATTTTATTCCTAAGTTTATTCCCAACCTGTCAGCATTATTTGGGTTGGGAATATTAAAAAGTGTTATAGCAGTTTATGTAAGGGCAGTCCGTAGTGGCTGCCTTTTATCGTACAAGGATGGAGGTCATTTATGGCAGAAAATTGTTATTGGTAGGAGCATGTGGCAATGAGGATTGGCAGATGTTACCGTTTTGCTTGGATGCGCAATCAGGAATTGTATCAGATTGTGAAAATGCAAAGGAGTATCGAAAACTTATAGGGTTACAGATATAGTAAGAGGCACGCCCAAATTTCAGGTTTCGTTCCATTCTGTAAAGAAAAATGAATAAATGTCGATAAATATTATGAGCTAAGGATGGCGTCTGTTTTCAAGGGATTGAATGTGAAAATAGACGCTGTTTCTGTTTGGATTGGAGGTTATATTATGAGAATACAAGCGGCAAATACATTTTATACAGGTACTTACTCTGTTTTGAATACGAAGTCATCATTTCCATATGCTGTGAAAGTTGAAGGTTACGGAAATACAAGAAACCAAAGGAGTTTATTTCAGTTTGCACATGTGACAATAACAGAACATATGGTAAATGCAAAATATGGTACAAAGATTACAAACGGTTCGAGAGTGCAGATGCAGACCGCAGGTAGTAAGAAAAAAGAAGATTGGACTGAGGTTTCCAAAGAACAGTTGGCAGAAGTAAAACTACCGGCATCATTTGATAAATTGAAAGAACAAAATTCTTATTTTTATCATGGAGAAAACATATCGGATTATGAACTAGTGCAAACTGCAGTAGCATTGGGGAAAATGGAATTACCAACAGATGAGAAAAAGTGTATCCCAGACAGAGTTGCAATGGATGCATTTGAAGTGCTTGTCAGAGACCAGGCGGCTCCAAAAAACTCATGGTCAAATACATTGTATTCGGAGGATGGAAAATATACCTTTACAAAGACTGAAAGCGGAAGATGGCAGATGCATTTGATTGATGATGCTGCCATAGGTGCATCTTTGGAAGATATAGCAAATTGGATGATGAGCGGCACGCCCAATAGAAATATTGAGACACGCTACCTAAATTATCTTCATACTGTTGATCCGGATTTATATAATGTGGCGATGCGAATAGGTTCCGAGGTTCGTTCTTATGGTTTTATGGAGGATTTACATCAGCAGGGAGTATTAAGTGATAGTCAAAATCAGTATGATATGAGTCTGTTGGGTATGTTATTCGGTAAAGATGCGGATAGTATGCGTATGATATTGAATGGGTGTAAGGAGTCTGGTAATTTTTTGGAATTATTGGATTTGTATAGCCCGGATGGAGCAAAATCGTTGGATAAGCTTCGGGAACAGCAATATAAGCACGGTGGAATTGTTTAACATAGCGAGTTTTATGACAGGATATGAAAAAGCAATTAATTCTCGAAGTAGAAGAGTGTGAAACACTAATGTAGCAACGGAGGTAAAGACAAACAGCAAGGACAAAGTGCAGGAATACTATGAGAAACTGTGTAAAAAGTTCCCGGAGATTACTTTTAATACGGGTAGCAGTCTTATGAGTGGAAATGAAAATAAAGTGGTAATAAATCTTTCTAGCGAATGTCTAAAGAAAATGGCAAATGATCCGGAATTTGCCAAGAAAGTAGAGTTTAATTTAACTGGTGCAGTACCGGGACAGAATAGAATGTTTGCACAAGCCAAAGCTGATAATGCAGTGATACATGGTGTTACAACTGTAATAGATGCCGATGGGAATGCTTCTGTTACTTGCGGAGGTATGACAAGAACCAGTGGTTCAAAACAAAATTCAACTACATTGAATGCGGAAAAGAAACAAAAAGAAAGATTATAGAAAAAGCGTGAGGAAAGAAAAATCTCAGAAGAAAAGGCAGCTAAGAGACGGGCAGAGAAAAAGGCGCAGTTGGAGAAGCTGACAGAAGATGAAACGTTTACAATATCAGCTACTGGCACTGATGTAAAAAGTGTTACGCAGAACCTCTTAGCTGCGGTTTCTGGTACATCTGCGCCGACAGGGGCAAGTTTTGATATAAAGGCATAAGGAGAAATTGTTCATATTCCGCAAGGCGCATAAACCTTTGCTTTTGCGGACTGCCCGGACTTATTGCAAGGGGGCAGGGGCGGCAATATAAAAAGTTGATGACAATGGAGGATTAGGAAATGGCTATTAATGGAGTCAGACATAATTATGATTATTTCGGAACGACTACAAATTATATACGGGGAAAAGCAACTGTTAGGGAAGCAATCTCAAAGATGGTGAAGCAGTAGGCAAATCTTTCTATTTCTGATGCAGGAAGAAATATGCAGCGGGAAATGGCAAGCAAATTTGAACCCGATTCGGATTATACCAATGTCAGGGAACTGACAATACAAAATACAAATGAGGTTGCTTGGGAACACTATACCGCAATGCGGGATATTAGCAGCCTAACATTAAAAGACGGGAATTATAATGTTGAAGATGTGATGAAATCTATAATGGATACATATGAAACCCGTTATAATGAAATCGTAAAAGAACATGAAAATGGAGATCGTGAAGTTTCCTACGAACTTACGGGGAAAAGGTCATTGACACTTGACGAAGATTTAGCCGGATTGGACGAAGCCTTTAAAATGCGTCTGCCAAATTTAGAAGGATATATTACCTGTCAACAAACCAATAAAGCATTTGAAAACGCGGACAGTTCATGGTATTTCCGTAGAAATAGCCCTCAAAATGAAGTAAAAACACAAGATAAGGCTCAAATGTTTGATACAAAATATCAGAAAACCGCAGTATCAATAATGGAGCAGGCTAAAGAGAAGTTTTTGGTAGCCTTTAAAAGTATAAATTACAAACAAGGAACAGCAACAAGCATACTATCGGATATTATGAAAAAGTGCTGATAAAGGAGGATTAAAAATGGCTATTAGTGGAGTAGGACAGAGTTATTATCAGAACAATGTTGCAACAACGAAAAGTACAAAGAGCGTAAACAGCACGGGAGAAACGGGCAATACAAAGGAATTATCAGAAGCGGAAGAAATGGCGATTTTCAAAAAGGAATTTTATGCTGAAATTGATAAGATACCCAGAAATAGAACTATAACCAATGTGGCTATCAACATATCAGAGGAAGCATTTAAGAATATGAAAGATGATCCGGAGTACAGGGAAAAGATATTATCAGCACTTAAACGTGACTTAACTTCGTCCTTTGCACCGTTGGAAGCTTCTATGGTGCTCACTGTAGGAGCTACTGCTAAAGATTATAGGGGCGATTCATGGTCTGGTGTTAATAATCAATCGGAATTTTATGCTCGTTCACAAAACAGTTTTTATAAAAAGACAAGCAACAAGAAAGATAGACAAAAAGAGCTTTTGGAAGAATATCTGGAAAAACGGGCGCAGGTTAAAAAACAGCAGCAGGAAATGTTGAATGAAAAGATTGCAAAGCAGGAACAGGAAAGAAGCCGATTATTACGGTCGTGGAACAATGAAAGGCTGTTGTCAAAAGCGTCTAATGCTTATGAAGCAAATGCTATGACGGAAGCGGTTACGGATAGTGCTTTTTCGCTTGGATAGTGATTTTAAGTAAGGAGAAAGAGATATGTCAATTACATTTTTAAGTCATCCTATTCATCTGCCGGATTTTTTCAAGTTTGATAGGGAATATTTGGGAAAACAGGAAAGCCAAAATGAAGACCAGAAAGTGTTTCATAAGGATATTTTAGAGGTTTCTCAATTATCGAAAAACAGGGAAAATTTAATGGATAAAATTAAGCATACAGTTGTGCATTCGGTTACATCGTTCAGCGATATGAGAGCCGGAATATTAAAAGAAATTAGGGAAGAAAAAGGGCAGTATGACTATACTGATGTTGTAAATGCCTGCGGATTGAGTTATGCAAGGCTGTATTCTGAAATTGAACAGCGCTATGAAAATGAACAGTATTATAAGGTAGATGGGACGCCGCTGACAAAAGAAGATGAGATAGAGTGGCTGGATATGCAATTTGAGCAGGAAGTGGCATGGCAGAAATCCTGTGCCAGAATAACAGCCCAGGGGCAGGTCATTCAGGGGAATATTCCTGAAATGCCAACAGAGGAGATGGAAGAATTGGAGGACAGCTTTTATCAGGCTAAGGATGCCTATATGAAGCTGTACCGAGAAAACAGACGGGCAGAGAAACCGCTTGTTTTGCAAAGTTATATGTTTGGCAATAGCCAGATGTATCAAATATTGAATAGACTAGGAAATTTACAGGAGAGGGTGGTATAATGCAAGTTAATTCGTCCAATGGTTCATTACAACAAAGGTTC
>OHSL01000658.1_pt1 | contig 14144 bp, 10 predicted proteins | sample 1578741 | NCBI WGS metagenome assembly OHSL01 (sample SAMEA3879512, study PRJEB24766) | human gut metagenome | biome: human-associated habitat; feature: feces | place: USA | collected 1985/1987 | reverse complement strand
TCGCTCACACGGGATGTCAGGGACTCCACTTGCCGAAGTAACTCTTCTTCCCGCCTGCCGGCAGCCAAAAGTTGATCCCTGAGGAAAGTAATGGTATCCTGCAGTATGTTTGTCCTCTGTTTCCCTGTCATGCCGCAAAGATATGAAAAGGGAATGGAATTAAATAATTATGCCACAATTATTTTACTTGTAAATAACTGTGGCATAGATATATGTGATATAAAGAACGCCATTAGACAGGCCCCTTGAAGCGTTTGCGGAACCGTGCGCTTTTCAGGCTCACCCCCTCCATCATCAAAAAGAAACTTTCCCACCTCATCTGATAACGGCCACTGCCGGGGTCAAAACAAGGTATTTCAAACGTCCCCTCTTCCAGACGTTTCTGATAAAGGACAAAACCGCCTTTTTCCCAGTGCAGGAGCTTGATTATTGTACGGGATTTGTTAACGAACAAGAATACTTCACCCGATACGGGGTTACGCTTGAGATCGTTCCGGACAATCACGGACAAGGCATTGATCCCTGAACACATGTTTACATAGCGGGGACATAAATAGTAATTTAACGACTCGGTCAGCGCGAACATGTGTCCTCCTTTCTTCCGTAATAGAGGTGGATAAAATGGCACAATGTTTCGGCAACGCATTCTTTTATCTGGATGATTCCCCCGTCGGGGAATGTGATATGAATCCCTTTAAGCAGTTTCTCTGCATCCACTAAGCGGGTCTCTTTTACTTTTTCACGCCCTGTGAATTGAAGCGGGATCATTTCTCCCGCTACACTCTGGCAGACGGCCTGATCTTCCAACTGCTTACAATGGTAGCGTTCCAATACTATTCCCAGTTGAATGGCCTTGGGATCCATGCCATGGCGGCGCATCCATTGACGAACGCTATCCACACGCAAGCCATAGCTACGACAATAAGCTACAAAGTCTAAATCTTCGCCTGCTTTTAGACGATTTTTATACTCTTCTGCATACTCTTGAATACTTCTTCTTTCCATTTTTTTTAAGACAAAGGTAGAGACTCTTTTATAAGGGGAAAAGAGGGGATCGCGGAGACGCTTACTTTTCTTTTTCAAATTGTACCTTTCCACAATAAAAGCACTACCTTTGTCAATCATGTATGTAATATACAATATAAAATGAACGACAATAAATTAAAAAACAAAACAGTCCCTTTCAACTACGCCCGCTGCTACAACGAGCAATGTCCGAAAGCTTGTAACTGCCTGCGTCGGGTGGCTGCACTTCTCACTACCGCTGACACGTCCTACATCAGCATCGTAAACCCAATGTGTATTCCGGCCACCGGCATTGACTGTCCTCACTTCCAAAACGCAGAAAAGATACATGTGGCATGGGGTATCAGCCACCTGCTGGACAACGTACCTTATAAGGACGGAACAAACATCAAGCAACAACTGATCGGGCATTTCGGAAAAACTCTTTACTATCGCTTTTATCGCGAAGAACGCTTCCTAAGCCCCGCAGATCAAAACTATATCCGCCAACTTTTTCACCGGAAAGGTATCACCGAAGAACCGGTCTTTGACAGTTACACGGATGAGTATAATTGGTAAAGCTGCGTTCTAACTAGTTTCCAGCCTGCTGAAACTTTTTGTTTCAAGCGCTAGAAACTAAAAGTTTCATACGGTGAAACGATTCGTTTCTCACCGAGAAACAAACTGTTTCACTATGGGAAACCATTCGTTTCAAAGTATGAAACAAAAAATGGAACTAGTTGAAAACAAAAGAAACCCTGATGAAAAGGCAGGTGAAGCTTAGGTCTTCACCTGCTATCACCGATGAACAAAGCGATGCAGAAGATGTTGAAGAGGTGAGAGGAATTTGAAGAGAAAAAGATAAGATATTTATTTCAACTACCTTACCTTCATTAGAGTTAGAACGCACCTTTATTAATTACAGTTTCTTCAGGTATAATTCCTATCTCATCAGGAAACAGCCATTATATTATTCGCTTGTTTCTATCTTTTGATGATTCGTGCCGGATTGCCGGCTACGATTGTCATCGCCGGAACATCTTTAGTTACCACGCTACCGGCTCCCACTACCGCTCCATAGCCAATCCTTACACCTGGAAGTATGGTCGAATTTATGCCAATCCAAACATTGTCCTCAATCACAAAAGGAATCATACGGTCGTAGAAGTCAAGTGATTATTTTTAGTGTTATAGTTAAAATTTATCTACTACACTTGCAAGTTCTCTCATTAATTTGTTTCTTTGTCTTTAAGGATTGAATAAAGCCTCATATAAGGCTAACAAATTTATTCATCACCTATAATGAAAGAATTATGAGTAACAGAGAACTATCTAACAGAATTGAATATTTTGTGGGATGTATAGGAGCTTTCGCTGAAAAATATTCCTTAAGTAACAGTCAGGCATACAAATACCTGAAGCGTTTTTCCGGCTTGGATTTCTTAGAAGAATTCTATGATATCGAACATACATTCTCCATAGAGGAAGCTGTGGATGATTTAACGAAAATCTGTCAACGAAATGGAGGAGCTTTAGCATGATTCTTTACCACGGTTCAAATATAGAAATATCCCAAATAGATATTGATAAAGGAAGAAAAGGCAAAGACTTCGGAAAAGGGTTTTATCTGAGTGAAGATATTAAACAAGCCGAAAAGATGGCAAGTTTAACGACATTCAGACAAGGAAAAGGGGTTCCTGTTATTTCTAAGTTTATGTTTGATGAATCTATTCTAAATGGTAAAAGTGATATTAAAATCAAACAGTTTGGCGGATATACCATAGAATGGGCTGAATTTATTCTATTAAATAGAAACAATAATACCAATATTCAAGCCCATGATTATGATATTGTAATAGGTCCCATTGCTGATGATACTGTAGGTCTCCAATTAAGACGATTTATTCAGGGATATATAAACATATCACAATTAGTGAATGAATTATCATAATATCCGCCCTACTATACAATATTTCTTTGGAACTCCCGCTGCAATTAATTTACTAAAAAGTTATGAATAAGGAAAAACAATTTTTAGTTGAATCTTTAGGAAAAGAACTGATAGAAATGCTTATGAGCGACTACGGATGGGATTTGCAAAAATCTATGGATGTACTGTATTCTTCTGAAACTTTCGCAAAATTAGAAGACGAACGTTCCGGCTTATATTATCAAGGAGCCATATATGTCTACAGTTTTTTAAAACAGGAAATAGAAAAGGGGACTATTGATTAAAATCAAATACTCCCCCATAATACAGACAGCCGATATGTGTGCATGAGAGCTAATCGAAAACACTCAATATTTATCGGTCATCACAAATACTAACTCCCCTCCCTTCATAATTTCCGAATGATGTATCCGGAAATTCTCAACGGGTTCGCCATTCCACGTTACCGACTTCACATACTTATTCTCATTCGACAATCCTTTTGCTTGCATCGTGAACGTTTTATCATTCGGTAATGAAATAGTAACTTCTTCCACCTGTGGTGCTCCCAATATATATTCTCCCCCAATCGGATTTACCGGATAGAATCCCATTGCAGAGAATATATACCATGCTGACATTTGTCCGCAATCATCATTTCCGCATAATCCATCCGGTTTGGGGAGGTAAAAACGGTCAAAAATTTCACGAATGAGTTGTTGGGTTTTATAAGGTTGTCCGGCATAGTTATACAAATAAGCTACATGATGACTAGGTTCATTGCCATGTGCATATTGTCCGATAAGTCCGGTCACGTCTTGCGTAAACCCTGTATTTTCCGCGGATGATTCTAAAAAGAATAAAGAATCCAGTTTGTTAGCGAACTTCTCTTTGCCCCCGAGTAAATCGATTAATCCTTCCACGTCGTGTTGCACGTGCCAAGTATATTGCCAGGCATTTCCTTCTGTATAATCTCCGCCGGAAGTAGCGGCATGAGACAATAAGAATGTATTAAAAGGTGTACGCCATTTTCCTTTCGAATCCTTTCCCCGCATCATAGTCGTTGAGGGATCCAACAGATTCTTGTAGTAGGAAGCCCGGCGGGAGAAATAAGCATAATCTTTCTCTTTTCCTAAAGATTTCGCCATGCGGGCTACACAATAATCATCATAGGTGGACTCCAATGTACGGGAAACCGACTCTTTGGGGATGATGTCGAAAGGATAATATCCATAACGATCATAAACCTCCCAGTCCGAATGTTGATGGCTTACGGTAGAACTTCCACGAATAGCGGCATACGCCTCTTCTACGTCAAATCCTCGGAATCCTTTCAGATAGGCGTCCACGATGACAGGGATAGCATGATTGCCTATCATGCAATGTGCCTCTTTTCCCCACAATGCCCAGATAGGAAGATACCCCATCGTGCGATAGTGTTCGAGCATACTCTGTATCATTCCGTCCACCCGCTCCGGGGAGAGAATGGTGTACAAGGGATGAGTTGCACGATAGGTGTCCCAAAGAGAAAGCGTGGAATAATAAGAGCCCGTCTTCGAGGTATACACTTTATCGTCAGCACCCCGATAACGTCCGTCCGTGTCCGCCATGTCGTTGGGCTGGATAAACAGGTGATAGAGCGAAGTATAGAAATTCTTCTTCTGTTCGTCACTACCAGTCACCTTTACCCGATCAAACAAATTGTTCCATTGCCGGCAGGCCTCCATACGAATCTTGTCGAAGTCCCATCCCGGATTCTCTTTCGCTAACGCCGCTTTCGCGCCTTCCAGGCAAACGGAAGAGAGCGCTATTTTCACTTGCAACGTATCACCTTCAGCAAGGTCGAAATCAAGAATAAGTCGTTTCGCCTTCTCCCCTCCTGCCGATGAAAGCACTTCACGTACAACATACGGTTTGTCAAAAGAGATCACATAATAGTATTGTCGCTTTACCCAATTTTCTACCACTTGATGACCTGTGATGGTATGATTGTCGGGCATATCCACTTCAGCAGACAAGACATGTGTTTTCAGCCGTTCTTTATCCCAAACAATCCCGTTCTGAAGGTCTACCAATAGGCGGGCAGGAGTAGCGGAATGATAAACGTAACGATGAAAAGAGGTACGCTGCGTGGAGGTCAATTCCACATCCACAGCAGCATCCGTCAGTCGGACGGAATAGTATCCGGGAGACGCCTTTTCAGAATTTTTATCAAACTTGCTTCTATAGACTCCGTCTTTCACTTCCCCACTGAAAGGCAATAGAAGAACATCTCCCAGATCGGGACACCCCGTCCCACTCAAATGCGTCTGGGCGAAACCGATAAAGGAATCATCCGCAAAGTTATATCCGCTACAATACTTCCATTCGTCATTGCCCGTTTCGGGGCTTGCTTGAATGAAACCGAAAGGTACGCAGGCTCCGGGAAAAGTATGTCCGTTGTCGGAGGTACCAACGAATGGATCAGCATATCGAATATAATCATCATCCATATCCGTCCGGAAGAACAATGTTCCATAGCCGGGGCCATCACACCATTTGGAAGCGCCCTCTACTGACATCTTGGAGAGAACCCGGCGAGTATACGGCATGTCCAATCCCTTGCGGGTGACATAATGATTGTATACGATCTCATAGATAGGTCGAAACACTCCCCGTAATTTGTCCGAAATTGTTTGCCAGTTGCAATATCGGCCCGAAATATCAGTCCACGTAGTAAAGGGAACGGATTCTCCCAAGTTATATTTCGCTGTATATTCGTAACCGGTCAACAGACGGTTGTCAAAAGCGGCGTACATCTTCTCATCCCCCTGGTTGTAAGCGGTTTCGCAGGCTTCTGCCAAATTACCCAAGCCGAACATTACGTGGTCTTGGTCGCGACCGCTCTCTTGACACTGTCCGTTCTCGCCGATATAATTCTTAATCGTTCCGTTGTCGTGCCCGTTGTAATAGAAGTGAACTGCCTGATTGTAGAGAGCCTCATCTTCCAGAAAAATACCAAAGGCCATGTATGCTTTGGTAGCAGCAGCCCCCCAGTTTCCGTTTGTATATGGTTTCGCCTTGAAGAAGGTGTCCAATACAGGAATGAATACCGTTCGCAACATCTTCTCCCAGCCGGCAATCTCCGCCGGAGTGACTTTGGAATAGGTATGTTTAATTAGTTCTGCCGCGTTCGCCAACATACTGCCTTGTAGAGAGGCGCACAGTGGGTCGTCATTGTCGTTCGGACCTATTAATTTCAGCATGGCGCTGTAAGCATTCAATATCTCTATCGACTTGCGGGCATGGGCTTCATCTCCGGTGAGGGTCCACATCAAGGCGTTGAGATAAGCCGCCTTATGATCGTCTTCGCTAGGGCGTTTGGTATGTTTGTTCACTCCCAAACGAGCTATCACTTCAAAAGGGCCTTGCATCTGATAAGTGGACAAGGCACAAGAATCAGCTTCGAGCAATCGGTAAGAACTGTAAGCCGGCTCTATCCGATGATCTATGTAATATTTCATCCTCTCCAGGCTCTCTTTCGTATGGAGAATACCCGGATGCATGAACTTGTTCGCTTCGGACAAAGATTGTCCGGCACGTATCTTCTTCCATCTCATGAGCGCTTCAATGTAATAATAATCAGCATAGATAATAGAGGCATCTATCTCATCGTCGGCTGGATAGTGCCCGGTAGAGTGCAGCAGAAGAGCAGGATTCTTATCACGGCTTTGATACTTCTTCGTAGAAAGGTTGCGGAGCATCTTCTCTGCCAATTTATAATATTTATCTGCCCGCTCCTTATCGTCCTCCAGCGTCGACAGTTCCAACAAAGCTGAAGCGACAACCGCTGCTGCCGAAGCATCTCTGGGAGCGGTTGGGATATCGGGAGCATCGAAGTCCCAATAAGGAATCAAGTCGGCAGGCAGACGACGGATGTAGAGGTCTGCCACTTTTTCGGCAAAGCGAAGATATTCTTTGTCACGTGTTTCACGATAGACCATCGTATATCCGTAGACAGCCCACGCCTGTCCGCGCGCCCACATCGAGGCGTCGTTATATCCTTGATGAGTGATTCCTTTGATGAGTTTTCCTGTAATAGTATCGTAGACAGCTACATGATAGCAAGAACCGTCTGTACGGAAATGGTTAGCTTTCGTCACACGAGCATGCGACAAAGCGATATCATAAAGCCTCTTCCCTCCTCCATGCTTGGCAGCCCAGAAAAGAAGTTCCAGATTCATCATGTTGTCGATAATCGTGTTATGAGGCCAATTGCTTTCTTTCACTTTCCAAGGCCATGATAAGAGGGTGCCTACACGGGGGTTGTAAAGTTTTGCCAGTTCGTCCGCACTTTTCAGCAGGACATCTTTGTAATAGTTCTCTTTCGTTAGACGATAAGCATGACCGTAGCTACAAAACATTTGGAATCCCATATCGTGACTGGTTACTTTACTCGACAGAGACTCTAACAATTTTGTAAAATGAACAGCTTTTTCCTTTATCTCCGGTTCATGGCTGTATTCGTAATCATACCACAGGACTCCCGGAAAAAATCCGCTTGTCCAGTCGTGGGGACTCACCATATCCCACGATGACTTGCCGGCTTCAATAGCTCTCGGAAGTTTCGAAGAAGTTCCTATTGCTTTCAATGTTTTATGTATTTGCCGATTACAGTAAGCCAGTTCTTTTTCTTGGGCACCGGCTATACAGATAACGCATAAACTTATCCACAAAGAGAGTATTCTTTTCTTTATCATTTACCTATATTTTAATGATGTATATAATAACAAGAGGGTGTATCGAAAGTCTACAGTAACTCAAGACACACCCTCCCTTTATCCTCTTTTTACCTATTTTTTACCTTATAATTGGAAGGTGATTAGTTTTCTTCCAAATATTTAATCAGTTCCGCTTCGTTTCTAAAGGATTTCATCCATTTAACGGTATAAGGCGATACGCCGTCCGGATATTCAAGATCAGCAATCTTCAACTTGAGAGACATATTGAATGATTGATCCGTAGGTATCGGCTTACCTAACGTGTAACTTGCTCCCGTCACCAAATCCCAGTAATAAACAGTACCATACTCCTTCTCAACGGTAGAATAAGTGCCATGTCCGTGCTGGTTACCTTTATCATTTATTAAAGATCCATATTCGGGAGAGTCAAATGTTATCGCTTTCTTCGCTGGAAGACCTTCTATAACTACCGCTACAATAGGATAATTACCTACGTGGAAGGTTGACTTCCTCTCTATATCACCTCTATATTTTCCATTGCTTTGCAAAGAAGGTGTCACCACCAAATTATCTCCGTCTGCTGCAGTCGTTGCATTGGCCGTAGCGACCTTCCATTCGGTTCCTTTCGCATCAATAGCTCCTTCACTCGGCGGCATACCCGATTCTGTACGGAACAGTAGTGTCCCATATCCCGGATGATCACACCACATTGCATCCCCTTCCGGAGAGATTCTGGATATCACCTGTTGCGTATACGGCATTTCCAGACCTTTGCGAGTTACGTAATGATTGTAAGCAATCTCAAATACCGGTCGGAATTTTCCTCTATCCTCATCAGAGATATTATTCCATCTCACTCCCGTCACATCCGTGAAAGGTTCAAAAGGCACATCGTATCCGAGATTATACTTAGCTGTATACTCATACCCTTTCATAAGTCTGTTTTCCGATGCACTCCAAAGCGTCTCGTTGCCCTGATTATAAGCAATTTCGCAGGCTTCTGCCAGATGTCCTATCCCCAGCATCGTGTGGTTTTGGTCACGTCCGCTTTCCTGACACTGTCCGCTCTCCATAATATAGTTCGTCAAACTTCCGTTGTCGTGCCCCTCATAGAAAAACGTCACCGCTTCGTTATAGAAACTTTCGTCATCCAAAAAGATACCGAACGCCATAAAGGCCTTGATAGCAGCGGTTCCCCAGTTGCCGTTTGCATAAGGAGATTTGGCAAAGAAGTTTCTCAATACCGGAATAAATACGTTACGGAACATATTCTCCCAAGATTTGACATCCGTATCTGATACCGAAGGATAAGTATGTCTCATCAGTTCAGCGGCATTGGCAAGAAGAAATCCCTGCAAAGCAGCGCACAAGGGAGCGTCATTATCACTCATGTCTATCTCACGCAATGTGCCGGCATAAGCATTCAATATCTCAATCGACTTTTGAGCATGCGCTTCATTTTTGGTGATATTCCACATAAGAGCATTCAGATAGGCAGCTTTGTGATCCTCCTCGCTCTTAGTTTTGGTAGGATGAGGAGTCATATCTGGATTAAAACGAGCAATAGTTGTGAAAGGACCTTGAATTATATATGAAGCAGAGGCCAAAGAATTCTGCTGCAACAGTCTGTAACAGTCCACCGCTGGAGAAACATTCCCATTCACAAAGTTCTGCATTCGGGTAATGGAAGCTGTCGTGTGTAGAATACCGGGATGAACAAACTCCATAGAAGGTCCCACTTCCGTATAGTTGGGGTTCGGATTGGGCGGCGGAGGCGTATTATCTTCCTGACACGAAACAAACGTAAACAACAAGCATAATATCGGTAGTATATATTTCATTTTCATATGAATATCATTTTAAAGGTTCAACATTCAATTACCAACCCGGATTGTTACCCAATTCGTGACCATTGGACAAAGAGTTCAGCCACTGCAAAGGAATCGGACGCAATTTAAACTTATTCTCAAACGACTCTTGCGTCAAGGTAGTCTTGATTGTCCCACCATAGATGTTGGATACATCCCAGTTGTACTTCAATACACGTTCAGCCAGTTTGCCGGTGCGTTGCAAGTCGTTCCAGCGTGATCCTTCACCAAGGAGTTCCTTTGCTCTTTCGTCCAAAATATTATCTATCGTGACATTGGAATAACGAGAAAGCCCACCCTGCGGAGAATGTTTTTCTGCACGGGAAACAACGTAGTTAATATATTTTTCGGCATTAGCCTGATCGTTGTTATTCATCACTGCCGCTTCCGCCGCAATCAGACAAGTTTCCGCCAAACGGAAGAGATAGATATCACGCGTTCCCGAACCGGATTCGTCTTCCCTATACTCCGCGTTTCCATCTTTGAATTTCCAGATAGGAAGACAGGTACGAGAAGTTGAGTTCGTCGTCTGATAAGCGTGTTTGTAGTAATCATCATTCGCCCAATTTGTATCGTCTCCCATCGGATAGTTGAACACTTTGTATCTTACTCCATTCTTGTCCGTTTCAGCCCAATACTTATATTCAGGATCGGTAGGTACCGGGAAATAGATAATCTTATCGCCTTTGGCGAACACTCCATCTACAGGAGTAGTACACTGGAACCAGTTCTTGCCTGCATCCTTTCCGTCTGTGGAAGTACTCGCATTACCATTCAAAGGACTCATAAAGGTCACAGAAGGACGTCTGTCTTTCTGCCAGTCATACATCATATAAGCAAATTTAGTAGGAATCGCCTCCACATGCATACTCGCATTACCATAATAACTGTCTTTGCCCAATCCCAGCCATCCGCCAATAGCATAAGGCATCATATACCATTGATTCCAGATATTGGTGTTGTAGTTAGCTCCGTCAGCAAAACCGATAGGGAAAACAATTTCATCGTTTATCTCATTCGACTGACGATGAACCATCGCATAGTCGTCCAGCAACTTATGTCCGGAATTAAGATACACATCTTCCGCATCCTTGAATGCGTTTTCAAAATCCTTCGGATCGGCATACTCTTCATAACCACGTGTCAGATAAGCCAACGCACGGATATGTTTCGCAGCAGCTTTGGACATGCGTCCGTAGTTGGAACCCGTTTGACGCCAGGGAAGAACACTAATGGCTTCTTCCAAATCTGTAAAAATCTGCTGGTAGAAAGCGGCGCCATTCGAATACTCGACAGTATAGCTCGGCTCTTTAGACTCGTTGATTTTCAACGGTCCCTGTCCCCAGTTCCTCACAATCTCAAACAAATACCAGGCTCTCAACGCTTTGGCTTCAGCCACAAGCTGCGTCAACGCACTGGGTTCTATTCCATCAGGGTCGTCTGTCTTCAAAATGACACTCTTCGAACGATCGATAGCAGCATTTACATTGTTCAACGCATTGAAATAAGAACTCCACATCGCATAAATCGTACCGTTATTTGACTGATAAGTAGTGGTATACTGATTCATTGCCGCTACTTCCGTCGGATAATTCTGTGTGAAGACATCCGTACCTTGTTGTGTAAATATCTGATAAGTAGTCGTATTATAGATATTTTTCAAGTTTGAGTAGCAACCTACAATCAGACTCTCATATCCACCCTTTGTCTGATAGTATTTGTCCGCTGACTGACTGGAATGGTTCACTTCGTCCAGAAAATCAGAACAAGCAGTCATTCCAAAAGTGAATAACAGAAGCGTATACTTCAAATATCTTTTGTTTATCATAGATCTGTTTTTTTAAAATGAAATATTAACACCAAGTAAAGCATTCATAGTCATACCGTCCGTATCTCCTATGTTGGTAAGATCGGGCTGTTCGGGATCAAGACCTCTGAACTTCGTAAGAATGAAAGGATTCTGTACAGTCACATAGATGCGGGCGTTATCCAGTCCCCATTTTGACATCAGTCTCTTGTTCAAAGTATATCCCAGTGTGATATAGGAAACTTTCAGGAAGTCTGTTCTTTCATAAGCGATATTACCTCTGGAACCCATTTGTGAGGGACGTCCCATGGTATTCGAAGGATTCTCCGGCGTCCAATAATTAGTCCGCAGATTGTTGAAGTTCTGGCTGTTCCATTCTAATGCGAAGTTCTCAAAGAAACGGTCGTACTGTGTGGCTCCCGCCTGGAAATACATGTGGAATGAAAAGTCGAAATCATAGATTTTGAACATATTTGTCATACCTCCTGTCCAGTCCGGTGTTCTCTTGCCGTCAATGATATAGTCATCGTCCGTCAGCTTGCCATCATTGTTATAGTCTTTAATCTTGAAGTTACCCGGTACACAACCATATTTTGCAGCCTCTTCTTCTTCTCCCAACTGCCATACGCCAATTGTATTTTGAGTCCAGTTCGTATCTACCGGCTTACCGATGAAACGCTTGTCAGAATAGCGTCCTCTCATGCCTTGCAGATGAATGGAATAATTGCTAAGATCTTCTTCGTCAGCCAGACTTACGATTTCGTTTTTGTTGTAAGCCAGGTTGATGGTCGTATTCCAGGCAAAGTTCTTGGTCATGATATTCGCGGTATTCAACTGCAACTCAAATCCGCTGTTTCTTACGGAACCTACATTCGAAGTAACCGATGAATAACCCAAATGAACAGGAATATTGCGTTTCATCAACAGGTCATTGGTAGTACGATTGTAGTACTCAATGTTACCCGAAATCCGTTGGTTTAAGAAACCGAAATCAAGACCTACGTTATATTCTGAAGTACGCTCCCAAGTCAGCATCGGATTGGCAATGTTGGCAGGAAGATTTCCCACGGAAGTAGACGTTCCGAACGGATAATATACAGACCCCGAAATGGTACCTTCGGATGCATAAGGAGACACAGAGTTGGTATTACCCGCCTGACCATAACTGAAACGCAGTTTCAGGTTGGACAACCAATCCAGATTCTTGGCAAAGTCTTCTTCAGTGATTCTCCACGCAATAGCTGCGGAAGGGAAAAGCGCCCATTTATTTCCTTCGGACAAACGTGAAGAACCATCATAGCGCAAGCTGGCTGTAAGCAAATATCTATCCATCAGCCCATAGTTGATTCTACCTACATAAGACATCATCGTCCACTGGCTGAAATTGGAAGTCAAGCTCTCGATAGCTCCCCCATTCAGGTTATACCAAAGTGAATTGAAAGACAAGTCCTTGCTTGCACCATACAATCTGTCGTACTGATACTTTTGAGCGGAGAACACTCCGGTCGCAGTAATAGAATGAACGGACTTCTTCCAAGTATAGTTCACAATATTATCCCAAATCCAACTCAATGAATTATCTTTCGTCGCATTCGCCTTAGCACCTTTGGCAGTTCCCTGCTGTGCCTTTGTCCACACTCCGATATAATCCCCCATGGAAGTCTGTGTAAAATAGGGAGAAAATGAAGAAGTGAGCTCCAAATTCTCAATAGGTGTTATTTTAAGATAAATATTGCTTTGCAGGTTGAGGCTCTTCACTTGCGAGCGCTGGTTTTGAGAAGTAACCAACGGATTGAAAAGATTATTGCCGGAATATTTCCATATCTCCTCACCTGTCACCAAGCTATTGGGATGTTGAGTAGGACGCATACGGAACACATCACGCAACAAGTCCCAGTTACCTTTTTCACGAATACTGTGAACCGCATACATACTTCCTCCGAAAGAAACATGCTTATTAATAGTGATGTCTATTACCGAACGCAAGTTGTAGCGTGTATATTCTTGCGGCTGAATCATACCATCTTCGAAATAATAGCCGCCAGAGAAACCGTATTTCACAGCTTCCGTGCCACCAATTGCCGACAAGCTATGGTTTGTCATAAAGGCGGGACTGGACACAGCGTCCAACCAATCGAAATATTTACCTTCTTTCACCGCCTGCAATTCGGACGGGTCGGTAAAAATTTGCTCGTCTCTCTTATAAATATAGTTGGGAGCTCCGCCACGGGTAGCCTCTCTCGCCAGCTGCACATATTCGTCACCGGACATCATATCGGGCAAATTTGTATAAGATCTCACACCAATATAACCGTTATAGGAAATTTTCGGCTTACCAGTCTGTCCTCTTTTGGTCGTTACAATGATTACACCGTTTGCACCACTGGAACCATAAATAGCCGTTGCCGAAGCATCCTTCAAGACGTCAATCTTTTCAATATCGTCCGGATTGACAAAATCCAGATTACCACCGGGAACTCCGTCAATGACAATCAAAGGAGACGAAGAGGCAGTGATAGAGTTGATACCACGAATCTTTATATCGTAGCCTCCACCCGGTTTGTTATTCGAACGTGTGATGGTCACACCGGACAACTCTCCTTGCAACGCACCTGCGGAGTTCGTTTTTCCACCTCTAAGCAAAGTTGTATTGGAGACAGAAGCGACAGAACCAGTCAGGTCGGACTTCTTCACAGAGCCGTAACCTACCACCACTACTTCGTTCAATGACTTCGCATCTTCACGCAATACAACATTCAGAAAGTTTTGAGCGGATATTTTTATTTTTTGTGTCGTATAACCAAGATATGAGA
>OHSL01000649.1_pt1 | contig 14344 bp, 13 predicted proteins | sample 1578741 | NCBI WGS metagenome assembly OHSL01 (sample SAMEA3879512, study PRJEB24766) | human gut metagenome | biome: human-associated habitat; feature: feces | place: USA | collected 1985/1987 | reverse complement strand
TCCCTCGAGCGCACCAAAATCCCACGAAGAATCGTAAGATTCCTCGTGGGATTTTCCTTTTTCTGGGGCTCTGCACACTTTTGCACACTTTTTGCACACCGGCGGGAAAGCCGTGTTTTTCCTTGCATTGTCTGCATTCTGTGCATCGTGAGCGTTTTTTCCATACTTTTTTCAGGCGAACAGCAGGCGGGTGAACTCACGCCGCTGCTCGGGATTCATCTGTCGGACAACTTTCAGCATCCCTTCCGGGGTGATCTGGATGCTGTCCGGCAGATTTTCTTTTACCGGCACAGAGCCGGATTTGGGGGAACCGATGTCCTGCGAGTAGAAGTCTGCTTCCAGCTTCTCAGCCAGCTCCAACCGGGGCTTGTCCTGCGTGTGGGCGTAGGTGTCCATCAGGATGCCGGTAGTGGCGTGACCGGTGTTGCCCTGCACGGCTTTGATGTTGCCGCCGGATTCGATCAACTGGTAAGTGGCACTGGAGTGGCGCAGACCGTGGAACACGATCTTCTCAAACTCCGGGTGCTCTGCACGCCAAGTGCGGTACCATTTAGAAAGGGCTTCCGGGGCAACAGGCATACCGTTGGGCAGGCGGAAGAGCTGGCCACAGTTGCGATATCTGCCATCCATGGCAAGCTCGTCCTGACGGAGCTTTTCCAGCCAAGCCAGCAGTTCCTCTTTCAAGGGTCTCGTCAGATAAAGGGTACGGCTGGATTTCTTGGTTTTCGGCTTCTTCAGCACCAGTGCGGAGCTGCTGCCCTCACGCTGGTCGGGGAAGATGTGGTAGATCTGATTCGGGTCGGTCTTTTCCAGTGCAGCCTTTTCGGTGCGCTGTAAGCTCCTGCCGACCGTGATGGTCCCACGTCCATCCGCTGCATCGAAGTCGATGTCTCCCGGCTGCAAGCCAAGGATCTCTCCGACACGCAGCGAGAGAATCATGCTCAGATGAACAGCAAGGTGGAGCGTAGGGTCGGTCATGGTCTGCAACGCAGCAAGCATGGTCTTTTCGTCCCAGATGGCACGTTCTTCCGAGGTCGATTTCGGGGCTTCTCTCGGAATCGGTGACTTGAGGAGCAGACCCCACTCAACGGCATAGGAAAAAGCAGTCTTGAGCATGGCGTGGACTTCCCGGATGGAAGCACCCGTCAGAAACTGCCGCTTCTGTTTGTCGGTGAGCGTTTGCTTGACACCCTGCTTATACAGTCCGCGCGGTGTCCGGCTCAGCGTGGCGTAAAACTGTTCGAGGTCATACGTCTGAACCTTCTGAATCTGCTTCTTGCCGAGATAGGGCACGACAAGATTCTGAATCATGGCTACCGTGTGGGTGTAGGTTTTGGGTGCCCACTTGTGCTTGCTGGACTGGATGGGGAGCCACTTGTACAGCATTTCCGCTACCGTCATTGCATCAGGTATGAGGAACGTACCGTCCAAGAGTTCTTTCTCTACCGAGATCTTGCGGTCTTGCGCTTCCTTCTTGGTTTTGAAACTCTCCCAGCCTTCACAGATCCGGCCAGCATGGTCTTTGTATTTGAAACGAACGGAGTAGGAATCTCCGCGCCTGAGAATAGATGCCATAGATGTTCCCTCCCTCAGACCGCTGCAAACCAATCGTCAAAGCTCTGCTTGCTTACCCGGATGCTGGTACCGAGGCGGATCACCTTGAAGTCTTTCGTGGTGTTGCACAGATTGTACGCAGCACGGTTGGAGATCGCCAACAGTTGGGCGATCTCCTCCACCCGGTAAACGAGCGGGGCGTGTCGGACAGTTTTTCTGGTCTGGTCAGAAGGTTCTACGGCAGGGGTTTCGGACAATTCCATTGTAGGGGATTCGGGCGCGATTTTCAAGTCCTCACGGGTCAGTTTGGTGGAATTTTTGCGGACATTCGTCATAGGCATGTCTCCTTTGCACTTCTCCAGACCCGGTGCAGCTCCGGTTGAGCTGCACCCTTGTGGGCCGGTAAATATGTAAGGGCCTGCCGCTCCTGACCCGAAGCAGCAGCCCAAAAAAGTGCGAGAACTTGAATTTACGCGCCCTACGCGCCCCAAACCACACAAAAGTACCTTTCTGTGTTGATTTTATGGGGCGCATGGCTGGGATGCACGCGCCCTTTTGGGGCGCATCTTGCCTTCTCTCCCGCCCCGAAGGGCGTGTTGCCGCCCTGCTTCCGTCCGGAAGGGGCGGACACGCGCCCGGAGAAAACAGCGATAACAGGTAAAAATCAATAATTTGGGGCGTGTGGGGCGGGAGTTTTTTACTTTTCGTGTGTTTTATGCCGCAGCAAAGGCGGGGTGGACGCATACGCCCCGGAAGCCGCGGTACTTTCCCTCGATGTGCTTGGAGAAGGTCAGGCCATACTTCCCGGCATTTTTCAGCAGGAACTGGCTGAACTTCTTTTGCGGAACGGGTGATTCCAGATTATCCTCGCACCACTTGGTGTAGGCGCGGTAGAGATAGGTGGAGCGTTCCTCGGTGTCGGGCTTGAAGCGGACATACGCCGTTGCCTGCATGAACTGGGTCAGGTTGTCGCTGTCCGCCATGGCTGCTTCAAGGTTCTGGATGGAGCGCTCGCTGATGGTGAACTGATAGCGGTTCGCCAGCAGACGGTGCAACCCTTCCAGCATCCACAGCAGGATGCCGGGACGCTCCTCGGACAACTCTTCGATGAGGAACGGGTTATCCACCCGGGCAGGGTCACGGTCTTTCACCGTGATGAGGATCTGCCTACGCCAGAAGCCGTCGCTGTCATCGTGAGCAGCCACAAGGTTGCCATTGCCGAAGCAGATGAAACGAACGTACAGCAGGCCTTGGACAGCCTGCTTGTTTTTCCGCTCGATGCACAAACGGTCTTCAGCGGTGACGATGGACTTGATGTTCCGTGTTTCGGGCAAAGCCACCATGTTCAGATCGTCATCGACCATGACCAGCTTATACTCCAGATTTGCACTGGCAAAGCGGTTCGTTTCGATGCGGAGGATGGATTCGGAGTGAGAGGCTTCCCCGAACAGCTTCTTCAGCAGCAAGCCGATGCGGGATTTTCCCTCGCCGCCCTTGCCGGTCATGACCAGCATCTTCTGCGCCTTGGTAGACGGGATCAGAAGATAGCCGAGATATTCCTGCAAGGTCAGAATGTCCTCCGGGATGAGCAGACCATCCAGAAATTCCAGCCACTTGGTCGGTGCGGGGGCATCGGGCTGGTATTCCACGGGGAGCCGGTTCAGGCAGAGTTCCTTTTCCGGCACAAAGCCCCGCTCGTCCAGAAAGTAGGTTCCGTTCTGGAGATGGATGCGGTCAAGCTGGGGTTTCCATTCAGGGGTATAGGTTTCGATACGGAGTGCGTCCAGAACCTGCTTCTCCTTCTTGGCAAGGTTGTCGAGCACAAAGTCACGGAGGTCGCTGTGGACTTCGTAGAGCAGTGCGTCCTCATCTACCTCGCCGTTCTGGTCGAACAGCTTCTGTTTCAGGCACATCATGGGGTGCTTCTCTAAAAGGTACTGGCAGTAAGCGGTTTCACGCACTTTGCCCTTGCTGTCTACCCAAGGGCATTCGCATTCTTCCTCTTCTTCCAGTTCGTCCTCATCACGCCAATCTTCGTTCCTCTTTTTCCAGTCGCTCATGCAATCCCTCCCAATACTTCCGTAGCTCGTTTTCGGTCTGCGGGTCCGGGAGCACCGAACAGTCCAGATAATATTCAACGATGTCAAGGTTCTTTATCGCTTCAAGAAAGCAGGGGTGAAGTTCTTCTGTGGGTGACTGCGGTGCGTATCGGATCCGCCAACGCTGCAGACAGCGGTAATAGTCCAGCAGCTGCTGCCGGACGGTGGACGGTCTGCGGGGAGCAAGCCGCACCTTGCCGTCGGCAAGTGCCATGCCGAAATCGTTCTTCAACTTTTCCACAGCCTTATAGGGAGAAAGTTGAAAAAGTCTGCCGACAAAATCGATCACATCGCCATCTGCCTGACAGGCAAAACAGTGGAAACGGCTGTCCACCTTCATGCTGGGGTGTTTATCCCCGTGGAAGGGGCAGCACATCATGCCGTTCCGGTTTACGGCGAAGCCGTATAGCTCCGCTGCCTGCCGGGTCGAGATGGCGTTCTTTACGTCCGAAAAGACAGAGGTGCTACCCTCCGTCCCAATGGGCGGGGTACAGGCGAAAGGACGAAGCCCGGTGAGGGGCGTGGGTGAGGTTGGGTTTATTCACACATCGATCCGTCAGAGTGTTGTTCATTTGACCTCCTGCTGCGGTACGGCGTGGCTGCGCTCTTCCTTGCGGAAGAAGGCTTCCACGTTCTGTTGTGCGGTGCGGAGTTCACGCAGTTCGATCTGCGCTTTCTTGTAGCGGGTATAGAACCCGTTTTTCTCCGAGGAAAGAGCCTGGTATTCGGCATCCAGCTTTTTGAGGTCCGGCAGTGTCCTGAGCCAGTTGGCCTTGAAATAGGCGCAAGCGGCCTCGTACACAGCAAGCTCTGCACGGTGCTGCTCTTTGAACTTGGCGGGATTCCGCACAGTCTGGAGCTTCTGTGCAAGAGGCTTGTACTGCCGATAGACCACAAGATGCCCGCGCAGCTCCTTGAGGGAGACCATGCGGGCATCCAAGTCTTTGACCACCGCCAGTGCATCGTCGTGCTGGGTTTGCAGTTCGACAATGCGCTGGTGCAGGGCATCTTCGCTGAGCAGCTTCTTCTCCTGCAGGAGACACAAGGTTTGCGACCAGCGTTTGAGGTTGAACTTTTTCGCCCAACGCTCATAGCCGATGCCCTTACCTGCGGCAACTTTCGCCTGAATGTCAACCAGTTTCCTGATCTTATCCGGCTTCTGTTCGCTGGCGGGCTGGATGGTGACGGCAAGCTGGATGTTCTGGGAGAGGGCGGTCAGCACCTGCTCCTTTTCCAGCTTCTTGCTCAGTTTCTTGGCGGTGATGAACTTTGTTCGGCCGGGCGGGCAGTAGCTCAACCGGCCTCGGCTCTCCTTCACGGCGATGCCGTGTTCCTGCATGAGCAATGCAGAAAATTCCTCGAAGGTGGTGGTCTTGTTCAGCACAGCGTAGATCTGCTTTCGCAGCTTGTCCAGCTCGGTCTGGTAGACGGTCTGGGTGGGCTGCTGCCCTTCGGCGGCAAGTTTGGCGTTGGCATGGTCGAGGCGGCGTTGTCCGCGCCGCTGCGCCCAATACTCGCGCTCCGAAACATGGTCGCCTTGGGCTTCCAGCAGGTTGATCTGGTTCAGATCGGCTTGCTCGCACATCTCCATGACAGCGACACGGAGGTGCCGGAGCATGGCAGAGGTGCAGCGGTGCTTCTTGCCCGCTTCCCAGTCGCACGGCTTGTCCATGAAGGGCTGCCGTTCCACGGTGCGGACGCGCAAGCTGCCGATGACGATGTGGATGTGGATGTTCCCGGCACTATTGTGACCGTCCGGGTGGGTGCAGACGATGGCGGGATGACCGGGGAAGCTGTCCTTGCAGAACTGCAAGCCAAGGGCTTGCGCCCGTTCCATGGTCAGGCCGTTCTCCACTGCGTCCTTCGGGTCGAAGCTGATGATATACTTCGTATGGCCAGCGGTGCGTGCTGCGCACGAATATATTAGCATCCGCTTTGGCGGATGCCGCCATATATGGTAGGTCTTCACGTCCTCCCGCCTGCCGTTCTTGCCGTACTTGCGATTGGCAATCAGGCAGGCCATAGCAAACGAAGATTCGCCGCACTCAAGGGTGTCGAGCAGGTACGAATCCCGCAGTTTTGGTCTGCCGTTCCCGTCCAGAATCGGCAGACCCGTGTACTCGTTATGCTGGAACGTGAGATAGCTCTCAGCAGCGGCATAGTTAGAGTTTTTCGAGGTCAAATGCTTGATGGTTGCCATACAGTTCACCAACCGTTTCTTCGGCTTTCAGCCGAAAGTTCGTGAGTGCGGACAGTTCCTCCAGAATTTGCGCCCGGAGCTGCTCGGTGTCTTTGCCGCCGGAGTTGAAGTGCCGTGCAAGCTGGTTGAGGTTGCTTCCCACCTTGCTGCACTGGGCAGACAAGGCAGCAAGCGCCGCCAGTGCATCCTCGCCGCCCTGCGCCACCACAACGGTGTGCTTGACGTTCACGCCGTACAGGACGCGGCGGACGAGTTCGGATTGGGTGAGGTGGAGTTCTTTGCAGGCGTATGCGATCCGCAGTTTTTCTTCTGCGGTCACCCTGACTTTGATGATGTGTGTCTTTCGTTTTCGCGGCGTGTCATTGCGGTTCTTCTTTGCGTGTGCGTTCGGACTTTTCATTTCAGCCATATTCGACCTCCTGTGAAAATGATAAATGCCCGCTCCGGGATGGAGAGGGCTATGTAATGCGACACGCCGCATTCGCACCAACGGTGCGAAGCTAGAGCAGGGTTTGGGGAAGGCACTCCCCAACAAGGATGACTGAGTGGACAGCAATTTTTCAAGCATTGAAAATTTGTGGCCACAGGTCGATACTTGCTTTCGCCCTTTCCGTGCAACACTGAAAATTTCAGAAGTCGAACCGCAATGCACGTTGAAAATTTTGCAGAGCAAAACGTGTGAAAAGGCAAAACCCCTGCTCATGGTCACCGTTCACACCGAACGCAGTTCCTACCCCTGTTTTGCAGCGGCGTTGTCCGGCTCGCCCACAGAAAGTGTGAGGTCATGGCGCAGTATCTCGTTCAGACGGCTTATGTAAGATTCAAGGTACAGTATGAAGAAAGCCGAACGTAGTGCGGACACTACAACCTGCTTCTTTCAAGCACAAGAATAACACTTTGAAGTTGTGTGGTCAACAACCAAAATGATTTTCGGAGATTTGTACAACTACATAAGAGTTTATTTGTAAATAAGAACGCAAAAGCGCCCGGCGGCATGAAGCCACACGGACGCATGAAATGACATAATAGTTAAGGTTCCAACAAATTTCGCATACATAGCCGGAATAACCCGGAGGGGGCGCTATGCTTTTTTTAATTGATGTAGATCATGGGTACTATGAAAAGAGGCAAAAATAGACACGGCAGCAATCCTCCTATATGCCGCCGTGAATTTACACGGTGTTAGGTCGTCGTTGGTTTAAAGTAGACGAAAAGAAACGGCGGCTCTGAAAATCAAAGCCGCCGCTTCATAGGCGCGTGAAAATGTGTCTGCTGTACGACGGCTTTTTTTCTTTTACCGTCGTGCGGCAGACTTTTAATTTGAAGTTTTAGATTGCATGGTTTTACAGTGCTTTAATTTCTTACATTGAACTAGTCACGCATTCTTTCAACTAACGATTGTTTATGAATATAGCGATTTACAAATACAGTAATTGCAATTTGTCCGATGACTACTGCAACTATCAAAACAAGTGTTTGGGTAATCGGATATTCGTATTGACTAATTGTTAGAATTTGAGTATTTATAATAATGCGTACCAGTAAATACCCAAGTCCATTTCCGATAGTTAATGATAATACTAAGGTTCCAAGGGTAAAGAACATTCCTTCCCGGTGTATCATTTGACGTAGTTGCTTATCAGACAAACCGATTGCCTGCAAAATTCCCAATTCCTTTTTGCGAACTAAAATACTCGTAATCATTGTATTGATAAGGCTGATGTAGCCAATGATTCCAATGACTATCAGTAATCCGTAAATTGTGTATTGTATCGTGCGGATTAGCTGCTTTGCGATTCCAAGTTCTTCATCATAGGATTTGAACATGAACTTCGTATTTTCCTGTTGCAGTGTATCAATTTGTGCCTTTACACTTTCAAATTTTTCTGGCTGAACAGTAATGTAAATGGCACTCGCAGGATTTGTCTCCGTAATTAGTTGCTGTAAAACCTCATCGGCAATCAAAAAGGTATCATCACTGCTGTTGGTACTTGCCATGAGAGTACCCGTAAAAGGAATTTTCTTGTTTCCATCATAAAGTGTAAGCTGTATTGTATCTCCAATTTCAAACCCATATTGCTCAAACAAAATATCCCATGTGAAAATTATACCGTTAGAATGAACCAATTCATCATAATCCAAAGTTCCTCTTTTCAGTGATTTATTTAGGGATAACAGATCGTTTTCACTGATTCCACCAACCTCTATTCTCTGTGTTTCCAATTCCACATTTTCAGCGTCTGCCAGAACTGTGTGCTTTTCATCAATGCCTTCAACACCATCTAAAGACATGATTTGCGTTTTCAGACCATCGTTCAAGGGGTTTTGAAGCTGAATTATATTTAGATTATTCTCCGGGTACTCTTGATCGTCCTCAGCATAATTAAGGCTAATTTCAAAATCGCCTTTTGGCATCAACATCCTTGCATAATTTTCCGCAGTTATATTGTTTGCAATATTGGCTACTGCTAAAAACAAAATACCGGAACAACCCAATGCAAGTATCGTGACCACAGTTCTTCGCTTATTTCTTTGTATAGTTGCCCAACTTAGCTTTGATACAGAAAGTGTTTTATAAGATTTTTTCCTTTTTTGTTTCCCTGTCGGTTCTTGATACCGCATTGCTTCCACAGGAGAAATCCCTGACGCCATTTTTAATGGCTTTCGGATAGAAACCCCAACCGTAAGCAAAACAACCACGATAACACAAATAGCAGCCTGCCAGTGCCAGAATGTATCCTCAAGGGTAGAATCGGAAAGAATAACCATTCTGAACAAGAATACGGTTGCCAGGTATCCAAGTAAGATTCCACAGGGGATTCCGATAAAAGACTGTGCAAGGCTTTCTGTAAATAGTAAGCGGCGAATATGTTTTTTGGTAGCACCAAGAGCCTTTAGCTTCCCCATCTCTTGTATATTGGAAATGACAGAAACATAATAAATGCTGTAAATTACCATGCCACCAAGAAATACCACCACCAATCCAAGTCCAATCATAACATTTCTTTCTTGTGTTCCGGGGTTGGTCATATATGTTAGGTATTGTTCATTAAAAGAAATGTCTGACTTGTTCAGTCCTACGTCCTCTGCAATTTCAGATATAATTGTCTCAATCTCATCTTTTGAATGTTTATTTTCGTTTACAATCCGTATATAAGCTGTATAAGCCCTATCCTCTGGGGCAATATGTTGTTCAACAAATTTTTCGGATACAAAAGCTCCATAGACAAGACGCGTTTCGTTGACATTCAACTTTGAAATGTCCGCTTGCTCTAAAATACCAGTAATTGTGAAGTCAAAGTTTTCCACTTTGCCACCCTGAATACGCAACGGAAGCTGAAACCTCTGACCGATTTTCGGTACAACACCTAACCTTTCAAAAAGTGCCGGAGGCCCCGCAATTTCATCCACCTCCGCAGGCATTTTTCCATCAGCTAACTGAATCTGGTCAATAGAACCTTTTCTTATGGAATCAAAATTAAGAAAAGCATTTAATTTAGGCAGTTCTATGGACGCTACACTTTCCCTTGTAGAAAGTGATTCTACATCCGTGTGATTTTCAAGAATAAATATCTGATCTGTAGTAGTGCCTTTGAAAGCTGCATGATAATTTCTGGCATTTTCCGCTATCTCTAACTGCTGATGTCGAATAATCGTAAGTGCAGAACTGCCGATAGACATGAGCAGTGTTGTCATAAGAGTAATTGCAACTATGGTAAGCAGGGATCTTCCTTTATTATATTTCAATCGACTGATAGCTAAATGATAAATTGTTTTCATTGTTCCACCACCTTACCATCTGCAATTACCAGTTTTCGATTTCCCATTTGTGCAATATCTTCATTATGAGTAATTACAATGAGCGTCTGCTCATACTTCATAGCAGATGTTTTCAAAAGTGCCATTACCTCATCACTTGTCTTAGAATCAAGATTTCCAGTCGGCTCGTCTGCCAAGACAATGGCGGGCTTCGTTGCCAATGCTCTGGCAATCGCCACTCTCTGTTGCTGACCTCCAGACAATGTGTTAGGAAGATTATTCAGCTTCTCGCCCAATCCAAGCAATTCAATAATTTCTTTCAGATAAACCATATCCGGCTTTCTATCATCCAATCCGATAGGCAAAATGATGTTCTCCCAGACATTCAACGAGGGGACAAGATTAAATGCCTGAAAAATGAAACCGATTTTTCGTCTGCGAAATGCGGATAAATCTTCTTCATTCATATTGGTTATACATTCATTATCGATCCAGACTTCGCCAGAAGTAGGATAATCCAGTCCGCCGATTAAATGAAGCAATGTGCTTTTTCCTGAGCCGGACTTTCCTACGATAGTTACAAAATCGCCTCTCTCAACACAAATAGAGGTATGGTCTACTGCGTTAATATGATTGTTGCCTGCCTTATAAGTTTTGGTCAGGTCTTTTGTTTCAAGAATAATATCCATCTTAATACTCCTTTGCCAATACGGGGTAACTTGTTCTGTTTAAGTGCATCATCAGCCAATGTTCTGCCTCATAGCTCTTTTTCAAGTATGCGTAACTCTCTAAAATCTGGTTGGCGATACTCTTTTCATCATATAAAAGGGCAGTGGTACGAGCGGAACTTCTCATTTTTATAAGTACAGCAGGATTTTTCAAAATTGAAATCAAGTTGTCCGCCCATTCAGTTATGGAATCTGACGACAATACACCATTTTCTCCATTAACAACAACATCTGATACTCCGGTTGCACGAATAGCAAAGACTGGTAGATACGCTGCCATTGCCTCTAAAAGCACAATTCCCTGTGTCTCAGATTTTGATGAAAACAGAAACAAATCACACGCCTGATGATATGCTGAAATTTTATGATTTGATACTTCTCCAATGAAAAATACATTTTCTTCAATTTTTAGAGTTTGAGACAGGGCTATTAAATTTTCTTTCTCTGGCCCATCTCCCAAAATAAGCACATTAAAAACATCTCCTAACTGCTTTTTCACAGCAGAAACACCTCGTAGTAGGAAAGAAAGATTTTTTTCTTTCGCTAATCTCGAAACCGTACAGAACAAATACTGTTTCTTCTGCAAATACTTTTTCCGGATGGCAGTTGCCTCGATATGATTTTCAAAGCAAGCCGGAGGCAGTCCCGTAGGTGCAATGCTGATCGGTGTATCTATGTGGAATGGTTTCAAATAATTTTGTATAGATTCTGTTGGTGCAAAAACCATATCACATTTTTCAAGGAAGTGATTCAAATAGCGTTGTATGACTTGCCGCTGTGCAAAATCAAGGATGGATTCCCCCAATAGATTTCCCTGATTTGCCTTATTTTGTAAATAACCAAAGGGCGTCAAATAATGCAGATATTGTTCATATCTTGTGTGGTATGTAAACACTACGGGGATATGAAATTCCTTTCCAATCCGTGTTGCCACATTTCCGATCATAACGGGATGATGAACATGAATCAAATCAATATCAAGTGTTGAAATAGCATTCTTCACATAGCCATAAATCAAATTGGGAATAGGAATCGCTCCGGCGATCTTGTGTTTCATTGTTGGAAAGCGAAACGTATATTCATCATCATCCACCGGAGATTTATAATCCGGGGCAAAGACGTATACCGAATGCCCTAAATCCCTCAGACTATCAGCAAGCCGCTCAATCGAAATTGGAACACCGCCAACAAATGGTTTGTAGTTATTTGTCATCATAGCAATCCGCATTTTCTCACCCCCTTGTGATTATTTTCAGTATAGGTTCTCCAATAATATAGCCAGCGCCCACGAATAGGGTATTCCAAAGTGTTACCCCCAAAAATGAAGCAATCGAGTATTTTATAAACTCCATTTTTAATACGCCTGCTGGTATAGAAATCAATGTTCTAACCATCGGAATTAGCTTACTGATGAAAATTCCATAAAAACCCTTGCGTCGGATTAAATCAAACGTGCGTTCAAACGCAGGTTTGTGTTTGGGAAACCTTTTTAAGTATATTTTGAGAAAAGCATTCCCACCGTACATTCCCAGAAAATACAATATCCAGCTCCCAACTTCTCCTGCTAAAACAGAAATAGCAATAGCTGCAAGGAGACTTATCCCCCCGTGTGCTGCATAGATTCCTGCAAGCGGCATAATAATCCCTGCTGGGAATCCGGGAAGATTCATATATTCCAGTAGTACAACAATGAAGATAGCCATTCCTCCATACAATTCAAAGTAATTATTTAGTGACGATATATCCATCTTTTCCTCCCGTACCTTAACTATGATTATTGTATCAAAGAAGTATTACGGGAACCTTACAGAACAGCTTACCGTTGTATAACAAAAGACCGGAATTTCTCCGGCCTCTTATCAGTTCCTAAATTGTAGAATAAATGTACTTCCTTTTTCTGGAACAGATTCGACACGGATCAAACCTCCCTGTCGTTCTAAAATCATTCGTGTCAGATATAACCCGACACCGCTACCTTCCGTTTTCTTCACATAAGAGTGATTAGAACGATAGAACCGCTGGAAAATTTTATTGTATTCACTCTGGGAAATACCAATCCCTTCATCAGTGATCTTCACGAGTGTATAAAAGTGTTGTTTCTCAATAGAAATCGTGATGTGGCTGTTTTGAGGACTATACTTTACCGCATTATCCAAAACATTGATGACCGCTTCGGTTGTCCAGTGCTTGTCCAACTGTAATGCAATATTTTCTGTTTTCTGCAAGGAAATTTCAATGTTTTTTCTCCTTGCTTTTTCGTATACACCATTCACAGCATCTACCAGTAAATCACTTAATAAAATTGGTTCTTTAGTCAATGAAATCATGGCAGTTTCCAATCGGGAAATATTCATAAGGCTTGCAATCAACTGTTCCAGTTTTTCCAACTGTGCTTCACTTCGTTTTAGAAATTCCATCTTTTCGTCTGCGTCAGAAGCATCCAAATATATATAGAAGCAGGTTTTCAATGCTGCCATTGGTGTTTTTAGCTGATGAGAAATATCTGTCACAAGTGCTTTTGTGCTTTCTCGTTCCTCGGTAATCCGGGTATTTTTCGTTACAATCTGATGTCCCAGTTGCTTTAAGCGATCACCAATTTGATTGCTCATAAAGTGAATGCGACCTTTGGCAATTCTTTCTGTTCCATAAGCAAAAGAAAAGTCCTCTGATAGATATTGTTCCAATATCAACAAGATTTCTCTATTGCTGTTGCGGATTATACTGTAAAAATATAAGAGTGAAGTTGCAAGGAGCAAAAATGTGGTAATCAGAAAAAATCCCGTCCAATTTCTCCATGCAATCATGTAAGCGGCATACAGTGTATTGTCTGCCAATAAATGTTCTTCGTCATACCCATATTGGTTCAAAATCTGTTCGCCTTTTTCCTGCCAAGATTTTGTAGGCTGACGCAATCCCAGAATAAAATCCTGCTCTACATCAGGATTTTTCTCAAGTACCGCACCACATAGCTGTTGTACAGTCACTAATTCCTGTCTGCCTGCTTCTTTTAGCATATCATGCTCAATTTTAGGTAACACGATAATCTCCGCTACAAATATGCTGAATATAATGAACAGCACAATTTTGAACAAACAAGAAGTCCTGTTCTTTAAGTTCATTGTCTTTCGCACCTCATTTCCCACACATATCCCAAGCCTCGTACATTTTTAATGTAAACAGGATTAGATGGATCAGGCTCGATTTTTTCTCTAAGCCGCCGGATATTAACAGCCACCGCATTTTCATCAACATAATCGCTATTGACATCCCATAAACTTTCCAGAAGCTGATTCCGTGAAAGAATATGACGAGGATGTTCAATAAACGCCATTAACAGCTTCCAGTCTGTTGGCGTAATTGAAATTATGTCATTACCTTTGGTAACCCGTTTTTCGTTTATATAAAATGTCAGTTCTCCCGTTTGCACAACATTGGAGATTGTTTTTTCAGTCCGCTTCAACATTGCACTTATTTTTGAGATAAGAACCGACATACTAAACGGTTTAGTCACATAATCATCTGCACCCATTTCATATCCTGTTATCATATCAACCTCGGTATCCAGGGCCGTGAGAAACAGGAACAGTACATCACTTTTCTGGCGAATGCTAGCACATAAATCTAGCCCGTTGCCGTCCGGCAATCCTATATCACAAATCACAAGATCAATCGTATTGGCTTGAAATAAGCTCAAACCTTCTGCAACGGTGGTTGCCGAAAAAACTGTGTAGCCTTCTTTTTGGAGTTTAAGGCTTATACCACGATTTAGATTATCTTCATCTTCAATTAACAGTATATTTTTCATATTTTACCCTTTCCTTGTTTTGTTCTCATATCTATCGGCTTTTCAGCGTCTTTTGGAATCAGCCAAATACCAGCCATTTTCACAGCACCGGGGATACGTCCTCCGGCACAATAATAATTTACCCTACGAGGTGTCACGCCCCACTTCTCGGCGGCCTCTTTCAATGTCATATAGTCCATTTCGCACCTCCACAGAGTAC
>OHSL01000646.1_pt1 | contig 14398 bp, 14 predicted proteins | sample 1578741 | NCBI WGS metagenome assembly OHSL01 (sample SAMEA3879512, study PRJEB24766) | human gut metagenome | biome: human-associated habitat; feature: feces | place: USA | collected 1985/1987 | reverse complement strand
TCCTTGACCCTGGGAACGTATGTCATATTCCTGCAGTAGTCCTCGGACACCGGAGCGTCGGACAGTTCCAGGATCCTGTGGAACCGCTCTCCCGCCACCCTGTGAAGTTCACCGTTTCTCTCCAGCGTGTAGCAGATATTCTGTCTGGTATCGATGTCCATGGTGCCGTTCTGGGTGCGGACGGACACCACCCTGCCAAGCTCCGCCAGATCAGAGGCCCTCACACAGGCCAGAGGGATTTTCTTTCTCTGATATCTTGTGCCCTCACTTACCGGGAATGCCCGGTCTTTGGCGTAGAGGATCCGGAACGTATCGAAATACTGCGTCATGCGGTTATTGAAATACGCTTCGGAATGCAGTGTTGGATATTTTTCCTCATATAATTTCATACTGATGTAGCCGCCGGCCTTCTCGTAATGTCCGCCGCCGGAACCGATGCCCTCCGAAAGATAATCCGACAGTTCGCTGGCATTGACCTCCCGGATACAGCTTCTGACGGAAAATTTGTATCCGCCGCTGTCCTCATTATAGACCACGCAGGTATTGACGCCCGCCACCTGCAGGAGGAAGTCGCTGATCAGGCCAAGTACATTGGGATCACAGGGCTGGGAATGGATCACGGCGAACTGGTAATCGTCGTTATAATTGCAGCGCAGCATTGCCACACCGGCAATTTCCAGCTCTCTCAGGGAAATATTGGAATTACGGAACAAGGATATCTGGTTCTTATCAAAATTCAGACTCTCACGCATATCCATGTCCACCGGGTTCGACAGTTCGGAGAACTGGTTGGTATCCATATACAGGCCGTAATACAGCGCAGTTCCCAGATCTCTGTTTTTTCCCACGGGATAATGCATTTCCTGCAGCATTGTCCACACCAGGGTTGCACAGCTTCCCATATTGGGCTGCAGACGCATCCGCTCGGTACAGATGACTTCCAGTGGATGATGGTCGATGACAGCGATCTCCTCCGCCGGCAGCTCCGTCACATTACCCGCGCCATACTGACAATCCACAGTGATCAGCAGTCCGTCTACTGTATCTTCCATCTGAGGCTGGTACTCCAGCGGAATGTGCAGTTTCTCCACCATCAGCATCAGGTTGGCCTTTCTGACTTTATTCCGTCCGGAATACAGCAGCCTGGTATCCTTTCCCTTGTCCCGGAAAAAACAGTACAGCCCATAGCCGGAGGCTATGGCATCCGCATCCGGATTGTCGTGGCACTGGATCGTCACATGGTCATAGCCCAATAATTCATCCAGCATCATTTCTCTGCTCTTTGCATCCCCTCGTCTGTCCATAACTACGCTTTCCTCTTCTTCCTCAAAAAACTATTCAGAACCACATTCGCAAAATCGCCTTTTCATGGCTCTGAATAGTTACAGGCAGGTCCTGAACGCAGCCCTGCCTGTAACTATCTGTCTTAGTGGTGGAACAGACGGATGCCCGTAAATGCCATCACCATATCATATTTGTCGCAACATGCAATAACATCGCTGTCACGCACGGATCCACCTGGCTGTGCGATGTATTTTACGCCGCTCTTATGTGCTCTCTCGATGTTATCGGAGAAGGGGAAAAATGCATCGCTTCCCAGAGTCACATCCTGCATCTGATCCAGCCATGCTCTCTTTTCTTCTCTGGTAAATACAGGGGGCTTTACCTTGAAGATACCTTCCCAGGTACCGTCAGCCAGCACATCCATGTACTCATCGCCCATGTAGACATCAATGGCATTGTCACGGTTGGCTCTGCCCAGGCTGTCTACAAACTGTAGGCCCAGTACCTGAGGAGACTGGCGTAAGAACCAGTTGTCTGCCTTGCTGCCTGCCAGTCTGGTGCAGTGGATACGAGACTGCTGTCCTGCACCGATACCGATAGCCTGACCATCCTTGACATAACATACGGAATTGGACTGGGTATATTTTAAGGTGATCAGAGCGATCTTCATATCGATCAGGGCACTCTCCGGGATCTCCTTGTTCACAGTCACGATATTGGACAGCAGATCGCCGTTGATATCCAGTTCGTTACGCCCCTGCTCGAAGGTGATGCCGTATACCTGCTTGCGCTCGATAGTGCACTTTTTAAGCGGCAATTCTTCTTTCAGCTTCTCGCGCAGAGACAGCGGAAGATTGGTCATCTCATCGTAATCGAGAGCGCATTTCTGATGGATCCACGAATAGATCTGCTTCGCTCTGTATGACGGAAGTCCCATCTCGGAAAGAGCCGCAGAAAGCTCGGTAAAGTTCATTGACTTTACATCAGTTGTATTCAAAAGTTCACTCCGTTCTGGTAAATGCGGCGATAAAGAAGCCGTCCGTTCCATGTATCTGAGGCATCAAAGTCAAGTAATTTTCGTTGCCGTCTACCCTTTTTATGTTTGGGAAAAGCTTAACAGCCTCAAAATTTTTATGTTCGCTGAGAAACTTGTTGCAAATCTCAGAATTCTCTGCCGGGTTCAGCGAGCAGGTAGAATAGACTAACCGACCGCCAACTTTGACATATTCAGAGGATGAACACAGGATATCATACTGCAAAACAGGTAATTTGTCAATATCTTCAAGGGTTTTATAGCGTATCTCGGGCTTGCGGCGGAGTATTCCGAGTCCCGAACAAGGTGCGTCGCACAAGACCCTGTCCGCTTTTTTCAAAGCCGGATTAACTTTTGCGGCATCGTTAGGTATAACCGCGATGTTATCAAGCCCGAGTCTTTCAGCTCCGTTTTCGATAAGAGCGAGCCTCGAGGGATAAACATCCATGGCAAGTATTTTGCCTTTACAATTCGTCAGCTCGGCAAGTGTGAAGCTTTTACCTCCGGGTGCTGCACACATATCATATACGGTATCTCCCGGCTGCGGGTCGAGCGCCATGCAGCAGAGCTGCGAGGAGAGATCCTGAACATGAAAAAGACCTTTTTTATATGCGTCAAGGTGCTCGACCGCACCGCCGTTCAAAAGCTCGAGGGCATCGGGAACAAGGCTTACCCTTTTGCTCTCTGCACCCTGACGAGCCAACGCTTCCGCAAGCTCGTCCGTTGTGCATTTTTGCGTGTTCACGCGGACGAATATCTTCGCGCGCTCGGACATGGCCTCGAATATCTCGCAGGCGGTTTTATCGGAATAAGCGTCGGCAAAAAGCTTGACGGTCGGCTCCGGAACAGAATATTTGACGCTCATAAAATTCAGCCTGTCCGACTCGTCGGGGAGGCGCAATCCGTTTTGAGCCACTTTTCTGAGCACCGCATTTACGAGCCCCGCCGCGAACTGCGCACGGTTATTTTTTGCGAGCTTCACGCTCTCGTTGACAGCCGCGCTCTCCGGTATCCTGTCCATGAACAGAAGCTGATAAGCGCCGAGGCGCAGTGCGATGAGCACCTCCGGCTTGAGCTTTTTCAGCGGCTGACGCAAATAGAGCGAGATATTGTAATCGAGTGTTATCAGCCTTTCGAGCACACCGTATACGAGCGCTGTCAGCAGAGCCGAGTCGCCGTCGGCCGTCCCCTCCTGCGACGAAAGCTCCGCGTCGAGGGCGAGATTCGAATATGCCCCGCTGCGCTCAACTTTATATAGAATTTCAAACGCGCTCTGGCGTGCGCTCTTACTCATCTAACGATACACTCCGTTCAATTTCTTCGATTTCTTCCGCTGAAGCGTATAACAAATCTAAGCAGATTTGCAAGCGACACGAGAAGCGACGCAACATATGTCATCGCCGCCGCAGAAAGCACTTTTCTTGCGCCCGCACGCTCATCGTCATCCAACACACCCGTCTCATTGATAACCTTCAACGCCCTGTGACTCGCGTTGAACTCAACGGGAAGGGTTACAAGCTGGAATACGGCAATGAGTGCATAAAGCAACAGACCGATTGTGATAAGCGGCTCAAAGCTGAGAATATACCCGAGTATCGCAAGCGGAAGTCCGAGAGTCGAACCTATATTGCAGACGGGAATAATCGCATTTCTGATTTTTATCGGCGCATAGCCCTCGGCGTGCTGCGCCGCATGTCCCGCCTCGTGGCAGGCAACTCCTATCGCCGCTATCGAAGTGCTGTTATAAACCTTATCCGACAGCCTTATTACATTCGTCCTCGGGTCATAATGATCTGTTAAATCACCCGCTACGCGCTCTATGCGCACATCGTTTATTCCGTAATATTTGAGTACCTGCATTGCCGCCTGCGCGCCGGTAAGTCCGCGCGAGCTCAGGCGTTTTGACTGCGAGGCAAAAGTGGTTTTCACCTTTATCTGAGCCCACAGCGCGATAAGCATCGCCGGGACGACAAGGATGAGGAAATAGTAATCGTAGTAATACATCCAGCCCATATCAAAACCTCCTGCGGTTATTCAAAAAATGCGCCTTTTTCAATCGGGTTGCCGCGCAGGAAATCCCCGGCGGGCATCGCCCGCTTTCCGGGCGCTTGGAGAACAAGTATCTCCACGGCGTTACCGTCTCCGCAACAGACAACAAGGCGTTTATCGCTCTCTGACACTTCACCGGGCTTGCCGCCGCATTCGCCCGCAAGACGCGACGAATGTATCTTTATGACCTTCCCCTTGAATTCGCACGTTGCGCCCGGCCAGGAATAAAGTCCTCTTATCTTATCATGTATATGCTGCGCGGTATCATTCCAATCTATTTTTGAAAGCTCCTTGGTAAGAATAGGAGCGTGCGTGCTCTGCTTGTCATCCTGCTTGACAGGATGAAGCTCGCCCGCCTGAAGCGCCGATATAGTCTCGCGCATAACCTCGGCTCCGAGAACGGACAGTCTGTCATGGAGCTCTTCGGCAGTCTCGTTTTCGCCTATATCAACGCTCTTTGAGAGAAGCATATCCCCCGTATCGATTCCCGCGTCCATCTGCATGGAGGTAACGCCGGTGCGCTTTTCTCCCGTAATCACAGCCCACTGAATCGGCGCCGCACCGCGCAGCTTCGGAAGAAGCGAGGCGTGCATATTGATGCAGCCGTACTTGGGCGTATGAAGCAATTCATCGGGAAGTATCTTTCCGTAGGCGACGACTATGGCAAGCTCCGCATCAAGCGACTTAAAAAGCTCTTTTGCCTCATCAGTTCTCAACGTTTTCGGCTGATAAACCGGGATATTATATTTAAGCGCCAGCTCCTTTACGGGCGGCTGAGTCAAAATGCCGTGGCGTCCCTTGGGCTTATCGGGCTGAGTGAACACGGCGCAGACATCGTGCCCGTCGTCTATAAGCGCCTGAAGGCACGGAACGGAAAAATCCGGAGTGCCCATAAATACTATTCTCATAAAATCTCCTTATTCTCCATGGGGTCTGCAAGTCTCTGAGTGAACAGTATTCCGTCGAGATGATCTATCTCATGGCAGAAGCATCTCGCCTTTAAGCCCTCGCCCTTTAAGACCTGCCATTTGCCGTTTCTGTCCTGTGCCTTGACTTTTACGACCGCCGGGCGGACAGTAGTGCCGTATTCCCCGGGAATTGAGAGGCAGCCCTCGGCCTCACGCTGCTCGCCGTCACGGAAAATTATCTCGGGATTCACAAGCTCTATGGGGCCTTCGCCGACATCAAGAACAACTACCCTCTTGAGAATGCCCACCTGCACCGCCGCAAGACCGCAGCCGTCGTTTGCGTACATTGTCTCCTTCATATCGTCAATGAGCTGAGCCAAACGGTCATCAAACTTCTCAACCGTTCTGCTGTGCTTTTTAAGCATCGGATCTCCGAACTTAACTATGTTCCTCATCGCCATTTTTATTGTCCTCCTTCGGTCAAACGGTTACTTCCGGGTTCATATCGGCATATACGGACACATCGGAGAACCGACTGTCTCCGTAAAAGTCCCTGAGTATTTCCGATATCATACTGCGGAATCCCTTTGTGTTTCTGCATTTTATTATCAGTCTGTATCTGTATTTTTTGTTGACGCGCGGAACTCGCGCGGGCAGAGGTCCGAGAACGATAAGCTTTTCGTCATTATATTCCCCTGCTGTCAGTTCTTTTATTTTGTCGAGCGTGCGCTGAGAAGCAACGCGGGTTTTGACTTCGTCCGCGCCGGAAAACCCGACAACGCATATATCACAAAACGGTGGATATATCATCAAGCGTCTCATGCGTATTTCTGTATTATAGAACGCATCGTAATCCTGCTTTGCCGCAAGCCTTATTATCTCATTTTCGGGCGTCAGTGTCTGAATAATAGCTTTTCCGGGATGCTCTCCGCGTCCCGAGCGGCCGACGACCTGAGTTAGCAGCGAAAAAGTGCGTTCAAGGCTTCTGAAATCGTCGTTATAAAGCTGCTGATCGACCGAAACGACAGCCGCAAGCGTAACATTTTCAAAGTTCAAGCCCTTTGCGACCATCTGGGTGCCGACGAGTATATCATAATCGCCTCTCGCGAAAGCATTCAGGCACTCTTCGTGAGCGAATCTCGATGAAGCGGTATCGGTATCCATACGCATGATACGCGCTCCGGGCACGGCCTTTTCAAGCTCGTCTTCTATTCTCTGAGTCCCGAATCCGGCATATCTCAGCGCGGGCTTATGGCAGGACGGGCACTCCTGAGTAAAGCGCATGGAATATCCGCAGTAATGGCACATCAATCTGCCGTTTGCCGCATGATAGGTCATGGAAATACTGCAATTCGGACAGGTCACAACCTCGCCGCACGCAGTGCACGAGACAAATGTATTATATCCGCGACGGTTTATCAGCACTATTGACTGCTTGCCGTCCGTGCGATTTTTGTTCAGTTCTTCTATAAGCTCATGGCTCAGCTCGCGGTTTTCCGTCTGCTGTTCGTTGCGCATATCAACGGTAATGACCTGCGGAAGCACTGCTTTGCCGTATCTGTTCTTCAGCTCATAGAGAGAATACTTGCCGCTCTTCGCCGCGGCGAAAGACTCGACGCTCGGCGTAGCGGACGCGAGCAGAGTCAAGCCTTTATGCCATGCGGCACGGTATCTTGCCACGCTTTTGGCGTTATAGCGCGGAGTCTGCTCAGATTTATATGTATGCTCCTGCTCTTCGTCGATTATTATAAGTCCGATATTTTCAAGCGGCGCAAAAACCGCAGAACGGGTGCCTATAACTATTTTTGCATCGCCGTTCTTGACGCGCTTCCACTCATCAGCTCTTTCTCCGGCGGACAGTGCGCTGTGAAAAACCGCAACGCCGTCATTGTATCTCGAATGAAACACCGAAAGCGTCTGCGGGGTCAGCGATATTTCCGGCACCATAACTATAACCGTCTTATTATCTGCAAGAACCGCATCTATAAGCTTCAAATAAACTGATGTTTTGCCGCTTCCGGTAACGCCGTAAAGAAGTGCAGTCTTACCCGTACCGCTTTTGTAATCCTCGAGCAGACCGTCATAGGCTTTCTGCTGTTCGTCGGTGAGATGTATCTCGCCGCTGTCATATGCGCTTCGCACAGCATATCTGCTGACGAAGCTACGAAGCTCTTCGCGCTCAAAACATTCGACAACGCTTTTCTTTTCGAGCGCAGATATGACCGACGGCGTATAGCCCGTGAAATAGCACAGCTCTTTAACACTCACAGAGCCGACATCCTTCAGAACATTGACAACTTCGCTCTGCTTCTTCGTCATCTGAATATCGTCCGCGCCCTCGCACAGGCGCACCATACGGATGTTATTATCCCCGATGTTGCGCACCGCATCATCATTTGCGGCAAGAAGTCCGACTTTAAGAAGGCGTTCCGGTATATCCGACGAAACATCAAAACCAAGAGTTTTCAAAAAATTCTCGGGCTTGACATAGCCCGAACGCGAGAGCAGATAGTCATAGACCTGCTTCTCATCGGAGTCGAGCGAAGCAATAACACTCTCATCAACGCCGGGTACAGCGCAGAATGAGCGTATTATTTTATGGTTTATCCCGGCGGGCAGCATAGCCTTGACCGCTTCATAGTATGTACAAAAAGTCTGTTCGGATATCCACCGGGCAAGCGACATCATCTCATTACTAAGAAGCGGCGCTTCATCGAGCACCGCTGAGATAGACTTTATTCTTTTTCCTTGAGTCGAATCGGTCAGCCGCGTGATAATTCCTATGCGCTTTCTGTTGCCGATGCCGAACGGTACGGCAACGCGGCAGCCGACGAGAGCTTTGCCCTCAAGCTGCTGCGGTATGCTGTAATCATAGTCCTTATCGAACGTACAGTTGACGTTCTCGACGGCGACCTGTGCGTACATTTGAGTCACACTCCGTGAAAAAGCGTCAGATGTTGCGGATCTCTTCCGGCTCGATAATGATATATTTGCCGCTGAGGATCTCATCGATAGCCATGGAGACGGGCTTCTCGGTAAGGATTATCTGCTTCTCCTCGGCATCTTCGGAGATAGCGCGTGCTCTCTTTGCGGTAGCCGTAACAAGAGAATAACGGCTCAGGTGATTTTTAAGAACGCCTCTGAGATCAGGATTAAACATTGTTGATTACCTCACTTATAATGTTTTTGCAGCGAAAAGTTTTCTGCTTTTCCGCATCAAGAATAGTGCATATATCACTCACGGCATATGAAACTATGTCGTTGATGACTATGTAGTCATATTCAACGGCGCGCTTTATCTCGTCAACTGCGATGGTAAGGCGGCGCTGGATATCTTCCTCGTCCTCGCTCTCGCGGCAGCGAAGTCTCTCTTCGAGGGCCGCCATTGACGGGGGCATGAGGAATATGCTGACGGCTTCGGGATAGAGCTTGCGGATTTTCTCCGCGCCCTGAACCTCGATTTTGAGGAACACGGTTCTGCCCTGGGCAAGAAGTTCGTCAACAGGAGCTTTGGGAGTTCCGTAATAATTTATGCCGTACTGCGCATATTCAAGAACCTGTCCCTCTTCTATCTTGCGCATGAAATAGTCTTTGTCAACGAAATAATAGTGTATTCCGTCAACCTCCCACTCGCGCTTTTTGCGCGTCGTCATGGAAGTGGAGACTTTGATATTCATGTCGCGCTTGGTAAGCTCGGTCAGAATGGTATCCTTGCCGGAGCCCGACGGACCGGAAAGGATGACCAGAAGACCGTTGTTGTTATTATTCATCGCTTTCTTCCTCCTCAATATCAAGCTCATCGCCGTCATTGTTGAGGCGGTTTGCTACTGTCTCGCTCTGCAGATAAGTAAGAATAACATGGTCGCTGTCGGTTATTATAACAGCACGTGTGCGTCTGCCGTGGGTCGCATCGATAAGGGTTCCCCTCTCCTTGCAGTCCTGAATTATCCTCTTTATCGGGGCTGATTCGGGGCTAACTATAGCCACAAGACGATTAGCGTTGACCATATTGCCAAAGCCAATGTTTATCAGCTTCATTATGATAATACCTCCGCAGTTATTCGATATTCTGTATCTGTTCTCTGATCTTCTCGATCTCAGCCTTGACATCGACAACGCAGCGCGCTATCTCGATATCCTGAGCCTTTGAACCGATAGTGTTTATTTCTCTGTTTATCTCCTGAACGAGGAAATCCATCTTTCTGCCGATGGCGCCGCCATCCTCTTCAAAGAGCTTTTTAAACTGATCAATATGACTGCGCAGACGAACCGTCTCCTCAGCCACAGCAACCTTGTCGGCATATATCGCCGCCTCGGTCAGCAGGCGCTGCTCGTCCACATGGACATCGCCGAGAACCTCGCGCATTCTCGTGAGGAGCTTTTCGTTATATTCTTTTACGGTCTGCGGAGAACGCTCTTCGATAAACGCGACCTTGTCGATTATGAAATCAAGGCGCGAAGTAACATCATCCTTGAGCTTTCCGCCCTCGACAGCACGCATGGCGATGAATCTTTCGAGTGCTTCTGCCGCAACGCTGAGAACATCGGCGCAAATCTTTTCTTCATCTTCTGGCTCTTTCGAGACAGTGAAGATATCATTCACTCTCGCAAGATCGGATACTTTTATATCATTCTCGATCCCGCAGGTCTCGGAAAGTTCTTTGTAAGCCGCAAGATAACCTTTTGCGAGCGCACTGTTGAGCTTGACGACAGCCGATTCCTCGCCCGCCGTGTCTATCTGGACATAGCACTCGACCTTGCCTCTTGATATTTTTCCCTGGAAAAAGCTCTTGAGCTTTTCATCAAGGAAGCCGAAATTTCTGGGTACACGCGATGAAAATTCAAAGTATCTGTGATTTACGCTCTTGAGTTCAAGAGTTATATCCATTCCGTCGAACGAGCCTGTTGCCCGTCCGTATCCGGTCATGCTTTTTATCATCGGAAGGACTCCTTTTCGTCGGTCTTTTAAATCATTTTATTTTATCAGTTTAAGCATACATTTGTCAATATGTGAGGCGCATAAAAAGGGTTATTTGGCGCAGTGACCGCAGCTACCCGTAAGAGCGGACGGTATATCGGACTCATAAAAGCCGTTTTTCTCTTCAAAACCGAGAGTTACAAACGGCTCTTTTTCAACTCTGCCTACATCCGCCCTCGCCATATAAGCGCTGCGGTTGGCGGCAAAATTCAGCGCGCTGCGTACAAGTCCCTCTGCAACAAGCCTGTCCACGCCACGGGTTTTCACACTCAGGATTTCAGCATAGGTTCCGCCGAGCGAGAATATGCATTCGCCGATATTCTCCCCGTTTTCCTCTGCGCGGTATCCGTGAGTTTTGTCATCTATATCAAACGGCTTGAATTCAAGCATTTTATCTTCTTTTCTCCTTTTTGTTCGACTTTGCGCCGGCAGCCGAAAGTATATGCGAAACCTCCTGCGGGGTCAGCTCGCGCCACTTGCCCTGGGGAAGCATGCCGAGCTTGACACCGGCTATCGCGGTTCTCTTGAGGCGTGCGACTTCGATTCCGAGCTCCTCGCACATTCTTCTTATCTGTCTGTTTCTGCCCTCGAAAAGAACTATTTCTATAACTGCTCTGTCGTCGCGCTTTTCGAGCACCGTCACCTGCGCCGGAGCGGTCATTCTGCCGTCAATCATCATTCCGTCGCTCATGGCGGCTATCTGCTCGTCGGATATGTCCGGTCTTATGGTAACTCTGTAGACTTTCGCGACGTGCTTTGACGGGTGCATTACGGCGTTTGCAAATTCTCCGTCATTAGTCAGCAAAAGCAAGCCCTCGGAGTTTCTGTCGAGCCTGCCTATCGGATAAACTCTCTCGCCGACATCCTCGACAAGCGACGCCACACATCTGCGCCCAAGCTCATCGCTCATCGTCGTGACAAAGCCACGCGGCTTGTGGAGCATAATATATTTTGCAACCGTTTTATTTTCTATTTTTTTGCCGTTGAGCGTTATTATATCGCGCTTTGGATCCACAGAGTCGCCTATCTTTGCAACAGTGCCGTTGACTTTAACAGCACCTTTTGCAATAAGCTCCTCCGATTTTCTGCGCGACGCAACGCCGCATTCGGACATATATTTCTGAAGTCTTATTCTGTCATCTGACAAATGATTCACATCCAATTTCTGAGAATGTTCTTTATTTTTTCAATAAACTTTTTTATTTGGCTTTTTTCTTTTTGGGGTTCTTTGGGAACAATCTTTCGTATCTGAACCCCGCCCGCCGTCAGAATTTCCGACCGGTCTACTACATTGCCGTCTATTATAAGTTCGACCGAGCCAACCACCGTATTTTCTTCTATCGGTGCATATTCAAACTTTTTCAGACTTATTTTCTGCTCTGTCCGCAGCGATTCGCCTTTTCGCGAGATATACTGGAGCGGTCTTGATAGCTTCAGCGGCACGCTTTCGCTTTCCCCGCCCGCGATTTTTAATAAAACTGCGGACATATCCGTATCCGTTTCATGCCGCTCAACAACCGAAAAGCCATATTCAAGCATTTTTGAATGATCGTTCCAGTCGTCGGGCGCATTGAGCGTCACAGCAACAAGCGTAACTCCGTCACGCCGCGCCGCAGAAACAAGGCACCGTCCGCTCTTTTTTGTAAAACCGGTTTTTATTCCGACTGCGTCATCGTATATACGCAATAGACGGTTGTGGTTCGTGAGCGTGCGGCGATACGGCGGATTGCCGTAGCACACAACGGCACTTTTTTGCGAGCAAACAGTGGCAAATTCCGGATTTTTGATAGCGGTGCATCCGAGCAGAGCCATATCATATGCCGTCGAATAGTGTTCTTTTGAATCAAGCCCGGATGGAGTCTCAAAATGCGTATCATTCATGCCGATTTCCCCGGCGCGCTTGTTCATCATTGAAACGAAATTTTCAACATTGCCGCCGAGCGTTATCGCGGTAACATTCGCAGCATCATTACCGGACTGCAAAAGCATTCCGTAAACAAGACCCTCAAGGGTAACTGTGTCTCCCGGAAGAAGCCCCATCGAAGTGCCCTCGACGTTTAGCATATCAGCGCTGACAGTTATCTTCCTCTGTGGGGTCAGCGCTTCTATTGCGAGAAGCGAGGTCATTATCTTCGTTGTGCTCGCCATGGAGCGTCTGTCATGCTCATTCTTGCCGTAGATAAGCTCGCCCGTCTCGGCAACCATAAGAGCCGCGCACGAAGCCGAAACATCCGGCTGGGCAAATACCGTCAGCCCGGACAATACAAAACAGGCCACCGTAAAAACAGCAGTCACAAAAGCAACCGGTCTTAAATTCACCAAACACACCGCCATTCATCATCCGTTACTGATAATGAATATGCGGTGTGCAGGAAAAAAATCAATATAATCCTTCGAGGTTCTCCTCGGTCTTCTTGCCCTTGCCGTCAACGAACTTGTTGACAACATCTGTGACACTGTTGACAACATCGGGAATCATGCCGATGGTTCTCTCGATAGAACCTTCCTCGGTCGAGATATGTTTGATGCTGACCTCGCCGTTGTTAACAACGATGAATGCGATAGGAGTGATGGTGATGCCTGCTCCGCCGCCTCCGCCGAAGAGCTCGGCGTTTGACTTCGACGGGAAGTCCGAGCCGCCCGACGCAAAGCCATAGGAGACCTTAGAGACGGGAATAATCTTTATGCCGTCGCCCAGATCCATGGGATCGCCGATGATCGTGCTGACATCAACAAGATCCTTTATCTTTTCGATTGAAGTTCCGAGAATTCCGGATGCTGACTGTTCTTTCATTTTAAAGTCCGCCTTTCATTGGGATTTCAAACAGATTTATTTTTCTTTTTACTGCCCTTGAGCAGCTTCAAAAGCACCTTGAACAAAAGCCTGAACGCAAGAACAACTACCGCGTTCGTAAGCTTTATAGGTCTGACGGAGAGCGAGAGCGCAAACTGAGCTTTATTCTCCTGCGAGATGAAGTCGGGAACAACATTCACCTCATATTTTTTGACCTTCATATTCGAGCATATAAAGCCCATTGAAGGATAGACCGCCGAACACACTTTGCCGTATTTTATGGCATTCTGAGCCGCATCGTCTCCGGAGCTGACTTTCAAAAGGAGCTTCAGATTTTCTATGACAAAGGCTCTGTATATGCTGCCCATAAAGCCGCCGAGCTGAGCCGCCGCGGTCTGAATGAGTTCGACCGTTGCGCCGAAGCCCTGGTTCTCATAGAACTCTTTGAAGATGTTTTTCTTGGGTTCGGAGGGTTTGTCCTCCTCTTTCTTTTCTTCCTCGGGCTTTTTCTTCTTTTTTTCTTCTTTCTTTGCCTTTTTTGCCTCTCTCTTCGCTTTCTGTTCCTCGGTCTGCGGGAATATATGCAGCTTTATAAAAAGCCACTGCACATCGAGAGAAAACGCTTCGCCGTATTCGGCGGTAATTTTGACCTTTACAGAGCACAGGATAACTATGAGAGCAATAATGCCCAATATTATGTAAAGAGCTGTCAAACTAACACCTCCTGATTATTCATACATATTTTCAAGCTCGCCTGCATCGACATCGAACTCGTCAAAATCAAAGTCCTCGTCATCTTCTTCCGGTTCCAGCTGAACGGGCTGTGCAGTGCTGTCCTCCGCCGGGACTTCAAAAGTTTTAGCCTCTTCCTTTTCCGTCTCCTGCTCTTTCTCTTCGCGCTCCGGAAGCTCCGGCAATTCGGAGAGAGATTCGATGCAGAAGCACTTGAGAAACTCCGGTGTAGTACCGTAAAGCAGCGGTCTGCCGGGAAGATCAAGTCTGCCCTTTTCTTCAACAAGACCTTTCTGGCACAGCGTAGATATAACTCCCGAGCAATCCACTCCGCGCACCTGTTCGACATAGGCTTTGGTGACGGGCTGATTATAAGCCACAACCGCAAGCACCTCAAATGCCGCCGAAGAAAGCGGAACATTGCGCTTCATATCGAGCACGCTTCTGATATTCTCTGCGTATTCCTGCCGCGTGCAAAGCTGATATCTTTCGCCGAGCTTCAAAAGGCATACACCGCTCTCACGCTCGTCGAGCTGTTCGGCGCAGGAGCGCAACACGGTTTCGGCATCCTCTATCTCTATATCGAGAGCCTGAGCTATTTTAGCCGTTTCTACCGGCTC
>OHSL01000638.1_pt1 | contig 14596 bp, 11 predicted proteins | sample 1578741 | NCBI WGS metagenome assembly OHSL01 (sample SAMEA3879512, study PRJEB24766) | human gut metagenome | biome: human-associated habitat; feature: feces | place: USA | collected 1985/1987 | reverse complement strand
CGCAGACCGGCCCGCAAGGTGTCGGCCAGCTCCCCAGGCAGCAAAGCGCCCAGGTCTGCCGCCACGACGCCCCGGTCGTAGGTCGGCTCCACCGTGCCGATGTGCAGTTCTCCCCGGCCTTCGAGGAAACTCCGGACGTTTTCCGCCGGGGCCGCATAGGCTCCTCCGGCGCGGCCCGCCTGATAGGCGTTGGCTTCCAGCCCCCGCTGGAACGCGATGGCCCGGCGCGGGTCATTGCCGAAATCCTCGGCTCCCACGCTGACCACCACCGCCGCGTTGGCGTTTTTGCCGCTGCGGGCATGGTAGCTCATGCCGTTGGTCACCACCCGGCCCGCCTCGCTGGCCGAGGCCACCACCTGCCCGCCGGGACACATGCAGAAGGTGTAGACACACCGGCTACCCACATGCTGGGACAGCTGGTATTCCCCGCGCGGCAGCGCCGGGTGGCCCGCCGCCTCGTGGTAGAGGCTCTTTTCGATCGCACTTTGCAGATGCTCCGCCCGGAAGCCCACGCTGAACGGTTTACACTCTAGCACAAGGCCGCTGTCCATCAGCATTTCAAAGGTATCCCGCGCCGAATGGCCGACCGCGAACACCAGCGCCTCGCACGGGAAGCTGCCCTGCGTGGTCTGGACGCCGACAAGCCTGCCGTCCTTCCGCACAAACCCGGTCAGCGCCGTGTTGAAGTGCACCTCGCCACCCAGAGATTCGATCTCTTTCCGGATGGAGGTGATGACGCCCCGAAGCAGGTCGGTGCCGACATGCGGCTTCTGCTTCCAGCCGATCTCCGCCGGGGCACCATGCTGCAAAAACACTTCGGTGACAAAGCCGCACAGCGCATCGCCGATGCGGGTGGTCAGCTTGCCGTCCGAAAAGGTACCTGCGCCGCCCTCACCGAACTGGATGTTCGCGTTCTCGTTGAGCTCGCCGGTGGCGGAAAAATGCTCCACCGCCTTCACCCGCTCGTCCAGCGCCGGGCCGCGCTCCAGCACGATGGGCCGGTAGCCCTGCCGGGCCAGCAGCAGCGCCGCGAACAGCCCCGCCGGGCCAAGCCCGCAGACAATGGGCCGGTGGGCCAGCGGCTCGGTGCCGTTCTGGACGGAAAAATCGGTCCTGCTGCGGAGAGCAACGCAGGGCGAGGCCCCTGCAAATGCAGATTCCTCACCCTCGTCCTTGAGCGTTACCGCAACGGTATAGACCAGTCTGGGCTGGCCGTGGCGGGCATCCACCGACAGCTTTGCCACACCGAGATGGGCGGCTTTGCTGCGGGGGATGCGGGCCAGGTGCAGCGCTTTTTCAAAGGCCTGCGGCTCCCCGGCGGAAAGGGGGAGCCTGATGTCTCTTACCAAAATCATACGATGATTGCTTTCTTTTTCATTGCAGCCCCCTGCCTACAGTATGGACGGAGCGGGCTGCGTTTTAGTTGCTCTCGATCTTGCACTGGATGACATAGCTGCCCAGCGCGAAAATTTTGCCGTTGGACGGCACATACAGTCTGCATGCGATGTTCTGCTGGCCGATGGCCACCGCAAAGTCGTCCGCGTCGATCTCAATGACGACCTGCTCCGGCGTCAGGGCCTCCATCGCGCCTGCCGGGCCGCAGAGGGTCACGTTCATCAGCCGCTCGGTCTCCACCGTCAGGGTATAGGTAGAGGGCAGGTTGACCACCTGCACACACTCGGCGGGCAGATTCAGGGTCTTGGTCTCCAGTTTGGAGGAATCGAAGCTGACGGTGATGGTGGAGATGTTGTCCAGCAGGCGGATATCGCTGGGCAGCTCGATGGGCATTTCATAGACCTTGTTCAGCGAGAAGGTGGACAGGTCGATGGTGCCGACGGACAGGGTGGACAGCTTGTCGATCTGGCTGGCCGGGCCCGCCACGTTCAGGGTCTTCTTGCTCAGCGTGTAGGTCAGCACCGAGTCGTCAAAATCGCGCGGAGCGTTGATGAAGCTGACGCTGACGGGCAACGTGGCCATCTTGTAGACCTGCAGCGTGACCTCCACGCTCGACTCTTCCAGTGTGGTGTACGCGAACTCGACTTCGCTGCCGCTGTTGGTGTAGAACCGCAGGGCGGTATCGAGGGTGACGGATTCCGTCAGCTCGCCGTTGTGGGTCACCTCGGCGGTGCAGGTGGTCACCTTGTCGATCTCGGTGCTGGGGCCGGAGAGGGTCACGCTCTCCTTCGAAAGCTCCGTCCCATACAAAATATATCCATCGGCAATGGTCAGGTAGTTGGTGGTCACCGTGATGGGGACTGTCTTTTCCTCCACCACATCAAAGACCACGTCCACGCTGTTGTCGCCGCCCTCGATGGAGACGGTGACGCCGTTCAGCAGGCCGTTGACGCCCCGCACCTGCAGATGCAGGGTCTTCTCGCCGCTGTCGCGCACACCGGACCAGTCCGGGTAGACGACGAAATCGGATGCCGTGAGGCTGCCGATGGCGTAGCCGTCGCCGGAAACTTTCAGGGTGACATATTTTTCCGGGGCGCTGACAATGCTCAGGCCGCGGGAGGTGTACGCGGCGGAATCGTAGGTAAAATCCACCGGCACATTGGCGATGGTCTTGGTGGTGCCGGGCTGGACCACGATGGTGACGACCATCCAGGCCACGATGGCACCCACGACGGCCAGCAGCAACCGGATGCGGCGGTCGTCCAGGATGCTCTTGCTGTGCTGGATGGCAGGCTTTGTGCCGCTCTTGTTCGGCTCGTTGCTCATGACTGCTCGTCCTCCTCTTTCTGGTTCACCCAGCTCAGCAGGCGCTTGACTCTGCCCTTCCAGCTGTTGTCGGTCTTTTCGCTGGCGGTCTCCTTGGGGATCATCTCATCCACCAGACGGGTGTACAGGGTCTGGCGGTCAAAGTGGCGGATGAGGACGCCGTTCTTGGCCATGGAGATGATGCCCGTCTCTTCGCTGACGACGATGGCGATGGCGTCGGAGTTCTCCGCGATGCCCAGGCAGGCGCGGTGGCGGGTGCCCTCGTAGAAGATGGTGCCCAGCACTTCCAGGTTGACCGCGCTGTTCACCGGTGTGCCGGTGCGGACGATCTCAGAAAGATTGGTGCTGCGCTCCAGCACAATGAGCGCGCCGGTCTTGGTCTCGGAAAAGCGCTCGGCGGCGTCGCAGATGGCAATGATGGCGCTGCGCCAGGCCCCCTTGAAGCTGGGGTCGTTGTAGCGGCCCTTCACGTTGAAAAGCTTCGAGGCCCACTGGTCAGTCTGGCCCATCCGTTCCAGCGCACGGCGGATCTCCGGCTGGAACAGCACGACCAGCGTCAGCAGGCCGACCTGCAGCAGCGAGTTGAGCAGCCAGGTGACCGTGCGCATGTTGAGCACGTTCGCCACCAGATAGACGGCCAGCACCAGCAGGGCACCCTTGGCCAGCTGCCCGGCGCGGGTGCGGTTGATGATACCCAGCAGCTGATAGATCAGAAACGCGATGATGATGATATCCAGAAGATCCGCCAGCTTGAACGTCTGGAAATTCGCGATGATCGAGTTCAGAGTCATGAAAGTTTCTCCTGCTTACAGCGTTTCGATCAGAGCCACCGCATGGACGGCGATGCCCAGCCCCTCGCCGGTAAAGCCCAGATGCTCTTCGGTGGTGGCCTTGACGCTCACGGCGTCCAGCGGCATCCCGAAGGCTTCGGCCAGCTTTTCGCGCATGGCGGGGATGTAGGGAGCCAGCTTCGGCTTCTGGCAGAGGATGGTGGAGTCGATGTTCTCGACCTTCCAGCCGTTCTCCCGGACGATGCGGGCCACATGGCGGGCCAGCATCAGGCTGTCGGCCCCGGCATATTCGGGGTCGGTATCCGGGAAATGCTTCCCGATGTCGCCCAGAGCCGCTGCGCCCAGCACAGCGTCCATGACGGCGTGGGCCAGCACGTCGGCGTCGGAATGGCCCAGCAGGCCCTTCTCATACGGGATCTCCACACCGCCCAGGATCAGCTTGCGGCCCTCCACGAGACGATGAACATCATAACCATGACCAATGCGCATAGGTTTTCCTTTCTTCTGTTGCGGGCGGGGCAGGTCCTCCCGCGTGGTGATCTTCAGATTGGCGTAGTCGCCCTGGGTCAGCTGCACCGGGCGTCCGGTCAGCTCGAACAGGCTGCAATCGTCGGTGACGAGGCGGGCCTTTTCTGCGTCCAGCTCTTCCAGCGCAGCCAGATAGTCGGCACGGTCGAAGCACTGGGGGGTCTGCACCGCATACAGTGTGCTGCGGTCGGGCGTTTCGGCCACCATGCAGGCCTCCGGCACGGTCTTGCCGTCGCCGCGCACGGCCCGCTTGACGGTGTCCTTCACCGGGACCGCCGGGGCCGCGGCCCCGCAGGCCGCTGCGGCGTAGACGGCCGCCTCAATGACGGCTTCGCTCACAAAGGGGCGGGCTGCATCGTGGACGGCCACAAGGTCGCCGTGCGCCGCCAGCACACCGTTCTTCGCGCTCTCGGCGCGGGTGGCCCCGCCGGGCACTACCTGCACCGGCTTTGGGCAGGCCGCAGCCTGCTGCTCCAGAAAGGCGCGGTTCTTACCCGCCACCAGCACGATCTCATCCACCAGTGGGCACTCCGCAAAGGCGCGGATGCTCCGCTGGACCACGGTCTCCCCGCCCAGATCAAAGCTGAGTTTGTCGAACCCCATCCGGGTGGAGGAACCTGCGGCCACCAGGACCGCCGTCACACGTTTTTCCACTTCTGACACCTACCCTGTCTTCCGTTTTTCGTGCCTTCCAGAAAGCACAGAATGATACATTGAATATTATAGCGTATTGCCCGGCAAACTGCAACTGCACCGGGCAATAAAAAATGGAGCCGTTGAAGAAACTCCCCCAGTCACGGCTTCGCCGCGCCAGCCCCCTCTGGGAGAGGGGGCCTGAACGCTGCGGTCAGCTATGAAGCCTCCCTCTGTGAGGGAGGTGGCATCGCACAAGCGATGCCGGAAGGAGTCCTGCAACAGCTCCAAAAATCGTTTGCTTTTACTTCAGGATCGGCTCAATGGCAGCAGCCAGAGCATCCTTCTGGGCCTGTGCCTCGGCCAGGTCCTTGCCCAGGGTGGTGAAATAGGTCTTGATCTTCGGCTCGGTGCCGGAGGGACGGACCACAACGGTGGCACCGTTCTCCAGCGTGTAGATCAGGACGTTTGCGGCGGGCAGGCCGGTCTCTTCGGGCTTCTTGTAGTCGGTGACCTTGGCGACCTTGTGGCCGGCCAGCTCGGTCAGCGGCTCGTCGCGCAGCTTCTGCATGATGGAAGCCATCTTCTCCATGCCGGTCAGGCCGGGGAACTCGAAGCTGTCCACCTTGTTCAGGTAGCGGCCGTACTGTGCGTAGATCTCTTCCAGACGCTGCTTGATGGAGGAGCCGATGCTGCGGTAGTAAGCAGCCATCTCGCAGATCAGCATGGAGCCGATAACGGCATCCTTATCGCGGACATAGGGGCCTGCCAGGTAGCCGTAGCTCTCCTCAAAGCCGAAGATGAAGCGGTCCACTTCACCGGCAGCTTCCAGATTGGCGATCTGATCGCCGATCCACTTGAAGCCGGTCAGGACATTGCGCATCTCCACGCCGTAGTGCTTTGCCACAGCGTCGGCCAGCGGGGTGGAAACGATGGACTTGACCGCCACGGGGTTTGCGGGCATGGTGCCCTTTTCAATGCGTCCGGCGCAGATGTAATCCAGCAGCAGAACGCCCATTTCGTTGCCGGAGACCAGCTCATAGCTGCCGTCCGGGCACTTCATGGCAATGCCCACGCGGTCTGCATCGGGGTCGGTGGCCAGCATCAGGTCAGCACCGGTCTTGGTGGCCAGCTCCAAGCCCAGCTTCAGGGCCTCAAAGATCTCAGGGTTGGGGTAGGAGCAGGTGGTAAAGTAGCCGTTGGGGTACTCCTGCTCGGGCACGATGGTGATATCGGTGATGCCCATATCGTTCAGCACATGGGTCACGGGCACCAGACCGGAACCGTTCAGGGGGCTGTACACCAGCTTCAGACCGGCAGTCCGGCACAGACCGGGGCGCACCTGACGGGCCTCGATGGCATCGTACAGAGCCTTCTTGCAGTCATCGCCCACAAAGCGGATCAGGCCCTGCTCCACGCCAGCGGCAAAGGAGATGTACTTTGCGCCGGTCAGAACATCGGTCTTCTGGATCTCATCATAGACGATGGCGGCGGCATCATCGGTCATCTGGCAGCCATCCGGGCCGTAGGCCTTGTAGCCGTTGTACTTGGCGGGGTTATGGGAAGCGGTGACCATGATACCGGCGTTGCACTCATAGTAGCGGGTGGCAAAGCTCAGGGCAGGCACGGGCATCAGGGCATCATAGATGCGCACCTTGATGCCGTTGGCGGCCAGAACACCGGCGGCGGTCTTGGCAAAGACATCGCTCTTCAGGCGGCTGTCGTAGCTGATGGCGACAGTCTGGCTGCCACCCTGGGTCTTGACCCAGTTTGCCAGGCCCTGGGTGGCCTGACGGACGACATAGATGTTCATGCGGTTGGTACCGGCACCCAGCACACCGCGCAGACCGGCGGTGCCAAACTTCAGGGCCACGGCAAAGCGGTCCTTGATCTCCTCGTCATTGCCCTCGATCTTGCTCAGCTCCGGTTTCAGATCCGCGTCCTCCAGATCCGCAGCCAGCCAGCGCTTATACTCATCCAGATACATATTGCACACCTTACCTTTAATTCGTATTTCGCACAGGGATAGTTTTTTCCAAACCTACTTATACTATAAACCCTTTCTTGGTACTGTGTCAATTCCATATTATGTAAGAATTTTTGCTCCGCAAATCATACAAATATTACAAAGATTTCAGCCTTTTCCATCATTTGAGGCTTTCGTGCTGTCCGCAGAGCCTGCGGCAGTGCCCGCGCATTGACAAGCCCCCTGCCCGACACTATAATTGGGACAATAGATCATTCTGCCGAGACCGGTCATTTTCCCGGTCATTTCCCCGTCGGGCCGCAGACGCGGCGTGAGGAGGCCCCATGTATTCCGTTCTGAAAAGCTATGGTCTGAACGGCCTGAACGGCTTTGCCGTGGCCGTGGAAGCCGATGTCTCCGGCGGCCTGCCCGCCTTTTCGCTGGTGGGCCTGCCGGATTCCGCCGTGCGGGAAAGCGGCGACCGTGTCCGCTCTGCCGTGAAGAATCTGGGCTACAAATGGCCCGACCGCCACATCACGGTCAACCTTGCCCCGGCGGACATCCGCAAGAGCGGCCCGGTATATGACCTGCCCCTGCTGCTGGCGGTGCTGGCATCCTCCGGCCAGATGGAGGAGCCGCCCGCCGATGCGGCTTTTTTGGGGGAGCTGGCACTGGACGGCAGCCTGCGCCCGGTTTCGGGCGTGCTGCCCATGGCGCTGGCGGCGGCAGCAGACGGCATCCGCAGCCTGTATGTCCCCGCCGAAAATGCCGCTGAAGCCGCCGAGGCGGGCGGCGACGCGATGCAGGTCTACCCCGCCCGCACAGTCCGGGAGGTCGTGCGCTGCGGGGCCTTGTGCCACTCTCCCCCGCCGCGCCCATCCCCTTTGACCCCGCTTCCGGCTGGAATGCCGCCCCGGATTTTGCGGATGTGATGGGCCAGCCGCTGGCCCGCCGGGCCATGGTGCTGGCAGCAGCCGGTGGGCACAACGTGCTGCTCATCGGCGCGCCCGGCACCGGCAAATCCATGCTGGCCAAGCGCCTGCCCGGCATCCTGCCGCCCCTGACCCGGGAGGAGGCTGTGGAGACCACCAAGATCTATTCCATTGCGGGCCAGCTGCCCAAGGGACGGGGCCTGATCTCCGCCCGGCCCTTCCGCAGCCCGCATCACTCGGCCAGCGCGGCGGCACTGGCGGGCGGCGGCACCACCTTCCGGCCCGGCGAGTGCAGCCTTGCCGACTGCGGCGTGCTGTTTCTGGACGAGCTGCCGGAGTTTTCCCGGGACAGTCTGGAAGTTCTGCGCCAGCCGCTGGAGGACGGCCAGATCACTGTGAGCCGTGCGGCAGGCAGCGCCACCTACCCCAGCCGGTTCCAGCTGGTGGCCGCCATGAATCCCTGCAAGTGCGGCTACTACGGCCACCCCACCCGCGCCTGCACCTGCTCGCCCAGCGCGGTGCGGCAGTACCGCAGCCGGGTGTCCGGCCCGCTGCTCGACCGCATCGACCTCTGCGTCGAGATGGACCCCGTCGCCTTCGATGAACTTCACGCCTCCTCCCCTGCCGAGAGCAGTGCCGCGCTGCGCCAGCAGGTGCTGAAGGCCCGCCAGATCCAATCCCGGCGTTACGCCGCCCCCGGCTTCGAGGGCGTCCGCTGCAACGCCCAGCTCACGGCCGGGCAGGTGCGCCGGATCTGCCGGATGACCCCCGGTGCCGAGCAGCTCCTCCGCGCTTCTTACGACGCGTTGGGCCTCTCTGCCCGCGCCCATGACCGCATCCTCCGGGTGGCCCGCACCGTCGCCGACCTGGCCGGAAAGCAGCTCCTCGACGAAGATTCCGTGCTGGAAGCCTTGCAGTACCGCGCACAGGAAAAAGTCGATCTGACGTTCTGAACGTTGCTGCATTTGCTGCACACAAAAAGGACTGCCACTCCAATGGGTGACAGTCCTTTTGCTTTTCTTACTTGTAAATATCGCCGCGATTTCCCGCATCGGTCACACGGACTGTGATGATTTCTTCTTCCACGGTATACAGAATGCGGTAGTCACCGACACGCAGTCGGTAGAATCCTTCTGAACCCGCCATCGGCTTGATATCCCCTGCAAATGGAAGCTGTGCAAGTGCCTGCATGATTCGCTTTTGCTGTGCAGGCTGTTGTTTGCGAATAAACTTTGCCGCCCACTTTTCCACTACGATGTGATACTTCATAGTGCGATCCCCAGTTCCTGTGCAAGCTCTTCCAGCGGAACCGCATCATGCTTGTGCGGGTCAGGATTCTCCTGGTAGTTTTTCAGGAGCTGCTCACAGTAGGCATCGTCCGCCTGGTCTGTTGTCTCATCTGCTATCAGTCCCTGCACATAGGCCAGCACATAGGCCAGCTTATAATCCGGCAATGCCGCCGTCAGTTCATTCAGTTGTTCCCGAACGCTCATGAAAATCACCTCTTTGCTTCAGTATATCACGGTTCCGCGTCGATTTCAATCAGAATCTCCTCCACGTATCGGGCAGAAAGAACACCAGCATCGGGAAGATCTCCAGACGGCCGGCGAGCATGTCGAAGATCATGACGAGCTTGGCGGGGTTGGAGTAGCTGCCAAAATTCATCATGGGGCCGACCTGATTCAGGCCGGGACCAATGTTGTTCAGGGTGGCGGCAATGGCCGTGAAGTTCGTCACCATGTCGAAGCCGTCCAGACTGATGAGCAGGAAGGACGCTGCAAAGATGAAGATGTACGCTGCCACATAGACGTTCGTTGCACGAATGGTCTCGTGGTTGAGCAGCTTGCCGTCCATCCGGGCCGGGGCCACCACCTGCGGGTGAAGGGCCTGCTTGAGTTCCTTTTTCAGGGTCTTGCCCAGGATCAGGATGCGGCTGACCTTCATGCCGCCGCCCGTGCTGCCCGCACAGGCACCCACAAACATCAGCATGACCAGGATCTCTTTCGAGAGGGTGGGCCACAGGTCAAAATCGCAGCTGGAAAAACCGGTGGTCGTGATGATGGAGCCCACCTGGAACGCCGCCTGCCGCAGCGCCTCGCCGAGGCCGTTGTACATGCTGTAAATGTTGCAGGTGATAATGCCGACTGCCACGGCGATGATGAGGAAATAGGCGCGCACTTCTTCGCTGGCGGCCGCGCGGCGGAACCGGCGCATCAGCAGCAGGAAGTAGGCGTTGAAGTTGACGCCGAACAGGATCATGAAGATGGTCACGACCCACTGGATGTAGGGCGAAAAACTGCCGAAGCTGTCATTCCGGAAGCCAAAACCGCCGGTGCCCGCTGTGCCAAAGGCCGTGAGCAGAGACTCAAACACCGGCATCCCGCCGAACAGCAGGAACACGAACTCGATGACGGTCAGACCAAAATAAATGCCGTAGAGGATCTTTGCCGTAGACTGCACCTTCGGCACCAGCTTATCCACCTGGGGGCCGGGGCTTTCGGCCTTCATCAGGTTGACGTGGGAGCCGCCGGTCAGCGGCAGCAGGGACAGCAGAAAGACCAGAACGCCCATGCCGCCCACCCAGTGGGTGAAGCTGCGCCAGAACAGGATGCCCTTGGGCAGGTCTTCCACACCGGGCAGGATGGACGCGCCGGTGGTCGTGAAACCGGACACCGTTTCGAACAGGGCATCCACCGGGTTCGGGATGCAGCCGGTCAGGACAAAGGGCACCGCGCCCACCACACTGATGAGCAGCCAGCAGAGCGCCGTGGTGGCAAAGCCCTCGCGCATATAGAAGATCTGGCTTTTGGTCTTGATGCGGTGGAGCAGTGCCCCCAGCGCCGCGCTGAGCGCCGCTGTGAACAGGAAGACGCCCATCACGAACCACTCGCCATAGCACAGGCTGGCTGCCGCGGGCAGCAGCAGCAGAGCGCCCTCCGTCAGCAGGATGTAGCTCAGCAGCCGCAAAACGATCGCATAATTCATGCCGCGCCTCCGTCAGTCTTCCACGATGTCCCGCAGGTCGTGCAGGCCGTGTTCCAGCGTGACCACGATGACGTTGTCGCCCACCTGGATCTGGTCGCCGCCGCGGGGGATCTTGATCTCATTGCCGCGGGTGATGCAGCACAGCAGGGTGTTCTTTTTGAGGTGCAGGCGGCTCAGGGGCACCCCCGTGGCCCGGCTCTCCTCATGGACCGTAAATTCCAGCGCTTCCACGCGGTCGTCCAGGATGCGGTAGAGCGTCTTGATGTTGCTGCCCGCCTCGTTCTGCAAGGCACGGACGTACTGAACGATGTAGTCGCAGGTCATGTACTTGGGGTAGACGATGCTGCCCAGGTCCAGCCCGGCCAGGATGTCGTCAAATTCCAGGCGGTTGATCTTGGTGACCAGCTTGCCGTTGGAATGCTTTTTGGCAAACAGGGTCAGCAGAACGTTCTCCTCGTCGATGTTGGTCAGGGCCACGAACGCCTCGGTGGATTCCAGCCCTTCCGAGAGCAGAAACTCCCGGTTCGAACCGTCCTCGCACAGGATCTGTGCTTCGGGCAGGGACTCGGCCAGCACATTGCAGCGCTCCGGGTCCCGCTCCACGATGCGGACGCGGACATGGTTTTCCAGCAGCTCCTGGCTCAGATAGAAGCCAATGGCACCGCCGCCCACGATCATGGCATTGCGCACCGGGCGCACCGCCAGATGGATGCGCTGGAAGAACGCGTGCGCCTTCTCCTGCGTGGCCAGGAAGGTGACCTGGTCGCCGGTCTGCAGCACAAAGTTGCCGTTGGGGATGATGACATCGCCCGCGCGCTCCACGGCACAGACGAGGATATCGCTCTTCAGGCGGGTGGGAATTTCATGGATGGCCACACCGTCGAGCTCCTGCGCATCGGTCAGGGTGAACTTGATAAGCCGGACGCGCCCGTCCGCAAAGGTGTCGATCTTGCTGGCGCCGGGGAAGCGCAGCAGGTGCGAGATCTCACGCGCTGCCGCCATTTCCGGGTTGATGATGGCCGAGATGCCGATCTGCTTCTTGATGAAGTCCAGTTCATGGCTGTACGACGGGTTGCGTACACGGGCGATGGCGTGGCAGTGGCCCGCCTTCTTCGCGAACATGCAGCACAGCAGGTTCAGCTCATCCGAGCCGGTGACCGCGATAAACACGTCGGCTTCTTCAATTCCGGCTTCGGACAGGGTGGTGATGGAGGAGCCATTGCCCACAATGCCCATCACGTCGTAGGACTCGCTCAGGTGCTCCACGCGGGCCTTGTTCGTGTCGATGACCGTTACGTTGTGGTCCTCCTCGCTGAGCTGCCGCGCCAGCGCTGTGCCGACCTTGCCGCCGCCCACCAGAATGATCTTCATAGTCGAAAATTCCTTTCCTTTTCTTCCCCTGTGGGAAGTGTATTGCCAAACGAAAATACAGGTTTAGTATAGCATAGTTCGGCGGATAGTTCCACTGTTTATGCGGTTTTCTGGGGTTTTCCAACCGTTCTTGCATTTTGTGTGGAAATGTGGTATAGTCGATTCAACGATTTACTGGAAGGAGGGCGCACCTGAATGGTCGGAACTGCTGCTTGGTTTACTCGAAATCCCGCGTCGTAGATTAAGCGTTTCCGGCTCGAAGTGCGCCCATTTTTAGGGGATATCCCTCTCCGTCTGCTGTGTAGCCAGCTCCCCCGAAGGGGAAGCCATTGGCCTATCGGGCAGGCCCTGCGGAACACACAGGTCTTTTTTGCGTGAACATGCGGGCCTTGTCCTCATTGGCAGATATTCCTTCCAGCAAAGCGTGGAGCATAAATTTTGCGCTGCACAGCTTTGCTGTGCGTTTTTTCTTTTTCAAACGCAGTTTTGATACAACCTCTCCGTCAATGCTTCGCATTGCCACCTCTCCTTGTAGGAGAGGCCTTGGCAGTCCACACCGCGTGTCCGGTTTCGCCAGAGGCTCTCCTACCAGGAGAGCTGTCGAGCGTGAGCGAGACTGAGAGGTTGTACGAAGGATCATCAAAAAGGCGCACTTTCTATTTTGAAATCGATTTGTTCAATAGAAAGGGTGTTCCCATGAACCATCAACTCAACCTGAAAAGACAGCTCCGTTGTATTTATCTTTCCGATTTCTTCTCCGGCCTGCGCATCACGGATGCGGTCTGGGTGGCCCTGCTGGCCGCGCGGGGCTTCTCACTGCTGGAGATCGGTCTTGCCAAAAGCATCTATTATACGGTCAGTCTGCTGGCCGAGATTCCCAGCGGGATGGCCGCTGACCTGTTCGGCCGTAAGCGCGCCCTCGTCTTGGGCGGTGTCCTGGTCGTGGCCTACAACTTATTGATAGCCTTTGCCCCGAACCTGTTTGTCATCTGCCTTGCTATGGCGTTGAACGCACTGTCCAACGCCCTGTTCTCCGGCACCAGTTCTGCACTGACCTACGACAGCTTGAAGCAAGCGGGCCGCGAACAAGATTACATTCAAGTATCGGCCAATGAGTACCAGATCACAAATGTTACCAATGCCCTCGGTTCACTGACCAGTCTTCTGCACAAATTTCTGGGCTTTTCCGGATTTTATCTTCTGAGCGCCGCTTTTGAGAGCATTTCTGCCCTTGCCATCACACGTTTAGAGGAACCCATCGTCACCGAAACGCAGGCCAGCCGGAAGCAGCATCCTCTGCGGAAGCTGCCCGCCCAATTTGCTCAGCTAATCCAGGACAGCCTGCGGGTCCTCCGCTCCTGCCCGTCAGTCGGGAGACTTATTCTGTCCAGCGCCGTCATCAGCGGCTCCAACTATCTGAGCATCATGTTCTTTCAACAGCGTCTGGTAGAACTGGGATATCCCACTTCGCTGCTGTTTCTTCCGTTACTGTTCAGCAATCTGGCTGCTATGCTGGGTACGGAATGGGGTCGTCGAATCCACCTGCACAGTTTCCGGCGGTTTTATACCCTCTGTGCCCTGCTCTGCGGCATCGGATGCCTCTGCGTGGGTGCCGCGCCTGCACTGGTGGGCATTTTGGGTTGTATGCTGGCCGAAGGCGTATTGGGTGCCTGGCTCCTGCATGAGAACCGACTGTTGAACGATGCCATCCCCAGTGACCAGCGGGCCACTCTCATCAGCATGGACAACATAGCCTACAGTCTGCTGATGATTCCCGCCAGCCCGCTCGTGGGTGCAATCGGGGACATTTTCGGGCAGGCCGGGGCCGGACTCGTTCTTCTGGGGCTTGCCGTTGCCCTCAGTGGGCTGATCGTACAAAAGCAGAACTGACACAAAAGGCAGAGCCGAAAATCCCGGCCCTGCCTTTTGTTTGATCTCTTAATACCGTTCCACACCATCTTTGGTGACGAGAGCATACACCAGCGGGGCCTCTTCGGGCTTTTCGGTGCCGTAGACAAGGCCGCTGCGGTACTCCTCGGCGGCGGCAGCGAACTTGTCCGCTGCGCCGTAGAAGGTCGCCAGGCTCTCGCCCTTGTGGACGTAGTCGCCGCGCTTTTTGTGCAGGACGATGCCGGCAGCAAAATCCAGCGGGTCGCCCTTTTTCTGGCGGCCTGCACCCAGCAGCACACTGGCCGAGCCGATCTTCTCGGCGTCATTGGCCGTGATGTAGCCATCCTGTTCGGCCAGCAGCTCATAGCGGGCAGCGGGCTTCTCGAACCGGTCGTAATCGTCCAGCACACGGATGTCGCCGCCCTGGGCTGCAAACATCTCCTTGCACTTGGCGAAGGCGGAGCCGTCCGCGATGACCGCTTCGGCCATGGCGCGGCACTCTGCCGGAGTGCCCTTACCGGCCAGCACCAGCATGTTGGCGGCCAGCTGCAGGCAGACCTCGGTGAGGTCCGCCGGGCCTTTGCCCTTGAGGACGTCCATGCTCTCCATCACTTCGAGGCTGTTGCCGATGTTGTGCCCCAGCGGGGTATCCATGTCGGTGATCATCGCGGCCACGCGGCGGCCATGGTGGGTGCCGATGGAGACCATCAGCTTGGCCAGCTCGATGCTCTGGTCCACGGTCTTCATGAAGGCACCGGTGCCGGTGGTGACATCCAGCA
>OHSL01000633.1_pt1 | contig 14656 bp, 10 predicted proteins | sample 1578741 | NCBI WGS metagenome assembly OHSL01 (sample SAMEA3879512, study PRJEB24766) | human gut metagenome | biome: human-associated habitat; feature: feces | place: USA | collected 1985/1987 | reverse complement strand
TAACACGGTCAAACCCAAAGGGAGCGTCATGTTTTTATACTCTGAGATAAAAATCAAGGGCTGGAAGAAATCATTCCATAGAACCAGCGCCCTGGTGACTAATACTACGACGATTGAGGGCATGCACATTGGGAAAATAATGCTTCTGTAAATTCGGAAACGCCCCGCTCCATCCATATAGGCAGACTCGTCATAGCTTTTGGGAATGGTGAGCATGTTTTGCCTGAGCAGGAAAATTGCCAGCGGGTCAATAATCGCGGGCAGGATCAAAGCCCATATTGTGTTTAAAAGCCCGACTCCCTTGAGCATTAAAAATTTCGGAATCACCGTTACTTGGGCGGGGATCATTAATCCGGACAGAAAAACTATGAACCAAACCTTTTTTCCCGGAAAATCGATACGGGCAAACGCATAGGCGGCAAGGGAAGAAATAAAAATCTGTACCCCGGTCCCTATTACGGTAACGATAACGCTGTTTTTCAGAAAAGATAAAAAAGGCAGGATGTCAAATACCTTCGCGTAGTTGCTCCAGTAAAACTCTGTCGGTAAAAAATGAGGGGGAAGCGTGAAGGATTGCGTCGGTAAACGCAGAGAGGTAGAAATAATCCACAGCATTGGCATCAGCCAGATCAGAGAAATCGCAAAGATCACAATAATCAGCACGACTCTTTTTATGATCTTCTTAGCGCGGGCAGTGCTATTTTTCATTTTGTGAAACCTCCCCTCTATTCCACGTCGTACGTCACCCATTTGTTCTGGGTGCTGTAAAGAATGATGGTAATCACTAAAACAATAATAAAGAGTACCACGGAGACCGACGACGCATATCCCATTTCGTAGGCCTTAAAGGCTTTTTCATATACATGAAGAGCCAGCGTGCGGGAAGCGTTGCCAGGGCCGCCGTTGGTAATAATATAAGGCTCGTCAAAAATCTGGAACGTGTTGATCGTGGTTATGGTAATCACGAAAAACAGAGTAGGCGTAAGCATGGGAAGAGTAATATGGAAGAATGTCTGAATTTTGTTAGCTCCGTCAATTTGGGCCGCTTCATAGTATCCATCCGGTATTCCCTGTAAGCCAATAAGATAGTACAAAAAGGGAGTGCCCACGAACTTCCAAAGACTGAACAGGCAAATGGCCACAATGACCCCAGAGGAGGATGTGAGCCATTTTACGCCGGAAATTCCAAGCTGAGAAAGAAGCCAGTTAAACACGCCGAAGTCGTAGTTAAACATATAGTACCAGGCAATGGCCACCGAAGCCGTCGTCAGGATAGAAGGAAGGTAAACAGCGGTACGGTAAACATACTTGACCGGCCCACGCTTTTCCTTGTAAATAACAAACGCTAAGAGCAGCGCGATAACGATATGTAAAGCGACTAGGATCAGCGTCAATTTAAACGTATTCCAAATAATCTGCCAGCTGGTCGGGTTCTTAAAAAACTCAATGTAGTTGTCAAAATTAATCCATTCCGAGCCCTGAAGCATATTATAGTCGAAAAAACTCAGCACAATGGTAATCACCATCGGCGCTCCGATAAAAAGCAGGAACGCTAAAAGAGCGGGCAGCAAAAATAAGTAGCCCGAAACAGCGTCGCTTTTCTTTTTGCTATACAACCTCTTATTCAATCGATTCCACCCCTTAAAGTGAATTTATCCCGATAGAAGCCTTTGCTTTCATAAAAGAAACGGGGAGCGGATTTTTTATTTATGCTCCGCACCCCGTTTCACATTAATTCAACAGTATTTACCCGGAAAACGCATTACTTCTGAAGGGCTACATCCATCTCATCGGCCATTTGCTGGCAGATTGAGGCGATATCCGCGTTTTCATCTGTCATCATCATAGAGAAATAGGTATCAAAAATTGTTCCCAAATCAGCGTAAGACGTCGGCGCCTCTACGGATTTCATGCCCTTGGTTAAGGTTTCGAAAAAGACCTCGCGGTTCTCGGGATATCCGGCGGACTCAATAATTTCTTCTCCGCACTCGAGACGAGAGGGGGTGCTGCCGAACTTAACAAATTCTTTAATAAAGTCTTCGGACGCCGTCCATACGAGGAACTCGCAGGCCTCGTCATAATGATCCGTGGTAGAGCTAATCATAAAGCCCTGGGTGCCGTAAACATTAGCCTGTGTTTTAAACGAGGGGTTGTACTGGACGCCCATCGTAAGTGGCTAACGGCCAGCGTCCGGCGGTGATCATAGCGATCTGCCCGTCCACAAACATCTGCTGATAGTTATCGTTGGGCTGCGGAACCGGAGCGTACTGATACTTATAGATCAGGTCATGAATAAACTGGAAGCATTCAATCGCATTTTCAGAATCACACGCGGCTTCCGTCCAATCCTCGTTGAGGAAGGAGGCGTCCCAAGAAAACAGCCACGCGGAAACCGCGAAATAGTAGTCCGGAACCAGCAGAGCATAGCGCTTGGAGCCATCCTCATTTGTTTTGGTCAGGGCTTCGCAGTACCGCAGGAACTCGTCGGTATCCCAGTCCGCACTTGGAAGGGATAGGCCGGCTTCTTCCAGATAGTCCGTGTTCAAATGGGTGATGCATGGGTTCCACATAGTGACCAGGCCGTAAACATCTTCTCCGTTGATAAAGGGCTCGATTAACTTGGGATCGTAGGTATCTTCCAATACAGACTCATAAATTCCCTCGTGGGAATCGAAATAAGTGTTGAGAGGCTGGGCCAGGTTGTTTTTATAAACCATCTGGATGCCTTCCGTAGCCATGTCGAATACGTCAGGCAGTGTACCGGAAGCGGCCATTGTAGCCAGCTTAGATACGTACACGTTCCATTCGGAGCCGTCAATCGAAAGCTCTTCCAAATTGATCTCAACGTTGGGGTTTACCTCTTCGGTGTATTTTTTCATGAATTCTTTGTTGGCCTCCAGGCCGTTGCCATAGCCAGTCATCGTCACGACATCCAAAACGATTTTATCGCCTGAAGCGCTGGACTCGTCTCCTGTTTGTGAAGCCGCCTGTGAGTTTCCCTCACCGGAGCCCGAACTGGTTCCTCCGTCAGAAGAGCAGCCAATCAGAGGTACGGACATCGCTAAAGCCAGTAAGAACGCTATGCCTTTTTTCATTTCTTTCTTCCTTCCTTCATTTTCATTATATTCTTATCACCATACGAAATTTTTAACTTTCGTATGAAAGAATCCGCTTATTATTGATGGCGTCACCATCGCTTAACGGTAACAGAATCCTATGAAAAAATGACACAAAAGCACGGAAATAAGCCCAATTCCGTATGCGCGCATTGACACAAGCGCCTTTCGATTATAGAATGTTCACCTAAAAATCAATAAAAATTATGCATTAATTATAGATCAACACTAAACAGGTTGAAATGCACAAAAAAATGATAATATAAAACTTTTCTACTTTTAGGAGAGATCGTATGTATGTTAAAATGTGCGGCCTTCACGCCGTCCACGAAAAAAATTTCAGAATTAGGAGGCCCAGCGGTTCCGGCGACTACCTATTTCTTCATTTAAAGTCTCCCACCCGCTTTTTTCTGGAAAATGAAAAAATATACGATGGAAAAACAGATGAAATTATGCTATACAGAAAGGGAACCCCTCAATTTTTTGGAGAGGCGGCCGGAATTACTCATGTGGATGATTTCATGCATTTCGATACCAGCAGCAGCGAAGATGAAAATTTCATTCAGGGGTTATCATTAAAATATGATGAGCCTGTAAGGCTTCCCTATATCAATCCATTTATGAGCATTCATCAAAACATCTGTTTTGAGTTCCTTAATAAAAACCGTTATCAAGAGATAGCGATCGACTGTCTGCTAAAATATTTTCTAATCAAGCTTGAGGAGTGCATGAATGAAAAAAAGTTTCGGAACTATGATATTACGCTTTATGAGCGTTTTAATCAGCTGCGGCTGGCCATCTACAGCTCTCCGCAGCAGGCTTGGACTGTCAAAAAAATGGCGTCGTTTGTAAATTTAAGCCCCTCTTACGTTCAAAGCCTATATAAAAAATTTTTTCATATTTCGTGCGTGGCAGATTTAATAAAGAGCAGAATGGACCGGGCAATACAAATGCTGGTAGTAACGGATTACCCGGTTAATAAGATCGCTTTGCTCTGCGGCTATGAATCAAACATTTATTTTTCAAGGCACTTTAAAGCTAAAATTGGAATGACTCCTACAGAATATCGTCAAAAGTACCATTTATAAAAGAAGAAGCTGCGCTGAAACGCTTCCCAATATTTTTACGTCTTCAGGCCAAAAGCAATCGATATGTATCACACGCCTCCGTACAGCCAGCACTTTCCGCAATTTCAATGTCTCGGGCCTTCTGGGGGCTCCTGCCCCCACATTCTTTTGTCAACTGCCAACCGACGGTTAATACCGCATAGCTGTGGCCATGCGATCCACATTTACTGCCAGCGATACCTTAAATAAAGCCTGTTTTGAATTTTCCCAAATGATAAGGCGTTTCTATTTTTAAAGAAAAGCGGAACAGCGCCCTTGCTGAATTGCAAGGACGCTGTTCCGTTTGATTTGATTAATGATGCTTGAATTGTTTAAAATGTGCCGAGCAAAAAAAGCAGACAAATATGGCACGGCCAAGCCAGGTATTGGGGAGACGCCGGATGTCCTATCAAGCGGCCAAGCCGCGTTGACATTGGAACCTCCTTCAGCTATCACGAGTTCTAAATTCCGAGGGGCTCATCCCTGTGGCCTGCCTAAAGATTTTGCTGAAGTGAAACTGGTCGGGATACCCCACCTTTTTTCCCACCACGCTAATTGACAGATTAGGATTTCTCAGCAGCTGCTTCGCAAGACTAATTCTATAATCGCGGATGTATTTTGAAGGGGTTTTTCCGGTAAATTTAGTAAATATCTTGGTTAAATAAGAAACTGAGAATCCAAACTTTTCCGCTATTTCTCCCAGCTCTAAAAGCTCCATATAATGTTTATGAATATATTCCTCTACCAGTTCCGCAATATTTTCCGGCTTTTGAAAAGACGTGTTATTGGCCATTTCAAATTCTTCCTGAAAGGTAAGCAGATTTTTCTCAATCTTCCTCAAGACTTCACTTAGCTCGTCATCGTTGACTGGCTTCAGCAGGTACTCCATAACCTGATGCTGGATGGCTTCTTTCGCATATGCAAAATCATTATGACCGCTGAGTATGACACACACAATAAAATCGTATTTTTCACGGATCCTTTTAGCCAGCTCCAGCCCATCCATGATCGGCATACAGATATCTGTAAACACTACGTTCGGAAGCAGCTCGTCTGTAATGGCAAGCGCTTCCTCTCCATTAGAAGCGATAGCAACCACCTCAAAGCTGCTGTTAACTCTTTGAATACTGCGGCTGATATTGCGTGCAATAAGCTTCTCATCTTCTACCACCAAAACAGAAAATTTGGCCTTACTCATTTTCTTTCCAGCCTCCGATCGTAACAATAGCGCCGCCTGGCCCGTCTGCGTTTTCAAGCCTGAATATGTGCTCTCCGCCATATAGTAATTTTAACCTTATGTAAATATTCATCAAGCCCATACCATTCAATTCTAAGTTAGGTAAAACGCCTGTCTGATTAATCTGTTCAATTTTTTCCTGCAGCATCCGCAGTTCATCTTCTTGAAATCCCGGGCCGTTGTCCTGCACTCTGATTTCCCAGTATTGTTCATTGTAAGAACCCTTAATATTAATTTTCCAGGGAGGAGATTTTTCTTTGGTCATAAATTTAATAGAATTTTCCACGATTAACTGTAGGCAGAGCTTCGGAATTCTTACATTTCTCAATTCCTCTGGGATCACTATGTTATAAATCAAATCGTCGTCGAAGCGGGCTTTCATACATTTCAAAAAATCAATCGTATACTTTATTTCCTGATCTACCGTGACCAATTGCTCTTTATCTGACGATATGTATCGCAAAATTCTGGACATGCTCTGACACATATCCATGATTTGGCGATCCATGCCTTCATCTGCCATTGCTTGTATCGTCGACAGGGAATTGTATAAAAAATGCGGGTTCATCTGCGCCTGCAACGCCAGCATGCGGGCCTGCATCTCCCGCTGCTGCAAAGTGAGCTCGCGGTTAATAGAAAGCTTTACCTTGTTCTGCATTTTTAAGAATGCGTCATACAGCGCATTTAATTCTGTAATATGGGTGTCCACTTGGAAAAATTCCGTAGAATCATCTTGCGTAATATCAAAATTCTTAAGATTCAAATAAATCCGATTTAACGGCCTGCTGATGAAGCGGGCGATAAAAAACGACAAAACAATAATAGAAAGCATTATAAAAAACAGCAGGCCTAAATTTGTAAAAAGATAGCTTCGAATAGGCGCTAACAATTGATTCTGATCCACAGCGACAACAGTTGAAAAGCCTGTGTAGTCAGATGTCTGAGCGAGCAAATAGGCATCGTTATAATAAATAATATGATCGCCGTCTATATTTTCTGCATTTTGCGACATAACAGCTTCATAATATTGTTTCCCTTCAGATAAATCATCGGCAGGATAAATCATATTCCCCTCAGAATCAAAAATATATATTTTTTCTGAAAATGAGTATTGATAACCTTCTATCATGTTACTGATGGCTTCAAAAGATTTTTTAACCTCTATAATTCCCAGGGGTACGTTAGTAGCGCTGTAAAAGACACGGCATAAGGAAAGATAGCGCTGATTTTTATCTGAGGACAAATATTTGCTGATAGCAGGATCTTCACCGCAGTAAATTACTTTAGAGCCGGCACTTGAAATCACCGGATCGTACCATATTTTGTTGCTGACTGCTTCTTGCAGATCCGTATTGTTTAAACCCGCGCCGATTCCTCCTGCCTGTAAAGAATATAAATACACTTGATTTACCGGCGTATTCGGGCCAATCATAGAAATTAAAAGATCGGAAATGGTCTCTCGATTATGTAATCTTTCGGCGTCTGTTCCCCTTCCCGACTGCTGGTATTCAATGTAATCAGAAAATTCCTCCTTTAAAATACTGGAATATATTATATTTTGGGATACCGTATCTAATTTCGTAACCTCAGCATCCAGATTGTCGCTTATTGTAATTGCGTTATTTTGCATAGTAATAAAAGAATCTGTTTTCGCTTTATCTGACTCGGTAATAATAAAATAGGACATAAATATGGCAAAAGCTAGGATAAAGAGCACGGTAAAAGGAATAAACAGCGTGAACAAAATGCTGTGCTGTTTCATGATATTCCCCATACGCTTCCTCCTTATCATACATTTATAGAACAAAATAGCACAATAAAATAGTGCAACATATTGTGTGTTACTACAATATGTTGCACTAGATACAGCTATCTATAAATGTATAGTTTAATCGAAAGTAAAATAAAAACATGAAATTGGGCAAAAGAATCTATTCCCTAACAAAGCATCAGAATATATAATATAAGAGTCTTGTATGAATTTTTTATCAGCTTTTTAGGATAGGCGTCCTCTGACCTCTAACTATAATATACCGTTATTTTTCGAAACAGTCAATAATCTTAAAAGAGGGTTGAATATGCGGAAACTAAAATTATGGATTGTCGCTTCAGCGTCAGTTTTGCTTTTAAACCTGTCATCATGTGCTTCCAGCAGCACCACCTCTTCGGTGGCTGAGCCTGTCTATACAGAAAAGGTAACGTTATCTTTTATGGCGAGCCAGGATTGGGTGCAGGATGCAGAGCTTGACTTAGCGCGACAGTTTGATGAGAAGACTGGTATTGGCGTCAATTATCAAATTTTTCCTTCCAGTCAGTATAATAATCTACTGATGACCAAATTAAATACAGGTGAGTGCCCCGATATTTTTGCCGCTCAATCGGGGAAATTTGATATTAAAAGTCAGTATTGTGTAGAGAAGAACGCTATCGATCTATCCAATACAAAATGGGCCTCCAGAACGGAACCCTTAGCTGCCGCTGAGTTAAGCGTTGACGGCCGGCTTTATGGCCAGCCCACCCAGGATGTTTCTGCTGTCTGGGCGTTAGGATATAATAAAAAAATATTTGAAGAACTGAATTTAGCAGTTCCTCAAAGCTATTCGGAATTTTTACAGGTCTGTTCGGCTATTCAAGCTTCTGGAATTACCCCAATCTATGAATGCTTATCTGACGGCTGGCATCATACTCTGTGGTTTATAGAGTCCTGCATTGTTCAAGAAAAAATAGAACCTGGATACCAGGATAAATTAAACGCAAACACGGCAAATTTTTCAGATAATAAAATTTTCCTTCAAATTCTGCAGCAGATTCAGGAAATGGTTGATCTGGGCTATTGGGGCGAGGGTTATATTTCTAATACATATAGCGGCGCCCCCACGGCCATCGCCTCTGGCGAATACGCCATGGTAGTCTATAATCAGGGGCTGGGGGAGGAAGTGCATACGATCAATTCCGATATTGCGGTGGACGATATCGGGTATTTTGTACTGCCGTTGGCGAATAATCAAACCTTAAACGTCAATCCGGCAGGCCCGGCAAGATTTATTTACTCAGGCACGCAGCACTTAGACGAGGCCCTGGATTATCTGGACTTTTTGGCTTCGCAGGAAAGCCTGGCCTATTTAACGGAGCACGTACCAAAATATAATAAGCTGCCGTTTGATAACGCACCGCAAACTTACACTAATTCAATAGAAGAATTTTACAGCCAATACACGGAATCATTAGTGGTCTATCAGACTTCTGTTAAATATGTCAATCCGCAGTGGACTGAGATCGGCGTTGACCTCACTAAAATGCTCACAGGGGAAATCTGTGCTGAACAGATTTTAGAAAACATTGACCGCAGGCGGGCAGAACAGGCAAACATCGCGAACGACCCGGGATGGTAACTCAAAATTATCATTAGGCATTTTGAAAGGCGGGCGCAAAAAGGCGCAAAACGCGTTATTATCATTCTCAGCAAATTAATTTTCACATCTCATGTTCAAATTTGACAAAACAAAGCGAAAAAAGGGGAAAGCCGCATTTTTACTGTGGTTTTTCCCTTTTTTTGCCGGCAAATGCCACAATGGATTAGTCAAAATAATACATAAAAGTGGATTGATCTATCTATTCAAAATCGTCAATATGACCGATATAATAAAAGCAACAAAGTTAAATTTACTTTAAGGAGGAAATTTATTATGAAAAAAGGCAAAAAACTTTTGGCATTGCTGATGGTTGCTATGCTTGCGGTTTCCGCGGCTTCCTGCAGCAGCAATGAGACTACTTCCAGCAGCGAATCCAGCGGAACCGACTCTTCGGCCGCCGCTTCTACAGACGGCGAGGAAAAGCTGGATGTGACCCTTTCCTATATGGCGAGCCAGGACTGGGTACAGGATGCGGAAATGGAGCTGGGCGAGAAGTTTGCCGAGGAAACCGGCATTAAAATCGATTATCAGATCGTACCTTCCGACCAATACAACAACCTGCTGATGACCAGACTGAATACCGGCGAGTGCACCGATATGTTCGGTTCTCAGAGCGGTAAATTCGACATTCAGACCTCTTTGAATGTGGTAAAGAACGCTGTGGACCTGTCTGGTGAAGAATGGGCCGGCAACGTTGACGAGCTTGCCGCCGCTGAGTTGAGCGTTGACGGTAAGCTGTACGGCCAGCCTGCGCAGGACTTGTCCGCTGTTTGGGCGGTCGCCTACAACAAGCAGATTTTCGAGGATTTGAATTTAGAGATTCCCAAGACCTTTGATGAATTCAAGCAGGTCTGTGAGGCTATTAAGGCCGAAGGCATTATCCCGATTTATGAGGGCGTCGTCGACGGCTGGCATCATACCCTGTGGTTCCCTGAGATGTGCGTTGCCGCTGAGACCGCAAATCCTGGCCTGGCCGACAAGCTGAACAACAACGAAGCCACTTTCGCCGGCAACGAGACCTTTACTCTGATCCTGAACCAGATCATGGACATGATCAACTCCGGTTATTGGGGCGAGAACTATATGTCCAATGAATATACCGACGCCGCCAAGAATATTGCTTCCGGCGAATACGCCATGACCATTGCCAATCAGGGCTTCGGTGCGGAGGTTAATGCTGTGGACGCGAATTTCCCTGTTGATCAGATCGGATATTTCGTCGCTCCTCTGGCAGACAACCAGACCCTGAACATGAATCCCTCCGGCCCCGCCCGCTTTATCTATTCCGGTTCCAGCAATATTGACGCCGCTAAGAAATACCTGGCTTATATGGCTACCGACGAAAGCCTGACTTATCTGACTGAAAATGTCGCTAAGTTCAATAAGCTCCCCTTCTCCAACGCCCCCACTACTTATTCTGATACCATTCAGGAATTCTATGATAGCTATCCCACTTCTTCCACTGTTTATCAGACTGCCGTTAAGTATGTAAATCCCCAGTGGACAGAGATCGGCAATAATATGTCCGCTATGTTCCTGGGCGAAATGACCCCAGAAGAAGTTTTAGAGGATCTTGATAAGAACAGAGCTGAACAGGCCAAAGCTGCCAGCGACGAAGCTTGGAACTAAACAAACGGTAAACCAACCTTGAAAGGTACAGCCTGATTTTAGCAATCGGGCTGTACCTTTTTAAAACCAGCAAAGGAGCTTTACTATGAATAAGAGAAAGGTATATCCTGGATATTTTGTCCTGGGTGCCCTGATTATTTATCTGGTCTTTATGGTGATACCAGGATTAATCGGTATTGGCTTTTCCTTTACCGATTGGTCCGCCTACACGGATGAATTGAATTTTGTGGGCTGGGAAAACTTTAAGACCATTTTTTCTCCTGAGGAGAACTATGTTAAGGTCATTTCAAACACACTCGTCTTTACCTTTGTAACTACCATCATCAAAAATGTGTTTGGGTTATTGCTGGCGCTGCTATTAACCAAGCATATGCGCCTTTTGAACTTCCACCGCGGCGTTATGTTTATGCCGTCCGTCCTCTCTACACTAATTGTCGGCATGGTGTTCACCTCTATTTTAAACCCTGCTGAGGGCTTATTAAACGTTACCCTGCGGAGCATCGGGCTTGACGCTCTGGCCTTGCCCTGGCTCACCAGCTCCCAGTACGCTTTCGGCACCGTAATGGCCGTCGATATCTGGAAGGGCACCGGATATATTATGACCGTTTTAATTGCCGGACTCATGTCGATTTCCCCCACCTATTATGAGGCTGCGGATATTGACAGCGCCAACGGCTTCCAAAAGCTGCGCTATATCACTTTGCCGCTTCTTATGCCTACCTTAGCGACCACTACCGTTATGAACGTGATCTATGGCCTAAAGGTATTCGATATGATTTATGCCCTGACCAACGGCGGCCCCGGCAAAGCCACGACAGAGGTTCTGTATACCGAAGTGTTTAAAAGATTCGGTACCGGCCAATACGCGGTAGGTACCGCGCTTTCCTCCGTTATGTTTGTCTTTATGGTAATCATTGGTATTTTCATGATCCGCGTCATGACGAAAGACGAGGTGGTTGAATAATGAAAAAGAAAAAACTCCTGCTGACAATCGTCTGCAACATTATCGCCTGGATTTTGTCTTTGATCTGCCTGGTCCCGCTGGTGCTTATCATTTTCAACTCCCTGAAGGACAGCTTATCCGCCTCGTACATGAATTTGTCTTTGCCGGCGTTTCCCATTCCCTGGGATAACTTTTCCACCGTAATACAAAAAGGAAAGCTGGACACCTCCTTTTTGAACAGCGCCATTTATTCTGTCGGCAGCGTGGCCCTCTGCACTCTGTTTGCGGCCGCAGCCGCTTATGTGCTGTCCCGCAACAGAACAAAGCTGAACAGCTTTCTTTATATCTTCATTGTGTTAGGTATTACCATGCCCATGAACTACGTAGCCCTGATCCGGGTGATGTCTTTCCTCAATTTGATGAACTCCCAGATTGGTATTATCCTGCTTTACGCCGGTATGCAGCTGCCCTTTGCCGTTTTCTTGATTCACGGCTTTGTGGCTAAGGTGCCTGTGGATTTGGACGAGGCCGGTATTATCGACGGCTGCTCTCCCATCCGCCTCTTCTTCTCTATTGTGCTTCCGCTTTTAAAGCCTGCGCTGGCTACCGTAATCGTCCTTACCTTCTTAAATACCTGGAATGAATTTGCTTCTCCTCTTTATTTCCTTAACAGCTCTGAAAAATGGCCCATGACGCTTTCTGTATATAACTTTTTCGGAATGTATTTTAAGGACTGGAACCTGGTGTGCGCGGATATTCTATTGACCAGTCTTCCGGTAATTCTAGTATATTTGTTAGGACAAAAATATATTGTTTCCGGTATGACTGCCGGCGCTGTGAAAGGCTAAGGTGTCCTATGAATCGGATCACTTATCAATTGGAGGGGGCGAGAGCGGCTCTCTCAGCAGACAACGGAAGTTATCTTCTGCAAGCCTGTTCTGATGGTATTGTACGGTGCAGCTACTCTCCAAAAGAGCCGAATCCAAATTATTCGGCTCTGGGAATTTCTCCCCCGCAGACTTCCAAATGTGTTTGGAAAGCCGCAGAAACCGCAGATACACTTTCCCTGCAGGCGGGGAGCATCCAGCTCGATATCGGCCTGTCCTCCGGCCATTTCCTTTGGAGGGACGCCGCCACCGGAAAAGAGCTTCTTCAAGAGGGAAACAAAGAATTAACCTCTGTTCCCGTGGTGAAATATTCCACCGGCGGCGAGGCGCCAAAAATACGCCGTGTCAAAACCGTGGACGGGGAACGAAATTTCATCGAAAACCTAAAGCCCTACACTGACCGGGAAGCCTATCGGGGAAAAATATTCTTTCAGTGGAGGCATGACGAGCAGCTTCACGGCCTGGGCCAGGCCGAAGAGGGGATCTATAATTACCGCGGCCAAACCCAGTATCTTTACCAGCATAATATGAGAACGCCGATTCCGTTTTTAATTTCCGATCAAAGCTACGGAATTTTATTCGACTGCGGGTCATTGATGACCTTTAACGATGACGCCCGCGGTTCTTATATGTTTTTTGATACCGTGGAGCAGCTGGATTATTATTTCATTCATGGAAGCACCCTGGATGACATCATCAAAGGCTACCGGACTTTGACCGGCAATGCTCCTCTGCTTCCCAAATGGGCGTATGGATATATTCAGTCAAAGGAGGCCTACCGCACCCAGGAGGAGCTGGTAGCTACCGCCGCTGAATATCGCAAAAAAGGGATTCCTCTTGATTGTATTGTGCAGGACTGGAACACCTGGGAACCAGGAAAATGGGGAAACAAGCACTTGGATTTATCCCGCTATCCCAATATCAGGGAAGCCAATCGGCAGCTTCATGAGATGCATGTGCATTCTATGGTTTCCATTTGGCCTAATATGAACATGGGCTGCGCGGATATCAATGAATTTCTGGAGGAAAATCTTTTGCTGGGCGACGCTTCCACCTACGACGCTTTCCAGGAAAAGGCCAGGGATCTTTATTGGCGGCAGGCGGACGCCGAGCTTTTCCAGGGAGGCTTTGACAGCTGGTGGTGCGACTCCACGGAGCCCTTCAGCGGTCCGGATTGGGGCGGAGAAACGCTTCGCGAGCCCTGGGAGCGGTATTCCCTCGTGGGCGGAGAGCATAAAAAATATTTAGATCCAGCCTGTGCCAACCTGTTCGCCTTAAAACACGCTCAAGGAATTTTCGAGCACCAAAAAAAGCAGGCTCCTGAAAAGCGGGTAGTTAATTTGACCCGTTCGGGCTATGCCGGCTCTCAGCAATACGGAACTATTCTTTGGTCCGGCGATATCAGCGCCAATTGGGATACCCTTAGAAGGCAGATCACCGAGGGCCTGAATTTCTGTATGAGCGGCCTCCCCTATTGGACCTTAGATATCGGAGGCTTTTTCGTAGTAGGAACAGACTATACCAAGAGAGGCTGCGGCTGCAATGATAACCCAAATCCTCTGTGGTTTTGGTCTGGGCACTACAACGGCGGCTGCGAGGATCTCGGATACCGCGAGTTGTATACCCGCTGGCTGGAATACGGCGTGTTCCTTCCTATTTTCCGCTCTCACGGCACAGATACTCCCCGCGAGATTTGGAACTTCGGGGAACCCGGATCTCCGTTCTATGACGCTATTGAGAAGTTTATCCGCCTGCGTTACCGTCTTCTTCCTTACATATACTCTTTAGCCGCGTCTGTCACCTTCCGGCAGGATACTGTATTGAGGAGCCTTCTTTTTGACTTTTCAGAGGATACCGCCGCCAGACAGGTCAGCGATGAGTTTATGTTTGGACGGTCGCTTCTGGTATGTCCGGTTTATCAGCCGATGTATTATGATGCAGGCAGCGTACCGCTGGAAAAGGAAAGGAAACGGACCTGTTACCTGCCTTCCGGCTGTACCTGGTATGACTTCTGGACAAACGAGCCATATGACGGCGGCCAATCCATAACGGCAGACGCCCCCTTGGACAAAATTCCTGTTTTTGTGCGCTCCGGCTTTTTGATCCCGATGGAAACTGAAAAGCTGGAATATGCCGACCAGATTTCTGCCGCTCCTTTTGAAATTCATATTTATCCGGGCCAAGACGCTCAGTTCCTTTTCTATGAGGATTCCGGCGACGGCTACGCTTATGAACAGGGAGACTACAGCATAATTCCCTTAAAATGGGAAGACGCTTCCAGCACCTTCTCAATCGGAGAGGCTCCGATTCCTGAATTTCCGCAAT
>OHSL01000578.1_pt1 | contig 16121 bp, 10 predicted proteins | sample 1578741 | NCBI WGS metagenome assembly OHSL01 (sample SAMEA3879512, study PRJEB24766) | human gut metagenome | biome: human-associated habitat; feature: feces | place: USA | collected 1985/1987 | reverse complement strand
CTTCCCATAATACAAGACCAGTGGATAATTCATAAACACTCATCCCTAAAGACCATATATCGCTGGTAGCCACAATCAGTGGTTTCTCTGCAAAACGTTCTGGTCCCATATAGGCAAGTGTTCCGGAACTTTCTACTTTGTTGATACTTTTACGAAAAGTATGCTCCAGTTTACGGCTGATGCCAAAATCTGAGATGATGAATTTGTCATCATCCCCTATCAAAATATTATCGGGTTTTATATCTTGATGAATGATAGGAGGATTCTGATTATGAAGAAACATCAATCCGCATGATACATCGCGTATGAAGCGCCAGATTTGCTTTTCAGACATTTTGCCTTTCAAGCTCGCTGAGGACCCTTTGGGACAGTAAGGCATTACCAAAAAAGGGCACTGTCCAAAAACATCAAAATGATTAAGGTGCAGTAGATTGGGATGGTGTAATTTGTAGGCAAGTTTGAATTCTTCCCGGAAATCTTTTATGCCGTTGTCATCCAACAGTCCGTACAACTTTATGGCAACGTCTACATCTGCCAATATATTTCGGGCAAGCCAGACTTCACCAAAGCTTCCGACTCCTAATAGTTTCTTCAGCTGATAGTGTTCAGCAAATATATCACCATTTTTCAGTTGCATAGTTTCACAATAGTAATCAATCTGTTAGGGTAGTGTTAGTAGTGTCTGTCTCTGTAACTAGAACCGTATCTGCCTGATATAGTATCGTTTTCCATTTTGCATATTGCTGTGGATTTCTATATAAATAGAAGCCTGCCGCTAAAGCCAGTACCAGGAGTAACAGAAGAATTTTCCGGATTTTGTGGTGGTTGGGTTTGCTGAACACTGTATTATTCAACTTTACTTTGGGCTCGGTATCCTGTAGCATGATGTGGCATAGCACAATCGTAATATTGTCATATCCACCTGCTTCAAGAGCAGCTTCTATCAACCTATCCTTGCATGTCATTAAATCATCCTGGTTCTCTTCTATAATTTGCATTATCTCTTCGTCGTGGCATAAACCACATAACCCATCACTACACAGTAGGAGAGTATCGCCATCCTTTAAATTATAGGAACGGAAATCGGGATTGGAACGATTGGTCGGGTCTCCCAAACAGCGGGTAATGATATTACTGTAAGGATGGTCAAACGCATTTTCAGGATCTAGTTTTCCCTGATCTACTAAATCTTGTACATAGGAATGGTCTTTAGATAAACGGCAAAAACCTGAATTGCCATTGAATACATAACAACGACTGTCGCCACACCAACAGATATAGGCTTTATCGTTCAATATCCAAGCAATGACAATAGTAGTACCCATTCCCTGGGTACTACTATCTTCTTTACTTGCATTGACAATATTTAAATCAGCGGTTTTGACAGTTCTGCTCAGAAATTCTTCAACGGCTTCTTCTGAGGTAACAATGCCTTCCTGCGTAACGATATCTCCTAAATTCTCGGGGGTGAATGCATTTTGCACCGTCTCAATGGCTATGGCAGAAGCAACTTCTCCGGCATTGGTGCCGCCCATTCCGTCGGCCACTACCAATATGCTGCCATACCGTCCTAAAGAAATGGGTTCTATCGATTGGGGGATAATCCACTCTGATTGGCATAAATCACGATTGACAACAAAATTGTCTTCGTTGTTTTTCCTGACTAAACCAACATTGGTACCTGCCGCTAATTTAATGCTTATCTCGGACATGTTTAATTTTAATGTATTAAATTTCTGATTGGTACTAAACGATCCTTACCCTCTATGCTTCCTACCATGAAACCCACTACTTTGTAAGAACCATTTTCTAGAAGGAATGCTGGAGAACCATAATAACCGGGCTCTGCCACACGATTCTGTAATATGGTAGTCTCATATTTTGTGTCGGCTATATTGGTATGGTCATTGAAATGAGCCGGAGTAAGATTATGAATATCAGCATAACCTGCATAGCCCACCATTTGAACTTCTGTACCTCCACTCATGTTGTCTGCGGCGGTAATGTCGTAAGGCAATCCCTCACCATAAACGCCTTTTCCTCTAATGTATGCCCAACTGTTGGCAGCAGGGGTAACAATGCTGACACTGATATATTTCCTACGTGTATAGGTCAATTTTATCCCATGTTCCCTTAGTTGTACCCTGATGGATTTATCTACTTCTATTTCGGTCACTTGTACATCATTTCGTCCGTCTTTGGCAAAATCGCTACTGGTAAATGTCAGAGGCTTTCCAGTTCCTTTGGTACTGTATGCACGGTAATGGATAATGATATTACATCCTGCTCCTTTGTATACAGCCAATAGTTTACGCCATGGGTCTTTCCACTCTGTGTTGGAGTATATCCATGGCTCGACATTCTGCCTGTCTGTTACAAACATTCCGTTTGATAGCATGAAGCCAGTTCCGCAGATTATATCTGAAACTTGTATGCCCGGATCAAACTTTGTTCCATTATATTCGATTTCAATACGGTCGACTTTAATTGTATAGATATAATCATAATAATCTTTCAAATCTCCTGAAGCATTACTGTCTTGTTCATTTGCTATATCAGGGTCTTCATAATATTGGTCTTTGGAGAGTCTGGTGCCTTCTTGTATATTTGCGTTAATGGCATTGCTTGAATTCTCAATGCTTTTAGTGCTTATGCTGTTTGAGAGATTGTCCAAGTCTGATTTGACCTTATAGAAACTTGCATTGACATTCTTTAATTGACTATTAACGTTGTCCAACTGTGTTTTTAAGGCCTCTGCATTACCGTCACTGTTTCGTAATTTGGTCTCTAACTCCCGTTGCTGTGCTTCTAGAGATGCTCTTTCGGTCCCCAGTGAATCCAATTGGTTTTGGTATCCTTTCAGTTGAAGTTCTTGTTCTTCTGTCTTCTGTGCCAACAAATCATTTTTTACACCTAAACTGTAGTTCCAGGCAGCCAATCCTGCCACCGCCAGTACGAAAACAATTCCCATGATTGTTAATGCGGTCTTGTAGGGGCGTAAGGCTTGTTTGCGGAAAAGGCTCATTCTCTCAGTCAATCCAATGCTGGAAGTTAATGCTTGGCGACCTTGTGGAACAATGAATCCCAAGCGTGGTCCGCCAACGGATAATTGTATTTCATCTCCTGTTTGTAAATAGTAGGACCCATTTATAGGATGTCCGTTGACCAATGTCGGATTGGAGTGTGAAAGGTGGATAAGTTTCCAGTTTTCACCGTCGCGTACAATTGCAGCATGTTTGCGGCTAACTGTTTCGAAACTTTCATCAAAGCGTACTTGGCAGGAAGCGTCTCTACCTAATTCTACTTGGTCGACAATGATTTTTTGGGATTCTCCCGCTTGATGATACTTTGAAGAGGTCTTGTGCTCCAAAATAAAGTAAGTTCTACCGGAAGCACCCATTAATGCCCCCATACCAGCCCCTACTGAGCCGGCTAAGGTACGTTTGTAATTTTGTGTATCCATACTACTTGATATATAATTAATAGTTTTCAAATCTCATTTTTACATCCCCAATGGAGATGATATCTCCAATTTTCAGTATATGCCCTTGTTTGGTGACTTGGGTGGAATTGACATAAGTCCCATTACTGGACTCCTGCCACAACTTTAACTCCTTCTGCCATTGCCCGTCCCGAATAATCCATTTATCAGTGGCGGGATTTGTTTCTATTGTGCAATGATGGCGTGATATATAGGCACTTTGCTGTTCTGTTATATGTAGCAGATTGTCGCGTTCTCTCCCGATAGTAAGGATTCTATTGCCATATTTTATAAGTTCACTTAATTGATATATTTTTCCGTACTCTTCACCTTGCATAATACGTATACAGAAACCATTGACTGTTTGTGGTGGACAATATCCTCTTTCCATAGGGACTTGGCTTATTGCTGGCAGGTGTTCCAATACCTCTTGCACAGACTGGAAACGTTTTTTGAAATCTGGATTAAGACATCCTGCAAAGAGTTGCTGCCACTGCTCTCTATGTTTCAACTGTGTCAATTTCTGCCGGTTCCAATCTCCATTTTTCCCACGTTTCTGGTATAGTGCCAATTCATTATGACTGCTCAATTCGCCAAAGGGCAAACTGCCAGTTAATAATTGAAAGGCTAATACTCCAAAAGAAAAAATGTCCGTAGTGGGTAGGACAGTGGCCTCACCTCGCATGCGGTTCACTTGTTCTGGCGGCATATATGCATAAGTCCCGAAGATTTGGTTGGGTTTACCAAAAATATTGCGTTCAGTCATACGTTTGTTTCTATCCCCTGCTATACCGAAATCTGTCAACGCAGCAATTCCGTTACTCTTGAAAAGGACATTCTCCGGCTTTAGGTCACGGTGAACCTTGCCTCTGGTATGCAAAGCATGTAAACCTATTAGAATTTGTTGGCAAATTAGAGGAATCTTACTGCTTCCAGAACCTAAATAAGGTGTTAAATCTCCTCCGGAACAGTATTCCATTACAATATAAGGGTTGCCTCCAACTGTACCGTAGTCCAATGAACGCACTAAATAGTCACAATCAATTTGCCCAGTTTTGAATTCCATCTCGAAACGTTCCATTAATGGTTTACGTATTTCAGGAGGAACTTCCCATAATCTCAGTAGTTTAAGCGCATAATCTTTGCTTGCGCTGTCCGTAACCCGATATACTTTACCGAATGAACCTTCGCCTAATGTTTGGGAAACCCTATAACGGTTATTGATATATTCCCCTACATTATAATCACATCTGTCGACAGTCCGGTTATTCACAAGAGTTATATTTAGTCACATTCAAACTTGAATCTTCGGTCGCCTAGTACAATGATATCATCCGGTATGATTTCTATTTTTCTGTTTACCTGGATATAGGTCGTTTGGAGCATACTTCGGTCAAGCAGATACCAATGACCATCATCGAAAACTATTTCAGCTTGTTCCTTTGAGGTGATTGTACGATTAGACATTTCTGTATTTTCCCGGTTCAAGATGATGGAGTTCCCTTCATATTCAAATCTTTTCGGAAGAATGTTCTCTTCTTCTTCCGGTATAATTGTTAATGAACAGTGAGGTTTGGTTTCCGGTTCTGTCTCTGTGATGTTCTTTATTTGTCGGCGTATGGTTGGCCGATGTACGCGGACACCGCAGTTCGGGCAAAAAGAGCAGGTTATTGCTATCTTACTTCCACATTCATGACAGAGCATTTTCTCTTCAGAAACGGAAGATGCTTCCTCTTCTACTCTTATTGTTTTGTATTCATTGTTTGTTGATATGTTTGCCTTTTTTAATGGAGTTCCGCAGCAAGGGCAACTTGTGAAATCTCCTACTACCGGGTAATTGCAATTGGGACATTCTATAATTGGCTGTACAACAGTAGAATGATTCTCTTCTTCATTTGTTGTGGAAAACACTACAGTTTTTCTGCATTTTTCTTCATTAGAGCTGACATTCAATACTGTCGGTTTGGGTATAGCTTCTCCATGACCTTCTTTTGAAATAAAAATGTCCTGACTGTTGGCATAATTCTCCGGCATTCGCAAAGGTTGCCCGCATTTCAGGCATACTGTTGTGTTGGAATGGTTGTCCCAACCGCAATTCATACATCTCATAAGATTTTACTTTAATAATGGAATTACTTTGTATAAATCAGAGTTTCTCACCATTGTCGGTTTACCATGAATTTAGAATAGACCTCCCTTTTTCTGGGAAAGAATAATTGAAGATATTTTTCCTCCTTTGCTTTTAACTATGAGAGTTCCTTCTCTGGCCTTCTTGGTTTTTCCCACTTTTAGAATGAGTTTGCCACGGTCTTTTGCTATAGCTTCACACCATTCAGGAATATCTGCAACTTCCCATTCGGCATTGGAGTCTACTTGCAGTTCTTTAATTTCTCCTTTGGAGCCGAATTCCAATTTATCTAATGCGATATTAATGAATTCTTCTTGGCCACCTTGGGTAACACTGACCGTAGCTTTCATCTTTTCATTACTGATTGTAATGGTGGCTTTACGTTCGATAGTCAGCCAATTGGTCTGGCAGCTTATGGAGAGTTTCTTCTCACCGGGAGTCACTTGACACCAGTCTGCATCTGATATTGCAGTCCATTGTTCTGGAAGACTTTCTATTTTTATACTTTCTGCAGTCTTTGTCTCACACCCAAATTCCAGGCTTTTTCTGTCTATGGTAAGTCTGGTGATTTCGGCAGGAGGCGCTGGCTTGGGAGCGGGATTTATTTTTTCCTCACACTCTTTGATTTTATTTTTGCATGCTTGCTCCAGATTGCTGTCGCATTTCATGGCTGCTTTAAAACTTTTAATAGCGTCTCTGTATCTTCCTCTTTTCATGTATGTCTCTCCCTTTTGATAGATGGAGGCGCATTGCCCCCATATACTTATTGGCATAGAGAGAGCGAACGCTAAAACAATCAGTCTGATAAGTTTATTCATTTTCATTGTTGTCTATGTTTATATATGGTTCTATTTTTTTTGCACGGTCTTCAAAAGCCTGGGCTGCTACGGCTTGGTCAAGGTCTTTCATGATATTTGCCTTTTCTTTAAAAACATGATAGGCAGAATCCAGTATGGCCTCTACTTGCTGTTTCAGTTCTGTTGCATTTAAGTATATTTTCGCGGAGATGGAATCTTTGTAGTAATTTATTTGGCGGTATTTACCAATGGCATTTATGTAAAAATCCTCAAATACGGAATCATTGTTTTGCTTTAAAGTGTCAATGTCAAATCGGAAAACATCTCCTTGTATTTTAGAGTTTTCGCCTTCTTGAATGATTGACAGACACATTTTGTCGTAATCAATCGTTGGAGTCGGTTCCGGTATGGATTCCACTACTGGTTCTTTGCCGCTTATTAGCGAAAAGATGATGACAATTGTTGCGAATATAGCTGTGATTGCTGCTACGACTATAACTTTTTTGCGTTTCCCTTTGTCTTGATAGGGTGACATCTTATTTATGTCAGAAGAGTGTGCGCTAATGGAATCCTCATGGGTTTTGTCCTCTTCCTCTTGCAAAGTATCATGGCTGTTGTTTGACAGACTAAAGGGGACGGGACTTCCATTGATATGTTGGGAAGTGTAGTCTGCAATTTGTCTGGCTGTGGGTCTGTCCCATGGATTTAAGGCAAGGCACTTGTAAATGATATCCTTTAATTCTTGAGAAAAGTCTTCGTTGATAAGTGGAATGTCTGCACCGTTTTTTTGCAATACGCCTCCATGATCGCCATAGGGCGGCATACCGGTTAGAAGCTCATACATTGTTGCTCCCAATGACCAAATGTCACTAGCCATAATAGGGGCGGGAGATGGACCAAAACGTTCTGGTCCCATATAGGCCAAAGTTCCTCCACTGGATTCTTGGCCTTGGTTCCTGCGTAATGTACTTCTAATCCGTGCGCTGATTCCGAAATCCGTAATCATATACCTATTCTCATCATTAATCAGAATATTATCGGGTTTTATATCCTGATGGATAACCGGGGGAGTTTTTGCATGAAGATAAGCCAGTCCCTCTGCAACATCATGGAGCAAATGCCAGCTTTCCGTTTCTGTTATCCGGTTGTTGTCAGTAAGGTATTGGAAGGCCGAACCGTTTTTGCAAAAAGGCAAAATCAGGTATGGCATCCGTTCCCAGCAGTCATAATAAGTAGGATGCAGTAAATTGGTATGATTCATATCAAATACGAGGGAGAACTCTTGTGTGAAAAGGGATATCCCCGCATCGTCAAGCCCCATCCCTGGAGCATATATTTTTATGGCGACCTTAACATCCGTAAGTTTGTCTTGTGCCAGCCAAACTTCAGAAAATCCTCCTCTTCCTAGTTGTTTGAGTAGCTCGTATCTATCTGCTATGATTTGTCCACTGTCTAACATAGAACTTATAAATTATGTAAAAGAACTGTTTTCTTTTGGAAACAGCCTTTCTTTGTGTGATTGTATTATTTTGTTTGATTGAGTATATTCGCAATTCTTTATCCACAAAGTAATTAATAAAAATGTAAATAAGAAAATGAGAAAAAGTTTGAAATGTACTAAAATGTTGTTTCAATGGTTTATGTAGCTAAATATTGTACTATGAGGTGATTTTTTGTTTCGTTTTAATAAAGCGGTAGCGTATGCTCTTTTGTGGTTGAGAAATACACCTTATGCTTGACGGTATTTCGCAAAAATATTTTAAGTTTGCAGATGTATTGAATAAATAATCTAATTACGAGAAACATGGGAGAGAGGATGGATAAGCGAATTCGATTTTATATTTATTGGATATTAGGGTTTGTGCTTCTAGGAGCTTGTGCGCCCGGAGATAAAGAGGACGTATACACAGAAATGAGAGCTTTTGAGGATTTTTCCCATATAAATGGAGATTCTGTGGCCATTGTGCCCCGAAAGGTAAGGCTGAAGGCTTTTCAAAAGATGGAAGAGGCAAAGGATAGCTTGGTCAAGTATAATTATCTGGCAATGACACTGAAAACATATTTGATTACTTCACAGCTTGATTCGGCACAAATCGTAATCCAGCAGATACATGACTTTATAGAAAGGCAGCATAGTTCTTCTCAAATGGCAGATTTGGAATCTGAATGTTTCAATATGAAGGGAAATATCTTTGCACGTGTTGGGAATATGGATTCTGCCGAAATTTGTTTCCGGAAGGCTTATGAATTACGGATGAGAGGGACTAGGATTGAAGTGGTGCCGGATATTTTGATGAATCTTGCAGATGCGAATAACCGTTTAGGAAAATTGGATATAGGGGCAGCTTGGTATAGGAGAGCTTTGTTGATGTGCGACTCTTTGCATATAGCTTCTACCAAGAAACCTCCCATTTATTATGGTTTGGCACAAGTATATGTTACCATGCGTGATTTTGAACAGTGTGATTACTATTATAATCTGGCAGGAGAAAGCTATGACAGTATGCTACCTTATGAAAAATATATTTATTTGAATAATAGAGGGACTTCTTACTATTATAGGGAGGATTACCAGACAGCGATAAAATATTTCCAAAAGGTTATTGATTTAGTCGAAGGATATGCTGATATGAGTTTTGAACTTAATCTGGGGAGGTTGAATTTAGGAGACTGTTATCTTCAACTGAATATGGTTGATTTGGCTGTTAAATATATAAATGAATGCCAACTTTTTTTTGAGGAAATGGGGGTGAGTACTGCACTATATTATATCGATACGCAGAAAATAGAATTGGCTCTGCTTCAGAAAGACTTTCAAGAGGCACGTCGTTTATTGTCCGAGAGTGTAGTCCCTCCGGGCATCGACCCTGATATGGTACATATCCGTAATAAATACCTTCAGCAGTTTTACGAGGAAACCGGCAACTACAAGAGGGCTTATCACTATCTGCAGAGGAACAACCAGCTTGATGATTCTATCAGGAATGAGCGTGTCCGGATGCGTACGGCAGACTTGACTTTGCGTTATCAGCAGGATTCTACCTTGATGGCACATCGGGTTTTGCTTCAGGAGCAGAAAAACGAGGTGCTGGTGCTGAGGCAGACACAGTTTGTCGTGTTTGCTGTAGCTGTTGTATCTATATTGACGGCGGTTTTCCTTTATCTGTACAGCAAAAAGAAACGTGCTTTGTTGCTTGCACGGAATCATCGCACAGTCTCTACACTTCGTCTGGAGAATATCCGTAACCGCTTGTCCCCTCATTTCATCTTCAATGTGCTGAACCGGGAGATGGCGGAGCGGAATGTGGAAGGAAAGCAAGAGCTTTCGTCGCTGGTAAAACTGATGCGTCGCAATCTGGAATTGGCGGAACAACTGTGTGTAACCTTGGCAGAGGAGCTGGATTTTGTGAAAACATATATTAATCTGGAACGCCGTTCTTTAGGTCCGGATTTTCATTCGGAACTGAAGATAGAAAAGGATGTGCAGCCGGAGCAAATAAGGATTCCGTCTATGATGATTCAAATTCCGGTTGAAAATGCAGTGAAGCATGCGTTGCGCGAGAAGGAAGGTGAACGTAATCTTTGGGTTTCGGTCTGCCGCCGGGGAAACGGTATCTGTATAAAGATAACGGATAATGGTGGCGGTTATCGTCCGGACAGTCGGAACCGGGGCACGGGGACGGGAATGAAAGTCATTATGCAGACCATTCAGATTCTCAACAATAAGAACAAGGAGGCCATTGATGTTTCGGTGTACAATGTCTCTCTACAGAGTGGTGAGATGGGCTGTGAGGTGACTTTCTGGCTGCCTGACAACTACGATTACAGAATTTAAAAGAACCGTTTAATCTTATTTTTTGCAAGGATAGGCATATTTACAGACAAATAGTCCGTAAATGACATTCTATTGCTTTGTATGGGAGTAGGATTATGTATATATTCGCGAGAAGAAAAACATAAAAGGAACATGGATAAATATAAGGTTGCAATAGTTGACGACGATGAGGTGGCTCTTGAGAATCTGAGTTTTGAATAGGGAAAGGATGCACGCTTCTTTTTGAAAGGAACTGCCCGTAATGGTAAACAAGGGAAAAAACTCATTGCCAAGGTACAGCCGGATTTGTTGTTCTTGGATGTGGAACTGCCGGACATGACTGGAATGGAATTACTGCAGGAAATACGTGACAGTGTTTCGTGGAATATGCGGATTGTTTTCTATACGGCTTATGATAAGTACATGATTCAGGCTATCCGGGAGGCTGCGTTCGACTATCTGCTGAAACCTTTTGAAGAGCAGGAGTTGCGGGATATTCTTGCGCGTTTTGTAGAGCAGGCAGAGGCTGGGCAGAGAATGTCATATCCCATTGGTGCACCGTTGCATACCGGACAGACATTTATCGTATTTACGCCAACTAATGATATGCGTGCGTTGCGTCCGGCTGAAATCGGCTTTTTTCGCTATTGTTCCGAGCGTAAACAATGGGAGGTGATACTAAACAACCAGCCGCCGTTGGTGTTGCGTCGCGGAATGACTGCTGAGCAGATTACTCAATATTCATCCAGTTTCGTGCAGATACATCAATCGTATATTATCAATATTGATTATCTGATGATTATAAAGGATAGCAAATGCATGCTTTATCCACCATTTGACAAAGTGACGGAACTGCTGGTTTCCAGAAAGTATAAGAAAGAGCTGCAAGACAGATTCTGCTTGTAAAGTGATAAGAATTATTTGGTTAGGGAGTTGACGCCGCAGGTTTTGGTGGCGTTGACGTAAAGAAAAGGCATTGAACCTCTAAAGTCCAATGCCTTTTTATTTATCAAATACTATTTTCGTATTTATCAGAAGCGAAGTTTATTTCACTTCGATACCTTTGTTCTGCAGTGTGACGTTCAATACTCTGGCATAATCAGCATACTGCTTTTCATTCAGAGTCTTTTTCATCAACTTCAGATTACCATAAACTGCATTACGGAGTAACTTCTCCTGATTCTTCTTGGAATTTGTAGCGCGTTCCATCTGTTCTGTAAAATATTCGCAGATGTTTGCCACTTCTTCATGCTGGTTGGAATCCAGATTCAAATACTTGCTCAACTTTGTTATGTTGATGTTACCTTCCCATTTTGCAGTTGTAGGTTGGTTTCCTGCTGCAAATGTTGTAGCAGTCAGGCAGACTGCTGCCACTAATGTTAATCCTAAACGTTTCATAATACCTACTTTTTAATTGTTATTCCTAAAAACTAATCTCAATCTAATACCTATTGAAAACTCTCTAAGCGCTTAGCTTTTTCTTTTTACCTATGCAAATATAGGTATATGTTTTATAACACAAAAATGAATACGTAAAAAAGTGTAGTTTATACCTTCATTTCTTGACTTAAATCAATTTTGTAGTGTGAAAATGCTTTATTTGGATGCTTTTTGTAATACGAATGTAATGTAGGTTAAATGAAATTCAGTTTATTGTAATGGATAAAAGGATTTTTATTAGTCAAAATGTTATTGCCAAACAGTTTCGGGCAATTCTATGATTACTCTGCTTTCAGAGCAGACTCCCACAAAGCCTAATCCACCTATGACGTTGCAAGGCAGACTGATAGGTTCCATTAAAGTATTGTCGTAATCCCCATCATCCAGGCAGTTTAAGGCTTTCAGGTAGCGGTATTCGGCTTCAGTGATACTAAGCAGCCGTACGGTGATGGTTTGTTTGCGGGATATATGGTCGTAGTAGTGTCCCTCTACCGGATAATATTCTTGGTAGAGAGGGGTATATACTTTTAATGTGGCATACGAATCACGGAAAGTGTTATCATTGAATATGTTGTATTTGTTATTTATGGTGGGAAACAATTCATTTTCTTCATCATCATAGTTGCCAGGGTGGCCGTCAGTCAGTATAACATCTTCCCGGTTGATGATTTCGTTCTGTCGGGGAGCAAGGATGGTAGTGTCTCTGGGTATGGAGGCCCAATGCCAAGAGCCGTCCTCGTCTTCCACTTTGATGAGGCTGCCGTTTTCATCTTCCAGGTATTCTTTCCATTTGCAATAGTAACTACGGTCATTCCAAATGTCCAGCCGGTAGTAGTTCTTCTCGTTGGGGCGGTCTTGCAATGTAATTTTGTATTGGCGGTAAAGGGTTTGTCCGCTGTACTCGCGCAGGTAGGCCAAGCAAGTGTCCACGTGCAGGCTCTCTATCGGTTGCGGCACGGTGACTTCGGCACTGGCATGGTATTTTCCGTTTTCGGCAGTGGCTTCTAGGCGTATGTTGTCGCCGGGATGCAAAGGGGTGTTGAGGCGAAACAGCTTATACAAGATAGCGTCTTCCGGATAATTTTCCGGTGGACCGAAGATTTCCTCCGGTGTCAGTGCTTGAGGAGTTTCAGCAATGCGGTTATTGATAAACAAGGTCAGTGTAGCTTCGTTCAAACGTACTATGCTGCTGCCCTTGCTCAAGTGCAGAAAGACTTCATTAACGTCTTTTCCTGCATCCAGTTGGGCATTCATGATGAGTAGCGGTTGTTGGTTGTCTGGATTGTAAGGAATTTCATTTTCACATGATGCCAACAAGACAATAGCTACTATATATAATAGGTGTAATTTCATTTGGATCTTCATATGCTGATGTGTTTAAAATCTGTAAGTATAGGTAACTGAAGGGATGCAGGGCAGGATGGTCAGTTTTTTGATACTGATTTTCCCTTCCTCTTTATGTTCTATGAATCCTCCATTACCATCCGGTTGGTATAGATAACTGCTTTTCTTGTATTTGCTGTAAACGATGTTCGGATTCATGGCATTGTATGCATTGTAGATACTGATATTCCAGGTGCGTATGCCATGTTTGGTTTTTTTGTTGAAGTTAACACCTAGGTTCAAACGATGGCTGGCAGGCAGGCGATAGTTGTTGCGTCTGGAGATGTAGCCGGTCTCTTCGATGACTCCATCGGGGCTGACGATAATAGTAGCCTTTTCGGGGATAGTGATACATCCACCGGTATTGAATATCCAGGAAGCTCCTGCATCAATGCGGTCACTGAACTTATGGCTGAGATTGAGGCTGATGCTGTGGCGGCGGTCATATTTGTAGGGGAACCATCGGCCTTGGTTGATGGTACCGTTCTTAAAACGGTGGTCAGTCTTGGACAGCGTGTATGCCAACCAGCCGGTAGTCTTGCCCAATGTTTTCTGTACCATCAGTTCCAGACCGAAGGAGCGGCCTTCGCCCATTTCCACTTTTTCTTCCCAGTTGGTAGAGGTGCCGAAGAAGGATACACCGTCTTGATATTCAAGTATGTGTTTCATCTGTTTATAATATCCCTCGACGGAGAACTCCCAACCCGGCAGTCCGGAATAGTAGCCTCCTATGGAGAACTGGTTGGCATACATCGGACTGATGTCTTTGGTAATGGGTACCCAGAGGTCGGTAGGCATAGACAGCGGAGTAGAGGACAGCAGATGCACATACTGTGCCATGCACGTATAGGATGCTTTGGCAGAATATCCTTGTCCGAGGTCATAGCGGGCGGAAAGGCGGGGCTGCAGCGAATAGTAGCTTTTCCCTTGTGTGTGGAACAGCGATGTGCGTACACCTGCATTCAGACTGAACCTGGCGTTTACATTGAAATTGTCTTCGGCGTAAAGGGAGATTTCTTGTCCGCGCATGGCATGGCTGTTGCTGGTATTGTAAACCGTATCTTCCTGGAGGGCGCCATTATCTATATCTTGTATTTTCGAGGTAGCTATTCCCGGACGGAACGTATGGTGGATGTACTCTGCACCGAACTTGATGTGGTGCTGCGGCATGGGGGTGTAGTCAAAGTCCATACGCGCACTCCAGTCACGGATACCGGAGTTGAACTTGGAGGAGTAATAGTATCTGTCTTGTACTTTATTGGCGACAGTATAGGTATCTTCCATGTTTCCGTCCAGCCCCATCTCATATTTGTTGTATGAGACGGTGGTGTTGCAAAACAGCTTGTTGTTGAATACATAGTTCCAGCGGCCGTAGGCGATGGTGTTTCCCCAATTCAGATGGCTGTTGTCCTTGGAATAATTCTTAATGCTGTTGTCGTAATTGTCACCGTGGTAGTAACTGTCATAATGATAGTGGTCTTTCCCCTTGTAGAAACTGAGGAAGATGCGGCTACGGTCGCTGAACTTATGGTTGACCTTTGCATTGACGTCGTAAAAATAGTAGTTGTATTTGTCGGAATAGGTGTCGTCTTTGTCTACAATGAGATTTTTGAAGAATAGGGTGGGGATGGCTCGTGCGCTGAAACTGAAGGAGGTCCGTTCTTTCCAGATAGGGCCTTCGATATGCAGTTTGTCCGTCAGCAGGCCTATGCTGAATGCGCCGTGGTATTTATGCATGTCCCCGTCGTTGGTCCGTACATCTACTATAGACGAAAGACGCCCGCCGTAGCGGGCAGGAAAAGAACTTTTGAAGAGTGTGGTGTTCTTTACCGCTTCGGGCGTAAAGATGGAGAATACTCCCAGCAGGTGGTCTGCGTTGTAAACAGGAATTCCGTCCAGCATAACCAGGTTTTGGTCGGGACCTCCCCCTCGCACATACATGCCTGCAAAACCTTCCATACCGGCTTGCACACCCGGCATCAGCTGAATGGTCTTCAGCAGGTCGGCTTCTCCCAATATGGACGGGGTATGCCTGATTTGTGTCATCGGTATCTCATGCGCTCCCATGGCTGTGCTTTCTATGCCGGCCTCCCGCTTGTCCGAGAGCACCACGACCTCTGCCAGCTGGTTATTGCTGTCCAGCCTGACGTTGAGTAAGGTGTCTTTCGTCAGTTCGAACCGGCTATGCCGGCTTTCGTAGCCCAGGTAGGAGAAAACCAGTTCCGTTTCCCCTTCCGGCAGGGTGAGGGAATAGAAACCGAAAGGATTGGTGGCAGTACCTGTGGAACGACGACTCTCAAGGATATTGGCACCAATCAGCGTCTCGGAAGACGCTCCGTCGGTCACGTATCCGCTGATGGTGAACTTACGGCTAACGGGTTTCTGCGGCACGGGCCGCTTATGGAGTAGAATGTGCTTTCCGGATATTTCGAACGTGATGGGTTCGTTTTCAAAGGCACGTTGCAATATCTCACTGATGTTCTTTTGTTTCATCTCCAGTGTGATGCGGTGCGTGAGCTTTACTTCTTCCCCATAGATGAAGGAGAATCCGGTTGCATTTTCCAGTTGCTTCACGAAACTCTCTAAAGTTGCGTTACGGATATTCAGGTTTATACGTGTTTCCTTGTTTTGTGCCTGTGCATGGAGTGAGGCGCTTAAAAGAACCACACACATCAGAAGTACGGTTCTGATGCGGTGGTGCGAACAGATAGTAGAGCTGGTCATTGTCAGTTAAGTTTAGTAGTAAGGATAATAGTGTTGTTTTCTTTTTTATAGGTAAAGTTGCCGGCGTCCTTCAGTAGGTCGAGGATTTCTGTAAGACTCTCCCCTTCGCGGAAGGTAGCTGTCATATGATAGTTCTTCAGGCTGTCTCCTTCGATACGTATATCGGTACGGAACGTTTCGGAAAGTTGACGGACGATTTCCTGCAAGGGTTGCTGATCGAATGTCAGTACGCTATGAATTACTTGGGTTTCCTCGGTAGTATGTATGGCTTCTGTGGGAATGGCTTCCCGTGGTGGTGCTACGTATAAGAACTGATAGGCTGCCCAGCTCGTTACACAGAGCAGGACTACGGCT
>OHSL01000553.1_pt1 | contig 16737 bp, 17 predicted proteins | sample 1578741 | NCBI WGS metagenome assembly OHSL01 (sample SAMEA3879512, study PRJEB24766) | human gut metagenome | biome: human-associated habitat; feature: feces | place: USA | collected 1985/1987 | reverse complement strand
AAATGCAGATTTCTGTTATTTCCCGTTAGGACAAGCCAGCCGCGTTGCAGGGGGCCGCCGTCCGTCTGGATTTCTTCCCGAAATTCAGACGAAACGGAGGTACACAGCGTGGACGCTGGTAAAAAGAAAATATGGGTTCGCGGCCAATTTGTCGAGGTCACGGACGAGGTATATACCGCTTATATGCGGGGCGACCGGAAAATGCGCTACTTTGAGGCGGATCTGAAAAGCGAGCGCCCGGTTTACGGGAGGATTCCCTGGACAGGCTCATGGAAGAAAATGCCCGCCAGTTTGCCGCTGCTGCGGAGAGCGTGGAGGATGTAGTGATCCGAAAACTTGCGGTGGACAAGCTACATACCGCGCTTATGCAGCTTACCAAAGAAGAACGGGATTTCATTTGTGCCCTGTTCTTTGACGAGAAAACAGAAAGCGAAGTGGCAAAGGGACTGGGCGTTTCCCAGCAGGCCGTCCACAAGCGGAAAAGCCGGATACTCAAAAAGCTGAAAAACTTTTTGAGTAAATAGGGTTGTTAGACCTCTCACTCAACGGCAAATAGAGTGAGAGGTCTTTTTTATCTCTCCCGGAACTTTGAAAACTGCATACCCATTCATCAGGCACATTCCCGCTGCTTTGGCGAAAGCCAAAGCCCAGGCGGCTGCTGCGCGGCGATCTGCCGGAAGAAAACAACGAGACACCACCGAAAAAGAAAATGCAGGTCTTTGGTTTGTTCTTCCCAGCAAGGAGCGAGAAACAGCAGGCTGCCAGTACCGGGCGGCTCCCGGTACGGCCATGACCAGCAGCGGAGCGATACTCCCGTCCAGCCTAACGTCCGAGCGTTGAAGCGGTTTGCCGCCGTGATCCGTCGCAGGCAATGGGGGCGGTTGCGTGAGAACCACGCGAGGGGTGAGATTCCCCGTGGAGCTGGTGAGCTGCCAGCCGTTTGATGACTTCCCATAATAATCCGGGGTGTCGAGGACAAATAGGATTGTTTGAAAATAACGGTCAAACGGCAGGACAGGTCTGTGAAACGAGGAATCGTTTGGATTTCTTCGACCTTAATTCTGTTTTGCTGTTTGACCTCTACATAGGCGATATACCGCCTAAAAATTCAAAGGAGGTCATTTTTATTACTATGAATCACACATATTTGCGAGGCGATATTTATTACGCCGATTTGGGAAAAGGTGTCGGTTCGGAACAAGAGGGCTATCGTCCCGTTGTGATTATTCAGAACGATGTCGGCAACAAGCACAGTCCTACGGTGATTGTCGCTTCTATTACAAGCAAAAAAGACGCCAAGCCCAAATTGCCCACCCATTATTTTATCAGCGCAGAGGACGGCTTGGAACTGCCCTCGCTCGTTCTTTTGGAGCAGATACGAACCATTGACAAACGACGCCTGCGTGATTTTATCGGTCACTTATCCGAAAAGCATATACATGGTATCAATCACGCTTTGGCGGTCAGCGTTGGGCTGATCGACAGCGTACCGAAAAAGTTAATCCTTTGTCTTTGCAGCACCTGTGCCGAAAATTTTGACGGTTCGGGTGCTTTTGTTTTGCGGCGGGTTGACCGGAACCAAACCGAAAAAGATACCTGCACATACTGCAACCACAGAAAAGGATTTGATTATGAGTTGATTCCGAAGAACAGATAGGAGGACGGCCTATGACACCAAACATTAAAATTGATAATGAATATGCGGCTGTACTCTTAATCGAAATCCTTTTTGAAAAGGGGCTCGTAAACAAACAGACATATATCAATGCGAAAAAGAGGCTAAATTCGCACATTTCCCAATCGGGCTGTTTGTAAAGTACAATAGAGTTACCAAATCAAAGGAGGAACTATTATGATTCAAGGAAATACAGCTTTTAGGATTCCTAATACTACATTTTTAGATAGGAATAGAGAAAGGAAAATCGTTTTTTACGGGCGTGTTTCTACCGAGCATGAGGCACAATTAGCTGCGTTGGAAAATCAAATGCAATGGTATGAAGATCAAGCAACCTATCACCCAAATTGGACGGTGCTTGACAAATATATCGACGAGGGTATCACCGGCACACAAGCTAAAAAACGCCCTGCTTTTATGCAGATGATTGAGGACGCAAAGCAGGGAGAATTTGACTTAATCGTTACTCGTGAGGTTTGTCGTTTTGCCCGTAATACCGTTGATACGCTTGTTATGACACGACAGCTAAAAAACTACGGTGTAGAAGTATATTTTGTTGAAGATAATATCTGGACTATGGACGGCGACGGTGAGCTTCGTTTAACGATTATGGCTACTCTCGCTCAAGAGGAAAGCCGTAAGATTTCAGAGCGTGTTCGTGCAGGACAGAAAATCAGCCGTGATAACGGGGTTTTGTATGGCAGCGGAAATATCATCGGATATGATCGGGTTGACGGCACATATGTTATCAATGAAGAACAGGCCGAAACGGTACAAATGATTTTTGACCTTTATTTAGAGGGACTTGGAGAAACAAAAATCTGCAAGGAACTTTGCAGACGCCAAAGAAAAGACGGTCACGGAAATGTCAGTTGGAGCGTTTCAAAAATCAGCCGTATTCTCCGTAACGCAACCTATATGGGATATAAATGCTATTTGAAGTCGTACAGCAATAACTATCTGGAACAAAAGCGCATAAAGAATCTTGATGAAAGCACTTATCTCTATGTAAAAGGCGATTTTGAGCCGATTATTTCCGAAGAAGTTTTTAAGCGGTGCGAGGAAATCCGCAAAAGCCGGACAACAAAAATGATTGTCAATAAAGGTGAGCGAACCTACGGAAAAAAGGCTTCACAAGATGTATGGCTGCGAAAACTCCGTTGTGCCTGCGGTTCTACTTTCCGCAAAAACAAATGGAGAACAAACCAGCGTGGCGATACCGTATTCGGTTATCAATGCTACAATCAAGTGAACAACGGCAGCAAATCGTTCCGTGAGAAAAACGGTCTTGATACAGACGGTTACTGCGATATTCGTATGATCGGTGATTGGAAACTCGACCTTATGGCAAAGAAAATTTTTGAAACCATATGGACGGACAAGAAAGAGGCTGTTTTGGAAGCCTACAAAATACTTGAAGAATGTTATCAATCCGATTCTAACAAGAACAAGGCAACCGTTTCGGCAATTCAAGGTAAAATTTCTCGTGCCACAACGAGAATGAACAATTTGATCGCTATGCGTGCCGACGGCGAAATATCCAAAGAGCAATTTCAAAACCTGCGACAAGAAGCGGAAAAGGAACTTGCGACCTTGAATGAAGAACTTAACAGACTAAACGCTGTTTCCGATGAAGCGGCCGAAGCACTTGATATAACTGCGATTGAAGCCGCACTTAATGAGGTTATTGATTTTTCAGGCTCCCAAATCAACGAAAGCATTATTGAAAAGTTTGTTTCCCGCATTACTCCTATTGATAACGGACATTATCGCTGGGATTTGAACTTTACACCGAACGCCAAACAAGCCGTTATCGGTTTTGTAGAGGGACGAAAAGGCAAGGCAACTGTCGATATAAAAGAATACGGTGAGAATGACGAGCATTCTCACCGTACATACGATAAGTCTATTCAGTTTTCCTCTAACGGGACGATAGCCTATCTTTGTTTAATAGCAGCCTGGGCTGCGCTGAGGCGTGCGATCGGCACGCGGAAGGGCGAGCAGGAGACATAATCAAGGCCGATATCGTTGCAGAACTCGACAGAGCTCGGGTCGCCGCCGTGCTCACCGCAGATACCGCAGTGGAGCTTCGGGTTGACGGGCTTGCTGAGCGCAATGGTCATCTGCATAAGCTTGCCTACGCCGTTCTGATCAAGCTTTGCGAACGGATCGTTCTCAAAGATCTTGGTGTCATAGTAAGCGTTGAGGAACTTGCCTGCATCGTCACGGCTGAAGCCGAAGGTCATCTGAGTCAGGTCGTTGGTACCGAAGCAGAAGAAATCAGCCTCAGCAGCGATCTCGTCGGCGGTGAGAGCCGCTCTCGGGATCTCGATCATGGTGCCGACCTCATACTCGAGATCAATACCGGCAGCCTTTATCTCAGCGTCGGCAACCTCGACAACGATCTTCTTGACGAACTTGAACTCCTTGACGTCGCCGACAAGCGGGATCATGATCTCGGGAACGATCTTCCAATCGGGATGCTTCTTCTGAACATTGATAGCAGCGCGGATAACGGCAGCGGTCTGCATCTTTGCGATTTCGGGATAGGTGACGGTCAGGCGGCAGCCGCGGTGACCCATCATCGGGTTGAACTCGTGGAGAGAAGCGATGATAGCCTTGATCTCATCAACGGACTTGTGCTTCGCAGCCGCAAGAGCCTCGATGTCAGCCTCCTCGGTGGGAACAAACTCATGGAGAGGCGGATCAAGGAAGCGGATGGTTACCGGCTTGCCCTCAAGGGTCTCATAGAGCTTCTCGAAGTCGCCCTGCTGATAGGGAAGAATCTTCTCAAGAGCTTCTTCTCTCTCTTCAACAGTATCGGAGCAGATCATCTCGCGGAAAGCAGCGATTCTGTCAGCCTCGAAGAACATATGCTCTGTACGGCAAAGGCCGATGCCCTCTGCGCCGAGCTCAACAGCCTTGGCTGCGTCGCGCGGGGTGTCTGCGTTGGTGCGAACCTGAAGGGTTCTGTACTTATCGGCCCAGCCCATGATTCTGCCGAACTCGCCTGCGATGGAAGCGTCAACAGTCGGGATGATGCCGTCATAGATGTTACCGGTGGAGCCGTCGATGGAGATGAAATCGCCCTCATGGAAGGTCTTGCCGGAGAGGGTGAACTTCTTGTTCTCCTCGTCCATGATGATCTCGGAGCAGCCGGAGACGCAGCAGGTACCCATACCACGGGCAACAACAGCTGCGTGAGAGGTCATACCGCCGCGGACAGTCAGGATACCCTGAGATGCCTTCATGCCGGTGATGTCCTCGGGAGAAGTCTCAAGGCGGACAAGGACAACCTTCTCGCCTCTTGCCTTCCAAGCCTCAGCGTCGTCAGCGGTGAAGACGATCTTGCCGCATGCAGCGCCGGGAGAAGCGCCAAGGCCCTTACCGATCGGAGTAGCGGCCTTGAGTGCCTTTGCGTCAAACTGGGGATGAAGGAGGGTGTCGAGGTTTCTGGGCTCGATCATAAGAACAGCCTCTTCCTCGGTTCTCATACCCTCGTCAACGAGATCGCAGGCGATCTTGAGAGCTGCCTGAGCGGTTCTCTTACCGTTACGGGTCTGAAGCATGAAGAGCTTGCCGTGCTCGACGGTGAACTCCATGTCCTGCATATCTCTGTAATGGTCTTCAAGAATCTTGCAGACCTTCTTGAACTCTGCGAACGCCTCGGGGAACTTCTGCTCCATCTCAGCGATCTTCATGGGAGTACGGACGCCTGCGACGACGTCCTCGCCCTGTGCGTTGGTGAGGAACTCACCGAACAGACCCTTAGCGCCGGTTGCGGGGTCGCGGGTGAACGCAACGCCGGTGCCGCAGTCATCGCCCATGTTGCCGAACGCCATGGACTGGACGTTAACGGCAGTACCCCACGAATAGGGGATATCGTTGTCGCGGCGATAGACGTTTGCGCGGGGGTTGTCCCACGAACGGAAAACAGCCTTGATAGCGCCCATGAGCTGCTCCTTGGGATCGGTCGGGAAATCGGTGCCGATCTTTGCCTTGTACTCAGCCTTGAACTGAGAAGCGAGCTCCTTGAGATCGTCAGCGGTAAGCTCGACGTCCTGGGTCACGCCCTTCTTCGTCTTCATAGCGTCGATGAGCTGCTCGAAATACTTCTTACCGACCTCCATAACGACGTCGGAATACATCTGAATGAATCTTCTGTAGCAGTCCCAAGCCCAACGGGGATTGCCGGACTTCTCTGCGATAGCCTCAACGACTTCCTCGTTAAGACCAAGGTTAAGAATAGTGTCCATCATGCCGGGCATGGAAGCGCGGGCGCCGGAACGGACGGAAACGAGGAGCGGATTCTCCTTATCGCCGAACTTCTTGCCGGTGATGCCTTCCATCTTGACGATGTACTCGTTGATCTCTGCCATGATCTCGGGATTGATCTCGCGGCCGTCCTCATAGTACTGTGTGCAGGCCTCGGTGGTGATGGTGAAGCCCTGAGGAACAGGAAGACCGATGTTTGTCATTTCAGCAAGGTTTGCGCCCTTACCGCCGAGAAGCTCTCTCATCTGAGCGTTGCCCTCGGAGAACAAATAAACGTACTTGTGAGCCATGATATACCTCCGTAAATAGTGTTTTTAGCTGCGAAGAAGATGCAGAAACCAAAGGCTGCATCTTCGCCTCATGTTATTATAGCAGACCGACAGGAAAAATACCATATATTTTTACAATAAAATAGCGATTTTTGCGACTTTTCTTTTGTACAGATTTGACTATACAATTATATATAGCGCAGGGAGAGCCTCCCTGCGCCGAAAAAGTGTCTGTAATTTAGATGTTCAGAACATAAAAGGCAAAAGAAAGCCCAACGCTGCAACAAAAATCAGCACGCCCGTAAGTATCGCCCACAGTTGCCATGTATCTCCTTTAACAATGAGATTTACCGTTTTAAATCCCGAAAAAGTTGCGCCTACCGTTGCCAGAAAAACCAAAGCAACAATTAAAATAGAGGGATCCATATTTCGCACAGCCTCCTTTTACACTGTCCAAAGATGTTCTTCAACCAACTGCTCATACGCAGCAGAAAGATTAATAGAGAAACCCGCGGAAAACGGTATTGAAAAGTCTATACCGCCAAATGTTACGAACCATTTTTGATGGGCATATGTTGCCCAGAAATTAGCTTTGCTTACATTATCGTTCAGCCATCCCCTGTAACACAAGAAACCGGTTAAATCCGAATATGTATTCTTCATGTAAGGATATTCCGTCTGTTGATTATCCAAACTTAGACCGATTTTATATGCATAGCCATACCCGCCTGAACTAAACTGCAAATCATTAAACCCAATCTCTTTTTCTATTGTCTTCTCCGTTGTTACGGATTCGCTACCATTCAAATATGAGTATGTATGCTTATATTCGAAATATCCGCTCTGGCTTTTAGCATCAAGTGTAGTATTAACATCCCTTGTGAACCCAAACGCATCGGTATATCTGGATTTCGGCATAGTTTCCCATTGAAACATTCCTGCACAGAAAAAGGATCTACCCTCAGATAGGATCATAATTACAAGTTTTAATGTTCCCTTATCTATCGTTTTCTGATTTCCTGTTGACGGAAAGAAATGATCCCCCCAATCAATATCCATCAAATCGACGCTCCGGTTTTCTTGAATTTTTTCTATATTTTCCTTTATCTTTTTTTCGTTTTCCGAGATTTTTTGTTTCTGCTCCTTTACGGCAACAGTGTAATCACTTTCAGTCACCTGTGAAAGTGTTCCGTCATCTTTCTGAACATAGAAATCAGTCTTTATCGAAATAGTTTCTGCACTGCTGATCTCATCAGAAAATCTATCCAACATCATCTTTTTCATTTTCGGTGACAATCCGAGTTTTTCAAGCCTGTTCTCCGCTGTTTTGTCACTACTCACAGATGAATCTTCGCTATTAAATTTTAATGTTTCGGTTATCGATAAATCATTTTGGGTGATGCTTTGGTTGGCGTTTACTGGAAGAATTACGAATGCAAATAGCAAAGAAATAATGGTTATAATTGATAAAAATCTTTTCATTCTTTAAACTCTCCTTTTACTTTATAAAATAGCGTTTTATGTCGGCAAGCCTCACCTATTAACCGGCATTAAATCACCGCCTTTCCAAAATCAATTATTGTATATCATTTATAAAAATCAATTAGCAAAAATATATTTCATATCAATATCGTCATCTGACAAATTAATTTTATCAAATTATATTTCCAATGTCAACACAAAAGACAATTATTTTTTGTATTGTGCATTTAATATGCAATGTTTGTTGACACATCTTTATTTTTTGCGCAATCTGTGCTCAACAAACGGCACATCGCGACCGACAAACAGGATTTCATCACAAGCTGCGTTCTTCTCGATTTATAAAATCTTTGAAAAATCGCGCCGTCATATGCACAATGGCTTGTAATTTCACTCTTTTTCTGTCATAATATATTTTAAGATACCGCACGGGTATCAATAAGGAAAGGACAATGAGCTTTATGGATAAGAAATGTGCTGTTATTCTCGCCGCCGGCGAAGGCACGCGAATGAAGAGCAAAAAGCCGAAGGCTCTCGCCGAGGTTCTGTTCGCGCCGATGATCGACTGGGTCATAGGCGCCGTAAAAGAAAGCGGCATAGACGACATATGCGTTGTTAAAGGCTTCGGCGCGGAATATCTCGACGCGCACCTTGCAGGCAGCTGCGAGACCGTGCTCCAGAGCGAGAGACTCGGAACGGGTCACGCCGTTTTGCAGGCGGGAAACTTTATTGAAAGCAACGGCGGCGATGTCCTCGTTTTAAATGGCGACGCTCCGTTCATCGACGCAAAAACAATATACGATGCACTCGCCCTGCACAAGAAAGAGGGCAACAGCGTCACCGTTATCTCTGCGGAGATAGACGATCCGACCGGCTATGGCAGGATAATCCGCTCGGCGGACGGTTCGGTTGAAAAGATAGTCGAACAGCGCGACGCGAACGCCGAAGAGGCGGCTGTAAGAGAAGTCAACTCCGGCGCGTTCTGGTTTGACGGCAAAGCTCTGATGCGCTCGCTCAACAACCTCAATGCAAAGCGCGCGAGCGGAGAGAACACGAAGAAAGAGTTCTATCTGACCGACGCTCTTGAAGAGATAAAGTCATACGGTCTGCGCGCAGGTTCGTTCACGGCGCAGAGCGAGGATATAATCCTCGGCGCGAACGACAGGGTTCAGCTCAATGCGCTCAACGAGCTTGCCCGCCACCGCGAGCTTGAGAAGCATATGCGTGCGGGCGTGTCGATCCCCTGCACCGACGGCGTCATTATCTGCCCCGGCGCAAAAATCGGCAGGGACACCGTGATTCTCACCGGTTCTGTGATAAAAGGCGACAGCGTTATCGGCGAGGACTGCACGATAGGTCCCGACTCGCTCGTTGAAAGCAGCACGATAGAAAACGGCGTTTCGTTCGTCCGCTCGGTCTGCTACTCATCGAAGATACTCGACGGCGCGGACATCGGTCCGTTCGTCCGCATCCGTCCCGGCAGCGTTATCGGCAGTTCCGTCCATGTCGGCAACTTCGTTGAAGTCAAGAACAGCACGATAGGCGCAGATACAAAGATATCCCACCTTTCGTATATCGGCGACTCCGATCTCGGCACGGGAATCAACATCGGCTGCGGCTGCGCTACGGCTAATTACTCCGGCAACAAGAAGAGCCGCACCACAATCAAGGACGGCGCGTTTATCGGATGCCACACCTGCCTTGTGGCTCCCGTTGAGGTCGGCGAAAACGCATACACTGCGGCAGGCTCGACCGTGACCGAGAATGTCCCCGACAACTCGCTCGCAGTCGCCCGCTCCAGACAGACGGTCAAAAAGGGCTGGGTGAAGATAAAGCAGCCCTATAAGCATAAAGTTTAAAAGAAAGACGGTGAAATTGCCATGAAGAAAGGCAAGAAAGCGGCGATAATCATTATTGCCGTCATCGCGGCCGCGGCGATAGTTGTCGGCGGACTCGTCCTCGGAGGAGTCATCCCTGTCGGCAACAAGAGAACGGCATCTGCACAGGAGATAGCTGTTGACGACACCGCAATGACCGCATACAAGACTATCCCCCAGGTCTACAAAATCACGCTCAAATCGCTCTACGGCATGAGCGCCGACGATGTTGCAAAGTTCTATGAGAACAACTGCGAGGGCTGGAACGTTTACGCCCAGACAGTCTCAATAAAGAACCGCAGCGACACTGCGATAGTCATCTCCAACGCGAAGAGCGAAGCGAACGGAACGGACAACATCTGGGTCTGCTCGCGCACCAACGAGGCCAACTATGTGACCATCGCTCCCGGCGAAACCGGGACATTCACATTCAATGTCCTCGCCAAAGGCTACAACAGCCCCGACGCTGTCAAATCGGCTCTCAAGAAGCTCAACCCGAGCATCGTGTTTGCGGAGAACAAGTCCGCCGCGAACCAGTCGTTCGTAAAATTTGACATGGCAAACGCCGACAAATTCGCGATCGATATAAAGTTCTGATAAAGTCAAAATAACATACGGGCGCTCGGGAGACCGGGCGTCCGTATAAAATGTAAGGGAAAAAGATATGAATTTTTTCAGACGCACTCCCCGCGCTGTCGGCGCGCCCGAATTTTTGATAGTCGGGCTCGGCAACCCGGGCAAGGAATATGAATTTACCCGCCACAATGCTGGCTTTCTCTGCCTCGATCTTTTCGCGCAGGAGAACGATATAAAAATAAACCGCTTGAAGTTCAACGCACTCATCGGAGACGCGGAAATCGGCGGCAAGCGCTGCATTCTTGCAAAGCCTCAGACTTTCATGAACAACTCCGGCGAGGCAGTGCGCGACATAGCCTCGTTCTACAAGATACCGCCCGAAAAGATAATCGTAATTTTTGACGACATCTCTCTCCCCTGCGGCAGGCTCAGAATACGCCGCAAAGGCACGGACGGCGGTCACAACGGAATAAAGAGCATAATATATCAGCTTCAGAGCGATCAGTTCCCGCGCATCAAGCTCGGCATCGGCGCGAAGCTACACCCCGAGCAGCCGCTCGCCGACTGGGTGCTCTCGGTCATGAAGGGCGACGACCTCGAAAATCTGCGTTCCGCCTGCCTCAAGGCGTGCGACGCAATTCCCCTGCTCGTAAACGGAGAGACCGAAAAGGCAATGGGACTCTACAACGCCGCAAAATAACCGCGCGGCGACCGAGTCCCATTAAAAAGTCAGATCTTGAAGTTTTTCATCGAGGACACATCGTCCATTATGCCGCTGACTGTCTTCATAGCCTTTGCGGCGCTCTTCTTGACATTCTTCTTCGCCTTTTTGAGCGAATTGTTCGAGCCCATCATCATCGCACCCGACACTGCGGCCGCCGCGCCGCCGACTGCGAGGGCGACCATGACATTTTTGGCAGTCGATCCGGACTGAGCCATCTTCATAAAAGAACACACCCCTTTTTATTTTTCAGAACGCTTCGGGCGTTCCCTTTATATTTTGAGCAGGGAGCGCGCCGGGATTCAAGACAAAATTTGTTTTGTCAAAACGCACGAAACAGGAGGACAAAAATGCAGCTGAACATAGTTCTCGTTGAACCGGAAATACCGCAGAACACCGGCAACATCGCGCGCACCTGCGCCGCGACCGGCTCGCGCCTGCACATAGTCAAGCCAATGGGATTCACCATTGACGACCGCAAGCTCAAAAGAGCCGGACTCGACTACTGGCATCTGCTCGACATAACATATTATGAAAACCTCGCGGACTTTTTTGAGAAGAACGCGGGCGGAAAATTTTTCTATTTTTCAACCAAGGCGGAGCACATCCATTCGGATGTAGTTTATCCCGACAACGCCTACATAGTCTTCGGCAAGGAGACAAAGGGACTGCCCGAGGAGCTTCTGCACGACAACCCGGACAGCTGCGTGAGAATACCTATGATAAACAATTCGGATGCGCGCAGCCTGAATCTCTCGAACTCCGTCGCCGTCGGCGTATACGAAGTTTTGCGCCAATGGGGATATCCCGAGCTGCTGACAAAAGGCAAACTGACAAAATTTGACTGGGATAAATAACGGCGAATAAACGGACGGGAAGCTCCCGCTTTGCGGCTATTATTGAATTTATAAACGGTGTGACTTTTCGGTCGCGCCGTTGTTTTTAAGTTGTGAGTTGTGGGGCGGTGCAAATTTGGGATTTGTCGTGAAATCTATCAGGATCCCCTGTAGGGGAGATGGCTCGGCGTGAGCCGAGACTGAGGGGTTATTCCGCTTCGTTCAAAGTAATAAGTAAAAGTGAAAAACGAAGAAGTGTGCGGTAGGGGCAGATATCATCTGCCGACGAAACTTGCAAAAATACTTGGCACACGCTCCCAGACGTTGTAGGGTGCGGCGACCTCGACGCACCGATGCCGCGACAGCGGCACGAAATAGAATTGTAAAATCCATTTCCTACCTTCGCTACGCACTCTAATCAAAGAATGTATACTTCCCGCGTTTCGGCATTTTCTTTTTATTTGAAAAAGAAAACGCCTGCAAAAGAAAAGCAAAACAGGGGGATTCCCCCTGTACCCCCGGCAACGCCGCGCCGCAGTACATAGTTTGCTGCTCTCATTGGGCAGCTCGGCACATTCACCCGTAAACTCGCTTCGCTCAAACAATACGGGCTTGTGCGTCTTGCTTCGCAAGCCGTTCCCTCGCCCATCTAAAAGAGCTTTCAAATACTGCGGCGCGGCTATTGAGAGTTTGATTGTCATAGTTGAATGATATTTTTACTTTACCTTTGAACATAAAAATCCTCCGTACACCAAAATGTACGGAGGATAATTTTTTATATCGCGAGGAACGCTTTTGCGAGTGCGAAGTAGATGAGCAGGGTGACCATATCGACTATTGTCGTTATCATCGGTCCTGCCATGAGCGCGGGGTCGAGCTTTATCATCTTTGCGATTATCGGCAGGGTGCATCCGATTATCTTCGCCACTATAACAGCGCAGACCATTGCGGCTGAAACGACAAGATAAACAGGCATCCCGCCGGAGGAGAAGAGCATCATTCTGCCGATGTTGACTGCCGCGAGAGTCAGTCCGCAGATGAGCGCGACTCTTATCTCTTTGAACACTATCTTCAGATAGTCCTTCGGGTGGATTTCGCCGAGCGCAAGACCGCGGATTATCAGCGTCGAGACCTGATTGCCGGCGTTTCCGCCCGTGTCCATGAGCATAGGTATGCAGGCGGTGAGTCCCGCGACTGCCGCGAGCATATTCTCGTAGTTTTCGATTATCTTGCCTGTAAAAGTCGCCGAGACCATGAGCACCAGAAGCCAGAGTATTCTGTTCTTTGCGAGCTTGAAAACGCCCGTCTTGAGGTAGTTGTCGTCCGAGGGATGAAGCATTGCCATCTTCTCGAAGTCCTCGGTGTTCTCGTCCTCGATGACGTCGACGATGTCGTCTATCGTGATTATGCCGACGAGTCTCGCCTCGTTGTCAACAACGGGGACGGAGAGCAGGTCGTATTTTCTCGCTATGTCTGCGACTTTCTCCTGGTCGTCGAGCGTGTTGACGCAGATGAGCTGGGAGTCGGTGTCCATTATGTCGCGGATAAGCTCGTTGTCTTTTGCCATCAGCAGCGTATGCAGGGCGACCGTGCCGATAAGATGGCGCTTGTCGTCGATGCAGAAGCAGGTGTAGACCGTCTCTTTGTCGACGGCGGTCGAGCGGATGTGTTCGATTGCCTGACCGACTGTGAAAAAGTCATGCAGCTCGACCATCTCAATGGTCATTATCGAACCTGCGCTGTTTTCGGGATATTTCAAAAATCTGTTTATCAGGCACCTCGTCTCGCTGTCTGCCTTTGCGAGCACGCGGCGCACGACGTTTGCCGGGACTTCTTCGAGGAAGTCGACGGTGTCGTCAAGGAACATGTCGTCGAGCAGGTTCTCAAGCTCTGTATCTGTTATAAGATTCAGCAGCTGCGCCTGAGAATCGGGCTCAAGATAAGAAAAAACGTCCGCCGATATGTCTTTGGGGAGGATGCGGAATATCCGCAGAAGCTCGTCTTCCGGGAGCGATTCCATCGCCTGCGCTATATCAACGACGTTCATGTCGCACAGCTGTTCACGCAGATCGGCAAGTTTGCCCTCCGCCAACAGTGCGCTGATATTTTCCAGGATATCACGGCTCATATTGCACCTCTTTCTCCGTGAGGCGCACGCAAAAAGAGCCGATTTTTTTATCGGTCGAACTTTTTCGGGCGTGACCCCACAGCTTTATTTTTAGTTTGCCAACTTCGCGGCTTAGGTTTGTCGCTGCCCAAAAAATTTCACCACTTTTCAAAAATTTTTGCGTCGGGAAAGCCCGACGGGAGCACTTTTCGCACTCCTACATTAGTTTATACCCCACGACCTCAAAAGTCAAGCAAAAGAGCAAAAATCTTGCGTAATCGGCGGCAATCACCGAAAACGGGGAAAATCAACCGAAAAATGCCTGAAAACAGGCGAAAACAGACTTTTTGTTTCTATAAATATTAATAAAATATGAACTTTGTTGACGCCCCGCCGTTTTTTGCACGCCGATATGCAAAAAATCGGGGCGTTTTCGCTATGGGTGACGGGCGCTTCGGAGACCGCCGCCGAAGAGCCCGTGAATATAGATGAGGAGATGAGAGTATGAAAAAGAAAGAACCGCTTTCGCCGAAAGAGGAGAATTTCTGCCGCTTCTTTGTCGCGTCCCGCGAACCGCGCGCGTCGGCTGCGCGGGCGGGCTATTCCGTCCATCCGGAGCGAACGGCGATGAGGCTGCTCGCCGATCCGGAGATCAAAAGGCGAATAGCGAAGCTCGAAAACGAGCGCGACGCGAAGCTTGCGGAGGTCACGGAGGGCTACCGCAGACTCGCTTTCGGGAGCGTTGCGGACGCGGTGAAGCTCATTTTGTCGGACGAGCTGACGGACGGGTCGGAAATAGAAAAGCTGGACCTGACGATGGTATCGGATATCAAACGCCCGAAAGGCGGAGGACTTGAGGTCAAATTTTTCGACCGGCTCAAGGCGCTCGACCGACTCTGCGAACTGAGCAATGCCGCTTCGGCGGGAGAAAATTCGGATTTTCTCTCTGCGCTTGACCGCAGCGCGCGTGCTCTGCGCGGGGATGATGCGGGTGAGTAAACGCAAAAACAACACTTTTGAGAGCTTCTCGGAAAAGCAGCTTCGGGTGCTCTCGTGGTGGTGCCCGTCGAGCCCGGACAGAAATTTTGACGCGATAATCTGCGACGGCGCGGTGCGATCCGGCAAGACGGTGTGTATGTCCGTCTCATTTGTCGCGTGGGCGTTTTCAGCGTTTGACGATACATCTTTCGCGCTGTGCGGCAAGACGGTGACTTCGCTTAGAAGAAACATAATCACGCCGATTCTGCCCGTCCTGCGCCGACTCGGCTTCGACTGCCGCGAAAAGCTGTCTCAGCATCTGGTGGAGATAGAATACTCCGGCAGGCGCAACCGATTTTATTTATTTGGGGGCAAGGACGAGGGCTCGGCGGCGCTCATTCAGGGCATGACACTCGGCGGCGTTCTGCTCGACGAGGTTGCCCTGATGCCGCGCTCGTTTGTCGAACAGGCATTGGCGCGGTGCTCGCTCGACGGCTCGAAACTGTGGTTCAACTGCAACCCCGACACGCCGCTGCACTGGTTCTACGAGGAATGGATAAAAAAGAGCGCGGAGAAAAACTGCCTGTATCTTCATTTCACCATGGACGATAACCCGTCGCTCACGCCCGCGATAAAGCGCAGATACGAGAGCCTTTACAGCGGCGCGTTCTATGACCGCTTCGTGCTGGGCAAATGGGTTGCGGCGCAGGGACTTGTCTATCCGTTCTTTTCGCGCTCGGTTCATGTCGCGGAACCTGCAGGCATACCGTCGCGCTATTTCATCTCCTGCGATTACGGCACGGTCAACCCGTCGTCGTTCGGACTCTGGGGCGAGTACGGTGGGCGGTGGTACAGGCTGAGCGAATATTATTTCGACAGCCGCAGAGAGGGAGAGCAGCGTACCGACGAGGAGCATTACGCCGCGCTCGAACAGCTTGCGGGCGACCTCAATATCGAGGCGGTCATAGCCGACCCCTCCGCCGCGAGCTTTCTCGAATGTATCCGCCGCCACGGCAGATTCCGCGCCGTGCCCGCAAAAAATGACGTTATAGACGGCATCCGCCGCGTTTCGGATGCCCTCAAGGAGCGGCGCATCCTTTTCTCGCAGTCATGCACGGACTGCCTTCGGGAATTTTCCCTCTACAGATGGGATAACACTGCCGCACGCGATGCTCCGAAAAAGGAATACGACCACGCCATGGACGATGTGCGCTATTTCGTCTCCACAGTGCTCGCGCACGAGGAGGACGGCTTTTTCGCGCTCGCCATGAGCAGATGACGGCCGGGCGGTCGGCCGTCATGAAAAGGAGGAATAACAATAAATCCGTTCAAAAGAAAGAAAACCGCTCCCGAGCCTGCGGCGGTGCAGACTTCGGCGCGCCCTGCGTCGGGGCTCGGACTGCTCGACAGCTATACTCCGCTCGGCGGAAATCAGACGCGGCTCTATTACGCCCTGCGCGAAGCCGTGCCGATAATCGACGCCGCCATATTCAAAACCGTCCGCCTGACGGGTGGCTTTGAGGCCAGATGCGCCGACGAGCGACTGCAGGACAGGCTCGACAATTTTATACGCAATGTTCCCGTCGGCGGCAATCAGTTTGGACTCGAAAGCTTTATCTCCACTTATTTCGAGCAGCTTCTTACCTGCGGCACGGCGGTGGGCGAGATGGTGACGGACTCGGACGGGCATATAGCGGCGCTCTTTAACTCGCCGCTTGAAAATATCGAGCTTCGCCGCGCTGCGGACGGAGTCGGAGTTGATATCTTCTCCGCCTCGTGTGTCGGTATGCCGTTGCCCGTCAGGCGACCCGAGCTTGTATTGCTGTCTGTGCTCAACCCGCAGCCGGGCGAGGTCTGCGGTTGTTCGATGCTCAAAGGTCTGCCGTTTGTCAGCGGGATACTCATGAAAATCTACAAGACAATCGGGCTCAACTGGGAGCG
>OHSL01000521.1_pt1 | contig 18013 bp, 17 predicted proteins | sample 1578741 | NCBI WGS metagenome assembly OHSL01 (sample SAMEA3879512, study PRJEB24766) | human gut metagenome | biome: human-associated habitat; feature: feces | place: USA | collected 1985/1987 | reverse complement strand
CAAAAATCAGAAGATAAGGTGGCGCAACTGCAATGTGGGAACGCACGCTGTCTCAGAAATTAGTCCGTCTTTTCTGCGAACAAAAAGTGGTAGACGAATCAAAAGCGGATGCGTATGTCTATGGGTACGAGTTGCTCATATCGTCTGTTGTAAGTGTTTTGCTTGTCATCCTCGTCTCTGCCGTGTGTGGTGATGTTCGATACTCACTTTCATTTTTGATTGGGTTTATCCCACAGAGAATCTACATTGGTGGATATCATGCAACGTCGCACACCAGATGCTATCTGGCATTTACCGGACTGGCACTTATCTGCATTTTGCTGAGTAAAGTAATTGCAGCCAATCACCTTTTTCGTATCCTGACAACAGCAGCTCTTATGGGCATCGCTATCTTTTTCTCTCCGATAGAAGCAACGAATAAGCCTTTAGGCAAAAAGAAGCGGTTAAGCTATAAGATGGTCGCATCTGTTCTTTCGTCAATAGATTTCCTGTTTGCCATTTTCAATGTGCTTCCGGACACCCGCAGTATAACGGTATACTACATTTCAAAATGGGTTTTAGTGATTTTTGCAATCATTCCGTTTTTTCAGAAACAAGCGAAGATATCCTAAGGTACGAGGGCGTTCATGTGTTTTCAGAAGATGAATGCTCTAAAAAATATCAAACGGAGGTAACAGAAATGAAAAAGATTATGTTGCTCTTGAGCAAGGTCACTTGCATTATGGCAATGGCTCTCGCAGTCTTGAGCGTGAACAGCACCTGTGGCTTTACGGCATATCAGCCGGATGTCCCGGAATCGCTTGAGCATGACTGAAATTCATATGAAAGGTAAGATAGCGATACTCTTACGGGATATATTTCTTGATAATTTTCTAAAAGGAACTGTTCGATTATGTTGGAGCTGCTTTCATTCATTATGTTGATTGTTCGTCAGCTTTTCTATATTCTAGGCGTCCTTGCATTTGGAAAATATCTCTTGAAAAAGTGAGAGCATCGATAATCAATGTACTTCGGAGGTGTTTCCGATGCACAGATGAGAGTCCGTTGTTCTATAGGAATGCATGAAAGGAAAAAACAAAATGAAAACAAAAACATATTTGCGTTATATTTCCTGCGTGTTAGCGGTGCTGCTTTGTGTTGCTTCCATTATGCCCATTGCCTTTGCAGATTCAACAAATCATGGCAATAGCGAATCTCTTTTGACAGGATCAAATTATTCTGTTTCGTACTCGATGAATGGAAAAGATGTTGTTGAACAGCTTACAATTCGTGATGGAGGTATCACACGAATTACGCGTACGGTGCATCCTAATGATGTGATGGACATTGTTGTTGTAGGTGCATCTGGTGAATCAACAACATCAACTGCAAGAAGTGACTATAGCTTGTTCTATGAAATTTATCAAGATCAGCAAAATTACAAAAACGGACAGCTGGCACAAATTCCTGCACTCACTGGAAGCGAGGTGACAGGGTCGCAGTTCAAGCACCGCTATGTTGGCACAAGTGCAACCGATACGGTTTATGCTAGTGATTTGCGTAAATGCAAAAAAGCATCTGATGTAGCCAGTATTTTAGCAACTGCATGGGGAAGCACACCAGCAGCAGTTATTTCTTCTACAGCATCGTTTATTTTCGATCAGATGCTTCAGAGTATGTCCTCGGACTGCTATAAAGTGACAATATCTTCTATTACGTATGAAGTCCTATTTTCCTATGACAATAGCTACTATACACATTGCTATCATCAAACTGTCAAGGAATATAAGTCAAATGGCTCTTTGATTCGGTCTAAAACGGATTATTATCAGGCCATTGGTGGCTGATAGTGACTTCAAAGAACAGGGAGAACATGTAATGGGATTCTTTAAGCAAAAAGGGCCACTCCAAAGAGATTTCTGCGAAGTATTGCTATATGTTGTGGCTTTATGGGCATTGAAGCCAGCAAGCCTTCAGGATATCCTGACGGTGAATCAATGCGATGGAATGTGGTTCTTTTCCGCAGCATTTTTTGCCATTGTTTTTGTAGGAATCGTTTCAGATTATCTTCTGATTACAAATCATTTCGTTGCATGGAAAGCAATACACGGCAATGTCAATCAAACAACATTTCAGGAACTTCAGAAATTTGCGCTGTGCGAAAATCAAAAAGTTGCTATTGAGCCAAAGTTGGCAAGTTGTATTTTAGTGGTTTTGGCAGGTTGTTTAACAGCGGCATTCGTATGGTTCACATTTATTTGCCGATGAGCATACACCTGAGTTGAAAATTTGCGGCTTTATAGTGTGATGAGGTGGCTGTTAGTGATATTGCTTTTGATCACGATGATGCCAATATACTAAAATTTTGTAAGAGGTGATTCCAGTGCAGAATTAAGCGAAAAAGAATCCAAATTGTAGCTGGGTGACTTGTAACAGTCAATAAAATATAAGGAGCAAATCGACATGAAAAAGATGACCCGAAATGAATTCCTTAAAATGGCTGGAACGAGTGCTGCGTTGGTTGTTTTCAACACAGTTTTGATGCCTGCTGCTGTTGCAGTTGAACCAGGCGTTGTAGCACTTTCTTCCAAAAAATCTAGTATCGAAATTGATAAAGGAACAACTGTAAACTCTGCAACATTCAAACTTGTCCCAATTTCTCGCGAAACCTTCTGGGGCGATGCTGGTTCATGTACACTTGATTATCTGTCTGAAGGGTATATCCAATGGACGATTACCGTTCCGGGTGCAGTAATTGTTTCCTTTGAAGGTAACCTGCATTTCAATAAACTTGGTACACCCTTTGGAACCTTTGATCATGCCATTTCTGCATACGGCACAATCGGTACGGAAGATGTAAAATATGGACTCTCTAAAGGAAAATGGGAGGTTGAGTTTACTGGAATTGCTACTGCGGCTAACGGCGATATGTATAGTGTCGTTGATGGCGCAACATTAGCTTTCAGTGTCACCAAATGATTCTGCCATATAATCTACGTATTTGATTTTTACAAAATAGCTTATCACATAGAACAAGCCCCACCTGCAGTAGATTCTTCGATTTGGAATATCTATTGTAGGTGGGGCTTTTAGATAAATTTATTTATTCAAGTTTGCCTTTATGTCTTTAAGGAGTTTTTATAGAGAGATAGCTTAAAAAACGATGATATCACAATTGCTGGATTTCTTGTTCGGCCAACCAAGCGAGTTTATTCCAGTTGTTTACACGACACCGTTTGCCGATAAATTCCAATATTTTTTTGTGAGTTTCTTTTGGCAGAGTATCGCCATTATGACATGCAAGAAATGTAAAAGGTTTAGGGATGTCTTCTTTTTTATCGGCCAATAATAAAATATATCCGATATACTTTCCCTGTTCAGATATCACATAAAATTCAGGTAGACAGTTTTCTTTACTGCTCTGAACAATTTCTTTAAAAATGTCTAATGGTATTTTTTGGGGAACAGCAGAGGCATAGACGTATTGAATGGCATTATCTTCATTTTTCAACCATGTAATCTCCATACTTATCTTCTTTTCCTTTTTGCAAACACAGTTAAAGCATTAAATATATTGTTATTATACCACATTTGTTGTGTGTTGGACTATGATTTGAAATTATTTGGCATTTTAACCAGTTTATCAAATGACTTATTGTGCGAGTAAGAGAATTTTAATCATAATCATTCGCTTGACCAATTTGTAACACAAAATACGTTACAATGATTTTCGGCGGTAGCCATGAAAAAACGATGACACTCAATCCTCCGTGTCAACCCCACTGTAAAGTAGCGGGTTGAGGATGTTCTGAGGCAGTTGGGCATCCTGTTGGCGACGGCAGAGCCATCCGTGAACCGGGCTTCCACTCGGTTGGTGTCTATGTTGTAGCGGAAGGAAAGCAGTTTTTGAGAGTGATTATGGTCGAAATTCTGATTTCGTTTCATTTGAATAGCTCCTTTAATGATTTTGAAATTTGATTTTTGACGAGATGAGGTCTCTTTTTTCTTTCTCTTGAGTCACCTAACCGCACTACCCTGCATCGCAACTGTTCACGATGCTGTCTACATCCGGGCGTTGCATCAACTTTTGCAGGATGCCAAACTGTTTTTTCGTGCTGGCAGACACCAGATACTGCCACTTTTGCGGCAGGATAGGCAAATCGGCGATGCTCCACTTGACGTATTTGGCATCGTAGACATTGGGCGGTGCCAGTTCCACCAAGTGCCCTACGCACCAGCTTACCAGATAACCGTTGCCCTCAAGGTAGCCATCCTGACGGTTGGTGGCACCGAGGACTTTAGCGTAAGCCATAGCAACGGACGGCTTTTCCGTCACGATCAATTTAGCGATAATAACCCCTCCAATCTGTTTTGAATTGCAATATGTAGGCGGCAAAACGCCGCCTTAAAATCAGATGGGTTCGGTATCCTCCTCGCCGGTGTCCTCAGGCTCATCCTCAGTGGGAATCTCAAAATCGCCCTTGTCCTCGGTGTAACCTGCATCGGGGTCAAGGGCTTCTTTTTCAGCCTGCTTTTTCTGCTTCTGCTTTGCGAAAGCGTAGAAGCCGCCGCCTGCCGCCAGCGCAATCAGCACGACCACGCCCAGAAAGCCGGATGCGATTTTTGTGACCTTGTTCTCCTTGGGCTGTTCCGTGCCGGATGCCGCTGCTTCTTCCGCTACTTTCTTGGCTTCTTCCTCGGCTTTCAGCTTGTCCTGTTCCGCCTGTGCCGCCGCTTCCTTTTCAGCGGTATAAGCGTCCGCATCTTCTTCCTCCATCAGAGCCAAAAGGTCTGCTTCGTCCACCAAATTCATGAAGTGAACGGTCTGCTGTCCTTTGGCATTGCGGTCGATTACCAGATAGAAGGTGGCACCCGACTTGCTCACCATCGTAATGAACTGCTGGCCGGAGCCGTCCGAATAATTGGTGTAGTAATCGTCCACCAGTGTCAGATTGCCTTCCGGGGTCAATGCGCCCGTTTCCTCATCCGTAATGGTGACAGCATCTTCTTCCTCCACGATTTCCGGCAGAACAGGTTCTTCTACCGGGGTGGTATCGCCCTCATAGGCGAAAGCAGGAGCGGCCATGCCGATGCACAGCACTGCCGATACCAGCAGTGCGCCGAATTTCTTAATCTTCATCATTGGTATCTTCCTCCTTTGCAAATACAGCACCGACCACGGCCAGCGCAGCCGGGTTCGGGGTGGCGTTGGCCGACTGCCGCAGCAGAGCAGCAAGCTGTTCCGGGCTGACCTTTGCACTACGCACCATTTCGTTTACCTCGGCGGCTTCGGCCTCCTGAATCCGCCGTTCCAGAATTTCGATGCGGTTGTTCAGCTTGATGCGCCGCTCTTTCTCTTTTTCGAGCATCGCTCGCAGTTTTTCCAATTTTTCGCTCATAATAGAATCCTCCAATCATTTTGAAAGCCGTCCGAATCCGGCAAGATACTGTTGCCAGTAGGACGAGTGGATGTCAGCATATTTGATGGGGTCGCCAGCACTGACCATTTTTCCGTTACCGAGATATATTCCAACGTGGCTCATCCCCGGCGTATCATACGTTCCTTTGAAGAAAACTAAGTCACCGGGCTTTGCTTCGGCTTCGGAAATATGCTGGCTCTTCTGCCATAATCCGTTAGCGGTGGTGCGCCCAACATCATAACCAGCTTGATTGTAGACCCAGCAGACATAGCCGGAGCAGTCGAAGCCTGTTTCCGGGGTAGAGCCGCCCCAGACGTAGGGCGTACCCACATACTTTTGGGCTTCCTTGTAGATGGCGGCAAACTCGCTGTCGGTCAGGGCTTCTGCCGGAACCTGATAGTCAATGCCCGGTGTGCCAGAGCCGTCAGAGCCACCGGGCGGCAGCCCGCCGTTGAACAGATAGGGTCTGCCACCCAAGGTATCCTGAAAAATCTCGTACCGTTTCCACTGATCTTCGGTCAGCTCTTCCCGGATAACAACTTCCAGACCACGGTTTTCCAGTTTGGTGTGGAAAATCTTGTACTCATACGGCACCTGCGTAGGAACTGGGATGCCCGCAGGACTAATGATCCATACGGTCTTATACCGTATCTGTACCTCCACCCATGTGGTCAGCTTGTACTGTTTTTTGAAGGTCTCCTTCAGCTTGCCCTGCACCTCTGACCGGGTGTAATCGTCGTAGAGGGTGGTCAAATACGAAGTCAACTGCCACGGGTCATGCTCGATGGGGTCGAGATGGTACTGATACTCGTTGTAGCCGGGGTGGTCGGTGGGGGTGCGCTTGATCTTTTTATCCAGCTCCTTTTCCAGCTTCTTGTAGTCCTGTTCTGCACCCCGGATGTCCCTGTCCTCGGCAGAATACATGGTCTGCCCGGACACCTGTGTGCCGCCGGAAAAGAGGATGCCGCAGGACGAAAAGCCTGACATCACCATGAGGATGAGCAAAAGAAAAACGCCCACGATCACCAGAACGTGTGCGTTGCTCTTGGCGGCATTCGCCAGCCCTTTCACGGCAGTGCCGACGGCAGTTTTGCCCTTTTCTACCGCCTGTTCCATGCTGGACCGGGCGGCAGATGCACCGTTGGATGCCGCTTTGCCGCCTACGGTCTGCGCCGCCGTGCCCGAACGGGCAGCGGCATAGTAGCTTTTGTGGATTTCTTGCCGCTGCTTCCAGCGTGAAAGCCAGTTGGAGCCTCCCTCGCCGGTGCCTGATGCGCCTGCATCTTGTGCCACAGTCGGCTCCGATGCGGAAGATTTAGCGGTTTTGGAGCCTTTCTTGCCCTGCATCTTGGCTTTCTTCTTGAGCTTCCGGGCATAGCGGCTTTTGGAAATATCACGGACATTTCCTGCCGCTTTTTCGCCCTCGCTCAACGCCTGCGTGCCCACATTGTCGTCCTCGTACTGGTCAACTTCGTGATGCACCGCAGAGCGGGCGGCATGGGCAGCGTACATCTCCCGCTTCTGCGCCTTGCTCAACCGGCTCAACTCGTCCGGGGTCAGTTCGGCCTTGCCAAATCGCAGATGCTGGACTTTCTCTGCCGCCTTGTCTACATCCGTTTTCAGCTTTTTCTTTCTGGGTACCGACTGCTCCACCTTGGCTTTTTTAGGGGGAGAACGGGTCTTTTTTGCGGACGACTCTTCTTTGATGTTCAGCTTCGGCTCACTCATTTCTGTGCGCCCTCCGAGACTTCACCCAACTTGGTGGTCATAATGCGGTAGAGTTCCAAATCGGTGGGGAAGCGGTCCACGAATGGCAAAATCACATTGCCGAAAAAAAGCAGCCCCTCGCCCTCGCCGGAGTGGGTGACATAGGAAAGCTGATGGGGCGAAATGTTGAGCTGCTTTGCGAGAATCTGCCGGTCGCCTGCCGCCTGATTCAGCATGATGATCATGTCACTGTTCTCGAAAATATTCTCGACTTCACGGGAAGAAAGAAGGTCTTTCACGTTCTGGGTCAGCCCCGTGGGAATACCGCCCCACTTGCGGAAACGCTTCCAGATCTCCACACTGTATGCTGCCGTCTGCTCCTCTTTTAAGAGCAGATGGAACTCATCAATGTAATATCTGGTACTCTTATTCGCAGAACGGTTGACCGTTACCCTGTTCCACACCTGGTCCTGCACGATCAGCATACCCAGTTTTTTCAGCTGTTTTCCCAGATCCTTAATGTCAAAACATACGATACGGTTACTCAGTTCCACGTTGGTTCTATGGTTAAACACTTTTAAGGAACCATTGACATAAATCTCCAGTGCCGTTGCCAGACGCTGTGCTTCCTGCTCTTTCTGATTACGGAGAAGATTATATAAATCCTCTAAGATCGGCATTTTTTCCGGTACCGGGTCAGAAAGGAAATCCTGATAGACCAGCCTTACGCATCGGTCAATGACGGTCTTTTCAACCGGCTCCAGTCCGTTCTTTCCGCCTACTACCAGCTCACAAAGAGACAGGATGAAGTCCGATTTTAAGGAAAGCGGGTCATCATCGTCAGCGTAATCCAGGTTAATATCCATCGGATTGATATAATCGTGGCTGGTCGGGGAAATACGGATCACCTGTCCATGAAATGCCCGGACTAACGGATAATACTCCCCCTCCGGGTCACAGACGATAATGTCATCTTTCGTCACGATAAATGCGTTTGCAATCTCTCGTTTTGCCGCAAACGACTTACCGGAACCCGGTGTACCAAGAATCAGTCCGTTCGGGTTCTTCAGTTTCTTCCTGTCTGCCATGATAAGGTTATTGGACAGGGCATTTAATCCATAATAAATAGATTCCCCAGCCATAAATAATTCCTGTGTGGTAAACGGGACAAAAATTGCCGTGGATGTCGTTGTCAGTGCCCGTTTGATCGGTACAAAATTCATCGCAAGCGGCAGGCAGCTCATCAGTCCCGGCTCCTGCTGGTAATCCAGCCGTTTCAATGCACAGTTATATTTCTGTGCGATACCGGCAGTCTGGAACACCACATTTTCCAGTTCCTGTTTGGTCGGTGCAGTATTTAAGAACAATGCTGTCACAAGGAACATTCTCTCATTTCTGGACTGCAGATCTTCCAGAAGCCTTTTTGCCTCCCCACCGTATGTATTTAAGTCCGAAGGGATAATATCCATGTCATAGCCTGCCCGGACCGCTTTTTTCTGTTCCTCAATCTTCATACGGTTAATATCCGTCACCTTGCTTTTTACCAGTTTGATCGCCTTCATCTGGTCGATAGACTGGATATGGAAATTCACCATCAGGTTGCTGTCCATCTCCAGAAACTCTGCCAGCATCTTGTCGGTAAGTTCCGGTGCCAGGATCTGTAAATAGGAAACAGCTCCCATCGTACCTCCCATCTCAAAATCTTTTCCATTTTTAAAAACAAAACTGGTCGGTGCGACATAATCCTTGGTGCTAAGCCCTGTCCGAAGTACATCGTCATAAGAGAAATGGAACGGAACTTTGCTGTCCTGGTTAAAGGTTTCATACATGATCTGTAACCGATCCTCCCCATTCAGCGGATAGGCAGATACCCCAAGAATCTTAAAGTTATTCAGAATATCCGACTCGATACGTTCCAGTTTTGGTCGTGCTTCCCGGATATTCTCCGCTTCAATCCCGAATGTGATATATTTGGTACGCATCAGCCCGTTGTTTCCTTTTGCCAGCTGGTTATTGAGCATTTGGGCAAACTCCATACGCAGGTCATCAAATTCATCCTCCTGCGGATTGATATGGATGACCTTCTCATACTCTGCCATGTTGCTGTGCTGGTTGATAAAAGACAGCTGAAAATGAATTGTGCTGTCAAAGTAATTCAGGAAATCACACCAGTTTTCAAAGATGGCGTTCTTATCTTCATTCTGTGCCAGCTGATAGTTGATGTCATAAAAACGGATCGTCTTGGAATAAAACTTGTCCTGCACCCGGCAGATACCATCCCTTCCCATCTCATGGTATGGAATCGACTGCTGTGCAGTAATCCTCTTATCTCTGGCACTATCCGGTGTTTTCTTTCCTGCCCCGCTGCTTCTCGTTCCGGAAACCGCTTTTCCTGCCGGACGCTGCCCCGGCGGTGCTGCGGCAGGTCTGCTCTTTTTCTTTTTTGCGTTTTTCTTTGCGTCACGCACTGCCTGCTTTTCTGCCCTGGCTGCCAGCTTTGCTTCCCTTTTTGCATTTTTCTTATCCGCTTTTTCATGTTCCTTATGCAGTTTTTCTTCATATTTCTGTGCCCTTTTGAGGGCTTTCTTTTCCCTGCGTGTCAGTTTCCGGTTCGGTCTGCGGACACCTCTTTGGCGTTCCAGTGCTTCATATCCTGTCACCATCGGCTCATCGTGCAGCCTGCCGCTTACTGGTTTTCTTTTCATTTCGGGGACTGGAAGTTCTTCTTCTCCATCCTCCTCATCCAGCCAGTAATCATCCGGATACAATTCTTCCATGCTCTGCGGCTGTCTATCGTTTTTTCTTTTTAACACCCTTCGTTCCCCCTTTCTTCTTTCTGACCACGGTATATTTTTTCTCATACATATTTTCCATCTGGTACTTGCGTACTGGAGGACGGATAAATTTTACGGTGATCATATTTTTTAAGACCTTTTCTAACGGAAGTCCATCTTTCTCATACATGGCAAATAAAAATGCCGGAAGCATCAGAAGGCACATCCCGGTCGCTGCGTTACTGGAACCAATGATTCCCCTGCTTAAGAAATAAAACGGAAGCCCTACTGCCGCCGCAATCCCAAAACAGATCAGCTGCCGTTTCGTCAGGTTGAAAATGATCTTATTCTTGACCTTGGTTAAGTCTTTAGGCACAGATACAAATGCCATTGCCAGTTCCTCCTTTCTTAATGGGCGTTAAAGATACTGCGGGCAAAGTTTCCTGTTTTCATCAGACTGAAACACAGGATCACCGTGTATGCCATCACGCCGAACAATGCAGAATGTATGTTATCTGACATCTGGATGTTTGCAACCAGGACCGCATAGATTCCCACGCAGACCATCATAAAAAATCCCTGGAATGCCAGTGCAAACAATCCACGAAGATAGTTGTTCCCAATCTGCCCCCATTCCCGGTTGGACATGGTTGCAAACGGGATCGCTCCAACGGACGAATAGAGATAAATTTCAATCATACGTCCATACAAAATCACTGTAATAAAGACTGAGATAATCTTCATACACAGGCTTACAAGCATCGTTTCCAGTGCCAGTATGACAAGTTCACCAATCTCCATAGATTCCATCGCTGTCTCCATTGTGGAAATCATCGTATCTATATTGATCGCTGTATCAGAACTGATAACCCCAGCTGCCCGGCTGACTACGGACTGCCCGACATCAAATACCGCCATCGTAATCGTAAAGGTATGGCTGACAATCCAGACTGCCACCCACATCTTGAAAAAGTATTTAAAGAACATCCAGGTGTCGATGTCATGCATGTTGTTCTTTTCCGTCAACATGGAGATCAGCTCATAACAAAGTACAAATGTGATAATCATACCGGCAATCGGTACAATGACCGACTCGGAAAGATTCTGTATCATGCTGTAAATGCTGCCATTCCAGCCCTGCGGTGTCTGCCCAACCTGAGCAGCAATCTGACCGGTCTTTTCATTGACGTCGGTATACATTGTTGTCAGGTTGGAACTTACCATGCCTGTCAGAAGATTCCTCATCCATTCTTCAATCGCTTCAAATATCCGATCCATGAGTCATCTCCCTCCTGCTTCTCTCAGCTGAACAATCCGGACAGTAACGGTACCAGCTGGGTGCCGATCAGAACGACACCGCCTCCTGCCATCAGCTGTTTTATGTCTTTTATGAGAAAATATTGGCTCGAAATAAGCCTTGAAAAGATTAAAATAGATTAAATTTTGATAGATTTTCTTATTTATGGGAGCCGGAACCTCTTTCGATGGTTCCAAGCTCCGGTATTGGTTTTAAATTGAAATGAATTTCCATTGTGACCATTTCAGGAGTGCGGCGGTAATTCTCTGTTACGTCTTTCTCCTGCGGTTCTGAGATAACGATTTTACTGATTAGTCGGTTCAGAAGATTGGCATCCAGTTCTTTAATGTCCGCATACTCGCTGATATCCTCAATCCACTGCTGGGACTGTGCATCCAGTTTTTCTTCTGTATTCAGCACACTCTGGTTCTGGGAAAGTTCCTTTTTGATGTCTGTCTGCTCTTTCTGTGTCTTCTCCAACATCTTATCAAAAACAGATTCTGTAATCTTGTCATTAATTAGATCATCATACAGTTTTGCAATCAACCGGTCTAATGTCTCCAGGCGGTCTTTCTGTTTTGATACCAGCTTCTCCAGACTGTCTCTGTGTCCCTGTGTATCTTCTTCGCATAACTCCTTCACCCGGTTTTCCAGTTCTGTTCCATCTCCGGTGACTGCTTTTGCACATTCCTGGATTCTGATAAGGACTGCATCATACAGATCATCAGCGTCCACCCGGTGTTGAGTGCAGTGTGCTTTTCCCTTATGGATATAGGTGGAACAGGTATAAACTTCATGCTGATCTTTGGTATGCGTCTTCTTTAATGTCAATGCACCGCCACACTCTGCACAGCGGAGCAATCCGGCAAACATGCTGTATTCTCCCTGTTCTGTCTGGCGTTTCCTGCCTTTCATCTTCGCCTGTACCAGATCAAATACATCCTGCGGAATGATTGCTTCATGGGTATTTCTGACTGTAATCCAATCCTCCGGTGCTTTATCTCCCTGATTGCCAATCTTAAAACGGTAGTACCGTTTCTGGGAAGCCATGTCACCACAGTACACCGGATTCATCAGCAGGGACTTGAGATAAGATTCATCCCAGACAAATTTCCCATTCTCCGGATCTTTCTTTTCCCATTTGGTGTAGTAAGTGCGAAGTCCCCGTTTCCTGTGCCACCAGGTAGGGCATGGAATCTGCTGGCGTTCCAGTTCTCTGGATATGAAGTTGATCCCATGACCATCCACCGCCCATTGAAAAATTTTCCGGACAATCGGTGCTGTCTCCTCATCAATCAGAAGATGTCCCTTTTCCTCCGGGTCTTTCTGATATCCCAATGGTGGAACAACGCCTGTAAACTTCCCCTTGGTTGCCTGCAGGTGGTAGGAAGCATGAACTTTCTTGGAAATATCCCTGGAATACATCTCATTCAGCACGTTCTTAAACGGAGCAATCTCATTGTCCCCGTCAAAGGTATCCACATTGTCGTATAATGCGATATACCTTACTCCATGCTTGGGGAAAAACTCCTCCATCAGAAATCCTGTCTGTACATGATTTCGTCCCAGTCGGCTCTGGTCTTTGGTAATCACAAGATTCACCAGTCCTTTTTCACAGGCTTTGAGAAGTCTCTGCAAGTCCGGTCGGTCTGTATTCAATCCTGTATAACCATCGTCTTGAAACACATCCACCACCTGCCAGCCCTGTGACTGACAGTAATTCACCAGAATGTCCCTTTGGTTGGAGATGCTGGCACTCTCTCCGGTCAGTTCGTCATCTTTGGAAAGTCGGCAGTATACGCCAACTCTCCATGTTGCATTTCTGTCTATATTGTTACTCATATATCTGTTGTTCATCTGATACCTCCGTTACGTTGCACATCCTACGCAGATTTCAGATTACTGAACTCATAATCATTATACTGCTTATCTTTCATTATTGCAAGTTTATCTTTTGTTTTCGTGTCACGTATTTTCTGTGCAATCACCTCGGCAAATACTTCTTTTGCGTCCTGATCACCGCCAAAATATACTTTGATATTGATGATTTTCTTCTTCGCTGCCATTGTAAACCCTCCATTTTTTGCAAAAAAAGAGCAGCTAATCCATTTTTACAGATTAACTGCCCAGACTGTTGGTTTCATTTTTTTATTTTCGTATGGATACCTACTGTTTTCGTTCGATTGCCTTGCACTGGCAAACGGCAGGCGGCAGATAGGGTATCTATAAAGCCTGCCGTTTTCTCCAAAACTCTGCCGTCACCCATTCTCCCTTATTTTTTTAATCGAATGGTATTTTCCTGCTTTTCATTCATCTGATAATCCAGTTCTTCTTTCATCCGGCTTCTTACTTCACGCATGGTTCTCTGGGAAATCCCCTGTGCCTTTGCTTTTTCATCCACTTCCCGGATGGTGATCGTGTTTCCGTCTGTCAAAAGCTCCTGAATCAGCTTTGCCCCTCTTTGTAGTTTTGTCTCTGTCGGCTTTCCTTCTTTCCCATCTAACAATTCATCGGCAGAAATCTCATAAGCTCCCACCCATCGGAAGCCTTCTTCATCTCCAAGTTTAAATGCCATCGTCTCACCCGGAGGTGCAAGGGAACTTTTCTCATGGAGCAGAACCCTTGTGGTCGGGTCTTTTTTTACTTTTCCGATAAAGATCAGGCTCCTCACTGCCGCCATGATGTCAATGGAGCCAAGTCCCCGGTAGGTGCTCTGTGTCCCGGAAGATTTGTTCAGATGTCCGATCAGCACAATCGCACAGCCTGTCTGCTCTGCGATCATCCCTAGTTTCCGGAATACCGGACGGACTTCATTTGCCCGGTTCATATCCACATCTGCACCGATAAAAGCCTGTACCGGATCAATGATTAAAAGTCTGACCTGATTCTGACGGATAGCCTTTTCAATACGGTCATCGGATAATGTCAGTGCTTCCTCTGTATCATCAATGACCATCACCCGGCTCAGGTCGGCACCTGCTTCTACCAGTCTCGGCTTGATCGTATCTCCCATGCCATCTTCGGCGGTCTGATAGATCACATTGAAAGGTTCAATTTCTTCCATATTCGGGAAAGTCTTCCGGTTCGTGCAGGCTGCGGTCAGCATCATGGCAAAATAAGTTTTTCCCTCTCCCGGATTGCCCTGGATAATCGTCAGTTTTCCAAATGGCAAATAGGGAAACCACAGCCATTCTACGCTGGTCTGCTCAATGTCTTCATAACACAGCATTGGCACCAATTCTTCCTTCTCTGGTGCTTTCATTGTAACTGTTTCAATGATTGCTTTCTTCCTGTCTGCATTTTTATCGCAAAGGATTTCATTCCAGTCCTTTCGGGACGGTTTCAGACGGATGACACTGTATCCGTCCGGGATTTCTTCTGCCAGTTTCTCACAGGCTTCATTCCCTGCCTGGTCATTATCCAGGCACAGGAAAACAGAAGTAATCTGAGGGCGTTCAGAAAGAAAAGTCATCAGTGCCAGACTGGAGACTCCACCTAAACTCAGGTAACTGCGCTTCTTCCAGTCTTTTGGAAATAACTGGATAAATGAAAGCAGATCAATGGCTGCTTCAAATACAAACAACTGATTATCCGTCCCTCTGTAGCTGAATCCATAAGATTTATCAGAACCAACTACATCTCCACGATATTTTATTTCACCAGTTCCCCGGCTGTGTGCATATCTCGGAATACCGTCTGCATCTCTGCCGACAAATACAACATTATGGTGTTTCTTTTCTTCGTAAATATTCCCACCGGCAATCCATTCCTCCACCAGATCTTTCTCAAGCCTCCTGATTTCTGTCAGATATTTTATGACCGTCTCATTCGTTTCACTTTTCTCCGGTAACCAGAAGTCAGGTAACGGGGCGAGGCAGGACTTCTGCCTGCCTTCGCCATCTTCCCCGATCAGCATTTTCACTGCTTCAGGGAATGCTGCATAATAAAATTCCATCACAAAATCTACCGGATAACCTCCCTTACTCTGACTATGTCGATACCATCGGTTTCCTGATATCGTTACACTGTCATGCTTTTTCCAACGGTATTCTCTGCCACTTTTCACCAACTGTTCTCCTTGTGCGTTCAAAAAAGACACAAGGTCGGTCTGGTTTGCTCTTGCAATCTGTTCTTCTGTATACTGCATTTTCATCATCCTTTCTAGTCTGTCCTGCTGACAGACTGTTATAAACTCATCTCATGGTTCCGTTTTTTCTTCACTGCCTGTTGTTTTGCATCACGCTCTGCACACTCTTTCTTTTTTTCATCCAGTTTTCTCAGAAGAGAAATCTTCTTTTCTGTCTTCTGCTCCGACTGCTTCACCGGCTGTTGCTCTGCTTTTCCATTTTCTTCAAGAATATCTTCCGTCTGAACTCCATAAAATACCGGGAATTTCACCTGCTTCTCCCTTTTTTCTTCTGAACGCCCGGAAGTATCTGCTTCTGCCATTTCCCGGTCACGTCTGGCAATGTCTGCACAGCTCTGTACCTTTTTTACAAACGCAAGTTCTTCCTGATACGGCTGATTGTCTGCTTTCAGCTCTTCGATCACCGCCTGGAGTTCTTCTTTCTCTCGTTTCCATCTGGCAGTAGGCACCTTTCCATTTTGATCCAGATGCTGTTTTAGTTCCCGTTCACATTTGCGGTAATAATTGATTTCTTTTTTATGCTGCTGATAATATTTCTCCCGTCTTTTCTGAAAATAGAAACGATTATACTCATCAATCAATGGCTGGTTTGTTTTAATCACCTCTGCCATCTTTTCCAGATTCTCCAGTTCCTTTAACTGTTTTCGCTTTTCGGAAATTTCTTTTTTGCTGACAGAAACAACACCATTAAGTTCCTCAATCCGTTCCTGCAAGTCATCCATCGTCTCTATCTGATGGGTCTGAAGATAATTGATGGATTTTGAAAACTCCTGTAAATTGGAGAGATTCTTCCCTCTCCGTTTCATCTCCGCATAGAAATTTGGTAACGGCGGTCTACCCTGTGTCTTTTTATCATAATAATCCTGCAAACTCTCCAGAAGTGTAGGGTTCTGTCTGCGATCTAGCTCTGCTTTCATTTCCTCATAAGCTGTCTTCATCCACTGAATAGACTCTTTTAGAGAAATAAACATCTGGTTGAACTGCCGGATTGCCCGGTTCAGTTCCCCAATCACTGTTTTAATTCCCTTTTTCTCCATTGCCCGGACTTCATACCCTTCATGGATCGTCGGAATCAGATCAATTCCCTGCTCTTTGTAAGAGCGGTGATCAATTCTTGCTGCCATGTGACATTCCCGGAATTTTTCGTTCACCTTCTCTGTCCACGCTCTTCTCCATTCCTTTAAAAGCTCCGGATCATTCCATCCGGTAGTGGAAACAGCATTGAATATATCCTTTCCTTTGGCATCTTTAACCCGATTTCCGTCTTTATCCAAAACATATTCCCGTCTTTGCTTGTTGCCCCAGCTTCCATCTTCTGTAAAAGGACGGATTGGAGCAAGTACATGAAAATGTGGATTGTCTGGTTCATCTTCGTTCTTTGATTTTCCCCCATGAACTGCCAGATCTACAATCATGCCACATGCTACAAACTGCTCCCGACAAAACTCTCTCGCCAGTTCTATATTTTCATCCAGTGTCAGTTCATTTTGCAGTGCTATATCGAATGAATAGGCTAACTGCGCCCTCTTCCCTTTCTCTATCTGCTCCACTTCATTCCAGAGTGTTTCCCGGTCAGACAGCCGTTCCGGCACATATTCTGGTGTCAAAATTTCTGTAAAAACCACACCAGACTTTTTTGTATAATCATGCGTCTGTCCATAGTAATCGTTATAAAGTTTCTGCCCCGAAATATAAGCTGCGGAATTAACCACTGTCTGACCTTTTCCTCTGGACACCTGCTTTACCGAAAAATGATACAGTGCCATTAGCTGTCATCTCCTTTTTCTGTTTTTTCAACTGCTTCTGTAATCTGCTGTTGTTCTTTATGTAAGGATGCTATGTGAACCTGCCGCACAATACTCTTGTTGTAACTACTGTTCTGCAACTGATCCATAACATCCTGAACATCTTCCTGTTCCAAATCTCTGGATAATGGAAATGCTTTTTCAAACTCTGCACCTTTGACAATTAAACGATGCGAACGTTCTTTTCGCTCCACCAACCTCTTTCTCTGCTCCAGAATATTTTTATTGTGAATCGCATGTTCCAATTGCTTTCTACTTTTTTCCATGTTGGCTTTCAATTCTTCCAGTGACATGGATTCATATTTGGGGTTCTTCTCTCTGGTCATTGTCTGTCTCTCCTTATTTTCACAAACAAAAAGAACCAGCTTTCTCTCATAAATGCTGATTCCCTGATATAAATGAGATAGGCACCTGTGCCGCAAGGGGAGCTATCCCCTTGTCCGAAATCTATGATTTCGCTACATTCCCGGATTAAGATTTCTCAAATCCGGGAACAGCACCGCAGGTCGCACGATACAGGCAGATGTAATTGCCTGTATAGAAGTGCGCTCTTAGCTTTGCTAAGAGAATTATGCCGTATCCGGCGTGCTATTTTCATCATCCGTAAATTCCATCATCTCATCAATGGTACAATCCAATTTCTTACAAATCTTCTCGATTGTTTCCATTGACACATATTGATTCTTCCCCATTCTGGCAAGGATATTTGCACTAATCCCGGTGAGGTGTTGCATTTCTATCCGCTTCATATTTTTATCAATGAGCTGTTTCCACAATTTGTTATAACTTACACCCATAAATAACCTCCACATTTTTATTAGACAGATTTCTGCTTTTATTAGTCAAACGGATTTTCTCCATCCTTCGCTTCCATAAATCCGTCT
>OHSL01000520.1_pt1 | contig 18034 bp, 18 predicted proteins | sample 1578741 | NCBI WGS metagenome assembly OHSL01 (sample SAMEA3879512, study PRJEB24766) | human gut metagenome | biome: human-associated habitat; feature: feces | place: USA | collected 1985/1987 | reverse complement strand
CTGCGGCTGCGCTTTTTGCATTTTGACCACGGTGCAAACGGATGGCTTTGACCGTTGCCCTCGGTTTCTAAGGAGACACGAAGTGTGCTACATGGAAGCGCACTTCGTGATGGGATAAGATTTTTGCAGAAGATGCAGAAATCTGTCGAAACGGAGGTCTTGGCACATGAATCCATATAAAGAAATACTCCGAAAATTCTTCTCGGAATATGTCAGCGCTTTGAGAAAACGCAGGGGACTGACACAGGAGCAGATGGCGGAGAAGCTTCGCATTACCGGACGGGCATACAGCGATTTGGAGCGGGGTATATATTGCTTTTCCGCTGTTGCACTGGTGTTCCTGCTGCTCATGCTGGAGGAGGGGGAAATAAAGGAACTTTTACCTCCCCTGCTGGATGAAATCGAAAAAGTCGAGGGCAGAGGGGTGGCGGAGTGATCCGTTCTTCCGCGATAAGCCGACCGAGGAGGAATCTCTGCTGTTTGTCGGGCATGTTGGCGTTCTTTTGACGGCAGAGGACGGGACGCTGCACTTTGTAGAAAAGGTTGCCTTTCAGGAGCCGTACCGGATGCTGCGCTTTGCCGACCGAACGGCACTGAGCGATTACCTTATGGGGAAATATGACACCTCATGGGGACAGGATACGGCGAGCCCCTTTATCATGGAGAACGACAAGCTCATGGATGGCTGGCGTCCAAACCCGGACGGTGCCGACGTTGGGCTTCATTCAGAAAATATCCTGCATACCAGAGCCGGTGATGGTGCAGTTGTTCGCCTTGGCCAGCGCATCCAGACGGTTGATCTGGGCGGCAGAAGTAGTCCAGGGATAGATGGCTTCCTCGCAGGTGGTGATGACGTTGACGCCGCGGGAGACGCATTTCTCCACGTGATCGTAAATATCCCCGATAAAGCTGAACAGGGTGACGATGGCCACGTCAGCATCGCACTCGTCCAGGACCTTGTCCGCATCATTGGAGATGATGATGCCGGTTTTCACCCCCAGGCCCGCATAATCGCCCACGTCCATCCCGACAACTTCGGGGTTCACGTCGATAGCGCCTACGATCTGCGCGCCGTGCTCATACAGATAACGCAGGGTATACTTTGCCATTTTCCCGCATCCGTACTGGACAACCTTGATTTTTTTCATGATTTGCTGCCTCCTTTGAGTAATTTGACGTTTTCCTGATAGGAAAAGAACATCAACCCGCCTTTTCCTATTCTAATTGTTAGTCTAAACCCTCATGCGGAAGGAGAGTCAAGAGAAGTTGTGAAACTTTTAGCAAATTTTTTATTTTCGGAAGGTTACCGGTACCTGCAGCCGCAGGAACATACGGCGGGGGTCGCTATCAAATACGTTGAAGCCGGTCATTACTTCGCAGATATAGTCCCCGGATACATGGTAATTCATCTCCTGGCAATGTTCCCGCAGCAACTGAGCGCAGCGCACTTCGTTGTCGTAGTTATCCAAATAGATACAGGCATACATGCCGCTTTCCACCACCTGCAGGCTGGGCGGTTCCCCTTCATTCCAATCGCCGGTGAAAATAAAGATACGGTCTGCTACAAAACAGCCGTCCAGGAAATTTTCCCGGAGAATGGAGGTGCCGATGTTGTAAGAATGGATTTGCGGGAATCCCTCGCTTTCCAGCTTCAGGCGCAGCTCCCGCAGCACTTTCTCATAGCTGTGGACGTCGTCCTGATAAAAGTTGTAGGAGCAGGGGATCCCCCAGGCAAAGCGTCGGTCAATGTATTCTAGGGAGAAGGTACCTGTAGACGGGGATTTCCGGTACCGCTCGATGGATAGGATCGCCCGTTCCACGGCGTCATGCTGGGCTTTGAGCTGGCGCATCTGCTGGTGGATCTGTTCATTCTTCTGGGAGAGCAGCTCCTCAATCAGGGAGATGTCTTCTTTCTGCAGTACCTGGGTGATCTGGGCCAGGCTCATGCCCAGCTCTTTCATGTAGGCGATCATCTCCAGCCGGGCGTTTTGATTGATGTCATAATAACGGTAGCCGGTCTCCGGATCGATATACCGGGGCTTGAGCAGCTCTTTTTCGTCATAAAGCCGAAGAGTGGGCACGGAGACCCGGTTCATGGCAGCCATCTTCCCGATGGGAATGAGGCCTTCCTTCATAAGCGTCCCTCCTAAAACTCTCATCTTAATACAGAGTTTAACACCTTATATTATAAAAAGCAAGCAGATGTATAACACAGCCGCTCGGCAGGCGTTGACGCGGTTTATATTTTTTATTACAATATTCATACAAGAAAATAAAATATTCTCTCTATAAGCAGGATATTGTCAGAAAAAGCAGTGGATGAAATTGAAAAGGATTATGGATTGGATTCGCAGCCATAAAAGGCAGGCCATTTTTATCGTAATTGTGCTGGCTGTGATTTTTTGCATCGGGATAGCTGTGGCTGTGATGCTGGGAATCAAAGGCGGATCGGAAGAACTTTCCGGAAAAGCGCCAGAGAAAACGGCGGTTTCAGCAGAAAATGAGCCGGTGGATAGCGGTACTGCCATTTACAGCAGTGCAGGAACAACACAACAAACAGATGCTTCGGGCGCCGAAAGTACCTCTTCAGATTCTGAAGCAAAAGAGGGTCAAACCAGGGAGCCTGGCGCCAGTTCGGAAACAGCGACGGCTTCCAAAGAGACCGAACATCCCTCCCATACGGATACAGTTACAGACTCGGGCAGTACATCTCATTCTTCCAGCCACGTAACCTCCCGGCCGAATGATGTGACGGATCATCCGTCCAGTGGAACAGAAGGGGGAGAAACGCCGCATGTTCATACGTGGGTATCTGTAAGCCCTGAGAACAGCGGGCATATGGAATATGGGGCGGAATGCCGCATACATGGGGCGAACGGGGAAGAACCGATGTTCTTTCGAACACTGAATGACTTATATCTCCATCAAGCGGCGGATGGCTGTATGTCCAGCTGGGGGACCGGCTTCAAGGGCCTGGCGTATAAATACTGTTCAGGATGCGGCGAAGAAGTCATAACGGGACATGTGCATGACTTTGGCACAGTGGAAAAGCAGGTCTACTTTGATAAGGTGACATGTGAATGCGGAATGGCTTTTACAGGAGGAAAGGATTACACGGCGCTGGAATCCTGGAAGATGCAGACATCTATACAAGCCATGGATATCCAAGAGAGGAGCATGACACCTATCAAACCGGCACAGGAAGCGTGACGCGGTATGAGGCTACAAAAACCTGTACCTGCGGCTGGCATCCGGTCGATGACACCCCGGTTTATTAACCGCGGAAAAGAGAAGCAGACATAAACAGCTTTTGGATTTTTCATTGTCATCTGCCCCAAAGGATATTTGATGATGACGGGGATATTATATTTATTGCGCGCCGAAAGCTTGTATCATGCGAATTCCTCATAACTGCAACCGCCGACTGGATTGCTCCCATCGGCTGTACGGCATGTAGTTTCACTATTTTACTATGGTATACCTGGTACTTCTTGCTCTTCCATTCTGCTTTAACAGATTACTTTTTACCAATTTTTTCAGGATTCTGACAGCAGTAGATGAACTCACTCCAAGCAATCCGATTATATCATTTCTTGTAACAGCTCCATGTAACCGAGCGTATTCCAATACTTTTTCTCCTCTGGCACTGGTTTGTACACCATCGGAATTGTTTACCAACGGTTCTGAGGGAAGTACCGAATTACTGCCCTTTTTATATTTTGCGTTAATATTCGGCAGTATGATTTTGAAAGCATTTTTCGAGGTTTCACCGCTTTCGGATTCTGGGAAGTCATCCTCCAAAAAGGATTTTTGATGATAACCGGGGTGTTGGTACCCACGCCCAACTCCAAAAATAAAATATGAAGATTTTGATGCCGCCGGATGAAATCATCATAACGATTGGAAGCCGCATACCAGCCATCGTCCTGCACAAAGGTCATATCGCAGCGCAGATTTATGGCCATAGGAGCGCCGCATACCGGGCATTTGGGGATCAGCTCCGATGGAATCTTCATATCCGTTTGCTCAGCTACCATCTGCCGGACTGTTGCCTCATGATCAAAGGATAGAATCCGCCGGAATACATATCCTGCCTCGTTAGGGTGCATAGTGCAAAAAGTAATGAAATCCATGAAATAGTATCATGGAATCCTTTGTGGAAGAATTATTTTCCGGAAAGGCACGGAATGAGCTTACCGGAGCAATACGCGGCCGGGGAGCGTTTCGGGGGTTCCAAAGTGGGATCTGATATTTCGGTATCGAACAGCACAACGGATTGGAATATGAAGACGAGGAGGATAGAAGTCCTGGAACAAATTTGTTATGACCTTCATTTCGAAATGAGATGTCATCTATTATACATAATAAAGCGCATGTCATGAAGAATGGGAAGCGGGCGGTTCGAAAAAGTTCAGTCATTTTGAAAGGGCAACCGCCCGTGGATCCCGATAGGAACAGGCAGGCTTTGGACAGCCGGGGCGGGTTTGATTTTTATATCTACAAGAGAAATGCCGTGCTGCTGTATTTTATTCTGCAGGAGAAAGCAATTATAAAGGAACTATGCGGCGCCATGCTGAAACTGCTCACCAAGCCCCCATGGAAAGGATGGGTACTGTTGATCCTGTCGGAGGACGATTCCATCTTTTCACAGGCGTGCAAGGATGTCCTAAGCGTCATCATGCAGCACCCTGACGTTGTCACAAACCTGACTGGTGGGCATCTGGCGATGTTTGAGTAAAAACGCAGGAGAGAGGCTGTTCCTCTGACCTGCGTTTTTTATTCAAACATCCTTTTGGATATACAATGCCTGTGCTGTATACGGGAGTTATCCCAGCTTCCAGCTGGCGCTTTGCCGCTGCAGCTCCACCATCCGGCGGAACAGGCCGCCCTTTTCCATCAGCTCTGTTGGGGACCCCTGTTCCGCCGCTTTGCCGTCGGCTAGGACAACGATTTTGTCCGCTGCCTCCACGGTGCGCATCCGATGGGCGATCACCAGCACCGTCTTGCCGGCCAGCAGGCGGGAGAGCGCCTCCTGCACCCTGGTTTCGTTTTCGACATCCAAACTGGCGGTGGCTTCATCCAGCAGCACAATAGGCGCGTCCTTTAAGAGCGCCCGGGCGATGGAAATGCGCTGGCGTTCCCCGCCGGAGAGCTTGGCTCCGTTTTCCCCGATGGGGGTGCCGTAGCCCTTGGGCAGCCTTCGGACAAACTCGTCGCAGTTGGCGGCTTTGGCGGCGGCAAGCACTTCCTCGTCGTCGGCCCCGTGTTTGCCGAGACGGATGTTTTCCATCACCGTGTCATCAAACAGCACCACATCCTGGAAGACCATCGAGTAATCGCTGAGGAGCACTTCCGGATCCACGGTGGAAATATCCACGCCGCCCACCTTGATGGAGCCCCTGGTGACATCCCATAATCTGGCGGCAAGCCGGGCGCAGGTGCTCTTGCCGGAGCCGGAGGGGCCGACCAGCGCCGTGATCTCGCCCTCCCTGGCGGTAAAGCTGACGTCCTGCAGGACGTCTTTTTTGTCATAGGCAAAGCCCACATGGTCGAATACGATATCGTGGCCGTTCGGCTTGAAGGCTTCCGACCCCTCCGCCGCAGGCGTGTCGTAGATCTCGTTCATGCGGTCGGCCGATACCTGGGAGACGAACATCTCCGCAATCAGGGCAAGGCTCTGGTCGAAGGGAGCGTAGATGCGGGTGATGACCAAAAGGAACAGGAATAAAAGCATAAAATCGATCTGCCCAGAGAGGATCAGGCTTGCGCCCACAAGAATGGTCGTCGCCACGCCCAGGCGCATGATGACACTGGCAGCGTTGACAAACAAGCCGGTGGAAAGCTCGCCTTTGATCATGACCTTTTCATGGTCGTCAATTTTTCTGTTGAGTCCTTCCAGATACCGTTCCTCCTGATTGGTGGCGCGGATCTCCCGCACATTCTCCAGTGCCTCCTGGATGCCGTCGGAAACCCGGACAGCCGCTTTTTTCGTCCGTTCGGAAGCCCGGGCGGCCATTCTCCGGCTGCCGAACAGCAGTCCAAAGGCCACCGGCACGCCCCACAGGCAGGCAATAGCCAGCCGCCAGTCGTAAACGAGCAGGCAGACGGCGATGATCGCCGTGGAAATGTACGCGCCGTACAGATACCCCAGCACATGGCTCCAGACGTGCTCCATGCGGTTGACGTCCCCCATGAGTGTCTCGGTAAGGTCGGCCAGATCCCGCTTGCCAAAATAGCCCAGCGGCAGTTTGCGGAGCCGCTCTGCCAGACGCAGGCGGGTCGTTTTGACCTCGCCGTACACCAGCCCGTAGGTGGCCTTATACTGCTGCAAATGGGTAATAAAGGACAGAAGGACAAATAAAACGGTCAGACCGATGGGAAGCCAGACGCCGGGCAGCGGATTTTCGTCTGTCAGAGTCCCTATAAAGCCGGACATCATCAGGTACAAAACACCGATGCCGACCATGACGACCAGATTGACGATCACCGTCCAGAAGACGCCTTTTTTGGTGTTTTTCAGGCCCTGATCGGTCAGGGCGTATTTCCGCTGGAATTTTTTGCTGAACATTTACTCCGCCTCCTTGTCGCTGGTGGAACCGCCTGTCAGCTTCCACTGCACCGCCCGGTTGTAATCCGCCCACATCCGGGCATACAGGCCGCCCGCAGCCGTGAGCTCCTTGTGCGTCCCCTGCTCGGCGACGCGGCCTTCCTCCAGAACGATGATCTTATCCGCCCCGACCACGGTGGACAGGCGGTGGGCGATCATGATGACGGTGCGGCCTTTGGTCAGCACGGCGAAGGCTTTCTGAATTAAGACCTCGTTTTCCGGGTCGGCAAAGGCTGTGGCCTCGTCCAGTACCACGATAGGCGCGTCCTTCAGAATCGCCCGGGCTAAAGCAATACGCTGCTGCTCGCCGCCGGAAAGGTAGGTGCCCTCTGTGCCGATCTGCGTGTCCACGCCGTCTGGCAGCTTTTCGAGGATATCCCCGCACTGGGCGGCTTGCAGCGCCTCCAGCACCTGCTCCCTTGTGGCATCCGGACGGGAAGCCCGGACATTTTCCAGAATGGAAGCCTTAAACAGCCGGCTGTTCTGAAATACAAAGGCTACCTGATCCATCAGCACATGGGGATCGATCTGCTTCACGTCCACGCCGCCGACTTCCACCGTGCCGGAGGTGGTGTCCCAGAACCGGGGAATGAGGCTGGCAGCCGTGGTCTTGCCGCCGCCGGAGGGCCCGACCAGCGCCACCGTCTGCCCCGGCTCCGCTGTGAAGGAAATGTGGGAGAGGGCGGGGACGTCCGAACCGTCATAGGTAAAGCTTACATCCCTGAACTCCACTCTGTTGTCACGGGGCTTCTGCGGGTGGGCAGGCGCTTTTAAAAACGGGGCGTCCATCACCTGATCGATGCGCCCCAAAGCGGTATGCGCCAGCATCGTTCCGGCGGAGGCAAACATGATGCGGGCCAGCGCCGTGGAGATGATAGCGGAGAATACCGCGTAGAAAATAAAATTCGTTATGAACCCGGCGAAATCTCCGCCGGCCAGCGCACCGGGGGCAAGGAACAAAACGACTGGAACCAGGAACACAAAAGCTCCTTCGGTGAACGTTAGATTGATGGATTGGGGAACGCGGCACACCTTGTCCTGATAGTATCCGGCCTTGCTGCTGTAATCCTCAATGGCCTCTTTGAACGCTTTGAAGGAATAGACCGTCTGCTGGAAGATCTTTACCACCGGGATGCCGCGGACATACTCGGTGCCCGCCTTGGTCATCCGGTCCTGGGCCGCCTGATATTCTGCCATCAGCGCAGCGTTTTTGCCGCCCATCATGGAGAACATGGCGATGACGGAAATCACCGCCGCCAGCAGGCAGGCAGCGCCCATCCGCCAATCAAAGACGAACATCAGCACCAGCATCGCAAGGAACATGATGACTGTGCCGACGATGTCCGCCAAGTTGTGGGCCAGCAGCGTTTCCGTATCGGCCGCCGCCGCGTCCAGCCGTCCCCGGATGAGGCCGGAGGCATTGGCATCAAAATAGCCTAACGGAGCTTTCATCACACGAGCGACGCCTTGCTTGCGGATGTTGGACGCCGTGCGGAAGGCCGCCAGATGGGTGCACATCAACCCCAGAAAGTAGATCACAATGCCGCCCACCGCAAAGGCAAAGGCCAGCCAGCCGTACTGCGCGACAGACTCTGCCTGCGTCCAGTCCGGAGCCGCGGCGATCAGATCCCGCGCCGCCAGCCAGATGCAGATGTAGGGGGCCATGCTCAGCAGCATGGCAAGCCCAGACAGGGCCAGGCCCAGAAAGGTCAGCCCCTTGTGGCCGCCTGCATAACGGAGCAGAGCCGCCACATCATTCCTTTTTTGTTTTTCCACAAAAACAACCTCCTTATTAAAAAAAGTTAGTTATGGCTAACTAATGCACAAAAAAGACGGGACTATTGTCCCATCAATTCAAGCCATCCGGCTGTATAGAAAGTGCGGAACTGTGTCACGTCCCGGTGCGCCTGCTCCCGGGGCATATCGTGGATCACAATTTCAAACAGTCCGTTGAACATGCCGCTGGCGATGATATGGCAGAGGGATTGATCCAGCTGTGGGATATCCTTGCCCAGCCGGCGCAGCACCTCCATGTATTTCAGGGTATATTCCACCTCTACCTCCACCATATTGTGGACAAAATGCTCGTAGGAGGTTCCCTCCGCCCGGCAGAGCAGCAGGTTGACCGGCTCCCGGTGCTCGCAGATGTAGTCCACCATCCAGTCCACATAATCACCGGAGGCTTCGCCCATGTGCGCCGGCTGCTCCTGCTCCGGCAGCTCGGCAAAGCCTGTCTGGGCTTCCATGAACCGGCCCATCAGGGCGGCGGCGTGGGGCTCTACTAGAGAGGCGAACAACGCCTCCTTGCTGGAAAAATAGCCGTAGAACGCCCCGGTGGTCACGCCAGCATTTTTGACAATCTGCCGCAGAGAAGCGCCAAGGAAGCCCTTTTCGGAAAATTCCTCCAAAGCGGCCTGCTGTATTTTTTCTAAGGTATCGGATGACTTTTCTTCCATATCGGCCTCCATATAACAGTGTTATGTAACGATGTTATAATATATCTTGACAAAGGTTTTGTCAAGAGGAAATTATGATGATGAGGTAAATAGGCAAGTCCTTTTGCCAGCCGGCACATAAAGCAAAGACGGGGAGCCGCAGAATATGCGGGGCTCCCCGTCTTTGCATATCATGATCATTTTTCCGGTGTTGTTTCTATTCCGTTGCAGGGAAGAGAGGTCATGCTGTGCAGGCTGATCCCCAGCGTGGAAAGGTTGTGCAAGGTCGCCGATGCGGAGGGCGGCAGCAGCCCGGCAACCCCCAGGGCGATCAGCCCTCCATTGAACCCGAGGACAAAGCGGTAAATATTGCGGATGCGATTGTTTAACGCCATGGCAAGCTGCCGTAGCCGCGCTAGCTCCCACAGGCTTTCTGCCGCAATGGTGATGTCGGCGATCTCCTGCGCGATGGCGGCACCATCGCTGACGGCGATCCCAGCGTCCGCCTCAGACAGGGCCGGGGAATCGTTGATGCCGTCTCCCACCATGATGACGGTATGCCCCTGCGCCCGCAGCGCCGCTACATAATTTGCCTTATCCTCCGGCAGCACCTCAGCACAAAATTCATCGATCCCGATACGAGAAGCAACCGCTTCGGCTGTGCGCCGGCTGTCGCCGGTCAGCATAACGGCCTTTTGTATCCCGAGCCTGCGCAGGGCGGCAAGAACGTCCTGCGCTTCCTCACGCTGAGGATCAGCGATGCAGATGACAGCTGCCAGCTGCCCGTCGATTGCCAGGTACAGATGGGAGCATTCTAAAGGCAGGGCGTCGAATTGTTCCTGTTCCCCGGCGGGAACCGTACAGCCTTCGTCCTCAAAAATGAAGTGGGCGCTGCCGATGAGCACACGCTCCTGCCCGACAGAGCTGGAAATCCCATGCGCCACCAGATAATTGACCTTGGAGTGGAGTTCCTCGTGCTTGAGATCCCGGCGCTTTGCCTCTTCCACAACGGCGTTAGCCATGGAGTGGGGAAAATGCTCCTCCAGGCAGGCCGCCAGCCGCAGCATCTCCGTTTCCCTGTGCCCGCTGAAAGGGATTATCCGCACAACCTTAGGACAGGCACGGGTGAGGGTGCCTGTCTTATCAAACACAATGGTATCCGCCCGGGCGATGGTTTCCAGAAACTTCCCGCCCTTCACGGTGATATGCTCCCGGCCGGCTTCGCGCATGGCAGACAATACGGCAAGCGGCATGGCAAGCTTTAAGGCACAGGAGAAATCCACCATCAGCACCGATAAGGCGCGGGTAACGTTCCGGGTCAGGATAAGGCTGAGCAGACTGCCCGCAAAGGTGTATGGCACCAGTTTGTCCGCCAGATTGGCAGCCTTGCTTTCCGTCGCCGACTTCATCTGCTCCGAACGCTCGATCATGGCCACGATCTGGTCGTAGCGGCTCTGGCCGGAAGTTTGCCGGACTTCTATCGTGCAGGCTCCTTCCGCGATGGTGGTTCCCGCGTAGACAAGGCTGCCCGGCCGTTTGGCTGCCGGCAGGGATTCTCCTGTCAACGAAGCCTGGTTGACCATCGCTTCGCCGTCTGTCACCATACCGTCCACCGGGATAACGCCGCCGACGCGGACTGCGATCCGGTCACCCGGCCGGATTTGGGATACCGGCGTCAGGACTTCGCCTTCCGGTGTGTTCAGCCATACCCTGTCCACATTTAAGGACATACACTGCGCCAGATCCTGCATCGATTTTTTCCTGGTCCATTCCTCCAGAAGCTCTCCCAGCTCCAGCAGGAACATGACCGAACCGGCCGTGGCAAAATCCCGGCGGATAATGGACAGGCCGATGGAAACGGCGTCCAGCAGTTCCACCTTGATTTTGTTCTGCCTCAAGCAGCGCAGGCCTTTGCGCAGAAAAGGGACGGCGTGCCACAGCACCCGGGCGATTCTCAAAGGTGTGGGCAGAAACAGGGTGCTTACGAGTTTCAGCGCCGCTTTGCCCACCAGCTTTTCCTCGAACTGGCGGTTGAGCATACGGCTGCTGTGCGCCGGCAGGGATACGCTCTGCTCCGCCTGTTTCCAGGAAAACTGCCGCACAGCCTGCAAAACCGTCTCCCTTGCTCCGGTATAGTACAGGATGACGCAGCCGGTGCGTTCATGCACCGTTACCCGGCTGGTCCAGCTCTGCTTTTGGAACCACGCTTCCAGCAGATCCGCCTGGCGCAGGCTCATTTCCTTCTGCTTCAGCCTGCATTGCAGCCGCATCCGTCCTCGGCTCTCGTGTATGATTACTGCATTCATTGAAAAACCTCCATGAAAAAGGGAGCCGCAGTCACGGCTCCCTTTGCTGCGGATGATTCATTCTTCCGGCTCTTTGTTTTCCTCATCGTTTTCGTCAGCGATCTCAGCCGCGGCTTTTTCCTCCGCTTCTTTTGCAGCCCGCTTTTCATTAATATCCTTGGCGGAGGCCAGGATATCCCCGGCGTTTTCCTGCACTGTGGCGACGGTCTTCATCGCCGAATCTTTCATGCGCAGCCCTGCGGCAGTTATATGGGTATACGCCTTTTTGGCATCCTTGCTGGAAAGCAGCTTGATCCCCACGGAACCGAACAACGCGCCGCCGATAAAGCAGGCCAGTTTTGAATAAATACGCATATGAATCCATCCTTTCTTTTCTTTACTTGTGCCTGTAGCCTGTTATGAGTACCATAACCATGCAGATCACAGCGCCCCATGCCCAAAACCGATGCTGTTTCACAGTAAAGCCTCCTTGCAATATCCTTCTGTTTTTCATAGCCCGCAGCCGGCAGCAGCCACCCAGCAGACGCAGACTCTCTCCAACCAGACCCCATCGGAACAGGCGCCCTCTTCCAGCCAGGTACCAAACTCTGCGATCCCTTCCTCTTCGGAAGCGTCCGCCAGCGAGAAACCATCCAGCAGTGATGCGCCTTCCGAAGATTCTTCCAGCAAAGACAGTTCCTCCGAAGCCCTTGGCCTGGAAGAATTTGACGCCTCTGGCAACAAGGTGAGCAGCACGTCTTCCGAAGCAGAGCAGGACAGCAGCACCGGCAATCCGGTTGTTTGGTGGGTCATCGGCGGCATTATCGTCGTAGCTATTGCGGGCGGCTGCGTGTGGTATTTCTGCTTTTTCAGAAAGGGTAAAAACCCCTTTCTGAAAAAGTAAGGGAAGGTGCGGGCAATGAAACTCAAAAAAATCCTATCCCTTGTTTTAGCCGGTGTGATGGCGCTGTGCGTTACCGGCTGCGTCAACCAGCACCCGGAGGAAACAACCAGCACAAATGAAAGCAGGGAGGTTCGCCTGGTGGCGACCTCCCCGGCAGTGGTGCAGATCTGCAACCGGTTAGATTTAGATTTGGTCGGGATCTGTCAATCCACCAGCGACCTGCCGGAACGGTACGATGGGGTTACCACCGTGGGTATGGCCATGAACCCGGATCTGGAGATCATCAAATCCCTCGACCCGGACTACATCCTGTCGCCGGCAACCCTGCAAAACGATTTACAGCCCAAATACGCCTCCATCGGGGTCAGTTCTCTGTTTCTGAACCTGAAAAGCGTAGAAGGAATGTACGCATCCATTGAAGGACTGGGAGAAAAATTCGGCCGGGAGGAAGAAGCGGCTGTCATGCTGGAGGAATTCGATTCCTTTATGACGGAATTTGCAGAGAAAAACGCCGGTAAGGAATCCCCCAAGGTGCTGGTGCTTATGGGCCTGCCCGGTTCCTACATTATTGCAACCGACAACAGTTATGTGGGCAGCCTTGTGAAGTTTGCGGGCGGCACCAACGTCTACGGCGACGGGGACGGGCAGGAATTCCTGTTCGCCAACACCGAAGATATGAAAACCAAGGAGCCGGACGTGATCCTCCGGGCGGCCCACGGCCTTCCGGATGAGGCCAGGAAAATGTTTGCGGAGGAATTTTCCACCAACGACATCTGGCAGCACTTCAAGGCGGTGCAGGAGGGCCGGGTGTACGACCTGGATTCCAACCTTTTTAATATGAGCGCCAACTTCAGCTATGAGGAGGCGCTGAAAGCGCTTCAGCCGATGCTCTACGGCGAGGAATAACCCTGAAACAAAACACAAAACGGCCGGGCTTTTCCTGTCGGGAGAATCCCTGCCGTTTTTCCAAAAGGAGATTTTGCTTATGGTAAGCAGCCGAAAGAAAATCCTCTCCTTTGCCATCACCGCCCTGGGGCTGCTGGCGCTGTTCCTGGTCGCCGTCAATACCGGCAGCCTGAAGGTGATGCCCCTGGAACTGTTTAAAGGACTCTTTATCGAATACAACGAAAACGTGGCGACCATTTACGACCTGCGGTTTCCCCGCATCCTCATCGCCATCTTCGGCGGCGCGGCAACCGCCGTATCCGGTGTGCTTTTGCAGGCCGTGATGAAAAATCCGCTGGCCGACCCCGGCATCATCGGCGTCAGCTCGGGAGCCAGCCTGACGGCGGTGCTCATTACCGCCTTTGTGCCGACTCTCTACTTTTTCACGCCTCTGTTCGCGTTTCTCGGCGGTATGGTGGCGTTCCTGCTGGTATACTCCCTTTCCTGGAAGGGCGGGCTTTCACCCCTGCGGATTATCCTCGTGGGCGTGGCGGTCAACGCCATGTTTACCGGGCTCATGAGCGCTTTCAACTCCGGCACGGGGAGCAACTATTCCGGCGTTGCCAGCATTGTCAACGCCAACATCACCATGAAGACCTGGGATGATTTTCAGACGCTTCTGCTCTATGTGGTCATCGGTCTGATCGCTTCCGTCTTTGTGATGGGGCAATGCAACCTGCTGGCGCTGGAGGACAAAACGGCCCGTTCTCTGGGCGTGAACGTCACAAGAAGCCGTATCGTCATTTCGGTGATTGCAGTGCTGCTGGCGAGCATTTCCACCGCCGTCATCGGCCCCATCAGCTTCCTGGGGCTCATTGTCCCCCATATTGCAAGACTGCTGGTGGGGAGCAATCATAAGGTGCTGGTACCGTATTCCATCCAGCTGGGAGCGTTCACCCTTCTGCTGGCGGACACCCTAGGGCGTACCATCGCGGCGCCCTATGAGATCAGCGCGGCCATCATCATGTCGGTGATAGGCGGCCCATTCTTTATCCTGCTGCTTAGGAGGTCGAAGCAAAGCTATGGACAATAACGTGTTTACTGTCAAAAACCTTTCCTTTGCCTACGGCAAGCAGCAGGTGCTGAAACATCTCGACCTGGAGCTGCACGAGGGAAAAATCACTACTTTGATTGGCGCCAACGGCTGCGGAAAGAGTACTCTTTTCAACCTGATGACGAAAAATCTCCGCCCGGACGAGGGGGGAATCCTCCTGCGGGGCGGCGATATTGCCGGGATGCGGCTCAAAGACTTTGCAAAAGAAGTCTCTATCGTCCACCAGTACAACACCGCGCCGGTGGATTTGAGCGTAGAAAAGCTGGTGGGATACGGAAGAACACCCTATCACACCATGGGGCTGTCCCCTGATCCGAGGGAGGATAAAGAAAAAATCCACCGGGCCATGGAGATCACCCATACCTAACAAGCATAAAGATAAACCGGTTTCCGAACTGTCCGGCGGGCAGAAGCAGCGGGTGTGGATCGCTATGGCGCTGGCCCAGGATACCAAGGTGCTGTTTCTTGACGAACCAACCACCTATCTGGATATCCGCTACCAGCTGCAAATCTTAAAGCTCATCCGACAGATAAACCGAGAATACGGTATCACCATTGTTATGGTGCTCCACGATATCAACCAGTCTTTGTATTACAGCGATGAAATTGTCGCTATGAAGGACGGAAAGATGATTGCCCACGGCCTGCCGGAAGAAATCCTCACAAGCGAACTGGTAAAAGAGGTATACGACGTGGAGCTGGATATCCGCAGCGTAGACGGCAAGCCGTTCGTGATTCCAGTATAGCGGAAAGAAAGGAGGATGCGGCTTCGATGAAGCTCAGACGCACAGCGGAAGATTACCTGAAAACCATTTACCTGCTGTCCCAAAAGGCAGAAGTTCACGGCACATACATTGCGGAGGCGCTGGGGGTGTCCAAGCCGACGGTCTCCATCTCTCTCAAAGCACTGGAGCAGGAGGGCTACCTGATGCGGGACGAAAACCGCGCCTTCTGCCTGACGGAAGCGGGATTGAAAATCGCAAAAGCCACCTACGAACGACACCAGACCTTTCAGACGCTGTTGGAGGAACTGGGCGTAGACGGAAAAACAGCCGCGGCGGACGCCAGCCTAATGGAGCACGCGGTCAGCCCGGAAAGCTACGAGGACAGTCCATTAAGGGGCTGGCAAAAAGAAAGAAGATGAGTAGTCGTGAATAGCGAGGCGATGCAGTCCCTGTGATACGGCTTTGCATCTATTGCATTTGCCGCTGCCATCGCAGCGCTGTGCTCCGGTGTCAAGGCAGCGATGAAAAAATTATTAAAAGGCGGACAAAACCATGATGATCAATAAACGGCTCATCGGCACGGTAGCTGAGAGCAAAAAATACATCGCCGGGAACGTTGTTTTGCAGTGGTGTTCCCTGGCGGCGAACATTTCTATGATGTTCAGCATCACAAACCTGTTTGCCGGGCTTTACTACGGAAGCACCAGCCCCGCCTCCCTGTGGACGACGGCGGCTGTGGTGGCGCTGGCGCTCCTCATCCGGTTCCTGTGTACCACCGGGGCCAACCGGATGGGATACCTCTCCTCCAAAGCGGTCAAGAAAACCCTGCGGGAGAAAATCTATGAAAAGCTGCTGCGATTGGGCGCTTCCTACAACGAACAGGTGAAAACCTCCGAAGTCGTACAGGTGGCGGTGGAAGGTGTAGACCAGCTGGAAACCTATTTCGGCGCTTATCTGCCGCAATTCTTTTATGCCATGCTGGCGCCGCTGACCCTGTTTATGGTGCTCTGCTTTATCAACATTCCGGCGGCCATTGTGCTGCTGGTCTGCGTGCCGCTGATTCCTATCGCAATTGCTGCGGTGCAGACCTGGGCAAAAAAGCTGCTCTCCAAATACTGGGGGCAGTATACGGCGCTGGGAGATACCTTCCTTGAAAATCTTCAGGGCTTAACCACCCTCAAAATCTACCAGGCGGACGAATTCAAAAACAAAGAGATGAATGTGGAAGCCGAGAAGTTTCGCAAAATCACCATGAAGGTGCTGACCATGCAGCTCAACTCCATCACGGTTATGGATTTGATTGCCTACGGCGGTGCGGCGCTGGGGGTGATTATGGCGGTGACGCAGTATGTAAATAACCATGTCTCGCTGGCCGGCTGTCTGCTGATTATCCTGCTGGCGGCAGACTTTTTCCTCCCCATGCGGCAGCTGGGCAGCTTTTTCCACATCGCCATGAACGGCATGGCTGCCAGCGATAAGATCTTCCGCCTGCTGGACCTGCCGGAACACAAACAGAAGGTTTCCGAGAGCTTCCCGATGCGGCACGATGCGGTATGTTCCAATCTGCGGTTTTCATACGAGAGCGGACGGGAGATTTTACACGGCGTGGATTTGCAGTTCAACCAGGGCAGCTTTACCGCCCTGGTTGGGGAAAGCGGATGTGGGAAATCCACCATCGCCGCCATCCTCATGGGGCGGAACAAGGGCTATACCGGTTCGGCCGCCATCGGCGGCGTGGAACTGAAGGACATCAATGAAAACTCCCTTCTGCAAAATATCACCTATATCGGCCATCAGAGCTATCTATTCAAGGGCACGGTGCGGGACAACCTGATGATGGGCAAGCCGTCCGCATCCGAGGATGAGCTGTGGGCGGTGCTGGAACGGGTGAACTTAGCCGCGTTTCTGAAATCCGAGAAAGGGCTGGACACCCCATTGCTGGAAAAGGCGTCGAACCTATCCGGCGGTCAATGCCAGCGGCTGGCGCTGGCCAGGGCGCTGCTCCACGACAGCCCTGTATATATTTTCGATGAGGCCACCTCCAATATCGATGTGGAAAGCGAAAACGACATCATGGCTGAGATACATACGCTGGCCAAGCACAAAACGGTGCTTCTTATTTCCCACCGGCTGGCAAACGTGATACAGTCGGACAACATCTATGTGCTGGAAAACGGCCGCATTGCGGAAAGCGGCAGCCATACGGAACTGCTGCAAAATCACGGGTTGTATGAACGCCTGTGGAATGCACAGCAATCTCTGGAAAATTACGGAAAGGAAGGTGACGCCAGATGAAAAAAAGAAGCGGATTTCAGGTCATGGCCCGGCTGATTAGGTTAGTAAAGCCCTTAACCGGTTTTATGCTTCTGGCTATTCTCATGGGCCTTGTAGGGCACCTGTGCGCCGCCTTTATCACTATCTTCGGCGGGTATGCAGTACTGGAGGCTTTGCACTTTGATACCCCCTTCACCCTGACTACCCTGTTTGCCTGTGTAGTGGCCTTTGCCGTCGTGCGGGGCTTTTTGCGGTATGCGGAACAGGCCTGCAACCATTTCATCGCCTTCAAGCTGCTGGCGCTTCTGCGGGACAGGGTATTCCGGGCGCTGCGGTGGCTCTGCCCAGCCAAGCTGGAAGGCCGGGACAAGGGAGATTTAATCTCCGTGATTACCTCCGATATTGAACTATTGGAAGTGTTCTACGCCCATACCATCTCTCCGTCAGCCATTGCCTTCCTGTTCACCATTGTGATGTGCCTGTTCATCGGTTATTTCCACTGGCTGCTGGGGCTCATTGCGCTGGCGGCGTATCTCATCGTGGGGATTGTTATTCCTTTGGGAATCTCCAAGCTCAGCGGGGGCGACGGAATGAAGTTCCGCAGGGGATCCGGGGAGCTTTCCGGCTTTGTGCTGGACAGCCTGCGTGGCCTGTCCGAAACCCTGCAATACGGGCAGGGCAGGAAACGGCTGGTACAGATGAATGAAAAAACCGATGCACTGGCAAAGGACGAGGAACGCATGAAACGCACGGCCGGCCGCAATTCGGCAGTGACCAATACGGTGGTGCTGGTCTTTGACCTTGT
>OHSL01000480.1_pt1 | contig 19386 bp, 6 predicted proteins | sample 1578741 | NCBI WGS metagenome assembly OHSL01 (sample SAMEA3879512, study PRJEB24766) | human gut metagenome | biome: human-associated habitat; feature: feces | place: USA | collected 1985/1987 | reverse complement strand
ATGATTTCTACAGAGGAATGATCGAGCAGCCTTTCTGGCGAAAAGGTAATTGGGTACTGATTCTGATTTATGCGCTGATCTACCTGATGTTTGCCAAGCTGTATGGCGGCCTGAAAGTAGGATATCTTAAGCGGATCGATGTGTTTTATTCACTGACGCTGGCTCTTATCTGTGCCAATGTTGTGACATATTTTCAGATTACACTGATCAACCGCTGGTTCCTCTCAGTGAAACCGCTTTTTGAGATGACACTGGTGCAGATCGCAGTGACGATCATCTGGATCTGGGGGACGCGGTACATTTATTCGAAGCTTTACGGGGCCAGAAGACTTCTGGTGATCTACGGAGACCGTGATCCAGGAGATGTGATCCACAAGATGAATACCCGAAAGGATAAATACGATATCAGTGGAAAGGTTCATATCTGTGAAGGTGAGGAGAAGATCCACGCTATGATGGAGAAGTATGAGGGCGTGATCATCTGGGATCTTCCGTCCCAGATTCGAAACAGATATCTGAAATATTGCTTTTCCCATTCCATCCGCTGTTATATGAGTCCGAAGATATCGGATATTATCCTGCTTGGAACAGACAGGATACACCTGTTTGACACACCGCTTCTGATGTGCAGGAATCAGGGACTTTCCATGGAACAGAGAGCATTTAAGAGAGTTCTGGATATTATTATATCAGGACTTGGAATCATTGTATCTTCTCCGATCATGCTGATCATTGCCATTGCGGTGAAAGCCTATGATGGCGGCCCGGTATTTTATCTTCAGGATCGTCTCACATATAAAGGAAAAGAATTCCGTATCCGGAAGTTCCGCAGCATGTGCGTGGATTCTGAGAAGAACGGAGCACGTCTTGCATCCAAGCATGATTCCCGTATCACACCGGTAGGTCATGTGCTGAGAAATCTTCATCTGGATGAGCTTCCTCAGCTTTTCAATGTATTTAAGGGAGATATGTCTCTGGTAGGTCCGCGTCCGGAACGTGAAAGTATCATGCTTGAGTATGAGAAAGAGCTTCCGGAATTCTATTATCGTCTGAAAGTTAAAGCAGGTCTTACCGGATATGCGCAGGTTTACGGTAAGTATAATACAACTCCTTATGACAAATTAAAGCTGGATCTGTTTTATATTGAGAATTATTCCTTCCTGCTGGATATCAAGCTGATCTTTATGACAGTTAAAATCTTTTTCCAGAAAGAAGTATCTGAGGGAGTAGACGACAGACAGGTAAATGCGTTGAAGGATTCCGGGAAAAACGCCGGAGTGTCAGAGAATAAAACGGAGGAATGACAATGAATAAACCGCTGGTATCTGTGATCATGCCGGTTTACAACGGAGAAAAATATATTAGAAAGGCTGTGGAATCCGTCTATGAACAGGGAGTTTCGCTGGAACTTCTGGTGATCGATGACGGTTCTACAGACCATACAGAGGAAGTCCTGTCTGCCTATGAGGGCAGAGAGGACTTTCGGTATATTAAGAATGAACAGAATATGGGAGCTGCAGGCTCCAGAAACAGAGGAGTCGGGCTGGCACAGGGAACCTACATTGCTTTTCTGGATGCAGATGACTGGTGGGAGCCAGGCAAGCTGAAAGAACAGCTGAAACGTCTGGAAGAGACAGGATACGTGCTGTGTTCTACAGGGCGGGAACTGATGAAAGCGGACGGAAGCAGTACAGGACGGACAATCCCTGTAAAAGAGAAGATCACCTACAGAGAACTTCTGAAACATAACAGCATCAACTGTTCTTCGGTAATACTCAGAAGGGATGTGGCGCGTGAATTTCCCATGGAGCATGACGACAGCCATGAGGATTATATCACCTGGCTGAAAATCCTGCGAAAATACGGCTGTGCTGCCGGAATCAACAAACCCTATCTGAAATATCGTCTCAGCGAAGGCGGCAAATCCAGAAACAAACTGAAATCTGCCGCAATGACTGCCGAATGGGAGAATCAGCTTTTAATGATGGAAAAAGGGCAGATCACCGATACACAGTTTATGGGTGAGATCACTTCTTTAGTCGGTAAGATTCTTTCTGTGTGCAGGGAAATACCGGAAACGGAAAGGAGAAGGTTCCAGAAAGCAAGGGAAGTGATCGGTAAGTGTCCGGTCTGCGGTTCGGATGTCTACGAAGGAAAACAGAATTTTTACTGTTCCAACCGGCAGTGTGATTTTGCCCTCTGGAAAGAAAACCGTTTCTTAGGAAGCATGGAGAAAACACTGGATAAAAAGATGGCAGTGGAGCTTCTTGATAAAGCCTGCACCCATGTAAAAGGGCTGTATTCCAGAAAAAAAGATATAAAGTTTGACGCAGATCTTTTACTGACACTGGAGGACGGAAAGCCAAGGTTCCATCTGGAATTTCCAAAGAAGAAATAAGGCAAGGAGGTAGGCAGTATGTCGAAATTACAGGACATCCGGGAACTGGCACAGGAACATGCGACATCGGTGAGCAGTTCGCCAAGGGACTGGATGGGTTATATGGATACCGCAGCGAGACTATACCGGTATCCTTTTACAGACCAGTTACTGATCCACGCACAGCATCCACAGGCAACCGCCTGTGCGTCCCTGGAACTGTGGAATGAGAAAATGTTCCGCTGGGTAAACCGGGGAGCTAGGGGAATCGCCCTGCTTGACGAGAATGGTCATAATACCAGACTCCGGTATGTGTTTGATATTTCAGATACGCACATGGTGGCAGGCGGAAGAAGCCCTTACCTGTGGCAGATGCAGGAACATCAGCAGGAAGAGATTCTTACCCATCTGGCAGAAGCGTATGGTCTGGAAGAAAAAGATACAGGGACTTTATCGGATGCGTTGATGGCGGTTGCAAGGGAAATGGTCGCAGACAGTCTGGAAGAATATCTGGACGGCTTGGAATATGCAGCGGAAGGAACGTATCTAGAAGATCTGGATGAAGTTACGATCCGCAGTGATTTCCGCCAGCTTGCAACGGACAGTGTATATTACATGCTTTCCAGACGATGCGGGCTTGAACCGATGGAACTTCTGGAAGAAGAGGACTTCATGCATATTACCGATTATAACCGGCTGTCTGTACTGACCTTTCTTGGAAATGCAGCAAGCCAGATCAGTGAGAGTGTTCTGATTGACATTGGAAGGACGGTACATAAAATTTCTCTGGAAGAAGCCAGAAAAGAGGTTGAAATTTCCAATGAAAGGAATTATAATAACTTTAACACGTTAATGCGTGAAAATAAGGGCGTAGAAAACAACAAAGAAGAAAATATCGAGAATGAAGGAGGAACCGACTATGGAACTGACATATCATCGCAAGGGGGATTACCTGTTTCCGAACCTGACCGTAGAGGAGGAAGAAGTGACAATAGGGAAATACGGGATGCTTCGGAGGACATTCCTGAAGGAACACAAGAACAGCCTGTATCAGAGCCTGTTCCTGACAGGAAAGCTGAACAGCCATCTGGCAGAGATCGAGAAGGCAGCACAGGAGAGGATGGACAGCCAGATGGAGAAACTGCTGAAGAACCATCCGGCACCGGACAAGGAAGCAGACCCGATGGCCTGGACAGCACATATGAACGCACTGATGGCAACAGCGGAAGAGAGCATCTTGACGGAATTGGTATACAGCTAGTTGAAGATACAAGAGAAGATGGACTGAGCAAAGCAGAGGAAGAAATTGCCTCTGCTTTATCTTTGCCCGAATATCCTACAGCAAATGAACAGAAAAGGCAGATTGGTGAAAGAGTAGCTGCTTTTTATGCCGGGGAGATTCCTATTCCGGAAAGTGTTGTGGATGATATTTTACGGACGGGAGGAAACCGGACAGGAAGCCAGCTGCGTATCATCTATAACTTTATGAGTGAACAGTCACCGGGAGAATACACGGAGTTTGTAAAGCGTGAGTATAGAAAAGGCGGCAAAGGTTTTCAGATGGATGGAAGGGAGTATTCCGTCTGGTTTGATGAAACTGGGATGCAGATCGCAGTGGGGCATACGGTCACAGACCAGATTTTAGATAAGGCATTTTTATCATGGGAAGATGTCAGCGGACGTATCCATCAGCTTTTAGACCAGGGTGAATATGCACCGCAGTCTGTATTGGATGCGGCAAGAAGTAATGCAGTAAAAGAACACGCCCAGGCTCTTGCCTATATGAAAGGGGATATGGCAGAAGGAGTAGCGGAGATTGTTTTTGACGAAGAGGACTTACCACATCTTCGCAGTATCTATCCGGAGATCACGGATTATCTGGAAGAAAAGCTGGAAGATCCACAGTGGCTTTCGGAACTGAATGAAAGACTGGATGCACTGGCAGAAGCCTATGAAGAAAATCATTCCATTATGCGTTTCCATCATTATAATCCGGTCAATATCTCCAGACAGTTCCAGAAGTTTGCAGATGAAGTGATCCCATACCAGGCAAGAGAGGGATTTGCATGGAAAGAACAGCAGATGTTCATTACACAAGACGAGATCGACGCATTTCTTGTCAGAGGTGGGGCGTATTCCGAAGGCAGACTCAGGACATATTCCTTTTATCTGCTGCATGAGGATGAAAGATCGAGGACAGGTTTTATCAAGGAACAGTATGGGATCGGTGGAAGCAGTCATGCACTGTCTGGTGCCGATGATTCACACGCAAATTATGATGGAAAAGGATTGTTTCTTGCAAGAGGTGCTTATGGAAATCCATATACATCAGTTTTATTATCTTGGAATAAAGTTGCAAATAGAGTAGCTTATCTGATAAAGAATGACCAGTTCCTGCAGGCAGAAGATTATGCTCGTATGCCGGAATATGAACGGGAACAGATGGCAAACAAGGTACTCCGCTTTTATGACCGTCTTCCGGAAGAGATAGACAGACCATTTACGGATGATTTCTTCTGGGAAAAACCAGGAAAAGAAATGGTGGCAGTTTTAGAGAATCCAGAGCAGGCAGAAGAACTGTTACAGAAGATGGATGCAGCATTGGCAGTTCTGCCATTAGATTTTGAGGCATATGGGACAAACTACCAGCAGAAAACAGAACTTCTTTCAGAACTTCACCAGTATGCAGAAGGAACCTATACGATTTTCCCGACACCGGAAGCAGAACCGTCTTTTGTGGAACCATCCGGGCACCAGATGACCATGTTTGATTTCTTAGATACGAAGGCAGTGACAGAACCGACCGTAGTAGATATGTCAGATGTAGAGGAAATAGAAGAGGAAGAGGTTACTGCTGAAGAATCTATTTCAGAGAGTCAGGAGCAGGAAATAATAGAAACTTCTGAGGGACAGGAACAGAAAGAACCAGAAGAAGAGGTAACAGCTAAAACAGCAGAAGAATTGGCGGAGTCCTGGGATGAAGGTGTTTTTGAGTATCAGGGGTATCATTTTGAAGCAGTAGGGGTATTGCCGGAAGGAATAGAAGGAAAAGATCTGGTTGCACAGACCCGTTCCAATACAGAACTGCATTTATCGACCTACCATACAGAAGATTTCCCAAAGTATTCTTATGATGATTTTTATGCAGTCAGCAATGCACCAACTGCCGATGTGTTCCGGTGTCTGGAAACCGGACACAATTATATTCCCGGAGAAAATGAACTGTTTGGATATGAGGGAGAATTTCAACCATATTTAAAACCGGAAGTAGAAAAGATTGTAACAGAACCGCATAACTTTCGGATTCAGGATAATGACCTTGGAGCAGGTGGTCCGAAAGCAAAGTATAAAGCAAATATGGAAGCCATCCATTTGTTACAGACTTTGGAGAAAGAAGAACGTCTGGCAACACCCGAAGAACAGGAAATTTTATCCCGTTATGTTGGCTGGGGTGGCATCCCGCAGGCATTTGAAGAGAATAACAGTAATTGGACAAATGAGTATCTGGAGTTAAAGAATACCTTATCACCGGAAGAATACAGTGCAGCAAGAGCATCGACCTTAAATGCTTTTTATACGTCTCCGACCGTGATCCGAAGCATGTATGAAGCACTGGAAAATATGGGACTGAAACAGGGAAATATTCTGGAACCGTCCTGTGGTGTTGGTAACTTTATGGGACTGATCCCGGAGAGTATGAGCAAAACTAATATGTACGGTGTGGAACTCGACCCGGTTTCGGGCAGGATTGCAAGGCAGCTTTACCAGAAAAATAAGATTGCCATACAGGGATTTGAGGAAACAGATTACCCGGACAGCTTTTTTGACTGCGTGATCGGGAATGTACCATTTGGAGCATATCAGGTCAGTGACCGCAGATATGACCGCCACCATTTTCTGATCCATGATTATTTTATCGCAAAATCCCTTGATTTGGTTCGTCCCGGTGGTGTGGTAGCCGTGGTGACTTCCAGTGGGACGATGGATAAGCAGAATCAGGCAGTCAGACAGTATTTTGCAAACCGGGCAGAGTTATTAGGGGTGATCCGCCTTCCAAATAATGCGTTCCAGAGAAATGCCAATACAGGTGTTGTTTCCGATATTTTATTTTTCCAGAAAAGAGACAGGACTTCCATCGAGGAACCGGACTGGATACATCTGAAGGAAACTGCCGAAGGATATTCGGCCAATGCGTATTTTGCAGATCATCCGGAAATGGTGCTTGGAGAGTTTACAACGGAGAGTACCCAGTATGGAAAGCAGGAAGTAACCGTAAGACCAAAAGAGGGAATAACCTTAGAGGAGCAGTTAAAGGAAGCTGTAAAGCATATACATGGTACCATTACGGAACTGGAACTTTCCGATACCGAACTGGAAGAAGATGTGGTGTCCATTCCAGCAGACCCGGAAGTAAAGAATTTCAGCTTTACGGTGGTCAATGAGGAAGTGTATTACCGGGAAAACTCTGTGATGAACCGGATGGAACTTCCGGCAATGACAGCGGAACGTGTCAAAGGGATGGTGAAGATCCGTGATGTTACGAATGAACTGATCCAGTGCCAGATGGAAGAGGGAAGCGATGAACAGATCACAAAGCTGCAGGAAAAACTCAATGAAGAATACGATACCTTTACAGCAAAATATGGTCTGCTTAGCAGTAATGCCAATAAGCGGGCATTTAGCCAGGACAGCAGCTATTGTCTTTTGACTTCTCTGGAATTTCTGGATGATAAGGGAGAACTGAAACGGAAAGCGGATATTTTTACCAAAAGGACAATCCGCAGGGCAGAAACGGTAACTTCTGTAGATACTGCCAGTGAAGCACTTGCGGTTTCTATCGGTGAGAGGGCAGGCGTTGACCTTTCCTATATGGCACAGCTTTCCGGAAAAACAGAAGAGGAGCTTACCGAAGAACTGGCAGGGGTAATCTTTAAGAACCCAATCAGTGAAAAATGGGAGCCATCGGACGAATATCTTTCTGGAAATGTGAGGGAGAAACTGCAGATTGCCAAACAGTTTGCAGAAAATCACCCGGAATATCAGGTGAACGTGCAGTATTTGGAGCAGGTACAGCCAAAAGATCTGGATGCATCAGAGATTGAGGCAAGACTTGGGGCAACCTGGATCTCCGAGGATTACATTACACGGTTTATGGCAGAGACATTCCATACACCAAGATATTATGTAGGGAGCAAGGTCAAAGTCCAGTATGCCGAAGTGACCGGACAGTGGAATGTTATGGGAAAGAATGTGGACAGCTACGGAAATGCTCTTGTTACTTCCACTTATGGAACACAGAGAGCCAATGCCTACCGCCTTTTGGAAGATGCCTTAAATCTTAGAGATACCAAGATTTATGACACGGTACAGGATGCCGAGGGAGAACACCGGGAATTAAACCGGAAGGAAACGATGCTGGCACAGCAGAAGCAGGAACTGATCAAAGAGGAATTTAAGGAGTGGATATTTAAAGACCTGCACCGACGGGAAGATCTCTGTAAGATCTATAATGAACGATTTAACAGCATCCGTCCACGGGAATATGATGGAAGCCATATTCAGTTTGTTGGCATGAATCCGGAGATTACTCTGATGCCGCATCAGAAAAACGCAGTGGCTCATGTGCTGTATGGAAATAATACGTTACTGGCTCATTGCGTAGGAGCTGGAAAGACATTCCAGATGATCGCAGCCGGTATGGAATCAAAACGGCTGGGACTCTCACAGAAGAATCTTTATGTTGTGCCAAACCATCTGACCGAGCAGTGGGGCAGTGACTTCTTACGCCTCTATCCGGGAGCAAATATTTTGGTGGCAACGAAGAAAGACTTTGAACCAGCAAACCGAAAACGGTTCTGTTCCCGTATTGCGACAGGGGATTATGATGCGGTGATTATCGGACATACACAGTTTGAGAAAATCCCTCTTTCAAGGGAACGTCAGATTGCCATGTTGGAAGATCAGATTGCAGATATTACGTTTTCCATTGAAGAAGCAGCACATCAGGCAGGGCAGAATTATACCATCAAGCAGTTGGAAAAAACAAAAAAGAGTCTGCAGGCGAGGATGAAGAAACTCAATGACCAGACCAGAAAGGATGATGTAGTAACCTTTGAGCAGTTGGGGGTAGATCGGCTGTTTGTGGATGAAAGCCATAGTTTTAAGAACCTTTTTTTGTATACAAAAATGCGGAATGTGGCGGGTATCTCACAGACGGATGCACAGAAAAGTTCGGATATGTTTATGAAATGTCGGTACATGGATGAACTGACCGGCGGCAGAGGAATCACCTTTGCTACAGGTACTCCCGTATCGAACAGTATGACAGAGCTTTACACTATCATGCGTTATCTCCAGTATGACACACTCATGCGTATGGGTATGGGACACTTTGATTCCTGGGCGGCAACGTTCGGGGAGACAGTAACCGCAATCGAATTATCACCGGAAGGAACGGGCTATCGTGCAAAAACACGGTTTGCCCGTTTTTTTAATCTTCCGGAGCTGATCTCCATTTTTAAGGAAGCTGCAGATATTCAGACTTCTGATATGCTGAATCTTCCAGTGCCGGAAGCAGAGTTTATCAATGAAGTCTTAAAACCAAGCGAGGAACAGCAGGAAATGGTCGGGGCATTTTCGGAACGTGCGGAAAGCGTAAGGGCAGGCTTAGTAAATCCGACCGAGGACAACATGCTGAAAATCACGAATGATGGAAGAAAATGTGCCCTTGACCAGAGACTGTTGAATGAACTTCTCCCGGATGCCGAAAAAAGCAAGGTCAATACCTGTGTGGAAAATGCTTTTCAGGTATGGGATGAGGGAAAGACAGACCGGACAACCCAGCTGATCTTCTGTGACCTGTCCACACCAAAAGGGGATGGCAGTTTCAATGTTTACGATGATGTGAGGGAGAAGCTGGTTGCCAGAGGAATCCCGAAAGAAGAGATTGCTTTTATCCATGAATATAACACGGAGGCAAAGAAAGCGGAACTGTTTACAAAGGTGCGGGCCGGACAGGTGAGAATCCTCATGGGTTCTACACCGAAACTCGGTGCTGGTACCAACGTGCAAGACAGGCTCATTGCTCTGCATCACCTTGACTGTCCGTGGAAGCCGTCTGATCTGGAACAGCAGGAAGGGCGTATTTTAAGACAGGGAAACCAGAATGACAAAGTAAAGATATTCCGGTATGTGACGGAGAACACTTTTGATGCGTATATGTGGCAGATTTTGGAGAATAAGCAGAAGTTCATCAGTCAGATCATGACCAGTAAATCCCCGGTCAGGGCTTGTGAAGATGTGGATGATACGGCACTGTCCTATGCAGAGATCAAGGCACTTGCTACAGGCAATCCGTACATTAAGGAAAAAATGGATCTGGATGTGCAGGTGAGTAAGCTGAAACTCTTAAAGGCAAACCATACCAGTCAGATTTACCGTCTGGAATCCGATATTGCAAAGAATTTCCCGGTACAGATCAGTGCATTGAAAGAGCGGATTGCCGGGATGCAGATAGATTCCCAGGTAGTAAAAAGCGTGGATTTACAGGATAATGACACGTTTGCCATGACAGTAGGAAATGTCCTTTATGAAGATAAGAAAGAAGCAGGCGAGGCATTGATCGCTGCCTGTGCAGGACTAAAAACCGTTAGCACCGGTGGAAAGGTCGGGGAATATCATGGGTTTACGTTATCTGCTTCCTACAATATGTTCTCCAATGCATTTGAACTGACGGTCAAAGGGAAATGCTCTTATAAGCTGGAAATCGGAAAAGACCCGGTAGGAAATATGCAGCGTATCCATAACACCCTTTCTTCCATTGACAGGAAGCTGACGGAAAGTGAGCAGAAATTGGAAACCGTACAACAGCAGCTTGCGACAGCACAGGAAGAGGTAAAGAAACCATTCCCGAAAGAAGCAGAGCTGAATGAAAAGATGGAACGGTTATCTGAGTTAAATGCGTTGCTGAACATGGATGAAAAGGGCAATGAGACGATTATGGCAGATGAGGATATTGGCAGAGAAGGAAGTAGCACAGATAGCAGGGATGCTGTAGAAGAAAAAGAACTTCCGGAAACAGCAGACAGAATCCATAAGCCATCTATTCTGGAACGCTTAAAGCAGGAAAAAGCACAGCAAAACGCACCACAGCAGCCGACTGTGCAGAAATCAGCAAAGAAGAAACACGAACAGGAGTTATAAAAAGTTTCCCGTCAGGATATTTTCTGGCGGGAGAAATCCAAAAGGAGGATTTGTTTTATGGCAAATAATATAGAGAAACAGTTAAAGGAAATATCGGAACGGCTGGAACAGGGCGTAAAGGAGATTTTTACTTCGGAACGGTATACGGAATATCTGAATACCATGTCCAAGTTCCATAATTACAGTTTTAATAACACCCTTCTGATCACCATGCAGAAACCGGAGGCTACTCTGGTGGCAGGGTATCAGGCGTGGCAGAAGAAGTTTAACCGCCATGTAAAACGTGGGGAAAAAGGAATCCAGATCATCGCACCGGCACCCATCCGTGAGAAACAGGAGATTGAAAAGATTGACCCTGTAACAAAAGAGCCGGTGATCGGGGATGACGGTCAGCCGGAAACAGAGATCGTGGAGATGGTCATTCCAAGGTTCCGTGTGACAACGGTATTTGATGTCAGCCAGACAGAGGGAGAGCCGATTGCAGAGCTGGAAGTATCGGAACTTACCGGGAGTGTACAGTTTTATGACACGTTTATGGAAGCATTGCAGAACATTTCTCCTGTGCCAATCCGCATGATGGAAATAGAAGGGGAAGCAAAAGGCTATTATCATCAGACAGAAAAGTATATTGCAATTCAGGAAGATATGAGTAATCTTCAGACCATGAAAACCGGAGTACACGAAGTAAGCCATGCATTGCTGCATGACCGGGAGGTAATGGATGCGGAAGGAATTTTAAAAGACCGGACAACAAAAGAAGTAGAAGCAGAAAGTATTGCCTATATTGTCTGCAATCACTTTGGTTTGGATACTTCAGAATACTCTTTTACCTATATTGCCAGCTGGTGTGAGAGCAAGGATATGAAAGCACTCCGGGCATCTATGGATACCATCCGGAAAACGTCTGCAGAAGTCATTGAGAATATCGAGACACAGATGCACGAACTGGAAATGGAAAGACCGGTGCGGGATACCTTCCATAAGGAAGATTTGATCCTGCATCTTTCAGGCAGCATGGGTTCCGAGTTTACTTATGACCTGATCGAAAACATGAGCAGGGAACAGTTAGAGCAGAATGTGGGGGAATACGTCCGCCTTCTGGAAAGTGGTGAGATAGAGGAGAATGAGAAACCACTGGAAAGTTTTCTGGAGGAAAAAGGTGCTGCCGTCACACCACTCTATGACAGCAGTGGACACGGAGAGAATTATCCGATTGATTTTTATGATGTGGAATATGATGCTGACACAGGCGTTACTTATTTTTCTGACCTTTCTCCGAAAGAGCAGGCAGAGATGTTGGTGCATAAAGCAGAGTTTCCAAGAAATATTTTTTCAGAAGAAGAAAAGGCATTTGTAAATGAATATGCAGAAACTTTCCCCGGACGGGTGGAAAGACTGAATGACCTGGTATGGGACATGAGGGAATCTTACGATGAAGCCGGTTCAAAGCTAGTGTATGAAGTAATCCAGGCAGCAAGGGCAAACTTCCCAGTGAAAGAACCGGAGATTGTAGAAGAAACAGCCATGCAGTATGCTCACCGTCTGATTGAAACGGCAGAAGCTGCAAATACAGGAAATTTCACAGATTCCCAGAGAAATCTTATTGTGAATTTTGCATATAAGATGGATGACAAAGACGAAGTGCTTGGACTGGTGAACCGTATGATGACTGCAATCCGCAGACCGGGAAGTGAATATACGAGAAGCCTTATGAATGAAACACAGGCACAGATTGACAATTTCCCGGATGGCATGATCGGTTTTACGGAAATGCACGAGGCAGGAATTCAGTTAGACCATATGCTCCCGCTTACGAAAGACCGGGCATATGAACTGTACCGTGGAGGGGCAGAAATTTATATCTTACACGGAAATCCAGAGAATCCACAACGGGCAGAACAGATGCTTGTGGAGACGGAAAGTGAGATCCTTGGATATGACGGTATCTTTGGAATCACAGAAACAGAATGGGAAGTGCAGAAAGAGAGAGAAATATCTGCTACAAAACAGGAAGCACTGGTACAGCAGAGTGCAGAAAAGATTGATGAGACACTTCTTCTGCATGGAGAAAGCAGAAGGTTTGCCATTTATCAGATGGATACCGGAGATGAGCATACTTATCAGTTTATGGGAATGGAATCCGCAAAGAGTCTGGGCTATACCATTGACGGAAAGGATTACAGGATGGTTTATGCAGCACCGTGGATGCCAACGATCACGTTAGACAATATATTTGAACGCTTTAACATTGACCGACCGGAAGATTTCCGTGGCCATTCCTTATCGGTAAGTGATGTGATCGTGATAAACAGGGGTGCAGAGATCACAGCCTATTATGTAGATTCTTTTGGATTTCAGGAACTTCCGGAGTTTGTCCAGCAGAGAATGAACATGCTGGAACATAATTCCGTCAGGGCATATCCGCCAGTTTATAAAGGAACATTGGAACAGGCAATGGGAGAACGGGATGTGGATGCTTATCTGGATTCCAGAAAGTTAAACCTGGACTGTAAGAAAGCAATCGAAGAAGCCATCCGGGAGAATTTTGACGGGCTGCACTTAAAGCAGGATGCGGCAAAAGAAGTCGTGGAACGCTTCGGGGAAGAACGTATGAATTTTGTTATGGCAAATACCATCCGTGAACTTTCCCATGATGGAAGATTTTCCAGACAGAACAAAGACTGGGCGGAGCATATCGAAGTCCCGGAAAATGTCAGCCGGGGTAGAAATCTAAACCTGGATTATGTGATCGAAAGCCACCCGGCAGTTTTAGATGGGTTTATCGACATGGCAAGAGCTGAGATCCGGATGCAGAGGATAGAACAGGCGATAGGAGAAAACGAAGTGACAATCACGGCAGAGACAAGAGGATATGAAGCAGAAGGACATAACGGGACATGGCATACGGTTGATGAAAAGGAATATGCGGGGGAGAAGTTCTTCTTAATGGAACATGATGAATTTGGCTCCGATGTGGCAGGCATTATCGTAGCGGAAAATGGACAGCTTGTAGCGGAGGACTTGTGGAATGGGTTTGATGCAGGAGCGTTAGAAGCTGTATCAGAATATTTGCAGGAAAATGGAACAACACTTTATGACTTGACGGAATTCCCGAAAGATTCTGTTGTAACCCTGCGGAGTGGACAGACACTTACAATCGAAGAAATACAGGCAGTACAGAAAGATACCTGGGAAGAAACGATGGAAGGAAAAAATGAATCTGGAACGGATGTCCGGTTTAATTTCCATGCAGTCAGTGAGGTGCAGCTGCCAGAAGGCATAAAGTTGAAAATGCCAGAGATTCATTACGTTGATAATTTTTATGTGATGGAAGATGTAAATGCAGAGGGTGTAGTAAAAGTAAACCGGTATGAATCACTGGATGAAGCGATGCAGGAATATTTACGCCTGCCAAATCATCAGGAAAAAGTGCTTGGTATCCAGAATACGGAAACAATGCAGGAAAGCATGGATTTCATCCGATGTGAAAACGGAATAGATCGGCTTACCCATGCGTATGAACAGATCGGAGGGTGGCTGAATCCAGAAATATATGAAGCGGTAAATAAAATGGAAAACATGCTGGACTGGAATGAGGTACAGATTGCATATCAGATTGGAAAACAATACTTTACAATCCAGACCGCAGAAGATGGCTATGACTATACATTTTATAATGAAGATTATCAGGAGGATGATGGAGGAATCTATGACAATCCGACAATCTATGTAGATGAAGCTGCCAGTGATATTTTAGAAGATAAAGGGTACTCACTGGAAGATGCAAAAGTAGTGGATTACGAAGATCTGATGGCAGATGTGGAAGAAGTTCAGGAAGAACAGATGCAGCGGATACAATTAGAAAAAAACTGCCCAGCAAGTATTTTTGAAGGATTTCGCAGGGAAGAAGCAATGCAAACCTATGAAGGAATCGCAATGCAGTTTATCAGGAGTAAAGGGTATCTGACCATACAGGCAACAGAAGAAGGATATTCGTTTATTTTTTATGACTCTGATCTGCATGAAATCCAGGGTGGTGATTATGATAATCCAGACGCATCCATTCAGGAAGCTGCTTATGAAATCCTTAAAAGTGAAAGAATGGATGATATGGAATGTGTCAAAGTGGATTATAAAGAATTTGAAGAAATGACGATCCAGCACTCTAAAGATTTATTGCAGGAGGGGGAACTTCGTGCGACTTCTGAGATTGGAAGAAATGAACTGGCATTAAATAGCTTGAGCAGGGCAGAAGTTGAAAGAGGTGTCCTGTATCATGCACAGGCAGTATTAGAAGATATGGGAATGGAACAGGAGGTAGAGCTGCTTGCTGCAAGAGTGTATGGTTCCAGAAGCAGACAAGACCTTTACCGGGAAGATTCTGACCTTGATGTGGTTCTTTCCTATAAAGGTGATATTCGAGAAGATAGCTTTTTCAATGCCTTAAATGAATCTGGTATAGCGATGGCAGGAATTAAGGTGGATATTAACCCGATTGCAGAGGAGCGAATCACTCTGGCAGAGTATATAAAAGAATCCGAAAAATATCTTGACCAGCAGGAGATTAAAAAGCTCGCTGTGGACCTGGATAATTTTAGCTATGACGTTGATACCTATGAGTATAACGATACAGTTGAAAATAGAGAAGAACAGGTGGAAAAACTCACGGAGGATATTTTGAATAAGAAAACAGAAACTATCAAGGACTGGCTGCTTGAGGTATCCGAGGAATCCGATATAGACAGCGATGTTATAACTGCCCGTTCTTTACTTTCCCGTCTGGAAGATACAGAGCGATTTTCTATTTTTGACAAACAGCCGGAGCAGGAACAGCCAGAAGCCACGATCAGTTTTTATGTCGCAGAGTGCATGGAGTTTCCGGTCATGGGAGAGTACCATAACAACCTCACTTTAGAAGAAGCCATTAAAATATATGAGAGTATCCCAGCAGAGAGACTGCATGGGATTAAAGGAATCGGATTTGATCTGCAAGATGGTGATGAAAATTATTCCGGAGAATATGAGTTGATGAGTGCAGACCGGATACGGCGTGATCTGATAGATATGATTCCACACTATAAAGAAAGCCCTCTGGTGCAGAAAGCAATCGCAGACATGGAAAAGTATCTGGATGAAAAGCATGGAAGGGTAAAGGAAACGGAACATACGACAGAAACAGTAATAGGAAGTGGACAGAAACCTTCTGCGGTTGCGGCAGACAGAAGGGCAGAGCAGGAACCGGTATCTGTAAATCGGAGCCAGCCACAAAAGGCAGAACCTGCAAGCAGAGCAAAAGGTGAAGTGAAGAAATCTGTGCTGCAGTCTTTAAAAGATTTTCAGGCAAGGGCAAAAGCACAGGAGCAGAATAAGACAACGGAGAAATCCAAGACACATAAGAAGGGAGAAGTGGAATTATGATGGATTTGGCGATGAACTTTGATGCGGATGAATGTTTAGTAACAGCAATGTTTGATAAAGGAAACAGAAATGACACGATGGAGGCAATCGATCATATCATTCCTTTTCTGAAAGGCGATGCAGATATGATCGGGCTTGTCTGCAATACCATAAGAAAACTGTTCTGTATGAGCGATGAAGGATATGAAGTTTTTCTTATGGATCTGGAAGAATATAAAATGGAACTGGAAGAGGAGGACGAAGAATGAGTACAAGTCAGTGTGCAGTATATCAGGTAAAAGATACCCCAGAGTACCGGGATGTGCGTTTCCGTTCTTACGAGAAACTGAAAAGCGAAGGAAGAACAGTCCAGATAGAAAACTATCAGCAGGTGTACATTGGAAGAATCCAGCCGGGGGAAACTCCGGCTGATATTAAACTCCGTTTACAGAAGCAACGACCGAAGAACTTCAAAGGTCATTCCATCGGTTGCAGCGATGTGATCATCATTACCGATGATGGAAAAACCACAGCTTACTATGTCAACAAAGATGGTTTTATCATCATTCCGGAATTTCTCACAATCAAAAGTTCTTCCGATACCAGACTTTCCATTGATACGATCGGGTACGAAATCGAAGGAAAGAAAGGGACATGGCTTGCACAGGATTATATCCTGATGAACGAAAAGAAATGGTTTCTGATGGAACATGAGGAGTATGGGACAAGAGCAGCCTATGTGATTCTCAGTGAAGAAGGTACCGTAGTTATGAATGACTGTTACAACGGCTTTGATGAAGAAGCCAGACGGAACATCCAGAATTTCATGCAGCAACAGGCAGAGCAGGCACAGCAAAAACAACAGGAAATGCAGGCACAAGCCCAGACCGGACAGACACAATCTGGAGAAACACAAAAGAAGAAACCAGAGCTGGCAAACTGGCAGAAGGTTATGGATAATGGAGAATATCTTCGCAGTGCAGAGATGGCAGAAGAAGCCAACTATAATATGATTGACGGACTGATGAATAACACTCCAAAGAAAAAGGATAAGAACGCTCCACGGAGATCGGTACTTAAACGGCTCCGAAATCATCAGAAGAAGATAGCCAGTCAAGGGAAAGGACAGCCACAGCAACAGAAGGCGATGGAAGAAGAGATGGAAAGGAAGAAGAAGTAAAAAAGTCTTGCCGGAATTTTTGAGGGCAATATATAAAAAATGGTTGATTTTTTCTCTCAAATATCATATCATAACACTAACAGGACTCCCCGCACCTCTCACGCAAGTGATGTGTCCCATGGGGAGACATTTTTATTTTTGGAGAAATAATGGTGAATACAAGTGAAACTAAAAATGAAAAGTTGCAAAATAATGAAGCAACTGTACAGGTAATGAAACAACCGAAAACCTTTGCTCAACAAGTCGAAATTATTAAAGAAAAGGGTTTTATTATAGATAATGATACAGAATGTATCGGATTTTTAAAACAGGCGAATTATTATAGATTATCTGCTTATTTCCTTCCGTTTAGAAAAAAGGATGGGACGTATTTTTCAAATATAAACTTTCACAGAATTCAAAGAATCTATGAATTTGACAGTAGATTGCGTGGTGTATTATTTAATTATATAGAAAAAGTTGAATTATATTTAAGAACGCAATTAGCCTATTACAGTGGACATGTTCATGGGGCTTTAGGATATATGGATGGGGCTATTTACAATGACAGGCACAATCATGAAAAGTTCGTGAAACTGTTAAATGTATGTATAGAGGAAAATAAAAGTACATCAGTAGTTCAGCACCATAAAGAAAAGTATGGCGGAAATTTTCCTATATGGGTTATTGTTGAATTTTTTTCAATGGGAATGTTGTCCTACTTTTATGCGGATTTGCAGTCTGGTGACCAGAAATATTTAGCAAAAGAATTATATGGTACATCAGTGGCCTGTTTAAAAAGCTGGTTACGTTGCATCACTGATTTAAGAAACCGTTGTGCACATTATTCAAGGCTGTATTATTGGTCATTTCCCGCATTACCCAAAATGCCAAGGGAATTAGAAATGTCACCAAACAGAAAATTGTTTTCACAAATACTTGTATTAAAATTATTATATCCAAATAAAAAAGAATGGATCAACAAAGTCTTGATAGAATTAAAAGCTATTGTAGAAGAATATGAGAATGATATATCATTGAGACATATAGGGTTTCCAGAAGATTGGTATGAGCAGTTAGAAAAATAGAGATATATTTTTAGGGACAGAGGAACAATCTGTCCCTTTTAATGTGTCTCTATAAATTTGGCTCTTTTCTATCATGTAGTTGCTCGTAATTCTTCTTAAGAATCATATCAATATTAGCAGACACAGTGCGAAGTTCCCGTTCATAATCCCGGTGATTAAAAAAATCTTCACGCTGTCTATTCCTCAATTCAACAAGCCGGTCCTTTTCAGCATATAGAGCTTTCATGGAAGGCAATTTATTCCCGCCAGATTTTTCTTTGAGTGTTCGGAGAGCTGTGTCATACAGGGAAAGTTCTGCCTGGTGTTCTTCATAAAATTTCTCCTTGTTTCGGCTTTTGCGATAATCTGCGTACACATTTTTATATGCCAGATATTGTCCGGTAAAATGAATCTGCTCATTCATATCTTTAAGTTGCTGTTCAGTATCTTTTAAAGATTTTCTGGAAGCACTGGTCTGGTCTGATGCTTGATCGAGTGTTGCATGGAAATCATCAAGAGAATCATAGCCATGTTCCTGTATGTAGGCAACAGTCTGAGCCATCTGCTTTAAATTGGTGAGCTTTACTTTTTGAGCATAGGCTTCGCTCTGCTGTGCTTTAATACAGGTTTGCAGATCTATGACAAGCCGGAGATCTGATTTTATGAAAATGAATGGTGCAGGGATAGCAGAAGTATCGGAGAAAGGAACAGTTGGCGAATCTGTGGAAGTATTCGGAGTTTGCTGTTCCAGAATTTCTTCTTTCTGTTCTTTATGGGATTTTGTGTTTTCCTCAAATGTTTTCAAGAGAAAATCTTCTGTGTATCTGGTTCCAAGATTTCTTCCAGTGATATATTTTTTTCTGCCAGGGTGAAGATAGCTGTATCGGTTTCGACTGATCTTGAAGATGATGTGATATTTTTCATCAAGGATTTTTGAAAATTCCTCTGGTGATTGGGCGGTGCTTGCAGCATCATCAATAGCGTCACGAAGAAATTGTTTCTCTGTCTGGTAACGAGTTCCCTTTGGAGTGATTCCATCTTCTTTCATTTTCTGATTTAACTTATCGAGTTTTTCCTGTCCCCGGCGTTGTGCCCAATATTCTTTTTCTGTGATTTTTCTTTCAGCAGGAGTGAGCAGATCAACCTGATGTAGCGGGTGGATTACTCCACCCACTGCTGTTAAC
>OHSL01000466.1_pt1 | contig 20005 bp, 16 predicted proteins | sample 1578741 | NCBI WGS metagenome assembly OHSL01 (sample SAMEA3879512, study PRJEB24766) | human gut metagenome | biome: human-associated habitat; feature: feces | place: USA | collected 1985/1987 | reverse complement strand
TGATGGGCGGCGCTCAGGCGGCGGCGGCCCTGGCTTTCGGTACCCAGCGGGTGCCCAAGGTAGATAAGATCGTCGGCCCAGGCAATATTTTTGTAGCCACAGCAAAAAAACAGCTTTACGGCGTGGTGGATATCGATATGATCGCCGGACCCAGTGAGATTTTAGTACTGGCCGATGAGACTGCAAAGCCAGAATTTTTGGCGGCGGATCTGATGTCACAAGCGGAGCATGACAAGCTGGCTTCCGCTATTTTGTTGACTCCTTCTCAGGAGATCGCGGAAAAAACCAAAGAGGAGCTGGAAAGGCAGATCAGATCCCTATCCAGAAAAGAGATCATTGAAGCGTCCCTGAGGGATTTTGGGATGATCCTAGTTTGCCGCAGTATGGAGGAAGCGGTAGATTTCGCCAACGAGCTGGCGCCGGAGCATTTGGAGGTTTGCTGCGCCAATCCCATGGAGTATATCGGCAGATTGGATAACGCCGGCTCGGTGTTCCTGGGCAATTACAGCCCGGAACCCCTGGGAGATTATTACGCGGGTCCGAACCACGTGCTGCCTACCTCCGGCACCGCAAGGTTCTTTTCTCCCTTATCTGTGGACAGCTTCATCAAGAAGTCTAGCTTTATTTATTATACGGAAAACGCTTTGCGGGAGGCCAAAGACCCCATTGCCTCTATTGCCCAGGCAGAGGGCTTAACCGCTCATGCCCATTCGATTCAGATAAGATTCTGAATCCAAGATAATGAGAAAGGCTATTTGCGAAAGAAGACTGTTTTGCAGAAAAGGAAAGATGCTTAGCGGCCGGCGCTGATCCACAGCTTTTGGGCTGGGCTGTTTTGGCTTTCCGCACTTTCTGGAAAACGGACGAAAAGGAGGCGTTTGCGTTGCCTTATGCTTTAAACGATAAAATCCGAGAACTGACTCCCTACGAGCCCATCAGCGGAGCTTTTCAGATCCGCTTGGATGCCAACGAGTCCTATCTTTCTCTGCCGGAACCTGTTTTGGCAGAAATCCGGGCTAGGCTCGAAAAATTAGATTTTAACCGTTATCCAGACCCGATAGGCGGGGAATTATGCCGGGCTTTTGCCGGATATTATGGGATAGACCCGAAATTCGTTACTGCGGGAAACGGATCGGATGAGCTGATCTCTATTTTGGCCAACGCCTTTTTGATGAAAGGGGATGTCATGCTGACGGTGGCGCCGGATTTCTCTATGTACCAATTTTACGCTTCTATCTCTGAAATAGATTGTGTCGTATTGGATAAGGGACCGGAGCTGTCTATAGACGTAGATGAGTTGATTCGTAAAGCGGTGGAAACCGGCGCGAAGATGATTTTGTTTTCCAATCCGTGCAATCCTACTTCCTTAGGGTTGAGCCGGAAGCAGGTGAGAAAGCTGATCCGGTCGGTAGACAGCCTGGTGGTTTTGGATGAAGCTTATATGGATTTCTGGGATCAATCTCTTCTTTCCGAAGTGGAGGACTATGAGAATCTGATCATCCTCCGAACCAGCTCGAAGGCAATAGGTTGCGCCGCGATCCGGCTGGGGTTCGCCGTTGCCAATGAAAGGCTGTCTAACGCTTTGCGGGCGGTCAAATCTCCTTATAACGTAAATTCCTTTACCCAAATGGCAGGTACGGTTCTGTTTCAGCATAAGGAACTGCTGGAGCGGGCAAGGCGGCAGATTATCTGCCAGAGGGAAAGCCTGTATGATGCTCTTTTGTCGGTTCAAAAGGAATTTCCCGGGAAATACAAGCTTTGGAAGCCAGAAACAAATTTTGTGTTTATCAAACCGGAAGTTCCTGAAGACGCCCGCAGGATTTTCGAGTTTTTACTGAAAAATCAGATAGCGATCCGCTGTATGGGAAACTATCTGCGGATTACCGCCGGTTCTCCGGAAGAAAACGCTGAATTGATAAAATTATGGCGCTTATGGTTTGCAGAGGAGGAAAAAAATCATGAGAACGGCTGAAATTACCAGGAGCACGAAAGAAACCCAGATCACCGTGTGGCTGTCTTTGGACGGCGGTCCGGTGGAAATTTCTACTGGAGTAGGCTTTTTTGATCATATGCTGAATTCTTTTGCGGTCCATGGAGGCCTCGGCTTAAAGGTGCATACGGAAGGGGATTTATATGTGGACTGCCACCATACGATCGAGGATACGGGTATCGTGATCGGCCAGGCCTTATGTCAGGCTTTGGGGGATAAGGGAGGAATTCAGCGGTTTGGTTCCTTTTTTATCCCGATGGACGAAGCGCTGGCGTTTTCCTCGGTGGATATCAGCGGCAGGCCGTTTTTAGTGTTCGACGCCTCCTTCCCAGAGGAAAGCATCGGCGGCTATGATTCCTGCATGACAGAGGAATTTTTTCGTGCGCTGGCTTTCCAGGCCGGTATTACCCTGCATTTAAAGTGCGAATACGGTAAAAATTCCCATCACATGACTGAGGCTGTTTACAAAGCGGCTGCCCATGCTTTAAAAGCCGCGGTTCAGGAGACCGGAGCCGGGGTGCTATCCACCAAAGGAATTTTATAAGGAGAAGAAATGCATGATATTGTTACCTGCCATTGACATCAAAGATGGAACCTGTGTGCGTCTGCAAAAGGGAGATTATCAAACGGCGCATAAGGTGGCCGAAAACCCGTTGGAAACGGCTTTATCCTTTCAGAAAGCCGGCGCCGAATGGATCCATATGGTGGATTTGGATGGCGCTAAAGACGCCGTTATGGTGAATCAGAAAATTTTTCTGGAGATTGCGCAAAAAACCAACCTGAGGGTAGAGCTGGGCGGCGGGATCCGAAACATGGAAACCGTGGATTATTATCTGCAAAACGGTATTTCCCGGGTAATTTTAGGATCAGCTGCGGTGAAGAACCCGCGCTTTGTGGAGCGGGCAGTAGGAAAGTACAGAGATCAGATCGCCGTGGGAATCGACGCGAGAAATGAAATGGTCGCCGCCGAGGGCTGGCTGGATACCTCGAACGTCCATTACTTGGATTTAGCAAAAAAAATGGAACAAATCGGTGTAAAGACAATAATCTTTACGGATATTGCGAAGGATGGAATGCTTCAGGGACCCAATGTAGAACAGCTGAGACAGCTTAATGCTGCTGTAAGCTGCAATATTATCGCAAGCGGCGGGGTTTCTACAATAGAAGATATTCGCAGGCTTCGGGATGAGAGGCTTTATGGCGCTATCTGCGGTAAGGCCCTTTATACCGGCGGAATTGATTTGCAAAAAGCGATTTTTCTTGCAAAGGGAAATGCCCTTACAGATAAATATTTTCAAAAAAGTGAGCTTTTGCCGGCAATTGTTCAAGAGGCTTCTACAGGCCAGGTGCTTATGCTGGCCTATATGAACCGTGAATCCATGCAGCTGACTCTGGATACCGGTTATACCTGGTTTTACAGCAGGTCAAGAAAAGAGCTTTGGAATAAGGGCGCCACCTCGGGACATCTGCAAAAGGTGGTAGCTGTTTTTGGCGATTGCGATGACGATACTCTGCTGGTGCAGGTGGAGCAGACAGGCCCCGCCTGCCATACCGGCGCGCACAGCTGCTTTTTTAATGAAATTACAGTGACAGGAGGAACAGGCCATGCAGTCAAATGAGGTGTTAGAGGCTCTTTATCAGACCATTATCGATAGAAGGGAGCAGCCCAAGGAGGGGTCCTATACCTGCTATTTGTTTGAGAAGGGCTTAGATAAAATTTTAAAAAAGGTCGGGGAGGAATGCAGCGAGACGATCATCGCCGCTAAAAACGGCGACAATCATGAGACGGTGCTGGAAATTTCCGATCTTCTTTATCACCTGATGGTGATGATGGTCAACGAAGGGATCCCGCTCTCCGATGTCCTGGCGGAATTGGACAGGCGCAGTGAGAAAACCGGCAATCTAAAAACTTTCCATCAGGTAGATAAAAATAGTTAACTTTGTGAAATATCGATAGAAATAGTTCTAAAATTTGGTAGGGATTCCTTTTAAAATTATTGATTTGTTCATTCTTTTCCCTGGATTTATATGTTATCATAAATATAATAAAGTTTTGGAGGCATTGGAAGCATGAAGTACAAAATGACAGTTCTTTATTATTCAAAAGCAGGAAACGCGGAAGCGCTGGCCCGGGCGATCGCCAGAGAGCAGCAGACTAAGGGAGACCAAATTCCTCCGGCTTATCCCTGTGAGGCGCAAAAATTACTGCTGATCGGCCTTGAAACCAACAAAGCTGTTGATAAGCAGGTCAATGCGTTTGTCAGAGATTTAAATCCCAACAGAACCAAGAATGTTGCGTTTTTCTGTGCCGGCGACGATGTGAGCAAATTGGATGAATTAAAATCCATCTTGAAGGGCAACGGCGTAAATGTGTTGGATGACGTATTTACCTGCCAGGTAAAGGGCGGTTTGTTCAAAGCCGGCAAGGTGAGTGATGAAGATATCAAAAAAGCAGTTGCCTGGTCTAATAAGGTTGTTGATTCTCTCCTGTAAAAGGAAAGATTTGTATTTTTTAATCACTACATAATGCTATGAAATCAAAGCCTATGCCATCTTTCGGCGTAGGCTTTTTTTGTTCAACGTTTTTAGTAAGAGAATCGCTCCGGCAGAACCGGGAAAGATAAAAAGACCTCGGTTAATAAATAGGCTGAATCCAACAGCAAGATAAAAAATGATCGATTTTCCGATAAAAAGTTCTTGTGCTTTTCCATGAACAGAAGGAAAATATTTTGTAAAATTGACAATTAAAAATAGATTTACGAAATTTCTTTCTTATGATAGAATTGATAAAAATAAGGTGTTTAAATTTAGATAGTATCAGACAGGGGTGTTCTTAATTGAGGAAAATTGGAAAAATAATTTTTTCTTTTCTATTTGTATGCTGCACTGTCATTGGTTTCTATATTACAGATCAGTCTTTTGGAATGGAAGCTTCCGCCGCGGGAAACCCTCCGCAGGCGCCCGAACGCTTGAAGGTGAATTTATTGGACAAGCCTTTGGGCGTTTCCAAAGACGGGCTTCGTTTTTCTTGGTCTTTTGAGGATCCGGATGCTAATGAATATCAGAGTGCGTACCGCATTGTGGTAGCGTCTTCGAAAGCTCAGCTTTTGCAGAAAGAATATGTTTATGACAGCGGTTGGAGCGATGCCTCCGCATCCTCCGGTGTGGAACCAGCGGGTTTGCCTGAATGTCTAACAGATAATGGACTTTACTATTGGGCTGTACAGGTGCGGGACAGCCAGGGGTTAGAAAGCGAGCTGTCGCAGCCCGAGATGCTTGTCACTAGTGTGGGGGATCAATGGACTAACAAGAATGGAATTTGGGGAAGCTCCAGTCAAAAATTTGTGTTTTTAAGGAACAAGCTGTCTCTGGATAAACCGGTGGAAAAGGTAATTGCCAGTGTAACGGCTGCCTCTACAGAAACCACGCAGCAATATGTTTATCAATTTTATGTGAATGGTCAATTGGTCGGATTAGGTCCAAGCGTAAAAAATCTTTCTGACCTATATTATAATACTTATGATATTACTTCGCTTTTAAATCAAGGGGAAAATATTTTAGGCGCAGTCTGCTATGCGGAGGATAAGCAGGGCTTTTTATGCCAGATTACAGCTTTTTATGAGGATGGGACCAAGGAAGTTTTATGTAACTCTGGCTCCAACCCCAGTTCTTGGCAAGCTCTGGATGCCAACGAGATTTATGGTTACCAGGGGAAAAGCATCGCCAGCTATTATCATGCCAGCCCAGAAAATCTGAATGGCACCAAGTTTCCTTACGGCTGGAATCAGGCGGAGTTTCAGGGAACCGGCTGGAAATCCGCGTTGAGCTCTGGAAGCATTGAGGAAAAAAATCAAGGGGAGCTGACGCCATATCCCTCAGGAAATATGACACGGTACCAGCAGCCGGCTGCCTCGGTAACGCGCTTGAGCGATGGCTCCTATGTAGTGGATCTGGGTAAGGAAATTATCGGAAGCATACGTTTAACGGTAGATTCTCCTAAGCAGCAGACCGTCACTTTACTTTACGGCGAAGAGAAAAATAATGACGGCACTGTAAAGAGTAAAATGCGAACTGGAAATGTGTACGAGGAGCAGTGGGTTCTGAAAAAAGGGGAGCAAACCTTAGAAGGAATTGGGATGAAGTGCTTCCGGTATATTCAAATTAAAAATTTTCCTGCTGCGCTCACAGCCGAACAAATTACCGGATTAACGATCCGTCAGGAATTCGATGATTCCCAGTCTTCGTTTAGCAGTTCAAACCAAATGCTGAACGAGATTTATGAAATGACCAAATATACAGTGAAAACCGCGGCTCAAAGCCAGTATGTGGACTCCCAAAGCAGGGAAAGAAAAACCTATGAGGGGGACATTTTAGTGCAGATGATGTCTTCTTTCTCGTTTTTGGATGATTACAGCTTGGCGAGACATTCTCTGGATTATGTAGTGAACAATCCCACTTGGCCGGCGGAATACCAATTGTTCGCGATTACAGCAGCGTGGCAGGAATATCTTTATTCCGGGGATATTGCTTTTTTGCGGGATCATTATGATCAATTGAAGAACGCGCTGTATGACTCCTCTTATAACAGCAATTTGGGGTTAGTCCATAACCCGGGAAAAGTGGTTATGGTGGACTGGCCGTATAGCCAGAGAGATTCCTATGAAGTTAGCAATACGGCTTATAATACCGCTTTTAACGCGGTGTGCTCGGCTGCCTACCGTGATATGGGAAATATCGCGGCTGCCTTAGGATATGGGGATGACGCCTCTTTCCTGAAAGAGCGGTCGGATGTTATCAAACAAAATATGATTTCCCGTTTGTATGATCAGAATACAGGCCGCTTCTACGATGGGTTAACGGAAGCGGGGGCTGTGGTAAACCATTGTGCCCAGCATGCTACCGCGTTTTCGCTGGCGTGCGGCATTTATGCCGATCAGGCGATGGCGGACAGGATGAGTGCCACGATCGTGGCGGATGGAACCATTCGTATGAGCGTTTACGGTTCCTATTTTTTGCTGGACGGCTTATATCAGAGCGGCAGCGGGACCCTTGCGCGCCAGTTTATGAGTAATCCGGACACGCAATACAGTTCGAATAGCTGGGCTTATATGCTAAAAAAACTGGGAGCCACCATGTCTACGGAGGCCTGGAGCCCTGAGGCGAAAGGGAATATGACCTTTTCTCACGCTTGGGGATCTTCTCCCGCCAGCCAAATTGTTCGGGGAATGTTTGGAATAAAACCTACCGCTCCCGGTTTTTCACAATTTGAGGTAAAGGTGCAGCCTGGCGGCCTTACTGAGGGCGCTGTAGAAATTCCTACAGTGAAAGGAACCATCCCTGTTTCTTTCCGCTTAGCGCAAGATGGAGTGATTACCGTAAGGGTGTCTGTTCCGGCCAATACCCAGGCACAGGTCCTTTTACCTGCTAACGCGGATGGAAGCCGGTCTGTCACCGTGAACGGAACCGATACTCAGGCGGAGGTACAGCAGAATTTTGTAAAAGTTTCCCTTGGCTCCGGAACCTATGAGCTCGTTTACGATACCGGGACCGCGCCCGATCCTTCAGAGATCACCATTCCTCCGGTGGTCAACGCTGAGGCTTACGTGGGTGGGTTATATTTCTGGCAGGAGCCTGTGACCATGGACGGCGTTACCTGTGGTACGGAGGGAAGAGGGCTGCCTTTAAACGGCCTGCGTTTTACTTTGAGCGGAAATGGGATTTCGGGAGGCATTTCCTCCAGCGTCAACTTAATTAAAAACGGATGGCAGGGCTGGAAAGAAGCCGGAGAACTCAACGGAAATGCTGGAAACGGTCAGGCTGTTCAGGCTGTCCGGCTTAAACTGACAGGCGAGGCCGCCCAGCAGTATGATTTGTATTATCGGGTTCATTCCAAAACCTATGGATGGCTGGATTGGGCAAAAAACGGACAGATCGCGGGGACAATCGGCCTTGATAAGCAGATGGAAGCGATCCAAATCCGTATCGTTAAAAAGGATGGCGGAGCCCCCGGCTCTACCACTCGGCCTTTTGTGCAAAAAAGCCAGGACGTTTTGACCTATCAGACCCATGTGCAAAGCTACGGCTGGCAGAACGACGTAGGACAAGGGAAAATCAGCGGCACAGTGGGTCAGGCAAAGCGGCTTGAGGCGATCCGTATTAATGTTCACAGCACCGAGGGGAGTATCCGTTATCGCACCCATGTACAGACCTACGGCTGGCAGGATTGGGCTTATGATGGCGAGGAAAGCGGTACGGTAGGCCAGGCGAAGCGGCTCGAGGCGATTCAAATTGAGCTGACTGGCGGCTTGGCGGAAAAATATGACGTTTATTACCGGGTTCACTCGCAAACCTATGGCTGGCTTGGATGGGTGAAAAACGGTGAGCCTGCGGGGACGGAAGGCTTGGCGAAGCGCTTGGAGGGAATCCAGATTACTTTGGTGGAAAAAGGCGGTTCTGCGCCGGGAATGTATGGCGGCGGCTTTATCAAGCCCGGGCTGGGAACCAAGGATGGCGTTAACTATAAGACCCATATTGAAAGCTACGGATGGCAAAGCTGGAGGAGCAACGGAGAATCCAGCGGCACCATGGGAGAGGCCAAGCGCTTAGAGGGTATCTGTATTCAAGTGCAGAATCCAGGGGCTGCGGGTGATATTGAGTATCAGACTCATGTGCAGACATATGGCTGGCAGAATTGGGTGAAAAACGGAGCGGTCAGCGGTACTCAGGGCCAGGCAAAACGGCTGGAAGCCATTAAAATCAGGCTGACAGGAGCGTTGGCAGAAAAGTATGATGTTTATTACCGGGTTCACGCTCAAACTTATGGGTGGCTTGACTGGGCAAAAAATGGTGAAGCTGCCGGAACCGAAGGATTAGCAAAAAGATTAGAAGCCATTGAGATTCGTTTAGTGGAAAAAGGCGGTTCCGCGCCGGGAAGCACGGAGAGGCCCTATGTTACTCCACCGCCGGCTACCGTAGATGGAATCAATTATCAAACCCATGTGCAAACCTATGGCTGGCAGAATTGGGTGAAGGATGGAGCTGAAAGCGGCACCTCTGGCCAGGCGAAGCGGCTGGAAGGGATCAAAATACGCCTGACGGGGGAATTAGCCGAGCACTATGATATTTATTATCGAGTGCATGTGCAGACCTACGGCTGGCAGGATTGGGTGAAAAATGGTGAAATGGCGGGAACCTCGGGTGAGGCGAAACGCCTGGAAGCCATCGAAATTAAGCTTGTGGAAAAGCCGAAACCAGTCCCGCCGGAGGTTTCTGAAAGTCAGGCGCCTTCTGAGAACGTTTCCACAGATCCTGCGTTAGAGTCCTCTTCTGAAACGGAGTCTTTAGCTTCACAAAGTTCAAACAGTGTAGAGGCAGAGATTGAAAACGGAAGCTTAAGCCAGTCACAGAGTTCGGTGGAATCCTCAAAATTTACAGACGATTAAAAAAAGAAGGACACTGTAAATTTACAGTGTCCTTCTTTTTTGCAATTTTATTTTTGACAGGAATGAAATATTAAGATTAGAAATTCTTTGTCCATGAAACAAAAGCGCGGAAAAGCTTGAGGGGTCAGAAAATCCATAGAATTTTCGTTTGAGTTCACTCGTGAATAAATGTTTCTCTGCCAATCAATAACGAGCTGCGCGTGTAAAGTGAACAATATGGCGGACGGCCTGTAGGAAAACAGGTAAATAAATAGAGGATAAGAAGGCAGTCACTGAAAAATCTATTCCCCTTTTTTCTTAATCAGTAGATTTTGTTGTATGGTAAATCGATTTTTTTGGAAATCAAGAATCCCCTCGTTCTTTAGTTTGCCCAGTACCGCTGATAACGCGCTGCGGTCAGCCGCTAAATAATCCGCCATTTTTTGACGGTTGAAGGGAATGGTGAAGCTGCGGCTGTTATGCTGCCTGGCTTGCCCGATCAAATAAGACAGTACTTTTTCTTTCAGGGTGCGTTTGGATAAATGACCGATGCGGGCGTTTAAAAAAATATTTTTATTTGCTAGGATTTTCACCATATTTTTGATGACTGCAGCGTGAAAAGGGCAAGCATATTGGCATGGGGATAACAGCTTATTATAATCCAGCCATAGAATAACGGAAGGCTCCGTGGACAGAACAGCCACCGGTAAAGCAGCGCCGGCACCCACAAAGGCCTCTGCAAAAAGCTGTCCTGGGGTAATCTGTGCGACAATGGTAATATTTCCCTGGAAATCTTCCTGCTGGATTTCCACTGTACCAGATAGCAAAACGCCGAAACGGGAGATTTTTGTCCCCGCTGAAATCACAAGCTCTCCTTTTTGATACCGCCTTTCTCTGGCGTCAAGACAGGACAGGAGCTTATCCATTTCATTTTCTGAGATTCCCGAAAACAGCGGACAGCATTGTGATAGATTAATTTTCATAAAATCCTCTTTTTGTTGTAATTACAACTGAAATTTGTATTTGATTTTACTATACTGTAACTGCAAAGTCAAGAAGAAGGAGTATCGATCATGATTAGAAGAATAATTCAAATTGATGAGGAAAAATGCAATGGATGCGGCCTTTGCGCCCAAGCCTGTCATGAAGGCGCTATCGGCATGGTGGACGGAAAAGCCAAGCTGCTGCGGGAGGATTATTGTGACGGCTTAGGCGATTGCCTGCCGGCTTGTCCTACAGGAGCTATTACCTTTGAAAATAGGGAAGCGCCAGCCTATAATCAGGAGGCGGTGAAGGCCGCTCAAGCTGAAAAAAAGCAGCATGGGCCATCCGGGGCTTCGCTGCCTTGCGGATGTCCGGGAACGCAGTCGAAAAAAATTCACCATCCGGAGCAGAAGGTACTTTCCAAAGAATTTTATGCTCAGGAAAGTCAGCTTTCCCAATGGCCGGTTCAAATTAAGCTTGTACCCATTTCCGCGCCATACTTTGACGATGCGAACCTTTTGGTGGCGGCTGACTGTACCGCTTATGCCTATGGTAATTTTCATCAGAAATTTATCAAAAATAAAATTACACTGATCGGCTGTCCTAAATTAGATGAGGGGGACTATACGGAGAAATTAACAGCAATTTTAGAGAACAACAATATCAAAAGCTTAACAATTGTTCGTATGGAGGTTCCTTGCTGCGGAGGAATTGAGCAGGCAGCCAAAGCGGCGTTACGGAAGAGCGGAAAGTTTATTCCGTGGCAGGTTTACACAATTTCTACAGAAGGACAGATTATAGACCGATGATCCTATCGAGAGCGGCCGGACGAAATACCGTCCGGCCGCTTTGCTTACCTATCAGAATTCTGCGTTTTTTGACTGCTTTTTTGAATAAACCGGGAGGTAATGGCGACAAAAGCCAGACATAAGGGTACGATAAAGAAGGCCGGCCTAGTTCCGATGAAATCATTCAGCAGTCCGATCAAAAGGGTGGAGAGCATTGCCGTCAAGCTGCTGGACATCATGATTAAACCGGTAGCCTGGGAGGTTTCCTTCCCAAAGGAGCTTGGAATAGTGGAAAGAGTGGTTGGATAAATGGAGGAAAAAGCCAGGCCGGCTAAAACAATGAGAAGCAAGCCGGACTTTCCGAAAACAATTCCAGCCGAAGTCAGCGCCGCCGCCGCGGCGGCATAGAAAAGAACCGTACGGAAGTAACCTAAATATCGGATGACAAAGCCGCCGAATACTAGTCCGATGGTTTTGAGAAGGAAAAAGAGGGAGGCGTAGAGCGCGCGTTCCTCCGCGCCCATATAAAACGACTCGCTCATGTAATTAACAAACCAGCAGCCAACGCCGGCTTCAGAAGCGGAGTAAAAGCCAGCCGCCAGCATGTATAAATAGATCATAGGATTTTTAAAAAGAGCTTTTTTACCGCTTGAGCTTTTTACCACTTGAGGCTGGTAAGGTATTTTAAGAAAAATGGCCCAAATAAGCATAATCCCAAAGGGAATCAGTAAAAATAGAAAGAACCAGCGCCAGGATATTCCATTTTCTAAAAGGGTGCCGGCGGCCCTTTGCATGGCTGAATTGGCCAGGCCGTAGGAGCCGTGAATACAGCTCATTAGAATAGCCGGGGAGGTCACCGCCAGAGCGGGCCCTAGTAGATTGATATTTAAATTAAACATGGACATACCGATATAGAGCAGAAATATGCTGGATAAAAGAGTAAGGTAGCTGGTGCTGAAGACCACCAATATAATCGCGCCGCCCACCACAATAAAGCTGATGACTAACAGTCTCTTATACCCAAGCCTGCCAACGATTAAGCTGCTGAGATATTGAAAAATGGCTAAAGCGAGCATGGCGGAGGTAGAGATCGCGCCGGCCTGAGTGTCGGATAGCAGAAATTCCTCCTTATAAATGGGGATAAAAATGCCTTTTAGGTTATCGCACATGGAAAAAACCGCATACAGAACGACCAGGAAGACCGCGACAAGCAGAGTCTGCTTTTTTTCAGGATAAGAGGAAAACGTGGAAGCGGGCTTCATAAAAATTCCCCCATAAGGCTATGAAATTGTATATTGTGTTTCTGAGATAAATGTAGCAGGATTTAGGTTCCGTGTCAATCGGGTGTGAATACAAAATATTCACTCTTATATTTGGTGATAAATACCCAGTATTTTCAAAAGAAATATGAGAAAATTCAGAAATCTGTAAGGGGGTTTTCGGTTGCTTCCGCATGAAAACGGTGTTAAAATAAAGACGAAGTAAAGAAGGCTTATCTTGTATCATAAGATGGGCTTAATTTTGAAAGGATTAAGGTGCCGGGAATGTCTGTAGGCTTGGTGTTGGAAGGCGGCGGAACCAGAGGAGCGTATACCTCCGGCGTGCTGGATGTGTTTTCAGAAAATGAAATTCAATTTCGTAATATATACGGCGTATCGGCCGGGGCCTGTAATGCCCTGAGTTATATTTCGGGACAAACCAAGCGTAATTTTGATATTTTCTACCATTATTTAGCGGATCCAAGATATTTAAGCGTAAAGTCCTTGCGGAAAACAGGTTCTATTTTTGGGTTTGATTTTATATTCGGAGAGCTCTCTCACGACCTGCTTCCCTTTGATTTTCAGGCGTTTGACAGGGCCGAGGTGAACTTTCGGGTAGGCGCTACGGATGTGGAGACCGGATGCGCCGTATTCTTTGGGAAAAAGGATATTTATGATCCCTTCACTGCGGTTCGGGCCTCGTCCTCGCTGCCTCTGCTGTGCAATATGGTGGATTTTAAAGGATATCGCTTGCTGGACGGCGCAATTGCCGATCCGATTCCCCTGGAGCGTTCTGTCTGCGACGGCCACGAATACAACGTGGTGGTGCTTACCCGGGATATCACGTACCGGAAGAAGGAAAAATCCTCCTATCCCAAGCCGCTGGTTTATGCTAAGTATCGCGGCTATCCCAATCTGATTTCCGCCCTGGAAAGCAGAGGAAGCCTTTATAACCGCCAGGTGGAATATGTTCTGGAGCAGGAACGGCGGAAAAAAGCTGTTGTAGTACGGCCAAGCCAGCCGATCGAGATCGGTGCGTATGAGAAAAATCCAGATAAGCTGATCGCTGTTTATATGATGGGAGTCCAGGATGCGGTACAGAAGCTCAGAGAAATCCGAAGTCTTCTGAAGAATCAGGAACCCCAAAAAGAATTTTAACCATCTTTCCTATTGCAAAGGTGTTTATTAGAATGGCCTTTACGCTATTAAAGAATGATGTATCAAGCGGCCTAATAGCATAGAATGGCCGTGCGCAGGAAAGGTTTAAAAGCTGTCTCTAATTTAGAGACAGCTTTTTTAGCATTGCTTCTCCAGACAAAGCCGGCGGAAGGAATCATTTAACAGGCAAATGATATATTTGATTTTTCAGTCGACATATTGTGAAAAATTTCTAGAGAAGCGTCAGATTTTAAGAATGGCCGGTGACAAGCAGTATGAAAAGCAAAGAAAAGCCGCGCGTGATCAGTTGCCCTGCGTAGTATTTTATGCTATAATTAATTGATTATCGCAAAAGCGGAAGGAGACGGGATGGCTTGATTATTTTAGGGATTGATCCTGGTTACGCCATCGTTGGCTATGGCGCCTTACGGTTTGAGCGCGGCCAATACCGTGCAATCGGCTTTGGCGCGATAACCACCGAGGCGGGGATGGATTTTTCCGCGAGGCTTCAGTACATTTACGACAATATGATGGAAATGATACGGCAGTGCAGGCCGGATGCGGTTGCCATTGAGAAGCTTTATTTTCATACCAATCAGAAAACCGTCATCCATGTGGCGGAGGCGAGAGGAATTATCCTATTGGCGGCTCAAAAATCAGGCGTGCCGATTTTTGAGTATACGCCTCTTCAGGTGAAAACCGCTGTAACCGGCTATGGCCGTGCCCATAAGCCTCAGGTGATGGAAATGACTACCCGTCTGCTGAAACTAAAGGAAGTTCCAAAGCCCGATGATACCGCCGACGCATTGGCTGTGGCTATCTGCCACGCTCATGCGTCCGGCTCCAGATTCCGGTATCAAATGCTTCAGAAAAAGAAGGAAGGATAAAAGTTAGATGCTGTATCGGTTACGAGGAAGTTTAATTCACACAGAGCCCTCCTTTGCGGTGATTGAATGTGCCGGCGTAGGATATAAATGTTATACCACTATGAATACCCAGCGCAGCCTTCCCGCTATCGGTAAGGAGGCAGTCCTTTATACCCATATGAACGTCCGTGAGGATGCGGTGGACCTGTTTGGCTTTTCCAGCCTGGCGGAATTGAACTGCTTTAAGCTGCTGACGTCGGTTTCCGGCGTAGGTCCTAAGGTAGGTTTGGCCATTCTTTCTGTTCTTTCGCCGGAGCAGGTGGCCGTCGCTGTCGCGGCTGGAGACTTCAAAACCTTAACGATGGCTCAGGGAGTAGGCAACAAGCTGGCGCAAAGGGTAATTTTGGAGCTGAAGGATAAGCTGAAGGCATTAGGCGGCGGAGAAGAGGTGACCGCTGCGGCTGGAGTGGTAAACGCGGCAGGAAACGCCGCCGAGGCGATGAATGCTTTGACAGTGCTGGGCTATACCCCAAGCGACGTTGCGCCGGTGGTAGCTAAGTTTGACAGTTCGTTGCCAGTAGAGGAGCTGATTCGGCTTACCTTAAAGGCTATGGCTGGGAGGATGTAATCAGTGGATTTCGAATTTGATTTAGAAAACCGGATCGTAGACCCGGAGGATATTCCTGAGGATGCGGATATTGAAAACCCGCTGCGCCCCAGGACGCTTTCGGAATATATCGGCCAGGAAAAAGCGAAGGAAAACCTCTCGGTATTTATTGAGGCCGCTAAGCTGCGCCATGAATCCTTAGACCACGTGCTGTTATACGGTCCGCCTGGCTTGGGAAAAACTACGCTGGCCGGGATCATCGCCAATGAACTGAATGTAAATATCCGCATCACCTCCGGCCCGGCCATTGAAAAGCCGGGAGATTTGGCGGCGCTGCTGACAAATTTAAACAGCGGCGACGTGCTGTTTATCGATGAGATTCACCGGCTTTCCAGAAGCGTGGAGGAAATTTTGTATCCCGCTATGGAGGACTTCGCCATTGATATCATCACAGGAAAGGGACAAATGGCGGCCTCTTACCATTTGCCCTTGCCCAAGTTTACCTTAGTGGGAGCCACCACCCGCGCGGGACAGCTGACCGCGCCTTTGCGGGATCGGTTCGGCGTTGTCCTCCGGCTGGAAATGTATACCCCGGAGGAGTTGGCGACGATCGTGTCCAGAAGCGCCAAAATTTTGGGAATTGAAACGAATCAGGAGGGAGCGCTGGAAATCGCCTCCCGTTCCAGAGGAACACCCAGAATCGCCAACAGGCTTCTAAAAAGAGTGCGTGATTTCGCCCAGGTGATGAGCGACGGCGTAATCACCTATGAAACGGCTAAAGTAGCTTTGGATAAGCTGGAAATTGATGAATTAGGTCTGGATGGAAATGATAGAAGGATGCTGGAAACCCTGATCCGCTTTTACAAAGGCGGCCCGGTTGGGCTGGAAACCCTGGCGGCGGCTATCGGGGAGGAAGCGGTGACCATAGAGGACGTTTATGAGCCTTATCTGATGCAGATTGGATTTTTGAGCAGAACCCCTAGAGGAAGGTGCGCTACCCATGCGGCCTATCTTCATTTAGGAATGACTCCTCCCGGAATGGAGCGGGAGAATTCTGACCAAACAACAATATTTTAAAGGACGGGAGCTCTAGCTATGGGAAGACTTTTTGGAACTGACGGCGCCAGAGGTGTCGCCAATACGGAATTGACCTGTGAATTAGCAATGAATATCGGTCGGGCGGCGGCCATGGTGTTGACGGATAATACTCACCGGCATCCTCGGATTCTGATCGGTAAGGATACCCGGATCTCTTCAGATATGCTGGAGGGGGCGCTGACTGCGGGCTTGTGCTCTGTGGGCGCTGATGTGATCAGATTAGGTGTGATTCCCACTCCGGCGGTAGCTTTTTTGGTGGGGAAATATAAGGCGGACGCGGGCATCATGATTTCCGCCAGCCATAATCCCTGTGAGTTTAACGGCATCAAAATATTCAGCGGCGACGGCTATAAACTGCCGGATGCCCTAGAGGAACAGATCGAGTCTATCGTTCTGGACCATAGGGCGCCTTATTTGACGCCGGAGGGCGGGGATATCGGCAGGGTTTCTGTAGCGGAAAACGCGGTAAAAGACTATATTGACCACATTAAAGCTACGGTTCCCTTTGCTCTGGATGGCATGAGGATCGCTTTGGACTGCGCCAACGGCTCGGCCTCCAGAACGGCGGAGCGCTTGTTCACCGAATTGGGCGCTCAGGTCTACATGCTGTCGGATCAGCCTAATGGTGTGAATATCAACGATAACTGCGGCTCTACCCATATGGAAAGCTTAATGGCTTTTGTTAAGGAGAACCATCTGGATGCCGGCGTAGCCTTTGACGGCGACGCGGACCGCTGCCTTGCGGTAGACAATCAGGGAAACTTGGTAGACGGCGATTTTGTTATGGCGATTTGCGCCTTGGATATGAAATCCCGGGGGAAACTTGCTAAAAACACGGTGGTAGGCACCATTATGACCAATATGGGGTTTATCCGTTTTTGTGAAGAAAACGGTATGAATTTTGTAGCCACAAAGGTGGGCGACCGGTATGTATTGGAAGAAATGCTGCTGGAGGAATACAGCTTCGGCGGCGAGCAGTCGGGGCATGTGATCTTTTTGGATTTCGGCACCACAGGAGACGGCCAGCTGACCGCGGCTCAGCTGATCAGCATCCTGAAGCGGCGCCAAGCGAAGCTTTCCAGCTTGGCTACCCTGATGGAGCGGTATCCCCAGGTAATGGTCAACGTCCGGGTCAGCCCGGAGGGGAAGCTTCGGTTTTATACCGACGCCGACGTTAAGGCCGCCACGGAACAAGCCAAGGCTGTGCTGGGCAAGACCGGACGGATCGTCGTGCGGGTTTCCGGTACGGAGCCTTTGATCCGGGTCATGGTAGAGGGCGAGCAGGAAGAAACCATCAACCGGCTGGCAAACGAGGTAGCGGATGTGATCCGGGAGAAGCTGGTATAGTGGAATTGGATTTCCCTTAAAAGGGAACCGGGTTGTTTTTAAATTTTGAGCATATTCAGCGAACCCTGTCAGTTTTTATTTGGAAAGATTACAGGCTTTCTTTTACGAGCCTTAAAGCCTGCGGCAGTTGTAGGGTTTTGTGGTGATGATACTAAGCGGCATCGCTGAACCTGGAAGGCCGAGCTGCAATGGCCTGAAAATATATTTTTATGGATTGTTTTAATCAGATCAATCGTTTGTGAGCCCTTACCTTAGCGGGTTACTCGAATGAAAACCCGCAGCCGTCCGGAAAAGGCTTTCCCCCTTTCCGGACGGCTGCGAATACGACAATTGGGAGGAACTGTTTTGAGAGCTGCCAACTGGAAGGATTATGAGCTGTTGGATACCAGCGCCGGAGAAAGGCTGGAGCGTTGGGGTGAGGTTATTTTGATTCGCCCGGATCCGCAGATCATCTGGAATACGCCAAAGCAACTGGCCTTGTGGAAACAGGCTCATGCCCGCTACCGCCGTTCCAGTACAGGAGGCGGGGCGTGGCAGATTCTCAAAAAGGTTCCGCCTGTTTGGAAAATCAGTTATGGTGATTTGCGTTTTCAATTGAAAACCATGGGGTTTAAGCATACCGGTGTGTTTCCAGAGCAGGCGGTAAACTGGGACTTTACCGGGAATTTGATTCGAAATGCCCCAAAGCCCTTGAAGGTATTAAACCTGTTCGCCTATACCGGCGGCGCTACCCTGGCCTGCGCCCAGGCGGGCGCCAGTGTATGCCATGTGGACGCGTCGAAGGGGATGGTGGCATGGGCCAGAGAAAACGCCGCGGCGTCCGGCCTTTCAGATAGGCCGATCCGCTGGCTGGTGGATGACTGCATTAAATTTGTCCAGAGAGAGCAGCGGAGAGGAAACCGGTACGACGGTATTATCATGGACCCTCCATCCTATGGAAGAGGTCCCGGCGGCGAGGTGTGGAAGCTGGAGGAGCAGCTGTTTTCTTTGGTGGAATTGTGCCGGAGCATACTGTCTCCCGACGCTAAGTTTTTTCTGTTGAACAGCTATACCACGGGCCTGTCGCCCTCGGTGATGGAATATCTTCTGGGGGTGCTTTTGCAAAAGCCTATGGGCGGCAGAGTGGCCTCGGATGAAATCGGTTTACCGGTGACCAGCACCGGCCAGGTGCTTCCTTGCGGCTCCACAGCTATTTGGACAGGGAAAGACGTAGAGTAATGAAACATTGATAGACAGTATCGCCTTAAAATTGGCGCTTCATAGATAGGATTTGGAGATATGAGCTTTATTCATGTTGAAAATGTAACCTTCCGATATGGAACCGACGATCCCTTGAGCTTGAAGGAAGCCTTGTCTGGGGTAAGCCTTGCCGTGGAAAAGGGAGAATTTGTGGCTTTATTAGGCCACAATGGATGTGGAAAGTCTACATTGGCAAAGCACTTTAACGCTATGCTTCTGCCAACCAGCGGCAAGGTTTTTGTGGATGGGATGGATACCACAGAGGAAGCTTTAAAATATGAGATCCGGCGGCGGGTGGGGTTAGTCCTGCAAAATCCGGACAATCAGCTGGTGGCGTCCATTGTAGAGGAGGACGTAGCCTTCGGCCCGGAAAATCTGGGTGTGCCTCCCAAAGAGATACGCCAAAGGGTCGACGATGCCTTAAAGGCGGTGGAAATGTATGATTACCGGCTGGCCGCCCCTTATAAGCTTTCCGGAGGGCAAAAGCAGCGGGTCGCTATCGCTGGTATCATTGCCATGCAGCCTGAGCGTATTGTACTGGACGAGCCTACCGCAATGCTGGATCCAAGAGGCCGAACCGAGGTGCTGGATACGATCCATAAGCTGAACCGGGAACTGGGGATCACCATTGTTCTGATTACCCACTACATGGATGAGGCGGTAACCGCAGACCGTGTGGTTGTCATGGACAGCGGCAGGATTCTTACGGAAGGAACGCCGAAAGAAGTATTTTCCAAGGTAGAGCTTTTAAAGCAGCATCATTTGGATGTGCCGCAGGCGACGGAGCTTTGCTACCGGCTGCGGGCCTGCGGCTGTCAGGTGCCTTTGGGAATATTGGATGCGGAAGAATGTGTCGGGATTTTAGAGAAGCTTTTGGAGGCAGAAAGATGCCCATCTTAGAAACGCAGGATTTAACGTATGTTTACGGCGCGGGAACTCCCTTTGAGAAAACCGCCGTCGACCATATCAGTCTTCAGATTGAGGAAGGGGAGCTGGTTGGCGTGATCGGCCATACCGGTTCCGGCAAGTCTACCTTTGTGCAGCAGCTCAACGGCCTTCTGAAGCCAACCTCAGGAAAGGTGCTTTTAAAGGGAAAGGATATCTGGGCGGAGCCAAAGAAAATCAGGGCCATCCGGTTCCAGGTGGGGATGGTGTTCCAATACCCGGAGCACCAGCTTTTTGAGGAAACGGTGGAAAAGGATATCGCGTTCGGCCCAAAAAATATGGGGCTTTCCGAGGAAGAAATCA
>OHSL01000438.1_pt1 | contig 21168 bp, 19 predicted proteins | sample 1578741 | NCBI WGS metagenome assembly OHSL01 (sample SAMEA3879512, study PRJEB24766) | human gut metagenome | biome: human-associated habitat; feature: feces | place: USA | collected 1985/1987 | reverse complement strand
TGCCCAACCTGATCGGCGGCATCCTGCTGGGCTACATCTGGCAGATCCTGCTCAATGGTGTGCTGGCCAATCTCCAGAGGCCGCTGCTGGCGCTGGACGCCAAGGCAGGCTTCGTGGGCCTGATCATCCTGATGTGCTGGCAGCAGATCGGCTATATGATGATCATTTACATCGCAGGTATCCAGAACATTCCTGGTGAACTGATCGAAGCTGCACAGGCAGTTGAGAAAGCGGGAGCATTTATGCTCGTTTTAGAAGGAATTCCTGAGAAATTAGCAGCGATCATCACAAAGAAAGTACATATTCCAACGATCGGAATCGGAGCAAGTGCTGAATGTGATGGACAGGTATTAGTTTATCAGGACATGTTAGCAATGTATGGAAACTTCGTACCAAAATTTGTAAAACAGTTTGCACAGGTTGGAGAAGTGATGCAGGGAGCAGTCAAAGACTATATCAATGCAGTCAAAGAAGGAACTTTCCCTGGACCAGAAAATACATATGCGATCAGTGATGATGTCATTGAAAAATTATATTAAGACCAAAAACAGACAATAAAAAGGACATAATTTATATAAATAGATTCCCACGTATAATGGGAAGAAGGAGTTTTAGTAATGAAAATCGTAGGAACAGTCAAAGAAGTCAGAGAACAGGTAAAAGAGTGGAAGAAACAGGGACTAAGCGTAGGTTTCGTGCCAACGATGGGATATCTTCATGAAGGACATAAAAGTCTGATGGATGCAGCAAGAAAAGGGAACGACAAAGTTGTTGTAAGTATTTTCGTAAATCCAATGCAGTTTGGACCAACAGAGGACCTTGCAACATATCCAAGAGATTTAGACCATGATGCAGCATTATGTGAAAGTGCAGGAGTAGACCTGATCTTCCATCCAGAAGCAGAAGAAATGTATGAAAAAGATTTCTGTTCTTTTGTGGACATGACAGGACTTACAGAAGGACTTTGTGGAAAAACTCGTCCAATTCATTTCAGAGGCGTATGTACGGTTGTAAATAAATTATTTAATATCGTAACACCAGACCACGCATATTTTGGACAGAAAGACGGACAGCAGTTAGCAGTGATCAAACGTATGGTACGTGACTTAAATATGGATATTGAGATCGTTGGATGTCCGATCGTTCGTGAAGAAGACGGACTTGCAAAGAGTTCAAGAAATACATATCTTTCTCCTGAAGAAAGAAAAGCAGCACTGATCCTTTCTAAGACGGTAGCATTAGGAAAAGAACTTGCCAAGACAGAAAAAGATGCAAACAAAGTCGTAGAAGCAATGAAGAAAAACATTGAGACAGAACCACTTGCCAAGATTGATTATGTAGAAGCAGTTGATGCTTTATCTATGGCACCAGTTGAGAAACTGGAAGGAACATGTATGTTAGCTATGGCAGTTTACATTGGAAAGACAAGACTCATTGACAATACACTGATTAACGAATAGACTTAAGGAGAAAGAAAAATGAACATCAGCATGTTAAAAGGAAAAATTCATAGAGCAACAGTAAAACAGGCAGAATTAGATTATGTAGGAAGTATCACAGTCGATCCTGTATTATTAGAAGCAGCAGGAATCTTAGAATATGAACACGTACATATCGTAGATGTGAACAACGGAAGCCGTTTCGAGACATATACAATTCCAGGAGAGCCAGGAAGTGGGATGATCTGCTTAAACGGACCTGCAGCACGTTGCGTGGCAACAGGAGATAAGATCATCATTATCGCATATGCAGATATGACACCAGAAGAAGCAAAAACATTTGAACCAAAAGTTGTATTTGTAGATGATGAGAATCAGATTTCCCGTTGCACAAACTATGAAAGACATGGACGTTTAGAAGATATGTAGGAGAAAGATCATGTTAAAAGGAAAAACGATAGTATTGGGTGTGACAGGAAGTATTGCAGCTTATAAGATGGCAAATGTAGCGAGTATGTTAGTGAAACGTGGATGCGAAGTTCACGTAGTCATGACGAAGAATGCAACAAATTTCATCAACCCGATCGCATTTGAAAGTTTGACCAATACAAAATGTCTTGTAGAAACATTTGACCGTAATTTTCAGTTTCATGTAGCACATGTATCACTGACAGACAAAGCAGATGCGATGCTGATCGCACCAGCTTCAGCGAATATCATTGGTAAGATCGCAAATGGAATCGCAGATGATATGTTATCAACAACCGTAATGGCATGTAACAAACCAGTGATCATCTCACCAGCGATGAATACAAAGATGTATAATAATCCAATCTTGCAGGATAATCTTGATAAACTAAGAAGATTTGGATATGAGATCGTAGAGCCTGCGAATGGACATCTGGCATGTGGAACAAGTGGTGCAGGAAAGATGCCTTCAGAAGAAGTGCTGGTTGCACATCTTGAGAGAGTGATCGCCAAAGAAAAAGACTTAAAAGGCAAGAAAGTCCTTGTGACAGCAGGGCCAACGATCGAAGCAATCGATCCAGTACGTTATATTTCCAATCATTCCTCAGGAAAGATGGGATATGCGATCGCTAAGATGGCGATGCTTCGTGGAGCGGATGTTACGTTAGTCACAGGAAAGACAGCGATCGAACCCCCGATGTTTGTAGATGTTGTTCCGATCGTGAGTGCACAGGATATGTACGATGCAGTGATAAGCAGAAGCGATGAACAAGATATCATCATCAAATCTGCAGCTGTTGCAGATTATACACCAGCGAATGTCAGCGATCAGAAAGTCAAGAAAAAAGACGGAGATATGGCGATTGAACTGGTAAGGACAAAAGATATTTTAAAGACACTTGGAGAGAATAAAAAAGAAGGTCAGTTCTTATGTGGTTTTTCCATGGAAACACAGAACATGTTAGAAAATTCTAGAGCTAAACTAGAGAAGAAAAAGATCGACATGATCGCAGCCAATAACTTAAAGGAACAGGGAGCTGGATTCAACACAGATACAAACGTGATCACACTAATCACAAAGGATGAAGAAAAGCAGCTTCCAAAGATGACAAAAGAAGAAGTTGCAGATGCACTTCTTGATTTTATCGTTTCTAAAAATTAAATAAAATAATCGATCAAATTCTGGTTTCTTCGTATGACTATGGTATAATAATAGATATTAATACCAAAGGAGAGTTAATGGGATGAAAGCAGTAAATAAAGTTCGGTTGATCTATTTACCAGCGATCGTGCTACCAATCTTTGTGATGATAGTATCGATCGCTGGTTTGAGTATAGGGTATTCAAGAATCAACAAGGCAGACCTCTCAGCAGGGTCCTTTGAACGATTTGTGAATCCATTAAAGACGATGAATACCGAGACACAGGAAATTTTCTTTGAATTAGAAGATCACGTAAAGAAAGATCCACAAATCTTTGACAATGAACAGTATTTAAATGATCTCAATGAACGTTTAAAAGCGAAGGATTCCTATCTGATCGTCCGTAAAAATGGTCAGATCCAATATATAGGGAAGAAAAAAGTATCTGATAAATTAATTCATAAACTTCCATCCTATGGGAATAAAGACAGTGATGCAGACCGTGGCTTTTTTGTCAGCAGACCAGGAAACTATCTTGTAAAACAGCAGGACTTTAAATACAATGATGGCGGACAAGGATCTGTTTTTATCATGACAGATCTTGGAACAGTACTTCCACATTACCGCAATATTATTATTCAGGTATCCTGCGCTGTGATAGGGGTACTGATCTTAACAAGTACCTTTTTATCATGGTTTATGTATCGTGAATTCGTCGGCCCGATCCGTGAATTAAAAGCAGGTGCAGAACGTATCAAGGAAGGAAATCTTGACAACGATGTAGTGATCAACAGTGGTGGAGAAGAGATCAGGGAATTGTGCAATGCATTTAATGAGATGAGGGCAGAATTGAAAGATTCGATCGATGCAAGAATTGTTTATGAGAAGCAAAACAGAGATTTGATCAGTAACATTTCCCATGACCTGAAGACGCCGATCACAGCAATCAAAGGATATGTAGAAGGGATCATGGATGGTGTAGCCGATACACCTGAGAAGATGGATCGTTACATTAAGACGGTCTATAACAAGGCAAATGATATGAATGTATTGATCAATGAATTATCATTATACTCTAAGATCGATTCGAATATCATTCCGTATAATTTTGAGAAGATCAACATCAATTCGTATTTTAAAGACTGTGTCGATGAGATCGGAGCAGACCTTGAGCAAAGAGGCATGATGTTCTCTTATCGCAATTACTGTGCAGCCAATGTCATGGTAACAGCAGATCCGGAACAGCTTAAGAGAGTGATAAACAATATTATCAATAATGCATGCAAATACAATAACAAAGCAAAAGGAAAAGTAGGAATTACGTTAACAGAATATGACCGAAAGGTACAGGTAGCGATCAAGGACAATGGAATCGGAATTTCCAAAGAAGATCTTCCACATATTTTTAGAAGAACCTATCGTGCAGATATGTCGAGAAATTCAGCAGGTGGAAGTGGTCTTGGATTATCTATTTGTAAGAAGATCATCGAAGAACATGGCGGTGAGATCTGGGCAGAGAGTAAGCTGCGTGCTGGAACGACAATATTCTTTACACTAAATAAAGTAATCGATCAGTCAAAGGAGAAATAACATGAGCAAAGTATTAATCGTAGAAGACGAACTTTCAATTGCAGAATTAGAGAAAGATTATCTGGAATTAAGTTCTTTTGAAGTAGAAATCGAAACAGATGGACAACAGGGACTTGAGAAGGCTCTAAAAAATGATTTTGATATGATCATTTTAGATATCATGTTACCTGGAGTTGATGGATTTGAGATCTGTAAGCAGATTCGAGAAGCAAAAGAAATTCCGATCCTTATGGTATCTGCAAGAAAAGAAGATATCGATAAGATCCGAGGGTTAGGACTCGGTGCAGATGATTATATCACAAAGCCATTTAGTCCAAGTGAACTTGTAGCAAGAGTGAAGGCACATCTGAATCGTTATCAGCGTCTTGTAAATAATCAGATGGAAGTCAATGATATCATTGAGATCCGTGGATTGAAGATTGATAAGACTGCAAGACGTGTATACTTAAATGGAGAGGAAAAAGTCTTTACAACGAAAGAATTTGATCTTTTAACATTCCTTGCAGGACATCCAAACAGAGTCTTTACCAAGGAAGAATTATTTAATAAGATCTGGGATATGGAATCTTTAGGAGATATCGCAACCGTTACGGTTCATATCAAGAAGATCAGGGAGAAGATCGAAGTTAACACAGCAAAACCTCAATATATCGAGACAATATGGGGTGTTGGATATCGTTTCAAGATGTAGGAGATTTTTATGAGAAAGAATAAAAAGATAAATATCATATATAAAGATGACCAAATCGTTGTCTGTGAGAAGCCAAAAGGAATCCCCGTTTCCAGTGACAAGACGGGGGACATGGATCTTTTGCATCAGCTTAAAAATCAACTGTTTTTTGAGGAAAATACAGATGGGGAGCCACAGCTTTATTTAGTTCACCGCTTAGACCGTCCAGTTGGCGGGGTAATGGTATTTGCAAGAACCAAGAAGGCAGCTGCATCTCTGACAGAACAGATCAAAGAGCATACTTTTGAGAAAGACTATCAGGCAGTATTGACCGGATGGCTGCCTGACGACGAAGGGACATTCAGGGATTATTTATTAAAAGATCCGAAGAATAATGTATCCAAAATTGTCAAAGAAGGAACGCCAGGAGCCAAAGAAGCGATCCTTGACTATGAAGTTATTGATATGATGGAAGATTCCAAGATGAAATACACGTATTGTCTGATCCATTTAGAGACAGGCCGTCACCATCAGATCCGTGTTCAGACATCAAGCAGAGGATTTGGAATCTGGGGAGATACAAAGTATAATCCGATCTATCAAAAGACAAAGAAGAAATACAAAGAGATCGGTCTATTTGCAGCACGGATCGCATTTGAACATCCAACAACAGGTGAGAGAATGGTATTTAAAGCAGATCCAAGTGGAGAAGCATTTGACTTATTAGAGATGACAGAATAAACAGGAGATGATAAGAAAAGATGAGATTTAGACCATGCATTGACATTCACAATGGCAAGATCAAACAGATTGTAGGAGGAAGTCTTCTTGATCAGGGAGATTTTGCAACAGAGAATTTTGTATCCGAAAAAGATGGTACATTTTATGGAAAATTATATAAAGAGAATCATTTGAATGGTGGACATATCATCATGCTGAATGCCAGAGATTCGAAGTACTACGAAGAAGATAAGGTACAGGCATTAAAGGCGTTGAAAGCATTTGAAGGGGGTCTTCAGATCGGTGGAGGGATCACAGATGAGAATGCGAAAGAATTCATTGAATCTGGCGCATCACATGTGATCGTAACATCTTTTGTATTTGCAGGTGGAAAGGTTCATTATGACAGACTGGATGCTCTAAAAGAACAGGTAGGAAGAGAACATTTGGTACTTGACCTTAGTTGTCGAAAGAGAGATGACAAATACTATATCACAACAGACCGCTGGCAGAAGTTTACGGAAGAAGAATTAACCATAGAACTTCTGCACAAACTGGAATCATGGTGTGATGAATATCTGATTCATGGAGTTGATGTAGAAGGAAAAGCACAGGGGATCGATCAGGAACTCGTGCAATTATTAGCTCGATATAATGGCAATAAAGTCACATATGCAGGTGGAGTTAAGAATTTTGACGATCTGGAATTGCTGAAAAACTATGGAAATGATAAGATTGATGTGACGATCGGAAGTGCCTTAGACTTATTTGGTGGAGATATGGAATTTTCGAAAGTCTTAGAATATTGCGATGCAACGATAACAAATCTGAATTAAGTAATACTTTCACATGGAGTAGAAAGAGTATGGAAGGGAGGCTTGAATATATGAAACTATTATATGAAGCCAGCAATTTTACGATACAAGCAAGATGGGTCATTCCATTTGCTATTTTAGGAATTATAGGAGTATTACTGCTCTTATGTTCACGGAAACCATTTTTTAAGTTGTTAGCTGCAGTGTGTCTTGTAATCTGTGCGATCGCAGCACTTAGATTCTGTTTTGGATATGTGCAGGTGATCCAAGCATATAAGCAAGGAAATTACAAGAGTGTTGTAGGATATGTAGAGAATTTTATACCAGCATCCAGTGGTGGAGAAGATCAGGAAGATATGGAAGAAGAAAGCTTTGATATCAAGGGTGTTCATTTTTCCTATGGTGATAAATTTATTAAGAAGTTTGGTTACCACAGACCATCGACACAGGGTGGATATATCAAGAAAGACGGTCAGTATCTCAAGATCGGTTATATTTCAACGGAAAAAGGATATGTCATCGTTAAGATTCAGGAAAGAAAATAAAAGAATATTTTACAACAAAAAATACCGGAAACTTTCAAATGATAAGTTTCCGGTATTTTGCATTTTAGATTCTTATGCAATAATAAGAAATTAATTCTTACGCATAAATTCAGCACTCTTCTTAGTAAGTTTTGCACGCAGACCACGTTTTTCAGGTTCAGGTGGTGCAACATTACGAAGATTCTTGATGGATGTGATATAAATACCACTGACAACAGCTTTGATCTCAGCCTTTACAGGAACGTCATCGAAGATTGCCTCATCACACAATAATGGAGTGATCTTTGGTCCAATCTTTGCTTTAACAACTGGTACCTTAGACATCTTAGCACGTTTCGGAATGTTATCAGTTACCATCTTAGGAAATCCAGCTTCCATGATCTTCATTCGCTTCTTATCTATGACAAGCATATTCACTGTCTGTGCCATCTGATCTAACTGCGCACGCTGCTCTTCCTGTTTTGCCTGCATCTTTCTACCAACAAAATACAGAACACCAAGAATGATCGCAGCAATTACCGCAATAATAAGGATAACTGTCCATACACTCATATTATCTTCTCCTCCTAATATATACATTTGAATATCTTAACTATTATAGCATTTTTTCCTTAACTTGTCTTATGTTTTTTTCGCATTTCGATAATTTCTTCACGAATTGTAGTACCGAGATGCTTTTTCTCAGCTCTTTCAAGCTGATCAGGATAGATTGGCTGTCCAAAAGTAATATGAACAGTCGTTGGTTTCACCTGAAAACGTCTGTTATTCTCTAAGATATCAGCAGTACCTGAAATTGCCATCGGAATTACAGGAACACCAGCTTTCAGAGCAGGACGTAAACTTCCTTCTTTGAACTCATGAGGATCTTCATCCTGACTTCTGGTACCTTCTGGGAAGATCGCAATGGAAAAACCATCTTTCAAAAGTTTTGTACCTTCATTCATGGTAGCAAGTCCAGCTTTGATATTCTTACGATCTAAAAACAGGCAGTTGATAAAACGCATCCAGTGGGATAGACAAGGAATCTTTTCCATTTCTTTCTTGGCAAAAAATCCCATTCCACGTTCAGTAGCAACGTAGCTGCATAAAATATCATAATAACTGCTATGATTTCCAACATATAAAACAGCACCATCTTCTGGTATGTTTTCCTGGCCATCAACAATTAATTTTGTACCAGCCATAGCAAGACAGATCTTAAAAGATCGTAAGATCATGCGTTGTGCTATGGATGAACGTTTATGAGCTTTTCCAGTTTTGTTCCAATGATCAAACAATGGATAAAGCGGTGCGGTTAATGTCAGGAAAAAAAACAGATAAATAATATCTGCAAAAAAACGAATCATGATCGTTCTCCCTTCTATAAATGATTTTATTTTTTGTGATTTGCATCAAGCAATTCATTCTTTAATTTGTAAAGAGGCATGGAAAGATCGACATATACTTCCTGTGGATTCACAAGACGTCTGCTTTCATCCCATAATGTGTTTAGTTCATCCTTACAATAAGAACGAATATCCATAACAGAAGGACTCTTGTAAACACATTGACCTTTGATAAAGATTGGAACTAATAGTTCACGCATTGTATAAGTACCACCAGCAAGTGTAGACTTCTTCCAAGTAGCCTGAGGATCAAAGATTGTCAGATCGTCAGATTCATCATAACGTTCCCCGACAAGACAGATCAGATCACCACGGATCTTTCCATCTTCCTTTCCGTAGATACGATAAATCGTTTTATTTCCAGGATTTGTGATCTTTGCAGGATTCTCAGAAATCTTGATCTTAGCAGTAAATTCATCAGCACCTTTTGGTTTAGAGGCAGCAAGTTTATAGACACCTCCAAATGCAGGACAATCTGCAGAAGTGATCAGTTTTGTACCAACACCCCATGAAGTGATCGGTGCACCCTGAGATTTTAAGCTTGTGATCAGATTCTCATCAAGGTCTCCAGAAGCAGCGATCACTGCATCAGGAAAACCTGCTTCATCAAGCATGATACGGGCTTTCTTTGTAAGATAAGCAAGATCCCCACTGTCTAAACGGATTCCATAGTGCTTTGGCATATGACCTTCTGCTCTTAATTCTTCAAATACATGGATCGCATTTGGAACACCAGAACGAAGAGTGTCATAAGTGTCAACAAGTAAAGTGCAGGAATCTGGATAAAGATCTGCATAAGCACGGAAAGCATGATATTCGTCATCAAAACTCATGATCCAGCTGTGTGCATGAGTTCCAAGGATCGGAATATCAAAACATTTACCAGCAAGTACATTCGAAGTACCATCACAACCACCGATCACGGCAGCACGGGCACCATAAGTACCAGCGTCAGGTCCCTGAGCACGTCGAAGTCCGAATTCCATAACACCACTTCCACCAGCAGCATAAACTACACGAGAAGCCTTCGTAGCGATTAGACTTTGATGATTGATGATATTAAGGAGCGCAGTTTCTACAAGCTGTGCCTCCATGATAGGTGCTTTCACTTTCAGAAGCGGTTCTCGTGGGAATACAACAGTTCCTTCCGCGATCGCATAAATATCTCCTGTAAAATGATATCCAGCAAGATATTCCAGAAAATCTTCATCAAAAATCCCTTGATTACGAAGATAATCAATATCATCATATGAAAAAGATAAGTTTTTGATATAATCAATGACCTGATCGAGTCCGCAAGTGATCGCATAGCCACTTCCAGAAGGATTATCACGGTAAAAAACATCAAAAACTACAGTTTCATCATTCCCTGTTTTAAAATATCCTTGCATCATGGTTAATTCATAAAGATCTGTGAGCAAGGTAAGATGATTTATATCCATTGAATACTCCTTTTCAACATAAAAATAGAAGGGTCAGGATAAGCTGCCCTATAACAACTTCAGTATAACATAATCTGATAAAAACGAACAGTATTCTTATAAAAGTTGTGAAGTGACAATTTCCTTTAATTTCTCCATTGTTTCATCCTCGTCAGATCCAGAAACGATCAGACTTACTTTATCATTGTAGGAGATACAAGCAGACATTAGACGGATCGCATTGGATACATCGATTTCTCCTCCATCATATTCTAGTGTAACACAAGAAGCACTTTTACATGCGATACTTGCAAGAGCAGCTACAGGCTGTGCGTGAAGTCCACGGTCAGATGTAATTGTAAAATCATATCTTTTCATAAAATATAAGAGTCCTTTCATATTTTTTTCTATTGTAACATAAAATAGTAAGACGGACAAAAGGAGGATTGGAATGAGGTACAAAATGACATATATATTATTTTTATTTTTTTTGTTAACAACGATTCCATATATTATTACGATATATATCAATAAAGAAAACAAGAAAAATATTTCGTTTGAAAACTATGACAGTGGATATAAAATACAAGACAAGGACCAAGATATTGATTTGGAAAGTTACCTTTTAAAAATCCTCCCAGGACAGATTTCCATGGATCAAGAAGAAGAAACGATCAAATGTCAGGCTGTGATCTTAAGGACAGATCTGATCCGGAAAATGGGCAGATCAAAGAAGATAAAGATGGAAAGCATACCATATCAGGTGTACAAAGACGAACAATATAAGAATAAATTGGGAGATCGTGCCTATGAGATTATGGATCAGAAACGAAAAAAAGCAGTCAAAGAAACAATCGGAAAGGTGATCACATACAAAGGAGCATTGATCGAACCATATTTTCATGCAGTGAGTGTGGGGATGACATTAGATGCAAGTGAATGGTTCGGGAAAAAGATTCCTTATCTAAGACAGAAAGAAAGTTTAAGTGATATCGAATCCAAAGATTATATGTCAATTAAGACAATTTCATATCAAAGGATGCAGATTATACTAGAAGAACACATGAAAAAGAAAATCACCATACAACAATTACAAAAAAATCTGAGACTTTTAACGGTAACAAAGAATGGATATGTCAAACAGATCAAGGCCGGATCATATATCATTTCCGGAGAAGATTTTGCAAGATGGCTGCAACTGGCATCCAATAATTTTTATTTTGAACAATATAAAGGAAATTTAAGGATCATCTGTCTCGGAAAGGGAAATGGATTAGGACTAAGCCAGTATGGTGCAGATCAGATGGCAAAGCAAGGAAAAACCTATCAAAAAATATTAAAATATTACTATCCAAAAACAATGATTCAAAAACTATATGAATAAACAGATGGAAATGGGCAAAACTATGTTTGAGGTGATGAAAATGAGAAAAAATAACAAACAAAACCCATTTCCGCTGCGCAAATATTATGGGGCAATGATCATAGGATTCGTATTCTTTCTTGGAATCATGGCGTACTACAGTGCGACATTCCGCCAGAGGAGAGATCAGGCAAAACAGGAAGTCAGCCTGGAAGAAGAATCAATCGGAGCTAATAACAGCGCAACACAGGAAAAAACAAAAACAACAACGCAAGACAAGAAAGAAACAGAGACAACGGCACAAATGAAACGTACCATGAGTGAAAGTGTTACGTATAATGGTACATCCAAACTGACATGGCCGATCAAAGGTAATATCATTCTTCCATACAGTGTAAATTCAACCATCTATTTTGAATCTCTTGACCAGTACCGTATCAACAAAGGAATCCTGATCGAAGCAAAAGAAGGAGACGAGGTGAAGGCAGTCCGTAAGGCAAAGGTAAGAGAAATTAAAAAATCAGCAGAATATGGACAAACGGTATTGATGGATCTTGGAAATGAATATACCGTATTATACGGACAGCTTAAAGATATCAGAGTAAAAGAAGGAACAATGGTCAATGCAGGAGAAGTTATTGCAAAAGTCGCAGAGCCGACAAGTTATTATACATTAGAAGGAACGAATCTCTATTTTCAGATGGAAAAAGATAAAAAAAGTGTAGACCCTTTAAAATATCTGGAATAAAATAAAGTGAGAAAATAACAGCCATAACATATCTGGTTGATGTAGAGGAAAGGCGGTCAGAGAACATCTGACAGCCTTTCTTCAAAGAAAATGAAGATCAGGGCTGGATCAATATACAGATAAACAGAGGATAAGACAGATGAAGAATGTAACGTACATATTAAAATGCAGTGATAACAGTTTATACACAGGATGGACTAACGATATCAAACATCGCCTGAAGATGCATAATGAAGGAAAAGGTGCAAAATATACAAGAGGACGAGGACCAGTAGAACTTGTGTATCTTGAAGAATTTGATACGAAGCAGGAAGCAATGAGTAAAGAAGCAAAGATCAAACGTCTTACCAGAAAGGAAAAACTCCTGTTAATAGAAAACTACCAACAGGAGCAAAAATTAAATCTGGAACATTAAGATCATATGGCATAAACTTCCACCCATAACAAACAGATGAAAGATCTCATGCAGACCAAAATTCTTCCAGTGATTTTCGAACCAAGGAATCTTTAGTGCATAGATCACACCACCAACTGTATAAATGATACCGCCAGCAAGCAGCCATCCAAAAGATGTCTTGGATAAACTATGGATGATCGGTGCGATCGCAACGATACAAAGCCATCCCATTGCGATATACATGACAGAAGATACCCACTTCGGACAAGTTACCCAGAACATCTTAAATACGATACCAAGGATCGCGATGATCCAGATCACGGATAAAAGTCCATATCCAAGCGTGCCGCCAAGAACGATCGTACAGATCGGTGTGTAAGAACCAGCGATCAGAACAAAGATCATTGCATGGTCAAGTTTCTTTAACTTCTTATTGATCATTGGTGAAATATTAAAAGAGTGATAAGCAGTACTTGCACCATAAAGACCGATCATACTTATAGTAAATATGATCAAAGAGATAATGCGTACATAATCACCGCTTAAAAAACTCTTGATGATCAATGGAATGGAAACGATCGCGGCAAGGATCATTCCGATCAAATGGGTAATTGCACTTCCTGGATCTTTTAATTTATGTTTCATGGTAAAACCTCCAATCATTCTAGTGTTATAAAATTCAATACGTAGTATTAAAAACCACATCTAACTTTCTTACATACTACAACTATTCAAAGGATATTGCAAGGGGTTTTCAAAAAAAAGTGAATCTGGTATAATGTTACCTATTATGTGATTAAGAAAAAAAGTAATAGACAGAATGGGATATTAATATGGAAAAAACAAAGAAAGCCTATGAGATCGTCATAGATAGTATCAAAGAACAGATCATGAATCAGGAACTTGTTCTTGGACAAGGCCTTCCACCAGAGAGAGAAATCTCAGAGAAGCTTGGAGTCAGCAGGAATTCCGTTCGTGAAGCGTTGAAGATCTTAACTGTCATGGGAGTGGTCTCAAGTAGACAAGGAGCAGGAAATTATATATCAGGAAATTTTAAGGGATATATGGTAGATGCCCTTTCTATGATGTTTATGCTTGATAAGCTTGATTATGATCAGATCAACCAGATCCGTATCGGACTGGAGATGCAGGCATATGCACTTGCAGTGAAGAATGCAGAGACAAAAGACATCATAGAATTACAAGAATATGTGAATGCATTAGATCAGAGTACAGATAACGATGAGAAGACAATATACGATAAGAAGATCCATTATGCGATCGCGAAAGCATCAGGCAATGTTCTGATCGTGAATATCTTAGATGCATTATCTGAAGTGATGGATATCTTCATTTTTGAAATGCGTCGAGAAATCTTAAGAACTGAGAAGCGAAAAGGAATGTTACAGGAAGCACATAAGCAGATTGTCGAATGTTTATTAAAGAGAGATGTGGTCAATGGACAGAAAGCATTGATGAAACATTTTGATATGATTGATAACATTATTCACAAAGAACTTTAAGGAAAGAGCCATTTTGGCTCTTCTTTTTTATGCAAGATTAACAAAAAAAAGAAAAATGTCAAATAGTACTTTACAAAAGTAGACAATGTATATATAATAAAAACATAAATTGGTAGTACCAATAAGACAAAAACAGATAAAAACAATGGATGCGAAAAACATCCAAATTTTTTTCAAACAAAATTGGTAGTACCAATCTAGAGCGGAAGAGCTTAAGATAAAGGATAGAAAGTCTTAGGAATGAGGAGGAATAGCAATGGACATTTTAGTATGTATCAAACAGGTACCGGCATCTAATAAAGTGGAAGTTGATCCAGTAACCGGTGTGCTGTTAAGAAACGGAGCCGATTCAAAGATGAATCCATATGATCTGTATGCGTTAGAGACAGCGCTTAAGATTAGAGAAGAAGTAGGTGGAACGATCAGTGTCATCAGTATGGGACCACCACAGGCAATGACAGTGATCAGAGAAGCATTTGCCATGGGAGTTGACCGTGGAGCATTATTATCAGACCGAAGATTTGGTGGAGCCGATGTACTGGCAACAAGTTATACGATCGCACAGGGAATCAAGAAGATGGGAGATTTTGACCTGATCTTATGTGGAAAACAGACAACCGATGGTGATACAGCACAGGTTGGTTCCGAAGTATCTGAATGGTTAAATATCCCAAGCGTATCAAATGTAAAGAAGATATCTAAAGTAGAATCCGATGCAATCACGATCGAGATGGATCTGCCAGAAGAACTGGAGATCGCTAAAGTCCAGTATCCATGTCTGTTATCCGTAGATAAAGACATTTTCCAGCCAAGACTTCCATCTTATGTAAAGAAGATGGATACCGCAGACCGTGAAATTGAAGTATATTCCTTAGATGATATGGAAGACAAAGACGAAACACATTATGGATTAAATGGTTCACCAACACAGGTAAAACGAATTTTCCCTCCAACAGCGAATGACCATCATGAAGTATGGGACGGAGACGGAAGTGAAGTCGCAGACAAATTATTCCATATGATCACAGATATGAAATTTATCTAAAAGGGGGAAATGAGAATGCCAAAATTAGTAATACATCAGGAAAAAGTAGAAGATCCACAGGTTCTGGTTGATATTTGTCCATTCGGTGCGATGGAAGAAAAAGACGGAAAACTTTCTATCAATGCCGCATGTAAGATGTGTAAATTATGTGTGAAGAAAGGACCAGCTGGAGCAGTAGAATATGTAGAAGATGAGAAAAAAGAAGAAATTGATAAGAGTCAGTGGAACGGAATCGCTGTTTATGTTGATCATGTTGATGGAGAAATTCATCCAGTAACATACGAATTGATCGGAAAAGCACGAGAGCTGGCAAGTAAGATCAATCATCCAGTCTATGCTTTATTTATGGGAAATAACATTTCAGATAAGGCAGAAGAATTATTACACTACGGAGTTGATAAGGTATTTGTTTACGACTTCCCAGAGTTAGCAAGATTCAAAATAGAATCTTATACATCTGTATTTGAAGATTTCATCAAGAAACATCAGCCATGTGCGATCCTGACAGGAGCAACAACAGTCGGAAGACAGTTGGCACCAAGGGTAGCTGCAAGAATGAAGACAGGATTAACAGCAGACTGTACGATTCTTGAGATGGATGAGAACACAGACCTTTCTCAGATCAGACCAGCATTTGGTGGAAACATCATGGCACATATCTTAACACCAAATAACCGTCCACAGATGGCAACGGTAAGATACAAAGTCATGAATGCACCAGAAAGAACAGAAGAAACACATGGAGAGATCATTTCATGTGCGATCGATAAAGAAAAGATCAAAGCACATGTGGATGTATTAGATATTGTAAAGAAAGAGCCAGAGAAGTTTATCGAATCTGCCGATGTTTTAGTCGTTGCAGGACGAGGAATCAAGAAAGAAGAAGACCTTGCAATGATCAGAGAATTAGCAGAACTGTTAGACGGACAGGTAGCCTGCACAAGACCACTTGCAGAAGCAGGATGGGTAGAAGCAAAATGTCAGGTAGGATTAAGTGGAAGAACCGTACGCCCGAAACTGATCATTACCTGTGGTGTATCAGGAGCCATTCAGTTTGTAGCTGGAATGGATCACTCTGACTGCATCGTATCCATTAATTCCGATGAAAAAGCACCGATCTTTAAGACAGCACATTATTGTCTGGTAGGAGATGTCTACGATATCGTACCAAAACTGATCGAGAAGATTAAAGCTGCGAAAGGGGCGTAAGAGATATGAGTTATAAGAAATTTGATCAAGCTGATTTAGAAGTTATCAAAAATATCATAAAAGACGATGAAAGAATTTTATATGCAGAAAATATCAACGAAGAATACAGTCATGATGAATTAGGAGGAGCACAAAGCTACCCAGATGTTGTAGTAAAAGCGACTTCTGCAGAAGAAATCTCTGAGATCATGAAATATGCATATGAAAATAATATTCCGGTCACACCAAGAGGAGCTGGAACCGGTCTGGTAGGATCTTCCGTAGCGATCGAACACGGGATCATGATCGATTCAAGCCTCATGAATCATATATTAGAACTTGATGAAGAAAACTTAACGATCACCGTAGAACCAGGAGTTTTATTAATGGAACTTGCTGCCTATGTGGAAGATCATGATTTCTTCTACCCACCAGATCCAGGAGAGAAATCCGCAACGATCGGTGGAAATATCAGTACAAATGCCGGTGGTATGCGTGCTGTAAAATATGGCGTGACCAGAGATTATGTCAGAGGTCTTGAAGTTGTCCTTCCAAATGGAAAGATCGTGGAATTTGGAGGAAAGGTTGTAAAAAACAGTTCCGGATATTCCTTAAAAGACCTGATGATCGGTTCCGAAGGAACCTTAGGCTTTATCACAAAAGCCACATTAAAATTACTCCCTCTGCCTAAAAAGGCAATTAGTTTACTGATACCATTTAAAACCTTAAAAGAAGCAATTGACACAGTACCTCTCATTATCAAGTCCAAAGCAATCCCAACTGCCATTGAGTTTATGCAGAGGGAGGTCATCATTGATGCAGAAGAGTACCTAGGTAAAAAATTCCCAGATTCCCAATCCGATGCGTACCTTCTGCTCAAATTTGACGGCAATTCAACAGAAGAGATTGAAGCAGATTATGATAAAGTTGCAAAACTTTGTTTAGAGGCAGGAGCACTTGACGTACTGATCTCAGATACAGAAGAAAGAGAAGAATCTATCTGGAAAGCCAGAGGAGCCTTCCTTGAAGCAATCAAAGGATCTACAACTGATATGGATGAAGTAGACATGGTCGTACCAAGAAATAAAGTCAATGAAATGGTAGAATACCTTCATAACTTACATAATGAAGTAGATATACGTATCAAGAGTTTCGGACATGCTGGAGATGGAAATCTTCATTCTTATATCTTAAAAGATGACTTAAGCCAGGAAGAATTTGAAAAACGAATGGCAGCAGCAATGGAGAAGATCTACGAGAAAGCTGCACAGTTAGGTGGAAAAGTATCCGGAGAACATGGAATCGGATTTGCGAAGAAGCCATATTTGAGAGAATCTCTTGATCCAGAAACAATTGAGTTAATGAGTGGAATTAAGAAAGCATTTGATCCAAAGAATATCTTGAATCCACATAAAGTATTCCAGAGCTAAAACTGACACTTTGGTTATACTCCCTAAGTTTTAAAAATGCACAAAGCAGACAGGAAATCAAATACCTGTCTGCTTTGTGTATATAAATTTATACAATTTTCTTCGAAATGGTTGACATAATGTATAAAAATATATATACTAAAAACAGTAACAGTTATTATTTGAATTAAAGAGGAAAGGAAGAGGTTATGCAGCCAGCAACGAAAAAAAGCAAGCAAAGAGATGCCATCATAAAGTTTTTAATGACTCGCAAAGACCATCCAACTGCCGATATGGTATATATGAACATCAAAGAAGAGTTTCCGAAGATCAGTCTTGGAACAGTCTATCGAAATCTTGCATTATTAAGTGAGCGAGGGGAAATACTAAAGCTATCTTACGAAGGAGGAGCAGACCATTACGATGCATGCACCGATCCACACTATCATTTTATGTGTCAGGAATGTGGAGCAGTCATCGATTTGGAGATGGCACCGATCGATGAGAAGTTAAATGAGATCGCAAGTGAGAACTTTCCTGGAAAGATTACACAGAATATTGTTTATTTTAAAGGAATCTGCAAAAATTGTTTAAAAAATCATTGACAAAAGTAAAATGTGATGGTAATATAAAGACAAGTTAAAAATAGTAATCATTACTGTTTTAAACAAAAGATACTAAGCCGAAAGGCAAAGCAACATAAATGATCATATAAAGTATAAAGGAGAACAAGAATTATGAAGAAATGGATTTGTACAGTATGCGGATATGTACACGAAGGAGAACAGCCACCAGAGAAATGTCCACAGTGTGGAGTACCAGCAGATAAATTCAAAGAGCAGGTAGAAGGAGAAAAAGAATGGGCAGCAGAACACGTAGTAGGTGTTGCCAAAGGTGTCAGCGAAGATATCTTAGCTGATCTAAGAGCAAACTTCGAAGGAGAATGTTCTGAAGTAGGAATGTACCTTGCAATGGCAAGAGTAGCTCACAGAGAAGGATATCCAGAGATCGGATTATACTGGGAGAAAGCAGCATACGAAGAAGCAGAACATGCAGCAAAATTTGCTGAGTTATTAGGTGAAGTTGTAACAGACAGCACAAAGAAGAACTTAGAGATGCGTGTAGATGCAGAACATGGAGCAACAGAAGGTAAATTTGACCTTGCAAAACGTGCGAAAGCAGCAAACTTAGATGCAATCCATGATACAGTTCATGAGATGGCAAGAGACGAAGCACGTCATGGTAAAGCATTTGAAGGATTATTAAAGAGATACTTCGGATAAGAAGAATTGATTTAGGAGGTATGAGTTTTCATACCTCCTTTTTTTTTGCTATATTCCATGCTATAATGAAAATAAGACTGAAAAAGCAGGTGAAAGCATATGATTTCAGAAGAGAAAGTAAAGATTATGGCTGAGATGGCCAAGTATGAGAAGAATTATGGAAAAGGTGATTTCCGTATTTACAAATATACCAAGAAAGATTATGTCAGATCGGAGAAGATCAAGACAAGCATTGCCTTGTTGATCTCATTTCTGATCATGACAGGATTGTTGTGTATCATGCAGTTAGATATTGTGATCATGAAGCTGAGAGAAGGTAAAGTTATAGTATCTGCGGCTGTGATCATAGGAATTTATGTTGCGGTATTTTTTGTCTACCTGCATTTTACGAAGATGCGAGCATCCAGGCAGTATGATGAGGTAAGGGCAAGGGTACTGATCTATGACAAGCATTTAGAAGAACTAGAAACATTATATAAAGAAAAAGAGAATGAAGACATTAGTCCAACGATAGTCGAGGAGGAAGACGAAGATGGAAAAATTATTGATATATAGAGAACGATTTTTGAAATTCCTCACGGCGAGAGGAAGATATATTCAATCAGGGATGAGATTCCTTGGAGGAACTGTTTTATTTTATGTATTAGGGGAATTGTTTGGATATACAGAGACCTTTTCACAGCCATTTTTTATCTTTATGATGGGAGTGATCAGTGTTTTTATTCCAATATCAGCATTATCGCTGATCTTTTATGTCGTTATATTCTTAGAGTTACTTCATGTATCGTTAGAAGTGACATTATTTTTTGCACTGGTAGTTGTATTATATTTTCTTGTATATCAGAGAGTTTTTCCAGAGACAAGGATTTATCTGATGATGGTGCCAATCTTCTTTTATTTTCAACTGCCTGCATGTTTACCGATCTTTGCTGGGATGTTTTGTGGAATTGCAGGACTTCCAGCGATCTTAATGGGAACAGTGATCTATTATCTGTCCAATATCCTTCAGCAGACAATGAACCAGCTGGCATCAGGATCAGCACATGGGAAGGTCTACAGTCTGATCGCGGCAAGAGCGATCGATAATAAGGATCTGCTTTTGTATTTTGTGGTATTCTGTCTGGTGACAGCACTCGTAACAGCAATTCGCAAGCGGGGAGCAGCGCATGGATGGAATATTTCAATCCTTGCAGGAGGAGTTGTATATCTGATCTGCATGTTCATAGGAGGATATCTGGTTAACAATGAGATCAATATCACATCACAGATCGGAACGATCATAGGAAGCATTGCGATCGCCCTGATCATACAGTTTTTATACAATGTGATCGACTATACCAGAGAAGAAACATTTGAATTTGAAGATGAAGAATATTATTATTATGTAAGAGCGATACCGAAAGTGACTGTGGAAGAAGAAGAATTTAATGTTACACAGATCACGGTACCATCACATAGATTTAGTTTAAAAAGAAAAGAACATAAACAAGAACATAAAGAACAGGACAAAGAAAAGGGAGAGGAAATTTGAGTAAATTTTTTGATGGACTTGAAAAATATATATATTGGACATCGATTCCGAAGATCGGTCTGAATGACATTGTAGATATTCTGATCGTCAGTGTTATGATCTATCTGATCGTCAAATGGATCAAAACAACAAGAGCCTGGGTATTATTAAAAGGGATCATTATCTTGCTTTGTATTGCATTTGCGGCATATTTACTGCAATTACATACAGTTTCATGGATTCTTTCCAATACAATGAGTGTGGGAATCACAGCGATTTTGATCGTCTTCCAGCCAGAACTCCGAAGCGCATTGGAACAGCTTGGAAGAAAGAACTGGGTGACTGATATTTTCTCTACAGATAGCCGTCAGGAAGAACTGGAATATACAGCAAGAACTCTGCAAGAGATATCAAGAGCAGCGATTGAGATGGGAAAGGTAAAGACAGGAGCACTGATCGTACTGCAAAGAGAAGTAGCACTTGGAGAGTATGAGCGTACAGGAATGC
>OHSL01000387.1_pt1 | contig 23465 bp, 23 predicted proteins | sample 1578741 | NCBI WGS metagenome assembly OHSL01 (sample SAMEA3879512, study PRJEB24766) | human gut metagenome | biome: human-associated habitat; feature: feces | place: USA | collected 1985/1987 | reverse complement strand
GAGCATGCGGCTGTTAACCGCAGGGTCGTTGGTTCGAGCCCAACAGGGGGAGCCAAAAACGAATAGGGGAAAGAATGCTTTCCCCTATTTGTCATATAGAAAAAGCCTTTAAAAACAAAGACAATTTCTATATGGCAAATATATTCAGTTGCCCCCGTCTAAAGAGAACAGGGGCAACCTCATAGTCTTATAGGTCTTGTCGCTTGGCTCTCGGAACCCGTTCCTATGGCACACCGACAGAGCCAGTGTGTTATTCCATGTATTCACATCACCAGAGGAACGCTATCCTAAAAAGGGTTACGGCGCTTCTAAAGCAAGATTATATTGCTTATTAGTGATGGTATCATTTCCGCAAGCTGATGAAGTCAGAAACAGTCTTTTCTTTGTTAAGTGGGGGCTGTTTTCATAACCTGTTTGTCAAGGTACGGTTTATTGAAAAAATAAACCTGCACTCTTAACCCAAGCATAAGAGTGCAGGCTTGACAAATGGATATTTAACAGGTTAATATATAACCTGTAAATAGCATTTCACAAACCGTAGGAGTATCATTACTACTCTTATGGTGGGGACGGTTGATTGCTGGTAACAGTCAGCCGTCCAGAAGTGCTTTTTTATTTTTCGTGTTACATTATATCACAAATTTAGAAAAAAGGAACCCCCCTTGATGGAATATTTTGCTAATTGCTGTTTTTTGAAGTATTTAGTCCGGTTTAATGCCGGACTTTTTTATTTATGAAAGTTTCTTCTTTTTTCTTTTAGGGAGGGCGGAACTAGTTCCGCCTGTGCAGGGTTCTTTGCTCTTGTGAGGCATGAGCGGGTGGATAAAGGCCGCAAGATGGTAAAGGAATTTGTAACTGCAAGGTTATGGTTTGTTTATTAGAAACAGGAGGAATAAGCGTTCCAGTGTTCAAAAGAGAGGCAAGCAGTAATTGTAACTCATTTTTGGACGCCGGTGAGCTGCTGCGGGATATCATTTGAGATACAGACGAAGAATTGGTTTCAGGCTCGTGCTCAATTAATTGCATTTGGTTATGTAGATATTCTTGGTCGGGGTGAGTATACCGGTTAAGGGTAAAGGTTACGTCAGTATGGCCCAGCAGTATAGAAACGGCTTTCGGGTCTGCGGTTTGTTCGATCATGCGTGTGGCGAAGGTGTGTCGGCAAACGTGGTTTGTAAAAAAGTCAATGCCGGTTCTTTTCCGAATCCGCAAATACAGCTTACGAAGCGAGGATTTTGTGATAGGGTTACCATGGGTATTAGTGAAAATATAATCACAAAGGCGCGATTGTCTTTCGATAATCTCTATTAAAGTGGAGGTTAAGGGGAGAATTCTGATTCCGGCTTTTGTTTTACTTGTTCTGATTTTTAGCTCTTGATACCGCTTGCTGTAATCGTCCCATTTAAGATTCATTAATTCACCAGCACGTAAGCCGGATTTTAAAAGAAATAGAACGAGATCGCCCAGTGGGTCATCGGCGGCGGCGGCTTCTACACGCTGTTGTTGAAATACAGACAAGGCCGGAACCTCTTTTTCTGAGGCATAAGCTGGAACGGTCAAATCAGTTGCCGGATTAGAACGGCACCATTTGTTCTTGTTTCCCTTTTTATAGGCGTTTTTCAATATAATAATCATTTTTCTAATGGTAGACTTTGAATATTCATATCCAATATCATTTAATAGATTTTGAATATCTTCCTCATGTAGTTGATCTAAGAACATCGTTTGAAATTCCGGTTTAAAGATCAGCATGATTTTGATACAGCAAAGATAACTGTCATATGTAGTGTTTTTACAGCAAGGCTTTATATAGATGTTTAACCATTCTTTCATTGCATTTTCGACGGTTTTTTTCATTGTAAATCCTCCTGGTGTATTTTTCTTTATATGAAAACTTAATTATTATATAACGGTATTAATTTAGTTCAAGATAGTGTGATGGAATTTGTGACAAAGCCAAAGGCGGAACCAGTTCCGCCTTAAACTTTTGGTGATATTAAAGCACCGAAAAATAAAGTCGAAAGATTGTAACTCATGGTTTCGGTGGCTCCAGGCTGATCGGCGCAGACCTATAAGACTAAACGAGTTACAAAGCAATCCTTATGATATATGTTCCAAACTCCTATTTTGTATAGTTGGATACCCCCCATGAGCTTCAAAAAGTCAAGTCCGAAAATAGGCGATTATATCAAATTAGCATTTTATGGGAAAGAAAAAAAGGAAATGCCTAACCACAATATTTTGTGGTTAGGCATTTTTTTGTTAATCTCCTGTTTTCTCTGGTATTCTCCGTTTTTTAAGGTTTACCTTTTAACCTCGCTCAATGCCGTGTTTTCATGAGAACGGCGCATTACATCTTCCGCCCTTGCTTTCATATTGGCTATCATTTTTTTGTCTAAATCTAAGAAAGAATCTAATGAAACGCCGTATAAAGTGGAAAGTGCTTTCAATGCGAACAATGAAGGTTCCGTTCTCCCTAATTCATATTTGGCATAGGTGGAACGATCAATTTTTAAGTAGTCGGCAACCTCTTGCTGTGTTAGATAATGGTCTGTACGCAATTTTTTCAGCTTGGTGTTTAAGGTGGGAAATCTAACCCTAACAAAAAATTCCATTTCGTCCTCCCCAAATTTATTGGATTGTAAGGCTTGCTTTATATCCTCAATTAAATCGGTATCCGTTTCATGTTCTTCATAATTTGTATCTAAAAAGAAATCTATTGGAACCCGATAAAGACGACTTAAAGCTTTTAATATACCAATGGAAGGGATAGTTCTACCGATTTCATAGTACGCATAAGTAGAACGATGAATTTCAAGAGCGTTAGCAACATCATCTTGTGTTAAATCATACTTATGACGAAGCAATTTTAATTTTTTCGTTAGGTCGGAAATATATACTATCTTTTTCATTCCATCAACTCCTTATAAGTAATATATCTGAATTGAAACTAAATAAGGTTACATACTAGTTCTATTATATCACTGAATTGAGAAATATAATAGTAGTAAGATAGGTGATAAAAATGAATGTTACGGAAAAATTGTCGCAACTAATACAAGAACGAGGTTGGTCAGAGTATAGATTAGCGAAAGAATCCAATTTGCCACACTCTACAATCTTAAATATATTCAGACGAAAAAATTTGCCCTCTATCGTAACATTAGATGCTATATGCAAAGGGTTAGGGATTACACTTTCACAGTTCTTTTCAGATGATGAAACAATGGTAATGCTTACAGAAGATCAAAAGCAGATGCTACTTAAATTTGAATCATTAACAAAAGAGCAAAGAGAAGTCTTATTGGATTTAATAGATGTTATGTTTCGGCATTTTGAAAAACAGGAGGCGAAAAAATGACAGATAATGAGGTATTATTGAGAATTCTTGAAAAGATGGAAAGTGTTGAAAAAAACATAGGAACACTTTCGTTAGATGTTTCCGGTTTGAAAGAGGATACCGCCAGTTTAAAGGCAGATGTTTCCGGCCTGAAAGAAGATACCGCCAGTTTAAAGGCAGACGTTTCCGGCCTGAAAGAAGATACCGCCAGTTTAAAGGCAGACGTTTCCGAAATGAAAGAAGATATGTCAATAGTAAAGGAAGATTCTAACATCACACGCACAGCGGTAAACAAATTACTGGATTGGGCGGACGACGCTAGTATTCAAATTGTCCCCTTATTCAAAAAAGCAAAATAGGTAAGGCACCGGGGGAGTTTCCCCGGTGTTTTTATATTTAGAGCAAGAGCGGAACCAGTTCCGCCCCCACGGGAGATGGTCGAAGGTCGGAACTAGTTCCGACCTTCCTTTTTGTTATCCTTTATTTGCTTTAAACGTGCGACCCGGCGCTTTACGGTATTTTCGGAATCTTCCACGATAGCGGATTTCATGAGTTCGGTGTTGTATGAATCCTCGGCCTCTAAATGATAAACAAGGGAATTGAGAATTTCCACGATCACCTCAGTGCGGCGGTCTGCCATTGTGGAGGCCAGCCGGATTCTGGTGAATAGGTTCTTGTATTTTCCTTCCAGCAGATCAATTACTTTTTTTGCCAAGATATCAATTTCCTGCCCCTGGTTTTCCTGATGCTCACAAATGAGTTTGTTTAATGCGGCATTGTCACTCAAATTATGCTGTTTAGCAAAATCGTGCAAATGAGTGTAAGTTTTTTCGGTTAATCGGAAGGTACGAGCGTGAGACAAAATTATTCCTCCTTTTTCTCTAAAGAATTTCTTAGCTTCTGTAATTCAGAGGCTACAGAAGCCAAAGCCTCAGCGTTGACCGAAAGAATATTTTGGTACTTGTCGTCAAGCAGAGTTAGTTCATTGAGTACGGCAAGGTTTTGCAGATACATTCTTAAAAACGCTTCCCGTGACATATGGCGGTCAGCGGCTTCCTGATCGAGTTTCGCAATTATCAGCTTGTCTACATTGCGGATTTTCAAATCCGGCATATACTATCACTCCTAACTGAAATCCCGCACGCAGGTGCGGGGAATCGGTTTTCTACTGCGGAACGCAGATAGAAAAGGGCATAAGGGAAAACTGTCCCCAAATTCTTTGGGGAGCCAGGCAAAGCCTGGCGTTTTCATGGGGTCAAAAAACAAGCGATTGAACACAATTTGAACACATAAAACAACCTTTTGTGTTACAAACTGAACACAAAAAAAGTATCGATTTAATACTTAATAGATCAAGGGCGGAACCAGTTCCGCCCCCAGAGAGGTGCGCAAGAACAAAACTAGTTCCGCCCTTGTTACTGTTCCAATTCATTTCGCAGTTGTTGTTCCATATGCTCGTAAACCATTTGGTTATATCTTTTGTCGCGTTCATTACCAAGGTTTTTGAAGAGCCTAGAAAGCAGATAACCAATCTTTTCTTTTACCTTTTGTTTCACCTCCTGGTATTGGTACGTTTCCTTTTCCAGCAGAGCTTTGGCGAAAAGATTTCCTTGTTCCGCTGAACGGGAAAGCCAAAGGTAAGCTTTTTCTGCGTTAGGGGCTATCGGGCCTTTTCCATAGTAATACAACTTGCCAAGGGAATACTGCGCGAATTGATTTCCTTGGTCGGCGGAGGCGGTAAACCATTTCATGGCTTTTTGAAGATCATAAATATCTTGTGATTCAAAGAGAAAGCATTTTGCCAAGGTGAATTGGGCCGTATCAATGCCCTTTTCTGCGCTTTCTGTTAGTAATGGAATGATTCGCTTGATTCCCTCAATGTCCTTATCTTTCAGATAGATGTTAGTCAGCATATTTTTTGCGTGGATATTGCCAAGGTCACAAGCCTTTTCCAAAAGGTTCAGACCGTAGGCTTTATTAATATCTGTCCCGGTTCCTGTATAAGCCATTTGTCCCACACGATATAAAAGGTTATCGTCACGCCGTTCGTCCAATAGTTCAGAAAAACGTTGATAGGCAATTTTAAAATGGGTATTGGATAACTGCGTATTAACAGGAGTTCCTATGCCGTCGCGCTCCATTTTCGCAAGCTCATAAACCGCATAGGCGTTTCCCTGGTTGGCGGAGGCTCCATAGTAGTAATAAGCTGATTGGAGATTCTTTTCAACACCCTTGCCATGGCGGTATAACCCGGCTAGGGAATACTGAGCAAACTGGTTTCCCTGATCGGCGGCGATTTTAAAGAATTTTGCGGCTTGGGTGTAGTCTATCTCAGTACCAAGGCCGTAATGGTAATGTTTGCCTATTCGATAGGCAAGATAGGGCGTTTGGTTTTCCGGGTATAATTCCAGGAATCCCTTTAATGCCAGCGAGTACCACTCGTAAGCGACAGCCGGGTCAATTTCCCGGCCCATACCGTAGGCAAACATTTTTCCTAAATCGTCCATTGCCAACACGTTTCCTTTGGTTGCTTCCAGGGATAAAGCGGCGAAAGCCTCTTTAAAATCGGGCTTTAGCTTCATGGTTCCATAAAGGAGGCGGCGGGCCTTTTTATAGCCGTTGCTCCATTCCATGCGGAATTTACCGGAAAAGAAAGGGGAGGTTTCGCTGTCTGCTTCCGGCTCCAAAGAAAGCTCTGTTAGGAAGCTTTCTTCTACGCCGAGAAAAATTGGTTCAGTTTCCGGGACTTCCGCAGAGCCGCCGCCCTCCGGCAGAGGAAGCAGGTTTTGAGCGATTCCGGCCTTTTTGACCGCTTTATCTAAGGCTTTTAATTCTTGAAGAATGGCGTTTCCCATTCTGACATATAGGTCGTTCAAATGCTGTTTTGTAAACTGGTTGGACTTTCCGCCTTTTCCATAAGCTAGGATATATTTTTCCTGTTGAGCGTTCAGCCGTTTTATTAACTCCTGAAAATCCTCCTTGTGGTACTGTTCTATAAATTCTTTACTGAGCCGGTCAAGAGCAGGGCGCAAGGGCTTCATGGCGTTCATGTTGTATTTCCAAAGCCGCCGGTCTTTTGGAAGATGGGAGTATAAAGCCCGCAGCCCTTTTGTCAGATCAGGTGGCGGCGCTTGAAGTCCTTCCTGGAAACCGCCAATAATTTTACCCCGAATCAGATCGTTGATGATCTGGTTTTCCTGCTTCTGGTCTAGTATCCGGTTAACTGCGGCGCTTTTAGCGGCGTCAATGGAGCTTTGCCTAAACCGGCCTTTGTATTCCTCATGACCGTCGATGATCTTAATGGGCCGTGTGGGGATAGGCTCTACCATAGCGATATGAATGTGAATATGTTCCGTGTTGTAATGAATGGCGGCGCTCCAAACTGCGGAGCCTTTCAAGGCTTCCTTTTCCGTCAGCTTGTCCATGGCGGCCCTGGTATACTCTTTCAGCTTTCTGGCGTCAACCTGCCGGGTTAAAGGGTTATACAGGCCGTTTTGCTGTAACCAGCGGTTGTCAAAGCTGAAAACTGTCTGCCACATGACGCTATTGTTTTTCTGCGCCCGGGTAAACAACTCCTTTAGCTTTTGCTTGTCCTGCTGTGTCAGGGTATCTTTTCCCACCGTAAATAGCCCGGTTGTTTTTTCTGGATTTTCCATATAGGTTAAATAGCCCTCTGTCCAGCTATCCTGTTGAAGTTGTTCCGCGCCGTCATGAAAAAGGTCATACTTCTGAAAATTGTCGTTTCTTACCGCCTCAACACGGTCTATGTAGTTGATATATTCGGTGAATTTATCGTTTCCAGCGGCGACAAATTTTGTTTTTAAAATCATTCCCGCCTGAATTGGTTTTTCCATAGGGTCAACTCCTAATCGTCAAAGATACTGAATTTTTCCCAGGCTTCAATGTCATAGGAGGGAGTGCGGGCCTCCCAATGGCGATGGGGCAGGGGCCCAGAAAACCGGAAGCTGTCGGGAGCGTTGCGCAAGGCTGTGAGCAGATAGGCATAAGGGTTATGAATTGGTTTTGCAAGGCTGGACAGACAGGCGCAGACATACCGAATGTGATCTGAGGTAATCCGGGAAAACGGGTTATCGGGGCTTGGTGAGGAATCTTGTGCCGCCAGGATTCCCACAATAGCCTCTAAGTAAGGAACTACTGCGGAATCGTCCTTTAAGCTGTCGTATCCTATCCGCTTTTTCACTGTTTCTATGACATCATCATGATTTTGATGATGATGATTATAGAGAATGATGTTTTTAGAACCTGATACTTTTATATTGTCCTGGTTTTTAAGGTACGGGTCTGCAACGTCCTGGTTTTTAAGGTACGGGTCTGCAATGTCCTGGTTTTCAGGGTACGGGTCTGCAATGTCCTGGTTTCCAGGGCACGGGAAAATCCCTTCATAGTCTTGTACCATTCGGTTTTGCTGGCGCTGGTCGGCGTCAGGAAATTCATTGATATAGTAATCATTGACGCTGAATTTATGACCGACTTTTCTTTGCACCACGTTCAAATAGCCACAGTCTATTAATTGGCGGAAGTGCTTGTAATAGGTGGATTCGCTGATTCCCAATTCTTTGAGAATACGGGTACGGGACGGAAAGGAGACGGTTCCGGCTCCGGCATAGGAGGACAGATAGGCAAAGATCGCTTTTGCCGTAGCAGACAGCCGTTTATCCTGCATGACAGCCTTGTATATCAATCCATAACCCTTTGACCGGATACCGGAGGAAACCAGCTTCCCAGCTTTGGAATCGCCCGGCAATCCGGCGGCTTGAAGCTTTTTCGGATTGCTCACCAGAAGATAGCAATTCCGGTTTAAGTAGCCTTTCATTTTTTGAACACTGATATATCCTTCCTGGATTAACAGCTTGAAATGGGAATAATAGCGGTCTTTGCCAAGGTTCAAGTCGGAAAGAATTTTGTCCCGGGTGGGGAAACTGCTTTCTCCCGCACCAGCAAAGGAGGCGAGATACGCATAGATCGCCTTAGCCTCCGGGGTTAAGCTGGCGTCCGCCATAACCGCCTTTCCTACGATTCCAAAGCCCATACAGGCGATTCCCTCAGATTTTAAACGGTGCTCAATCCTTTTTTCCATTTTCATGCCCATTTGCTCCTTTCCATTTGTCCTATTGAAAAAAGGCAAGGGGCGGAACCAGTTCCGCCCCATACCTTACCGGGGAAACTCATATTTTATGTAACTCAATTTTCCTTCAGCAGCTCGCTGCTGCCGGGCGTAAATGAGTTACATATTAAAAAAAGTAAAAATCTGCTTTAAAAGGTCTTGGGCGATCACAAGCAGGTCTGCCCGTGTGCTTGGGTAAATCAGGGCGGCAAGCCCCACCACAGCTAAACACAAAAGAACCGCCGAAGCCAATAGTTTGACTAGGGCGGCGAGCGTCTTTACTGTGAATTTAGCCATGTTGGACTTTTCTACTACGATCACCTTTTCATCGGTGATATTGTGCTGTTCCTTTAGCTTCTCCTGGCCTTGCTGAAACGCCTGCTTCTCCTTATACTCTTTTACCAATCCTGTCTTAAACTTTGCCATTATTTTTTCCTCCCTGGGAAGCGGAAGCGTTTCTTTTCCTTTACCGGCTCCACCGATGAAACGGGAAGAAGCTTTTCAAACTGTTCGCCAGCCTGAGAGGAATAAACGAAGGGGTCAGGCGACCAGGGAGCGAAAAAGGTGTGTTCCGCCCGATCAGACATTAATTCCAAAATATCCTTTTTGTCTGATTCATGAGTAAAAGAAAAGATATATTCTATTTCCTTGTCGTACAGGGAAGATAGCACCTCGCTCATACAGCCGACTTCATTAGGCTTAATACCGCACACCATGACCTTAATATTCTTTTCCAGATAGGACACCAGGGAAAAACCCACGGCGTCAAAAATGCCGAAGTCATAAACATAAAACTCATAGCCCAGCCGCAGGACATCTGCGATCTTGTCCTTACGGTAGAACATATCCACGCTTTGATAAGTAACCCGGCCTATTCCATCATCAGACGAAACGCCATCTTCATACAGTTCTTTCAGGGCTTGGATATAGCCGTTTTCGTTTAATTCAATGTAACAGGCCCTATGACCTCGAAACACCAGATACTTAACAAGCTGAATAGCCTGGGTGGTGGTTCCGATTCGGTCAATACAGCCGGAAACAGCGATAGTCTGATAAGGCGGTAAGGCTTGAATGACCGGCATTTCTGGCGGGGAAACGCCGGGTTCAGAGGGCGGCGGCAAAGGGCTATTACGACCCTCTAGGGCCCGTATAAGGTCATCTTTTATCCCCGCTAGGGTTGTTGCTGTAATGAAATTGAACACGCCGGAACGCCGCAGAGAGCGGATTAATTCGGTGTCCTCACTGTATCCAGAGGTTAAGAAAATGAGGGGGGAGGGGACAGCGGACATAATGCGCTTGGAAAGCTCCCCAATGGTTACATAGTCGTTTATCAGCATTTCGGCGTCGATGATAATATGCGAATAATTCCGGGCTAAAATAACGGAATCCATAATTTCCGATAGGTCGGGGGCATAGCCGGAAAACTCTACCTCCGAGTGGGCGGTATCCTCTACGAAGTACCCCCGTTCTTCCGTTCCGATAAATAGAATCATATTGGGTAAGTTCCTTTCTGTTAGGTCTAAAAGCTTTTTTCTATTTCGTGGGTTGGCGTAGTTTTTCCAGCGCAGTATTTTTCAATTGAATTCTGTTTCTTTTGTGGTTCTGGCTCGTCGATTTTGATGATCTCTAACCCTGAACTGGCGACATCGGGCAGAAAACTTCCCATGGTTTTAGAATCGCAAAAAATGTTATACCCGTCCCGGCTGGTGAATTTAATACACTCAACTAGATTGCCGTGTGCGTCTTTGTCTTGAAAGCGGAAGCATTGATATTCCCGCCCGTCAGTGAAATACCATTGCCCTGATTGATAATATTCGTCGGCTTCCTTCCTAGTCAAGCGGCAAACCTCATGAAATGGTCGGTCTAAAACTCCGTATTCATTTCGGAACCGTTTTCCAATATCATTTTTGGAATCGTAATTCATTTTGCGCGCCTCCTTTTAATGCTCCATGATTTTTTTTGCGTGGCGCTTTTGACCGCCATGCTTTTTTTGGCAGTATTTTAAGATAGGGTTTTTGCTATCCGGTTCTTTTGCTGGCAAAGGCGGAACTGGTTCCGCACCCTGTTCGGTTTCCTGGATATGGGCTTTTTCTTCCTGAAACAACGGGGAGGTGGAAAGAAGCACCTGCAAGCGGAGGTTCAAGGTGCTTGCGTCGTCCGACTGTATAAGGGTATCGGAAAGAAAGTCTTTCACCTTGCGGTATTCCTCCGGGTCTGTCCCGTGGGGAAGCTCCTGCTTATCCATACTGGAATAAAGGGCCTCGATTCTATTCATGGAATCCCTGTAAAGCTTGTCCAGGTTAGCGTCGCCGTACTGCTCTTTCAAGTTGAAATAGTTTTCCAGTTCATGAACTATATACTCCTGTACCTCCTGATTAAAAGCCAGAGGATCCTTTTCCATCAAGTTCCTGTATTCCTCAACCAACGACGCCAGGTGAGGGCCGCCTGCGTCTTTTAGCTGGTTTACGCCTTTTTGGGTGTCGGAAATCACAAAGGTAATATTTTTAAGCCCTTTTTCCAGTTCCGCTAGGGTAAGCGGTTTGGCGGCGCGGTCAGCGTTTTCTAAAGGCGGAACTGGTTCCGCTTTTGGCTTCTGAGGCACAGGGACTTGAAACGCCTTGTTGTGGTTCATGCTGTATACGATATTATCCACGCATTTTTCAATGGTGCTGTGAAAGTATGTACCGTAATAAATGTGGTTGCTATCCAACAGGGCTTTTACTTCTTGGTCTTTTTTCTTGCTTTCCTCTAAGGTGTGCAGGCGACCCGACTGTTCATAGTAATCACCCCGTTTTACAAAAAGATTGAAATTGTGGTATCCACAGAAAGCGTCCATAATTTCCTTTTGAAAAGCGGCGTCAGGCTCTTTCAAATATACCTGGTTTAACAGAATGGGCGAGTCGGTGACAACTACATCAACTTTGCCAATCAGCCGGGCCAGCCGGTGGTTTTGTTCCTGAAAAAGCTTCTTTTGGTTTTTCAGGCTTCCGTCCAGAAGCTCCCGGTTATCGTCCCAAACCAATTCCTTTGCGTATTCTGGCACATATTCGGTTTGAATGTTACGCTTTTTCAATTCACTGGCAATTTCCCAGGCGCAGGTGGTTTTTCCTGCTCCCGGCCCGGCAAACAGATTGACAATGATTGTGTTTTTGGTAGGCTCTTGGGCTATCCGCAAATTTGTTACTGGCGCGGCTCCTTTGATCTGGTCTTTATCCGGCTGTTCGGATTGTTCAGGGCTGATTTCCTGATTAATAAGCTTTTGCTGTTGCAAAGCCTGTTCTATTTGCTGAATCATTTCGTGAGCGTGGGATTGGATTCCCTCTAAAAGTTCGCATAGCTTTTTCGTTTCCATACCCTCGCTCCATGAGGCGAGATAGTCAAAGGAATGGGAAGAGGTATCCAGTCCGAAATGCTCTGAAACCACAAAAGAAATGCTTTCCGCCTCGATCTCCTTTTGCGCTTTCCCCATAGAAAGGTTATGGAGCCGGGAATGGGCCAGTTCATGAAACAGGGTTTTCATGGCCTGTGCTTGGGAAATACCGTTTCGCAAAACAATTTTTTTCGTGGAATATTGGCAATAGCCGAAGGTGTCAGGGTCAGGGATATCTTCAAAGGAAACGGAATAATCCGTAATGGATTCCACGGCCTTTAACACTTTGGGAAAATCTTCTCTATCGCCTTTCAGCGGAGGCGCAAGCTGAGGGAGGGGTTCACCTTCTGTTTGAGAAATATCAAAGACGAAAACAGGGCGAAATTTAATGATGTGTTTTTCCTCTGGCTCTCCGTCTTTTTCTTTTGGCGGGACGACTACCTTAACTTTGTACGGCGCGAAAATTCGGATTCCTTTTTCTCCTTTTTTCACATGACGCTTTAAAGAATTCCAGGTTTTATATCCGGCTGTAAGAGTAGCGTCATGACGGGAGGTATAAATGAGAATACTGTTTCGATAGGAATATAGATGAAATCGTGACATTGCCTTTAGATAGTCCTGGAAGCGTCCACTGTGAAAAGCCTCTTGTACGCCTGCTAACATCTCTTGGGTAAGATCGTCCAACTCTTTGTTGTTCGCCATGGCAACCGCCTCCTTTAAGAATGAAAACCGTCTAAGACGGATTTCAGAATTTTCAGGTTGTCGGGGTTGGATTCCTCAAGAATAGAATCCTTGAGAATTTGAACTTTTTCTGAGAGGGGAAAGGGTTCCAGCGTTTCAATGACTTCTAGTTCCTCGTTATTCCAGAATTTTTCCATAGTCACGCACTCCTTAAAAAATAAATAAGGGCGGAACCAGTTCCGCCCTCCGGTAGTGTAACTCAAATTTTCTTCTGCAGCTCGACCAGGCCGGGTGAAAATGAGTTGCAAAAATCAAATGAGATCGTCAGCCTGTTCCTGGGTCTTTACGATTCTCAGGTTGTATTCGTCCTGGTCTTTCAAATTGTTTTCCTGCTCAGTTTTTAGCGTTTCCAGTTGGTTTTTGTTGGTCTGGATTTCCTGGTTGGTTTTCTCGATTTCCTCAGCGGTTTGATATTTCTTTCCTTCTTCCAACTGCCGATTCTTATCCTCTAAAGCGGCGATCTTTTGCTTGTTCTGATCGTAAGTGTCTTTCAGATTTTCGATTTCTTCCTGGTAGCCGCTGATCTTCCGCAACAGGCGGTCTCTGAGATATTCATTTTTTGTTTTTTCGTGCAGTTCCGGGACAGTATGAACAGATTCCGTATTTGCATAGCATTTTAAAACATCAGTTTTGGAGGGGTCATTAACCTTGATTCGCAAGGAAACGCTTCTCCAATCAGAGGGAACGCCGGAAAGCTGGATCACGTAAAGGTCGCTGTCCGTAATGATAGGCTTCACGGTTAGCTCCGATTGTCTCAGGTTTTTACTGAGAGCGGAAAAAGAGTAGGTGTCCAGCCCGTCGAAGCTTTGGTTATCCAATTCCATTTCAATTTCCATCACACCCTGCTCCGGCGCATAGTCCCACCGGGTAATGGTAACGGTTCTCTGGTCGTCAAAGGACAGCGGGTAATTCATTTTTGTGGCAACAACGGAATTACCGCCTGGGAGGGTTTGGGCGGAAGTGAAAAAGAACACATAGCCAGCCGCCACAAACAGAAATATGACGAGAAACAAGGTGTTTTTCATAAGCCTGCCTTGGAACCGTCCAGGGCTTTTTTTATCTTTTGTCATGGTATTACCTCATTCAAAAATCGATAAATCCACCAGGGAGGCGGCTCCCACATGGTCTACCAGCCATCGGCCCCTCTGGGAATCATAGACGATTTTCAGTTTCACCAAAAGGCCGTTGTCGGAATGGGATTGCTGGGTATATATGGTTTGTCTGCATAGGGCCAGGACAACAGCGTTTTGACCGTCTGTTTTTTCGGTATAGATAGAATTGACGAACAGGGAGGAACGGAAAGGAAAGTATATTTCGCCGCCAGAATCCGTTTGGGAGCTTTCCACGTCTTTTGTCTGCGCATAGGAATTGATGTTAGGAGGGGGAGAGGTTTCCACCGGGCAAAGCTCATCTAAACAAGCGTCTGTGACATAAGGCGCAATCTGGTCTCTGCGCACTTCCAGATCAACCGTCAATTCGTCGTTTTCATAGTTGGCTTTTAGAAAGTCTGTTACATCGGATTGAATGGTGTCTGAATCGCTGTTTTCCTGTGATTCCAGCTGATCTTTTAATTTCTGGTTTTCCGTTGCCAGAACAGCGGCGGGACTGTCACCACTGGAAGCATTGACGGCGGATAAGCGGTCATAGCTTTCCTGAACCTGCGCCAGCTTGCTGGTGCTCAGGAAGTTTAATACCAGCAGGGCAAAACAGGCAAAGGAAAGTAGCGTGACCGCAAGGCTGGATTTACTGGATAATAGCTTTTTCATCTTTGCGGCCCCTTTTCTTTTTCTTGCGTGAGAAGCAGTTGCTTAGAAACGCGCTGGGCTTCCACGTATTCAGACAACGTTTCTGCGGCGGCCTTGTTGTGGCAGTAATGCTTTATTGCTCCTTCCGGGGTTTCTCCGGTCAGGTCTTTGATCTGCTCTTTTAATTCCTCCTGCTTTTCGCAGTTAATCTGCTTCCTGTTTTCCCACCGGTTATTAAGGTCGGCAACTTTCTGGATTTCAGGCTTTTTACTAACGTTACGGGTTCTTTTTGCCGGTCTGCCACTGTGCCAGCCTTTATATTTTTCATATTGTTCAACGGCGGCGGGTTCCAGTTCCCGTAAAACGTCCAAAATCTCTTGCTTGTCTAACGACAGGTCGGGGGTTAAAAGCTCATGGAGCTTGTTGGTGTACATTCCGAATTTTTTGTACTTCCCGCAATCCCATGGGTTCCCGTGTTCATCGTGCAATAAAAGAGCAAATTTGTCTTTTGCGTTGGGGCTGTACCAGAAGCTACATTCCTGGTCTTTTAATATGCACTGATACTTGGGCTGGCCTTTGATTAATTCTATGGTATTCGCAAATGGTTGTGTTATATGGTTCATAAGTATCAACTCCTTTAAATATTTAAAAATATAAAAGAGCACCAGTTATAAAAAACTGGTGCTCTTTTTGTTATTCCAATTTAAATGCTAAATGGGTCTGCATCAGATAGCTTGCCATCATTAATATATATAATTCGGTCACATTGTTCGGCAATTATATGGTCATGCGTAACAATAATAACAGTAACACCTCGTTCGTTGCATTTTTTTAGTTCGCAAATGACCTCAGAGGCGGTGAGACTATCTAAAGCTCCGGTGGGTTCATCAGCTAAAACTATTCTAGGATTACATACAATTGCTCTGGCCAGTGCAACACGTTGCTTTTGACCACCGGACATAGTTCCAACAATTTGTTTTGATAAATTGGCAATACCAATAGTATTTAATGCGCTCATAGCCTGTTTCCTCATTTTTGCAAATGGTGCTGAACTAAAATATAAAGGAACCATACAATTATTTAAAGCAGTTTCTGTATTTAATAAGGCAAAGTCTTGAAGAAGAATGCCAACTTCTCGATTCCTTATTTTTGCTAGTGCGGAATCAGATAGCGATCCAATTTCTTTATTGTCTAAGTAGTATGAACCACTAGTAACCTCCTCTAATGCTCCTATAATATGCATTAATGTAGATTTCCCAGCACCAGAACGGCCCATGATGGCGACCATTTCTCCTTGCTGGATCGTTAGAGTTATGTTATCTAAAGCTGTTAATTCATTGGGCTTTCCGATATTGTATTTTTTTGTTACATGATCTAATGTAATCATAATTTTATACCTCTTACTTTTTGTTTATTCATGACGTAAAAGTGTAGACAAATCATTTTTTTTCAATATAAAAAGGGGAATAATAAAAGAGAAAATAAATACAAAAATCAGTAGTACAAAAATCAACATTAATGTTTGAATATTAACAATAAAATATGCGTCCATCATAGCTGACGGTTGAATTTGTTTTGCATCAGTTTGTAGCCAAGTTAAGAGGATAATAAATAAAAATGATGATAAAATAAAATAATAGAAAATATAAAATAGCATTAATAGAAGTATGTTTTTCCTAGAAGCGCCAGTCAAATAATAAATTTTAAATGTTTGCAGGTTTCTTAAAGATGTTAGTATTGTAGCAGATAATATTCCCGATAGGACAATTAGAAACAGCATAGTGACATAAGGAAGCATTATTTGAATTGTCTGACCAATTTGTATTTGTTCTCTTTCAATCATTTCCTCATCGGAATTAGTATACTTTGTATTTAAATAGTTGCGGATTTCATCGAATCTTTGAGAGGAGCAAGAACGATCTACATATATCCATGCACTGGCGTGTATGGTTAAAGGATCAGAAATAGAAACGACCTCTTTAGGAATAATAGCGACTAAATTTCTGTTACTTACATCGATAAATATGTCGTTCACTTGTAATGGATTCCCGGAAATGTTTGAATAAGGCAATATAGCAGGCTGAGCTAAAAATCCAATAATTTCTAACTTTAGTTGTGTTTCTCCAGGTGTACTAACCCCAAGGGGGTAAGCAGTAATTATATCGCCAATGGAATAATGATTAATTTCTCTTCCACCTAAAATGCAAGGGATATTTCCTTTTTGAGTTAATCCTGAAGATAACCATTGTCCATTGCTAATTGGAAGGGAAAAATTTTCAATCCAACCATTGTCAATTAATAGAGTCTCAGCAGCTTTATGCTTTTCAATTGCTTCACCCCTATTTAATTTTAATAAACTTTCTGAATCGAAAATAAATGTGTCGCTTTGAAAATCAGAATATCCAACTATTTCAGGAAACATTTTTTCAGCTTCCTTTAATGTTTGTCTAAATGATTTATATGAATTTGGCAAACTACGATTTGCATTTGAATAATATAAGACACGAACATTGCCGTCTTGAATAACAGATAGGGTATTTGTGGTATATAGATATATATTTCCAACTATCATAAGAGCAATTGCTGCAACAGCTAGTTCGATTACAATAATTAAATTGCTCAAAGGTTTTTTAAAAAATAAGCGGAGGCTTAAAGAGATATATTTCACGTTTTTGTCCCCCCCTTTTTTATATCTTTGCAAAAACGAATTAAAAAAGGCGTTGAAAATACAATTAATAAGAACAAGGTAATAAAATAAATTATAAAAATCTGGTGTGGATATAATGCGGTGTTAGCGAAAAAGGCACTGTTTTTAAATAATAATCGAATTAGAGATAATATACCAGTTCCTATTGCAAAGCACAATGTAAATAATAAGACAAGTTGAGTAATGATATTGGCTAAAAGTTTACGTGTAGACAAGCCACACAAGCGGAAAATGCAATATTCTTTTTGGAGGCTTTCTATTATGAATTTGTATAAAAATAGAAAACTAAGGATCGCACTAATTCCAATTAAAATACTAACTGTTAATGGAATCATTAAATCAATTAGAACAGACTGTGTGATGGGGGCAGGCGCATCAATTTGGGCATCCCAAAAAATTGAAGATAAATAGTCGACAAAATTTTCCTTATCATTATCTGATAAATTTATTGGCAACATAAATGAGATGTTTTTTAGGGTAAAACAATCTAATCCGGTAGTATATGGAATTTCGATTTGGTCCGGTGAGTAAACTGTGTTGTATCCAATAATTTCAAATGAGTTTCCGTCTATTGTTATTATATCGCCAACTTGATTTTTAGGGTAATAAAAATATTTATCAGAATCAGGATTTCTTTCATCAAAAAAACCATTATGAAAAGATCCGATAATTGCTACTTTTCTTTTTTCGATAGTAGACTGAGTTGTTATAGACTCCCCTACGATATATTCGTTTGAAGGTGGGTAAATAGAATAGTATTGAATAGGTTTTTCTGTGAATATGGTATCGCTGGGAGAAGCAAAGATTAATATCATATACTCTGGGGCAATTGTCCTTGCTTTTAGTTGGTTTATTGCTTCCTTAATTTGAGAAGTAGAGGGAGCTGAGGCAAAATCCACAGAAACTATACGCATAGAATCTTGTTTTTGAATGTAATTTTCTCGTGCTGTTAAAATGGTTGTGAAAAAAAAGACAAATCCAAGACTTATAACAATTTGAAGTAACAAATAAATCGCAAAAGCTATTCTATTTTGGCGAAATAGAACTCGTAAGCTTGTCCATAAAAACCTTATGTTTTTGCCTTTCAAATATATCCCTCTTTTCAGAAGGTTCTGGCAGGTTTTTGACCTGCCAGAACCCAAAGTTAAGCCTTATTTAATGCCCGGAAACTGTTAATTTTTGATATTCGTTTAAACCAGCACCAGTAACCTTGCACGAACACCAACCTGAACCGTAATCATAGCCATCAATTGTACGCGAGGCATTGGCATAATTAATGGAGTCGGTCACATATTTTCTTACAGTATCATCATACCATGGAACATTAGGGCTAACTACGGTAAAATGATAAGACGATTCAAGGGTTGCTCCAATTTTATTACTCCCTGTTTGAGCAAAAATATTGGTGTCATCCCAAGGAGCGACAGAACCGATATCATATGAAGTAAGTAAAATGTAAGAAGAGGTTTCAGTTTTGTAAAAATCGCTTGTATGATTATTAAGAGTGTAATATCGATCAACAGCGCCAACACTAGTTGATAACATCAAAACACTTGATATTATTAAAACTATCAGTGTAATTGCTAAGTAACCATAACGCTTTTTGATTTTACCCATTTCTCTTATCCTCCTTCTAAAAATATTTTTCCTTTTTTGCTTAGTTCTGTTATTGCACTGGGTTCACCCCCCCTTTATTTTCTTTATTGTTATTATATATCATTATTAAACAAAAGTAAATATAAAATGAAAATTATGTTAAAAAAATATATATAATTTATACAATATGAGCCGAAGTAAAAATGGTGGAACTGGTTCCGCCCTTTATTGCTCGCCAATAATCCAGAATAGGGGACGGCCCTCGTCTAAAATAATGCTCATATCCCATTCCACATTGTTGTTTGCGCTGTTGCCGCAATCAGCAACCAGAATTTTCCCGGTTGAGGTTACGCCTCGGAGCACCAGAAAATGCCCGGAGGTTGTGAAGTGTCCCGGCCCTACCAAGGTAACTATCAACTTCCCGGAAGAAAGAGCGTTAATGAGCGTTTGAGGGTTGGAGCCGTCCGTCAACTCACAGGAAAGGCCAAATTCAGCGCAGACGGTAGGGGGCAGGGAGTGTAAGCCTCCTTCACCGGGAATCCATACGCCTTTTTCATAGCACCAATCGCACATTTCCAATGGGTCTATTAAGGTTCCCGAGAGGCTGGAAACGCAGATTGCAAGGGAAGTAGGGCCGCACCCGGATATGGCCACGTCATTTCCAAACCGCCCGTTTTGATAGGCCGGGTCACCCTGATTGAAATAAACGACTGAAATCCCCTGGTCGGTGCCAGGGAGGATAATCCCATTGTCGCCGCCGTAGAGGATAGCCAGGTAATCCGCAAGGATTACCTGCGCGTATCCGGGGTTCCCATATACCTCCCAGCCAAGCTTGGCTTTCATCATGTCAGAAAACGCCTGGGCGTTTTCCTGGGTATATCCGCCGTCCCGGTCAACCGCCCATTGAATGTAGCCGTTGCCGAAGTTGTACCCTTGCAGAGCCAGGGCGATATGGTCGAAATCGGCGGGGCTGGTACAGCCCGCCGCTGTGATCGCGTCGGCTAGGGTATGTACGCCGCAATCAATGCTATAAAGAGGGTCTTTGATAGAAAGGGGTTCCCTTGGGAATCGTGTGTTATATCCGCTTTCTGAGGAAGCCATGGGGTCATTGCCCTGGCCTCCGCTTTCCCGGAACATAACGCACAGCACCAGGTTTTCGTAGCCCTCTATTTGATACTGTCCGCAGTAAAGGGTGACGGCGTTTCGGTATCGCTCTACCTCGGCGGGGAAGGAGTTAATCCCCTCCGAGGTATCTCCTGTTTGATTTCCCAAACCGGCCTCGGCCTGGGAGAATAAAGCCGCCGCCGCTGAGAGGATTCCAGCAACCAGCATAAAAGACATCAGGAACCCGGACAGAAAAAGGAGTGTGAGCCGCTTAACCTTTTTGCGCTTCTTTTTCAAGGTTATGCACCGCCTTGGAATAGAATCCGTTGCTCCTCACTGATCTGCACATGGTAATGATAGTTTTGATCGCCGGAAATCACCTGGATACATTCACCACGTTCCAGCCGGGGAACCTGTTCATATTCGCTGTCCGTCAGTTGGTTGCCGAAAATCTCTTTTAAGCGAAACAAGGAATCGCTTCCCTGTTGAAACATATATTTATACTGCATTAGGCTGAATAAGGTTTTAATGGCCTCCACGCCCTCCTTTTCTGAGTTTTCCGGCACACAGTCCAGGATACTTTGAGTTGCCATCAGAATACCGGTGAAAAATTTACGATCTTCACGGGCCATGACGGTTAATTGCTGGACAGCGGTGAGATTGTTGGCGTTTACTATCCGGTGTGCCTCGTCGATGACGATGAAAAAGCGGGTGATATCCTCCCAGGCAATGGATTGGGATTCATACAGGTTTTTCATGGGCATACCCACCCGGAGGGCATTGTCCCAGCAGAGGGAAAGGGCGCTGTATAGCTGGGCCTGAAAGATTTCCGGTTTCATAGACGCCAAATGCCGAATGTTAAAGAACACAAGCTGCGTGTCCAGAATGTTTTCAATGGAAGTGTGTCCGTTGAAAATATTCCCATAGTTTTTGACAATGTTCTGAACCACCGCCCGGACGTTGCGGAGCCGCCGCAAATCGTCCAGCATTAGTTCTTTTTGCACGGCGGTTTGTTTGGAAGGAACCACCGCCAGCTTGTTATCGATCAGGGCTAATAAATCACTTAGAATAGGGTACTGATAGGAAGTAAGGCCCGTGCAACACACATTGAAATCCGGCACGCCGTCTTGTGGTATTTGAATCCCATGCTTTAAGTAAAGTTCCGATAACAACGCCTCATACATCATAACATCGTACATATCGCTTTCCGGCGCCCAAAAGCGGTAAAGGATACTCATTTTGGAAATGTGGCGCGTCCAGGAAAGACTGTCTGATTCGTCCGTTTTCATGATTTCCAGGGGGTTCAGGATACCCACAGAGCCGTCTAATGAGATGCTTTTCCCGCCTAATATTTTGACAAGGTTTGAAAACTCCCCGGTAACGTCGAAACCCCGGACAAAATCACCTCTGGCAATCCGGTCTTGAATAGCCTTTTTCAGAAAGGTGGATTTCCCGGAACCCGTGGTTCCGGCGATCATGCCGTTATAGCTGAACCGCTTTTTCCCGTCGTTAAAGGCCAGGTCTAAAAAGATAGAACCGCCGTTTTGGGTGGTGCCGTAATATGCGCCCAGGGGGTCAGATAAGTCAGCACCGTTGAAAGGATCGCCAGCCGCCAGGGTTTCCGAAATCACGGGCTGTCCATAGCGGCGGTTTGGAAGCTTGTCCTGTTGGGAATAAGGGAGATAAAGGGAAGCCCATTCATATTTGCTTTCATTGAGGGACACTGTGCCTTTGTAACCGTTGCTTTCCAGATAGCCGAGACAGGTGGAAAGCCGATCTTCTAATTCCGCCTGGGTGCGTTCCGCGACAAAGATACGGGTGCGGAGAAGCTTGACGATTTCACCCATGCTGGTTAACTGATCGTATAGGTTGGATAGCTCAATATACCGGGCTTGGGCGTCCCGCCGTTCGGTTTCCTTTTGGGCGGAGCCATACCGGGATTCCTGTTCCTGCATGGACTTATTGATATTTCTCTTTACCTCCGCTATGTTTTCCGTGCCGATATCCATTGTTACCACGGCGTTATCGATGTTCAGCAGGTGAGAAAGCCAGCAGTAATGAATGTTCTTGGCGTATTGGTACACATAAACGCAAGCTTCAAAGCCGTCCCCGGTTTTTATTACCTTTTCGTCCTTGAAGGAAACGCCGCCCTGGGGCTGAATCGCTTCTATCAAAACTGGGTCATAGCCGGTTTTTTTGATAAGCTCGTCAAGGGTTACCTTTTTCTTGTCCAGAATAGGACGGTAGCTTTCGGCAGTATCGTCTATATAGGCGTTCCTGCCGAAAACAGCGGAGCATTTGTTGTTCAGCTTATACAGCACTTGTTTCTTTTTTGCCAGGGGCATTTCATAAGCCAAGGAATTGTTGCCGAGAGATTTTGTAATTAGAGAAATGTTGTCATGGCGTTTTTCCTCATTTTCCGAAAACACAAACAGGTAATATTCCCGTTTTGTCCGGTTCTTTTGAATCCACTCAGCTTCTTGTAAGCATTGGTCTAGGTGGGAAAGAAACACCTGGTTTTTGGTCGTTTCCAGCTTGTGGCGAAAGTACCGTTGCTGAGGTATTGTGTCGGTGGGAAAGTTGAGGCTAACGATTTTAAGATCAGCCGGGCAGGTCTTATACAGCTTTGAGAAATACAGGATATCAAGTTCCAGTTCATCATCGGAAATCCGTTCCAGGTCTTTGCACCGCAACTCCAAAATATCCAGATTACTTTCGTCTTTTAATAGGAAACAGCCGTTTTGTTCTCTGATGATGGGGATTTTTTCTGAAATGGAGCGATCAGATTTAGCGGATAACATCATTTTCACTGTCCTTTGGAATGAAGATGGGTTTATATACAAAGCGGTCTTTTTTTACTATAAACACCAGGCTTTCGTAGATGTGCATTTTAACATTGAAGGGAGAGGGGAGAGCCAGCGCCAGGCCGACAAAAATATTCCAGATGAAATATGCGGTTTGGCACGCAGGGTGAACCAAACCTTGAAAAACAGACATGACACACACAAAGCCTACGATCATCAATAAATCTTTGGCGTACAGCCAGGATAAAAGTTTTGGCTGGCTCTTTAGTTCCTGTACAGTTGTAAAACGCATTTGACGCATAAATAACCTCCTTGTAAAAAATTAGTGTAACTCATTATTTTCATAGGTCTGCGCCGATCAGCCCGGAGCCGCCAAAACCATGAGTTACACAAAATGCAACCCGTTTTTAGACGCCGGCAAGTTCCTGAAGGATATCATTTGAGTTACATTTATGTTTTGGTTGTTTTTGTGGGCCGAATTGAAATGAAAAGTGATGTAACTCATTTATGTCCAGCCGCGGTGAGCTGCTGAAGGAATTTTGAGTTACACTGTTATTTCAACCGGTTCCCTTTTTTCTCTAGCCGTCTTTCTTCTCTTTGCTGTTTTCGGATATCCCTTTTTTCCGCCTTCTGAATCCCGGTGTCATAACCAGCGCGGAAGTTTTCGGCAATGGTGCGGGGCTGGCGGGTAGAGCCTGGGAATTGATGGGGAAGCGTCTTTTCCCTGGCGGTTACGTTTTCAGAAATCCCGCCAGCGGAATAGGGCGAATCCTTTATACTGTTACCGCTGTTCAGCCCGTCCCTGGTTTTGGAAACTGAGGTATTCGGGAAATATTCAGCGGAAGAACCATGCAAAGAAGAACCGGCTTTTTCCCGTGTAAGCTCTTGCTGTGCAAAGCCTGGGGTTTCCAGAATTTCGTTACTTTTCTTATC
>OHSL01000374.1_pt1 | contig 24394 bp, 18 predicted proteins | sample 1578741 | NCBI WGS metagenome assembly OHSL01 (sample SAMEA3879512, study PRJEB24766) | human gut metagenome | biome: human-associated habitat; feature: feces | place: USA | collected 1985/1987 | reverse complement strand
GTACAGATGGATGTCAGTTAAGTTTTCGAGGACTTCCTTGTCCGAATCTTGGAACTGGTGGACATGCTTATCATGGACCTTATGAACATATTAGCGTTGAAGGAATGGATATGTGTGTTGATATTGTTGTGGAATTGATTAAATTGTATACTGAAGGTTATTGATGTATAAATAGAGAAAGAACAATGTATTAGGGTCAGAAAAACGAATTTCATTGACGGCTTGACCCTAATACATTGTTCTTTCTCTATTTATACACTCAAATCTTTCAGTATACACTACTTACAGATAAGATACTTCATTCTTCACTTTTCACTTCTTTACGAAACTCTTCCTGCATCCATATGATACACTTCGTCTGCAATTCCCATCGTGGATTCTCTATGAGATACTAATACCACGGTTCTTCCTCGACTTTCTTCTTTCAATGATTTCAGGATAATTCCTTCATTCAATGAATCCAAGTTACTTGTTGGTTCGTCGAGTAATAACATTGGGCTGTCGTGCAGGAAGGCTCTGGCGATTCCGATTCTTTGTTTTTCTCCACCAGACAGGGTGTCTCCGAGTTCTCCGACTTCGGTGTCGTAGCCATTTGGCAGGGACATGATCATGTCATGGATAGAGGCTTTTTGAGCGGCTTTTATGATTTCTTCTCTTGCTGCGCCTGGTTTTCCGATCGCTATGTTATTGGCGATGGAGTCGTGGAAGAGTTCGGTTTCCTGAGTTACGTAGGATTGTGTGTTTCTTAGTGTCTTGGTTGGGATTTCTTTCACGTTTTCTTCTGAAATCTTTATATTTCCTTTGTTTACATCCCAGAAGCGCATCAGAAGTTTCAACAGTGTGGACTTTCCGCAGCCGCTTTTTCCACAGATTCCGATGACTTTTCCTTGTTTCATATTGATGTTGCAGTCTTTTAGGATGACTTCTTCATCATAGGCAAAGGTTACATCTTCTACGGATGCACCTTCAAAACTTATATCAGCTTCTCCTTCTGATTCTTCTACCATTGGTTCTTCTTCGAGTAAGGATAACACTCTTTCTCCACTTGCTAATGTCTGGTTTAAATTGTTTGACAGGCTTGACAATGCAGTTACTGGGCCAAAAGAACCCATCATAGCGATCGTTGCAAGCAGCATAGCATCAAATGTGACATTTCCTGCCTGATATAAATGATACATTAAAAAGAACATTCCAAACGAACAACAAAGGATCACAAGGTCTGTGACAGCTCTTTGCATAGCTTCCATGCGATTCAGGTCTTTTTGCATTTTTCCTAATTCAATGGATTTTTCACTTATTTGTGCTTTTCTCTTTTTACCTTGTCCATACTGAATCGTTTCGTCTATTCCACGGAGAGATTCTAAGACAAAACTGTTCAGTTTTCCGAATCCGCTTCGGAATTCCATTCCTTTTTGTCCGCCTTTTTTTCCATTTCTTAATGGGATCACGCAGCCTACCAGAAGATAAGAACAGACTGCAAAGATTCCTGCATAGACATGAAATCTTCCGATAAATACAACCATGATCAATGAAGTTAAAATTGCGATCATGATCGGAGAGATCGTGTGTGCATAAAATACTTCTAATAATTCAATATCGGTTGTGATGATCGAGATCAGATTTCCCTTTTCCCTGCCGTCTAATTTAGCTGGGCAAAGCTTCCGAAGTATCGCAAATACCTGATGTCTGATGATCGCTAACAGTTTAAATGCAATAAAATGGTTACAATACTGTTCTGCATAATGGAGGATTCCACGCATCACTGCAAGAACCACCAAAATAATCAGATATTTCGTCACACGCTGCCCTTTCATAGCAAGAAGTACACCATGTCCGGCTGTGATCGTCAGGAAAATGGCACACAGATACCCTAAGGTTCCAAGAAGCACTGCCGCTGTCATAATGTGTGCCAGTGGTTTTACAAGACCGATCATTTTCCCCATAATCTTTATGGAACTTCTTCTTTGTTTTGTTGTATTTTCCATCTTACACCACCTTCTTCTTTAAGGAGTCATTCCATGACATATTTGCAGCATAAGATTCCAGTTCCTTCTGCTTATCAAATAAATGCTGGTATGCACCTTTTTTACGCATTAAATGTTCGTGTGTTTCCTCTTCTGCAACAATTCCGTCTTTCATCATATAAATGCAGTCAGAATCTACAACATTGGATAATCTGTGGGAAATAAACAAGATCATCTTTGTCTTTGATAATTCTCGAATGACATTCATGATCATTTCTTCACTTTCCATATCAATATTGGATGTCGCTTCGTCAAATATGTAGATCGGTGTATCAAACAGCAGCGCTCTTGCAAGTGCCAGACGCTGTCTCTGACCACCAGAGAAGTTTCCCCCTTTCTCTAACAGAACGGTTTGAAGTCCATCCTGTTCTTTTAAGAATGCAAGAAGATTCACTTTCTCAAGTACATATTCTAACTCTTCTCTTGTGGCATCTGGTTTTGCCATACGGAGATTTTCTTCGACTGTTCCTGCAAATAAATAACTGTTATGTGTGATCTTCGTCATATGGGACATCAATTCATTTTCCATAATATCGGAGATATCCACACCACCGATCTTGACACTTCCAGTATATCCACGATTTCTCGCTGTTAAGATCCCTGCCAGTGTACTTTTTCCACAGCCAGATTCCCCAACAAAAGAAATAAAGCTGTTTGCAGGGAAGTTCATTGTGATTCCTTTTAAGATTTCACGATCTTTTTCATAAGCAAAATGAACATCATCAAGTGAAATCTCTAACTTTCCCTGTGGAAACTTGGATTCTCCGCTCTCTCCTTCTTCCAGATCAAGCAGTCCAAAAATCTTATCACTCGCTGCCATTCCATTCATCGCAATGTGGAAAAATGATCCTAACAATCTTAACGGAATAAAAAATTCTGAAGCCAACAATAAAATGATCAATGCTCCGCCAATCGTGATATTTCCAGCAATATACTGATGAATCGCTGTGATCATTCCGACAGCAGCGCCACCGTAGGCTATGATATCCATGACGCTGGTTGAATTTAACTGCATTGTCAAAACTTTCATCGTGATCTTACGAAAATTCTGCGCTTCCTCATCCATCTCAACCGCTTTCATTTCATCCGCCTGATAGATCTTTAATGTTGTCATTCCCTGAAGATTCTCAAGGAAACTGTCTCCCAGTGTCGTGTATAATCCCCAGTATTTATTTAATAGCTTCTTTGCGAGCTTCTGCACCGCAACGATTGAAATCGGAATCAATGGAACGCAGATCAGCAGTACCGCACTTGCCTTTAAACTGATAAAGGATAAAATGATAAATAATGTTACTGGTGCTAAGATGCTGTAAAACAACTGCGGAAGATATTTCCCAAAATAAATTTCAAGCTGCTCCACACCTTCGGTACTCATCTGTACGACTTCTGATGTTGAAACATGTTCCCGATAAGAAGCCCCTAAACATAACAATTTCTCATAGATCTTTTCTCGTAAAATTCTTTTCACATCAACACTTGCTGCAAATGACGCCCTTGTTGCCATCTGATCACATAAGAAACGGATCGCTACTGCAACCACCAAAACCATAAATGTTGTAAGGATCACCTGATTACTCATCTGGTGCATCAAAATACAGTCCACCATTCTTCCAATGGAAAAGATCGCTGCGATCTGCCCTAATAATGCGATCCACTGCCACAGGACCATCTGTACAATATATTTTTTTGTATGGGAAAGTAATTTTACCAATCTTGTTTTAATCATATATTATTTCCTTTGCTTTCTCTTCTTTGACAGTTTCTACTTTCAGTCCGAAATATAAGAAATGAAAAATCCATACGATTACAAGAACAACACGACCGATCGGTACGTTGTTCATCATGATAAAACCGATTGCCATTAAGATCGTTACCATCGCAATGATGGATCTCTTTGTTTTCTTCGTCATTGCTTTCTCTTTTGCAAAGCTTTCCAAGTGTTTCTTGTAAAGACTTGTCCCTAAAAACCAATCGTGAAGTCTTTTTGAGCCCTTTGCAAAGCAAAACACTGTTGCCATGTAAAATGGAACCGTCGGCAGGATTGGAAGTACAACCCCTATCGTCCCAAGCACCAGACATAAGATTCCAAGTGCCATCCACACATATCGGATCGGATTTTTTCTCATATTTTTCATCTCCTTTTTTATTAATATTCTATACTGTCAGAACAAATTTCTGTCCATCGATATCTGCTACATTTAAATGAACATCGTAAAGTTCACTGATACTTTCGGTTGTGATTACATCCTTTGGATCTCCCTGTACCAACACTTTTCCATCTTTTAATCCAATAACTTCATCAGAAAAATGAATAGCCTGATTGATCTCATGAAGTACCATCACGATCGTAATTCCGTATTCCCTGTTTAATTTCTTGACTAGTCGCAGAATATCCAACTGATAACGGATATCCAGATACGTCGTTGGCTCATCAAGGAATAAGATCTTCGTGTTCTGTGCCAGTGCCATTGCGATAAAGACTCGCTGTCTCTGGCCACCAGAAAGCTGACTTAACTCGCGGTTCCTGAATTCCTCAAGTCCTGTCACTTCGATCGCATGATCGATCAGTTTCTCATCTTCCTCACTTTTGCCGCCCATTAATTTCATATAAGGGGTACGACCATAAGAGATCAGTCGTTCCACGGTGATATCATCGGCCGCCTGATTATACTGATAAACGATCGATACTTTTCTTGCAAATTCATTTAACTTTAAATTCTTGATATTCTTTCCATGCAGAAAAACTTTTCCACGGTTTGGATTCAGATTCTTTGTCATTAGAGAAAACAGTGTTGATTTTCCACATCCATTGGCTCCCATGATCGTTGTGATCTTACCTTCTTTGATCATTAAGGAAATATCTTTTAGAATCTGATTGCTTCCATATGCAAAGGATAAGTCCCTGACTTCCATCGCTGGCTTCTCTTCTTGTAATCTTGCAAGGAGTTCTTCTTTATTTGCCATATCTTCCAGACCTCCTTAATAGTAAGATAAAGAACGGACCACCGACAACACTCATGATCACGGCAGCACTGACTTCATTTGGTGCTGCGATCGTACGTCCGATCGTGTCTGCCAGCAAAAATGTAAATGCCCCAAAAAATGCGGAAAACGGGATCAGCATCTTATGGTTGCTTCCGACTAAAATTCTTCCGATATGTGGAACGATTAATCCAAGGAAGCTGATCGCACCTGCAACGGCTGTGGAAATACTTGCAAGTAAGACTGCAACAAGTGAGATCACGATTCTTGTGACATTGACATTCACTCCCAAGCTTCTTGCGGTTTTATCTTCCAGAGATAACAGATTACATTCCTGTGTAAATAACATTGCAAGGAATAATCCTGCAACCACATATGGAAGCAATGTTGTGACATCATCCCATGTCTTCTGTGTGATATTCGCCTCAACGATTGCTGCCACACCAGTTCTGTCCCCGCCGGACATAGAATTTAAGGCACTGGATAACCCAGTAAATAAGCTGTTTACTGCCACACCAGTTAAGATAATTCTCATCGGACTTAAGCCACCCTTCCATGACAAACAATACACCATGAAAAATGCGACCACACCACCTGCAAATGCTGCGATCGGTGTGAAGAAATATAGTGTTGGTGCAAATGCCGTAATAATGACAGCGGTAAAACTTGCCCCGCTTGAGATACCGATAATTCCCGGATCTGCCAGTGGATTTTTCAATACCGCCTGGAATAACACACCAGAAACCGCAATGGCCGCTCCTGCTAACATTGAAATGATGATTCGTGGAAAACGCAGATCATAGATCGTTGCCACGTCTTTGTTATATTTGACAAACAGACCAGAAAGGAGCTCCCCAAATCCAACTTTCAGACTTCCGATATTAATAGAGGCAAAGAATAAAAGAATTAACAATATAATGACAACCCCAAAGGAAATCCATGCTCGCATCATTTTATTTTCCTGCCTCTCCTGATCGGCATTCCTCGAACTAACTGCTTCAAGGTCTGCTTTTTTTACCTTCTTGAAAAACATTTATTCTTTCACCTCCTGTGTTCCTTTTGTATTCTGATAAAAATCTTTTTCTAATTCACTTAATGCTTTCTTATATTTGAAGTTTGCACTCATTCCAAAGTATTCATATGTCAGGTCATAAACCCGTTTGTTCTTCACAGCATCAAAATGTTTCCAGATATCGTTAGTTTCAAAGTCTTCGTTAAACATTTTTGTCACCTGATCTGGAAGTGCATGTGCCGCACGGACGATGATATCTGGTTCTTTCTTCTTCATATCCTCAGTATTGACTGTTAAAAACTCCTGATCCGTATTCTGGTAAACATTTTCACCACCAGCAAGTTTGACCAGACTTCCAACATAGGAATTCTCTGTCGCAATGACATAACTTCCTGGAAGTCCCATCAGTACGAGAACTTTGGGATGTTTTTTATTTTTATTTCGTTTTGTATAACTTTTATAAAATGTTGTAAACTCTTTGGTCATCTTCTCGGCTTCCTGCTGCTTCCCAAAGATTTCCCCTAATTCCTGAACCGAACGGTACATTCCCTGCACACTTCTTAGATTTAAGAATGCATACTCCGTATTCTTCAGTTCTTCAAACTTTGGTTTTAAGTCAGTTTCCAGAGAAGAAGGAGCTAAGATCCAATCAGGATTTAAAGAAGATACGATTTCCATATCGGGACTCATGGCAAGTCCGACTTTCTTTACCTTTTTGTATCTTGATGGAATTTTGGAAACACTGCTCTTTGGTACACCGACAAGATCAAGATCCAGCTTGTCACAAATATCTGCAACAGCCGGAGATGTTGCGACGATCCTTGGATTGCCTGACAATGCTTTGACTTTCGCCTTTGCATTTAACACTGCTTGTTTTTCCTTTGGATCTGTGATCTCAAGCATAGTTTCCACGCTCTCTCCCTGACTGCTCTTTTTGCTGTCTTTTGGATGCTGGTTTACACAACCTGTCAGGAAACAAGAGGAAATTGCAAGCAACAGGATCAAAAAAATGCTCGGATATTTTCTTAATTTAGTTTTCATCGTTGTAAATCTCATCATATTCATCCTGATCACCACCCCATTTATCCCAGTTTTTGCGGTAATAGTAAACGATCGTCGCTGCCACTCCAAGTAAGACCAATCCTGAAAATGTCATAGAAACCGTTAAGATCAAAATCCATGTTCCCACAGACTTTTCAGAAGATGTTTTCTTCTTTGTGGTCGTCTTCGGTGCCGTAGATAAACTCAGTCCCTGGGCGTTGCTTAAGGAATCGTCACTGCTTTGTGTGTCAGCTCCTTGGGATGCGGTTGTTGTCTGCTGACTGGCTGTATTATTTGTGTCAGCTGTTGTCTGTGTCTGGTTATTGTTTGATGTCTGCGCATCAGAAGATGATGTTGTAACCATCAACGCTTTCATGCCTACGGAATTTCCTGTGGTGTAATTACCTGGATAGAAATAAAAAATGACATTTCTTCCCATTGGTTTTACGTACATGGAACAGCGGATGATGCTGTCTTGGGATGAAAGTTTGATCCTTAAATCTTTTGTTGTTCCATTATTATCTTTTCCTGTCGCTGTCTGTGTTACAGATTGTGTTTGAAATCTTGATTCTCCTCGTTTCTGCACGGAAAAACCCAGATCAATCTACAAGGCTTATACGAAATGTCAGATAATAATCTCCAGCGTCTGTTACCTCTAATAATCCTTTGGATGATATTGCTCCTTCGACCATTCCCTGCCCAGTTGCTTTCGATGAACTTCCTCCAGAATCTTCTACTTTTCCAGTCACGGGATGCTGATATGTTCTTGCAATCTGACAACTGTAGACATTTCCTGATGCTGCTTTTACATCTTTTGAAAGACCCCCAAAAGACAAGAGCGCCACTAGAATCAATATCCAGTTTTTTAATTGAACAATATGTTTTTTCATTTTTATAATCCCCTGCTCTTCACTTTATAAACTATACCTAGAATAGAAAGTAATACACTCATGATCGATGGTACTATGATCGGTGTTTCTTCCTCATTTTCCTGTAATGTCTGACTTCCACTGTTTGTTGATGTTGAAACCTGATCAGTATTAAAACTTTTTTCTTCCACAGCTGATTGTCCCTGTACATTGGATTGTGTTGTCTCTGGTAATTTTGAACTTTGAATCGTAACTTTCTCATGGCTTCCTGCTGAAGAAGTATTTGAAGAATTTGTTGTCATTGTAGTACTACTTTTTTCTGTATTTTTATCATTTGATACAAATTCCTTTGAATTTTTTACTGCCTTTATAGAATTAAGGTCTAATTTCAGATATACCGCCTGTGTACCACTTCCCGGACTGATCGCATCCATGATCGGAACAAACACTTGTAATGGCACATATCCGTCATTTTTTGCTTTTGATATCAATGGAAATGTTACCTGGTCTGGGTAATCACTTCCATAAGAATCTCTGACTTTCTTTCCTTTTGTGTCTTTTTGATAAGAATCCACGGTTACATTTTTTAACGAACCTGTTGGTACCTTATATTGATCGATCTTATAAGTATTCGTAAAGTATTTGATCTTGCTTAAATAGCCGTAACTTGAACTAATATTCAATCCTTTAAAATCAAGTGTTATATCATATTTTCCATTTTTGACTGTGAGTTTTATCTTGTGATTGATTGCTTCATTTGCCATGGACTCCGTCTTCTTATCTGTCTTTAACATCTTGCCAGAAATACTGTAAACCCCATCTTCTAATTTCTTTATATTTAGCTTTGATTTCCTTGTTGCAGTTTTCTTAACTTGGCTTTCCTTTGCTGTAGTTGTTGTTTGTTTGTCTTGCTGCGTTGTAACAGATGACTCAATTTTCGTCTCGTCACTCACCTTCTTTAATGTATTCCAGTCAAATTGAAATCTTGCATATTGAAGACCGCTCCCTTTGCTGATTGCTTCCATAACAGGTACATAAACCTGAACCCACATTTCTTCCTGTTGATAATTTACCGGAAAACTCATATAATGTGGATATAATTTTCCTTTTACCCTAGAATCTGTCCCTGTCTTAGGATCATTATAGCTGTCATATGTATTTTCAAAATATGATTCTATATTTATTGGGATTGGTGTTTCATTTTCTGGTGCCTCAATCTTTCCAGATGTTGTCTTCCAGTTTGGAAAATAAGACATCTGCGCAAGATATCCTGTAAAATTAAGCTTTCCTAATTTTGTACTCAGTGCCTTGCATTCTGCTCTTACTGTATAAGTTCCATTCTTTACGATCAATTGTATTGGCTGAACAATCCCCGCATTTCCCATAGAAGCCTGATCTGATGAGGCACTTCTTAAGAAACTTTGCATGGTATAAGTTCCATCTTCTAATATAATTTTTTCATCCGCTGCTGCCTTATGATCTACAAATGCAAAACCGGCCAGACAGCATAATATAACGGAAATGACACAGCTGATAAAACGAAAATATTGTGCTTTTTTCATGATTTTTTTCTACTCTTTTATGGGGACTATAAAGCCCCTGTAGATTTACAGCGGCTTTATCATATGTTTCCTGTTACTTTTTTATTTTTACAGAAACTGCTTTTGAATATTTACTGTATGTTACTTTCTTTCCTGCTTTTTTAATTGCACGGACTTTATAATAATATGTCTTTTTCTTCTTCAGTTTCTTATTTTTAAATTTTGTTGTCGAAGCTTTTGTGATCGTCTTAACTGCTTTGTATTTACCATTCTTCTTTGTCGCACGATATACAACATATCCTGTTGCACCTTTGACTTTCTTCCATGTTACTGTTACCGTTTTCTTGGAAGAATTCTTAACTTTCAGACCTGTGACTGCTGCTAACTTCACAGTCGTTGTCGTCTGTGTTGCAGTTGGCTTCTGGACTGTTGCAGTTGGCTTCTGAACTGTTGTTGATGGTTTTTGTTCCTCTTTCTTTGGTGCTTCTTCTGTTACATCTCCACTGCTAAAATCTTTATCATCCGCTGTTGTTTTAACGGCTGATGTAAAATCTAAGGAAAGATTCATTTTCTGAGTTCCCATTCCTGATGCAATGCTGTCCATAATTGGTATAAATACCTGCATTGGTGCGATTCCTGTTTCTACAGCTTCATCTGTCAATGGGAATGTTACAAGATCAGGATAATTGCTTCCAAATTCATCGGATACAATATCACCATTCGTGTTTTTCTGAACCTGATTAACTGTAACGTCTTTTTCTGTTCCATTTTCAATGTACTGAATCTTATTTAAGTATCCATGGAATGTCTGTCCACCGAATGGAATATTCATTGCCTTTAAGTTTAATGTGACATAATATTTTCCATCTTTTACTGTTAACTTTACTTTATGTGCGATCGCATCATTTGCCATTGATAGATCTTTTCCATTTGTTTTTAACATCTTTGCATCTACTTTGTAGATTCCATCAGAAAGCACTTCTTTGTCTTTCTTTTCTTTTAATGTATCCCAATATAATGTGATCTGAGCATCTGTATCAAATTTTCCATGATCAAATGTAATTCCGCCATGTTCACCACTTAAATTGCTCATTGCTGGTACATACATTTTAAAGTTTGCTTTGTAAGTTAATTCTGGTTTATCACCTGTTAATGGCATATTTACAGTTGTTACACTCTCACCATCTTTTGTTTCTTCGGATCCTTCTTTTGTCAGATCTGATCCATTATAATACCCATTAAAAGCTAATACATCCATTGCTTCTTTTGTAACCACTGGATATGATAATGTCATCTTTCCATTTTTATCAACCTTTAATGTTGCTGTTACTTTATTCTCAGAATTTGCTGCAGACAAGCTATGTTCTACTGTACTTGTCATGTTTTTCATCTGAATCCCATAAGTACCTTCTTCCACTGTTTCTGGTGCTGGTGCAAGAACTTCCTCTTTTGATGTTAATCCTAGAGATTCCATAACTGCATTTTTAATCGCGGAAGCACTTGTCGTTGCTCCAGATACTGTATCGACTTTGTCAAAGGAATTCTGATTTGTGATATCTAGACCTTGTATCTGGTCTTTGATTTTATTGATCGCTTTTGGAAGGTAGATATTTTCATTTTCTTTAGCATATTTTCCTTCGAAATTTTCTCCTTTAATCTGAAGATCTGTCACTTTTCCATCTTTGTATGTAACAGTTGTTTTAATATCGTATCCACCGAACTGCGCAATATGAATCGTATTTTCTTTTGTTCCATCTGATACGTTTTCATTTCCCTTAAGACTTGCATAATCAACCTTTAAAAATGCATCTGTTCCCATTCCCATTGGGCTGATCGTCATATGAAGATAGATACCATCGGTTGTCTTTACACTCTCTGAAATTGTAAATTTAATCTTTGTTGGATTACCAGCTTCATCTGTTTCCTCAACAGTCACATCTTTTGTTTCTGATTTTATATCATTTCCCTGATAAACTTTTAAATCCTTTGCTGCACCTGTCATTCCATAAAGATTTAATGCTTTTAATTCAACTTCTAAACTTGCTGTTCCATCTTCTGCTACTTCTAATGTTGCATTTTTACCTACAGCCCCGGCCGCCATTGAATTCTGTTCAACATTATCTGCTTTTTTTAACGACACTGGAACTGTATAAGAACCAGCTGACAAACTTATTTTGTTTGTTCCAAATGCATTAGACACTGCTGCCTTTACAATTGCTGGATGTGCTACATATATGGGTGTCGCTGTTCCAGCCATTGCAACAGCTAACAATAATGGCATGATTTTTTTCTTTATATGATATTTAGTTTTTCTCATAATCTCTCCTTCTCTTAATTTATAGGCATTATCGGTTAGTTTTAATTAACTCACTTCTTTTTTATCATGCATCAATATTCTCCGTCAACGAAAACAAGTTTTTCAAAATCGTTCATATCTGATATTTTAAATTTAAAATTTCTTAAAAAAACACGTGTTTCTGCCATTTATCAATAAAACACAAGGTGTTGCAGGCGTGCAACCCCTTGTGTTTTATTGATAATTCTTCTCATTTATTTTTTGATCAATATGCTTTTCTTTGAGGAGAATGCACCATATACTTTCTTACCTTTAACTGTACGATAAGCACGAACTTTGTAGTAATATTTTTTATTTTTCTTTAACTTTGTATTTGTGTAACTTACTTTTTTATTACCTTTTACTACCTTAACAAGCTTATATTTTCCGTTTTTCTTTGTTGCTCGATAAACTTGATATCCATCTGCATTCTTTACTTTCTTCCATGTAATACGCACCTTACGTTTTTTCAGATTTTGCAGATTGATCTTTGACACTTTCTTAAGAATATCTTTCACTGTTGTCGTTGATAATTTTTGTGTCGTTGTTGTATCCGATGGCTTTTGTTCAGTTGTTGCACTTGATGGTTTCTGTTCGGCTGTTGTATTTGATGGTTTTTTATCATCGTTTTTAGATACTGCTAATTCGTTTGAATATACAGTAAAACGGTATTGTTTTGTTCCATTTAATGTCGCATTTAAGACTTTCTTTATTCTGTATGTTCCCAGATTTGATACACTAAAGTTTCCTTTTAATTCTTCTGCCTGATCAGTTTCTGTATCTTCTTTAACTGTCTCCCATGTACCATCTGCATTCTTTTTCTGAACTTCTGTAATAATATCCCAGTCATATTTTTCATCCATAACTTCTGCGATATTTTTATCTTTCCATCCGTTCTGCTCCAGCATATCTTTATAATCTTCAACCGTTTCTATTTCTCTGGCTTTGTCACTTGCTGTCTTATCAAACCAGAATGCAAGATCTAATACACTTAAATCCTGGCTCCAACTAATCTTCTGACCGTTATCCTCCTTTAGTTCCAGATTCATCGCGTTCTTCTGTGGATAAAATTTATTGATTGCTGTGTCTGATTTTTTCATCACTGCCGGATCCACAACTTTGATATTATTTAACGTAAGATCAAGCTTGTGAAGTACTCCATCATAATCGTTTTCAAATGTTTCAGGAAATGCCTTCTCTGTAATATTGGAGATCTGATTATCATGGAAATCTACAGAATATAGTTTTTTATTCTTTGCAAATGTTCCATCTGGCACTTGAGCAATATAGTTCTTGTAGAAATTAACCTCCTCAAGATTTGACATCTTTGTAAAATCAATATTCGAAATGTCTTCTAATGCATTATTGAATGCACTGATCTTTCGTAATTTCTTTGTTGCTGCATTGATACAGTTTGGAAGTTTTACAAACTCGTTATTGGATAATTCAATAAAATTAATCGTATCTCCAGCATCATCTAAGAGATGATCTGGTAATGCATTTAATTCATTTCCTGAAATGGATAGCTGCTTTAGACTTGTATCTCCATCCAGTGCCCCAGCCTCTACAGACGTGATACTATTATTATCCAGTTCAAGATATACTAATTTATCCAATCCTGACAGTGTATCTTTCTTAATCTCCGTCAGATTATTTGCTCTTATATTGATCCAATTCAATTTTTTTGTATTTTTAAACGTATTTTCTGGAAGAGCTTTTATATGATTTGAATTCAAATCTACATACTCAAGATTTGTCATATTATCAAAAAATCCCTCTGGAATTTCTGTGATCTTATTTCCTGAAAGATCCAATTCTTTAATCTTATCTGATAAACCTTTTAACAGATCGATATTACTCAAATTCTTGTTTGATAAATCCAGACTTCCTTCGTCTCCATTAAATGCTGCTAATTCTTCCTGGGTAATTTCTCCATCATTGTTCGTATCAGCTCCTGCTTCGATCAATGCATCAACCAGGGTCTGGTTCGCATCTTTTTTATCATATCCTTTCCATCCTTTTTCCAAAGATGTGAATGTGATATCCGCTTTCATATATTTGTCATAGTTACCTTTATCAGATTCAGATCCCATAACGGATACTAAAGCTGCCGCTGTATGTATTTTGCTCAGATCTTTAATGCTCATTGTATATTCATATGCATCATAAGAACCATCACTATTTGCATCCCCATATGCTTCTTTTGTTGCTTTGGCAAACGTTCCATCTGTCTCTAATGTGAAGTCAAGTAAGTATTTCGCCATGGAGATATTTAACATGGATAATTTCATTTTTCCATCTTTTACTGTCAGTTTTGCTTTTCCTTCAAAATATCCACCTAAGGAAGAGGGTTCCTTGCTTCCTTGTTTTGTTGCTTTAAGTGTAACTGTATATACACCATCTTCTGTTGGATTTAATGTTGGATCTTCTTTTTTAAACGTGTCAATTGCTTCCCTTAATGCAGCAACTGCCTGATCGATCTGATCCTGAGTTGCAGATTCATTATTATATACATCTTCTGCTGTTTTGATCGCTTCCTGGAATGCATTCCATTTTTCATCAGATGCCGATTCTTTCGTATATGCTTTTGCTGCTGTGATCATATTATTTAACGCACTTTTATCGATTACTGCATCTCCTGATCCCAAATCTTTCTGTGAAACGAAAGTTACTGTTTTTGCTGTTTTGTCGACATTCACAATGATCTTTTTATCTTTGTAACCATTTGCTGAAACAATGATCGTATTTTCGCCATCTTTGATTGATCCCATATATATACAAAGTCCATCAGAATATGTCATTGAATAATAATTATCTTTTCCTTCTTCATCATAAACTGGATATTCCTTGTCGTTCACTACAACTTTATTGATCTTGCTGCAATAATCTGAAGAAGTAGATGCATATTTATCCATTTCGGTAAATTTAATATAATTTTCTGTTCCTGACCAGTTTTGTCCCCATTCTGCTTTTGTGAGCGCAACTCCTGTTTTTAATCCATTTTCTGTATCTGCTGCTTTTACCTGTACAATACCTGTTGGTAAGATTGCCGTCTGTGGAACTGCCATTGCTACTGCCATTGCTAGTGCTAGTGAATATGTTAGTACTCTTTTTCTCATCGTTTTCTCCTTTGTAGATTATTTTTTGAACTTAATTTTTTTGATCGTTGAAAATTTTCCATATACTTTTTTGCCAGATACTACTTTATAAGCACGTACTTTGTAATAATATGTTTTTCCTTTCTTCAGTTTTTTATTAACATAAATTACTTTTCCAGCTTTTTTCAATGTTGTGATCTTCTTAAATGATTTATTCTTCTTCGTTGATCTGTAAACTTCATAACCTGATACATTTTTCTGCTTTTTCCAACTTATTTTTACAGATCTCTTTGAAGATTTTTTTACTTTAAGCTTTACAACCCTTAACGGTTTTACTATTTGTGTTTCTTTCTTCTTTATTGTTGCTATTTGCGAAGTTGAAGTTGTTGCTGTTGTTTTATCTTCCTTCTTGTCTTCTTTCTTATTTTCAATTGTTACTTCATTGGATTTTGCTTCAAATAAGAAATTTCTCATAGAACTCATGTAACCATAAACATCTTTTACAACTCGATAGGTTCCATCTTCTGTAAATTTGAAAGAACCATCCATTTCATCTGCTTTTCCTTCATTGATCCTTTGATCGATCGTTACAAATCTTCCATTTGCATCTTTCTTTTGAATTTTGGTTACGATATCCCACTGATATGACAGATCTTTTAATGTCTTTGTAAAGTCACCTTCTGCATATCCTTGTTCTTTCAGATATTCTTTATATTCATCAACTGACTGAAGTTCTTTTTTCTTTGCATCGTTTGTTTCTTCATACCAGAACATCAAATCCAAAGCACTTAACTGCTGTGACCATTTCATCTCTTGATCACCGCTTTTCTCTAGTCTTAATTCCATTGCAGACTTCTGTGGATAAAATTTATTATATGACTGACTTTTATTGATCAGCTTTTTATCTACGATCTGCATGTTATTGAATTTAAGGTCTAGTTTTCTTAGACTAACTCCATTTGGAAGAATATCTGGTGATACAGAGGTCAAGTCATTATCAAACAGATCCAGACCATCAAGTTTTGTATTTTTCGCAAATGCCTTTTCTGGAATCTGTGTTATCTCATTATGCATAAGGTTTAATTCTGTCAATTCCGGAAGTTTTGAAAAATCAACTTTGCTGATATCTTTCATTCCATTATCCCATGCATGCAGTTCCGTCAATGAGGAACAATCCTCTACTGCTTTTGGAAGACTTTCCATATTATTTTCCTGTAAAAACAACATTTTTAATGACCCTGCCAATGGTTTGAGACTTCCATCTTCTAATGTTGTGAGATTATTTCCATATAAACTCAGCTGTTCTATTTTTTTCATACCTTCAAAGGCATTTTTATCTACTTTTGAAATCTTATTGTTTTCGAGTCCTAATATCGTCAGCTGATCTAGTCCTTTGAATGTTCCATCTTCTAATGTTGTAATCTCATTTCCATCCAATGCAATCCAGTTAAGTTTTGTGTTGCTCTTGAAGAATCCTTTTGGGATAGACGTAAGTTTACTATTTTCCATATAGAAATTTTCTAATTGTGGCATCATCATCAACAGATCTGATGGAAGCTCAGTTATGTTATTATAAGAAAGATCAAGGGTTGTCACAGACTCCGGAAGATACTTGAGCAATTCCAATCCTTCATTACTTAAATTGCAATTCTGTAATTCCATCTTGTCACCTTTGTATTGCTGAATTTCTTCTTTTGTGACAGTTCCATCATTATTCTTATCCAGTCCATAATCAATCAACGCCTGATTCAGTGCTTCTTTTCCTGTTGGTTTTTGATCTTGATCTTTGATGGCCTCAAAGCCTGTCCATCCTCTCTCGATCGACATATCTTCTATATCCGCTTTTGTATATTTTTCATAATTTCCTATATTGTCTCTGCTTCCTCCCATAGGTTCTGCCAATACTGCGATTTTTGCGATGTCTGACAATTTGTTGATCTGAATCTTATACTCATACATATTATAAGTTCCCGCAGAATTTTTTTCTCCTACTGGAGTTTTTTCTGATATCTTATAATTTCCTTCTGAATCTCCAAGTGTGATATCGTACATCATATCTGCATATGTTGTACTGAGGATCGTCACCCATGTCTTTCCATCCTGAACAGTAACCTTAATCTTTGGATCAATAAAGCCGCTTAACATTGATTCCTCAGATGTTCCTTCTTTGTTGATCGTCATTGATAATGTATAAGCTCCATTCTCCGTCGGATCTTCCAGGATCATCTTTGCCTTTGCTTTTTTTTGTAAATGAATTCCTTTTGCAGCAACATTTTGTAATGTTGCTGGATTACTCGTTGCCAGAAGGATTGCTGAAAATGCAACTGCCAATCCTCTATATAACTTCTTTCTTCTCATTTCTTTTCCTTCCTGTTATTTGGTTTTTAATGTTTTCTTTATACTCCAATTTCCATAAATCTTTTTGTGATCGTTTGTTTTATATGCTCTGATCTGAATATAATATCGTTTCTTTGATTTTAATTTTTTGATCGTTTTACTTGCCGTTTTGGCATTTACTTTGATCCGTTTCGCCTTTTTCATATTGGCTTTTGTTGCATATCGTATTTCATATCCTGATACTTTGGATTGTTTTTTCCATGTTAATCTGATCTGTTTTTTTCCTGCTTTTAGTTTTTTTACAACGACTCTTGGCACGGCTATTTTTGTGTTCGTTGTTGAAGTATTTTGAATCACTGTTATTGTGTCTGGTGTTGTTGCATTTTGCATTGCTGTTGTTGTATTTTCAACATTGTTTTTTATATCAGGATCTGATTTCTTATCTTCTTCTACCGTGATCACAATCGCATCACTGATATCTCTGTTAAAGTTGTTTGTTCCTGTTGCCACTGCGTATACTCTTGCTGTTCCAGGTCCAAGAATCGTCACTTCTCCATCCTTGCTTACCTTTACAAGATCATTTTCATTTGCAATAAATTCAACTTTCCCATCTCCTGGTGCTTCAACATATGCTTCTAACTTAAAGTTTTTGTCTGAAACATATTTCTTATATGAGGTAACTGGAACTTTGATCTTTTGATAACCTTTATCAATCTTGATCGTTACTTTTTCTTCTGTTTCTTTATACTCTTTTGTCTCGGATGCTTTGATCACGATATTACATTTTCCACGTCCAACGATCGTTACTTTTCCATCTTTAACCGTAGCAATTTTCTCATTTGTTGTTTCATACGTGAGATTTCCGTTTCCTCTTGTTATTTTTGCGTCAATTGTAAATGATTTTCCTGAATCATTCATTGTTTTATTTATTTGTGCCGGGGCTGAGATTGCCTGGTATTCTTTTCCGTCTTTAGATTCTGCTGCTTCATTTGTGTTATATTTTTCCAAATGTACATATCCATATCCAAACTCTGTATCCTTTCCAGATTCCCCAAGATCTACTGCATTATCTTTAAACGCCGCATATACATCCCTTTGATTATAATCTGGATGTTTCATTTTGACATAAGCTGCTGCCGCTGCCATATGGGGTGTTGCCATAGAAGTCCCGCTTATCGTATTGGTTGATTCTTCTCCATTGATCCATGCACTATAGATATTTCTTCCTGGTGCAACAAAATCAAGTAGTTCTCCATTATTGGCAAAATCTGAACGAATCAGGTTACCTTTTGCATCTGGCTCAAATGATCCAACTGCGATCGTCCATGGACTGCTCGCTGGATAACTTTTAGAAGTATCTGTGTATTCATTTCCTGACGCAGCACATACTGTTGTATTTGCTTTAAATGCCCTTGCAAACGCTTCATCCATTAGAGTTATCTGATCATTTTCAAATCCTGACATTATTTCAAATCCAAGACTCATATTAATAATATCTGCTTTATGTTCTACTGCATAATCCACCGCATTTGTGATCGTTGCATAGGATGCTGTACCAAGAGCACTAAATACTCGAATTGCCATGACTTGTACTTCTTCTGGTGTTGCCTGCGTAATGATCCCTGCGACATGACTTCCATGTCCTTGTTTTGTATCATTATATGCTGGCTTCGTTTTATCATCTTCATTTCCTTCATCCAACGCAAGATTTATACTGTTTTCTCGATCTAGCCTGTTCTTAAACCATTGATGATCCACATTAATTCCACTGTCGATCACGGCAACTTTGGCACTTTTATTTTTCCAACTGTCTTTTTCTTCCTTAAGTTGATCCATTCCCATTTTTTTAATTCCATCGTATGCCGCCACTTCATCTGATCCATTATCTTTTGCTGCTTCTTTTAGTGTGATTGGTATATCTTGAAATATTGTTGTTCCTGGAAGATCCTTTTTTAACTTCTCACATGCATTCTTTGCCTCTTCTGCAGAGTCATAAAACAAAATCTGGTAATTTCCCACTGTGTAGTAGTACACACTGTTAGCACCATAAGTATTTTCAATCTCATCTTTTGTTTTTACGATCAATTTTTGTTTAATCGTTTCATTGACCTGAGATTGAGTTATTTTTCCTTTCATTCTGGCTGTATTATTATTTGCTTTTTCTCTCATAACTGCAGCCATCTGTTCTGGCGTATTTACTTGTTTTGCATTATTATTTGTCTGTGATGCTTTTATGTTTTTTCCAAATGGAATAATTGAAAATACCAAAATCGCGCAGATTAATAATGCTAAAAAACGATTTTTCATAAGTTTCTCTTTTCCTCCCTTGTTGTAATCAATTTATAATATTTTTAAAGTTAGTTTTGACTAATATTTACCATAACTATTATTTTCATGTCAATCACAACAAATTTTTCAAAGAGAACAAAAAAAGAAAGTGAAAAATTCACAAAATTTTCACTTTCTTGATATTTACGTTCTTTTTTTAATTTTTCTGAAGTTGCATTGATGCAACAAAATTATTGTTAATAAGAGTTTTTCTCATTTTATTTTTTTGATACAGACAAAAAATCTGAATTTTTATCTGTTATTTTTCCATTGTAGATAAAAAAGAAAAAGAACCCAAGATCGCACTCTTAGATTCTTTTTCTTTTTGTTAGCTATTATTTTACACTCACCGAAGGTTCATGTTCTGTTTTATTTTTACCATATTGTATTCTTATGTTCAACCAAAAGATGTTTTACTATTTCTCTTTAAAAATGACAATATCTTTCCGATACATCATATTCATTTCGTCCATCTTGTTGCATCACTGCAACATATGGTCAGTAATTGATAATGATTCTCAATTGCTTTCTTGCTTCATTCCTAGGTGTTGATGTAAAGCAGCTTTCAGCCTTATTATTCCTTATTATTCCATTTATATCCATTCCACAGATTCTATTCTATTAGTAGCTACATTTTCATCATCATTTATTATATAATTTTGTTATGAATAATATAGAAAGGACTCTATCATATGAACTCTGAAAATTATGGTACTCATATCAAACATATCCGTCAAAAAATGGGTTTAACACAAAATCAAGTTGCTGAAGCTCTTGGTGTAACGCCTGGTTATATCAGCAATGTAGAAAATAACCGTACTGCTATGTCTCTGCGTATTTTAACATATTATGCGAAGCTTTGTGGCTGCTCTCTGGATTCTCTTGTCGGTACGCTTGATCCGGAGTATTCAGAAACTGCGCTTGATCGTGAACTTTATAATGCGATCATGCAGCTTGATGTGGATACGAAAGAAAAACTGTTAAAAACTATAGAATTATGGGAATTTTAATTTTTAATTAAAATTCCCATAATTCATATTTCTATAATTTTACGATCAACGTGGCCATACTCTCTGGCATTCTCTTCTCCCCAACGCTGCTTGTCATAAACAGTTGGATCTGCCCGGTGATTTCTGTTTCTGACAATTGCTCAAACTCAAAATCTTCAAATGGAATCTGTATTTTCTTATCTTGGATCGGAAGATCTGTTAAAACGTCTTTGCTGCTTCTACATTTGACTGTCTGAATATGTCCAGACAGCATCGCTCCACCTTTTGTCATTGCTTTCATTTCTCTGACGGCTAGTTCTAAATAGTTTTTATCCCCCTTTAAATGCAGATATGCTGGTTTTTCAAATCCTTGGTCTGCCATAGAGAGACTTTGCCAGTCTTTTCCTTGTCGATAAATGGAAAATGCGACTTGATATATGCCTTTTTTTAGACTGCTGCATAATTGTTCGTAAGTCATCTTAGTAATTTCTTTACTTTCATTTTTCCCGATACTTTCATACTTTAGATGCATTTTCTCTTTCTGGCATAATTTCTGAATCGTATCGATATCTGCTGTATCAAACATTCCATTAACTGCCTGTCTTTGTTGTTGTTCGTTAATTCCAATAGATGCAAAGTAATGGTAAAGATCTGCTTCGATCATTTTATAATATTCTAAGAATTCTTTTCCTTTTCTGGTAAATTCCTTATCTTCCAGGAATCCTTCTTCTCGGTATCTTTTGAAGCATCGGGAGATTGTTGATCTGTTTACCTGCATCTTTCTTCCGATCTCTGCTTCGTTGTATCCTTTTCCTTCCTCAATCTGTATCTCTAATGCTTTTAAGCATTGTAACTGAAACATATTCGGTTTATAATTTTCCATTGTTTTATCACACATTGTCAAACTCCTAAATTAATGATACGGTTAAAATACGAACCGATTCTTCTATAATCTCTTCTTCATGATGATCACACACTACTATTTCTACAATTCCTTCAGATAATTTGTCGTTTCTTCGAATCGTACAGTCCAATGCCTCTGTCAAAATTCCAAATTTTCCATTTTCTTTTTTTGCATACATCCAATGATTTCCATAACAGTAGCGAATTTCTTTTTTCAGCAGATCTGAATCTATCGGTTTTAAATACAAGTAACTTTCTGTGCTGATCGCTACTTCCGCTCGTTTCTCAAACTGCTTGTATTCTTTCGAAAGAATTCTTGGATGTGATGTTCCTTTTTCAAAAAATGCGATCGGCATAATCCTCTTTCCTTCTGGAAACATCAGATTTAAATCATTTCCTCTAGTCATATATGAATATGTATGACGGTTTTCCATAAACATACGGATTCCAGTTAAAATGCGTTCATCCAAAACATGTTCGATCGCACATGCATTTTCTTTTGCAATACTTCCATCAACACCAGAAACCAAACGTAGAAATTCTGTAAGACATCGTTTTCTTTCCAGACACTGCTGCCCTTTGGATAATCCCATCGGCGTTAAGAACATTCTTCTTCCTTCGTCCTTTAACAGATACCCTTCTTCTAACAATCCATCTGTGACTCTGGTAACTCTTGATAACGGCACTTCAAGTTCCCTGGATAAGTCGGATTTTACAATCTGATTCTCTTTTCGCTTCATTTCATACATAAGACTTAGATAATCTTCTTTTTCCTGTTTTGATATCTCTTTTGACATATATTGTTCCTCTTCTCATCATTCTATACAAAAATGATAAAAGGAATGTTGCACGAATGCAACATTCCTTTTTGTTAACGATAAATATTCTCAAATTGTATTTTAAGCTTCTACTTTAGCGATTTTTACTAATCGACTTGTTCCAAGGCGGTCTGCCCCAAGTTCGATAAATTTCTTAGCATCATCAAAGGAACTGATTCCTCCTGCTGCTTTGATCTTTACATTTTCTCCAACATATTTCTTAAATAAAGCAATATCGTCAAATGTTGCTCCTGATGTTGAGAATCCTGTAGATGTTTTGATGAAATCTGCTCCTGCTTCTGTTACAATCTCACACATCTTAATCTTTTCTTCTTCTGTTAACAGACATGTTTCGATGATAACTTTTAATATTTTATCTCCACATGCGCTCTTTAATAACGCAATTTCGCCTTTGATCTTATCGAAATGTTTATCTTTGACATCTCCTAAGTTGATGACCATATCAATTTCATCTGCACCATTTAATATAGCATCTTTTGTTTCATATTCTTTGACTGCTGTTGTACTATATCCATTTGGGAATCCGATTACTGTACAGATTACCATTTTCCCATCAACATAATCTTTTGCTCTTTTTACATAAGATGCTGGAATACATACAGATGCTGTCTGGTATTTGATCGCATCATCGCATATTTCTTTAATTTCTTCCCAAGTTGCTGTCTGGGCTAATAGTGTGTGATCAACAGTTTTAAAGATATCTTCTCTTGTCATAATGATTTCCCTTCTTTTGAAGTTCGCTTGTTACTTTTGTTAATTGTGGTATGGAGGATTGTGCTCCTAATGTCTGCACGGAAATCGCAGACGCCATAGAGCTTATTTTTAATACATCATAAAAATCCAATTGCTGCTTAATCGCATATGCAAATGCACCATGAAAAATGTCCCCTGCACCATTTGTATCGACTGCTTTTACTTTAAATGCTGGCATCAATGTGATCTTTCCATCTCTACGATATAATAATCCTTTTTCTCCCAGTGTGACCACTGCATGCTTATGATTGATCTGTTCTACTTCTTCAAAGATTTCACATGCTTTCTTTGGATCATTAAGATTGATCGTCTTTCCTGTATATTGTCTTGCAAAATCTTCAGAACATACCAGATAATCTACTTCTTTTGCTACCTGCATTGTACTTTCTCTGCATGTCCCTGCATCTACAATTGAAATGGCACTCTTATAATGATGAATTGCCTCCACACTGATCTCTGGTTCGTGTCCATCACTTAAGATAACAGAGACTTCTTCATCCGGATATTTATATTCAATGTCTTTTTTCTCACCTGGGAAATTAAATAACGTTCTTGATCCATTTTCCTGATTTGAAAAAATATAACTATGCGGTGTTTCAATCTCATCATCCTTGATCAGATAATTGGTTCCGATCCCAGCCTGTGCAGCAATTTCTAACAATCGTTTCCCGTAAGTATCGTTTCCGATCCTGCTGATCAATTCTACTTTTTCTCCCCACATTGCACACAGATATGCAGCATTAAATGCAGGTCCGCCTCCACATTCTTCTTTTTGTGTCACGCGGTATTTTTGATTCTCACAGATCGCGCCGTCAAGCGGAATCGTGATATCATACGCTGACTGTCCGATACAAAAAATACTTCCCATCTGTTTCTCCTTTATTCTTCTACAAGATCACATAATTCTTTGATCAATGCTGGGTAATCAATCTTCGAAAAATCTGTTACATCAACTTCGATCAGATGTCCCAGTTCAAATGTTCCGTATCCACGGTTCTTGCAACGATCCATAAAAATATCATAGGTTACAAGACAATCTGCCTTGCTTCTGTCTTCTAGTACATCACCTTTATGATAACGTGATACCAGATGACTTAAATGTCTCTTTGGATCCAAATCTCTCTTTTGTGAACGCTTAAATAAAACTTCTAGATCTCCGATCAAGCGGAATGTTACAACTTGATATTCATATTTCTCTGCAAGATTTTTAATCTTGTCTTTCATTTTAAAAGAAGTAATCTGTGGAAAATTTCCTTCAAACTTTTCATCTAAATTAGGCTTATTATCTTCAGATACTAATATTAGTTTAGGACCAGCATATACATATTCATTAGAACTTCTTT